>Ga0066790_10000388_pt1 | contig 16111 bp, 12 predicted proteins | sample OrgsoiDNA2013050_FD_70963 | JGI IMG/M metagenome (GOLD analysis project Ga0066790, IMG submission 70963) | Permafrost soil microbial communities from the Arctic, to analyse light accelerated degradation of dissolved organic matter (DOM) -... | ecosystem: Environmental > Terrestrial > Soil >...
ACGTCAAAGGCTTCGGGCGTATCTGCCAGCTTGGCTGAGCCGATATCTACAATCCATGTTTCATTTTCAATATCGGGATATTCCTCTGCCACCTCATTAAATACTTTGTGAAAGAGACCATCAGTCAGTTTCATGATATTATCTTTGATGAAACAGGTGACTTTTTTACGATTATGGCTTTTTGCATACTCAAAGGCATAGCGCACAATCTTTTCACTGCCAGGTCGGCTGATCAGCTTGAGGCTCTGGACCATATCGTGAGTCTGGCGATATTCAATGCCTGTGTAAAGGTCCTCTTCATTCTCACGGACGATAACCACGTCCATTGTAGGATGTTTGGTATCGACAAAAGGATAATAGGCCACGCAGGGACGGACGTTCGCGTAGAGCTCGAAGGCTACGCGCACGGTGACGTTCAGGCTCTTGTAGCCACCGCCCTGTGGAGTGGTAATGGGAGCTTTGAGGAAGACTTTGGTGCGACGCAGCGACTCCCACGCGCTCGGCTCGATGCCGGCGCTGATGCCGCGCAAATAGACCTTCTCGCCTACTTCAATTGGCTCGATATCAATACGCGCGCCCGCCGCCTTGATAATATTGAGGGTCGCCTCCATAATTTCCGGGCCAATGCCATCCCCATATGCAACTGTAATCGGTACATTCTGTGTCATGAACTTGCCTCCACGTCTTACTTCTCAGACGGATTGAATATTTTCTGTTCTCAGTGTAGCATAGGACGAGCTCCGACACAAATTCCCTCTCACGCTGCGTCCCACGCCCTACTCCATCCGTGCTAGTAGCAGAGATCAGTTACCTAGAATTGTTGGTGACGGAGACGGAATGACGGAGATCTATCCAACCGACCGCGCAGCCCTGGAGAGGGACTGTGACATAGATTTTTTTATCGCCAGCGGACCCGGCGGACAACATCGCAACAAGGTCGAGACGGGAGTACGCCTGGTCCACCGTCCGACAAGGACGACGGTGACAGCAACGGAGCGCCGTTCACAAAATGCTAATCGCGAGGTCGCTTTTGCGCGCATGGCAGAACGGCTAGAGGCGCTGCAGGAGGTGCCAACGCCCCGCAAACCAACGCGGCCCACCAGGGAGAGCCGACGCAAGCGCCTGCTCGCTAAGCACCATGCCGCGCAATTGAAACGCTCGCGCACGAATCCTGTTGCTGAATAGAGAATAAGCAAAAATAACTATAAAATATTCAAAGCATGCCAATATCTGGTATACTATCGATAATCACGAATTTAAGCAAGAACTATGAGATGGCGGCGAACGTAGTGAAGAAGATTAAGATTTTTTACAGTTATGCGCACGAAGACAAAGCGTTTCGGGATGGGATAGACAGGCATCTGGCAACACTCAGGCGCTTAGGGCAGATCATTACATGGTATGATCGGGAGATCCTGCCAGGGTTAGAATGGGCTCATGAGATTGACGCTCACCTGGAGAACTCTGATATTATTTTGCTTTTTATCAGTTCCTTCTTTGTAACTAGTCAGGTCGCCTAGAAGGAAGGAAGCAGAGGTTGGCCCCGCAATGTCGCCTCCAAAGCCGCAAACAAGGGCACGCCTTGTTTGCGCAGGCTCGAAAGATAGCCGCGAATACGACAGAACGAGATGGCTCCTTCATGACTGCGAAAGGTGCCGGAGACTTTTTGCTGGACTTTGACCATCCGAACATCGCGCTCAGCCAGATTGTTGTCAAAAGGCACATCCAGATCGTACAAAAACGCGAGAACCGCATCCTGATGGGTACGCAGGCGATCCAGCAAATTGCGAGCGGGATGTTGCCTGGCTTGGCCTCGTTTGCCGGGAGTCGCTGGGGCACGAGGATGAACCTGATCTCCTTGATCCAACAGAGCCAGAAACTGCGCGTGCAGAGCCTGGATATCTTCTGGCAAGAGGGTGGCTTGGCCAAGGATGCGAGCGTGATCGGTCATGGTCTTCATCCTGATCAGCAACAGGATCATTCGGTATGCCCACCACAAGCCCATTTCCTGAGAAAGGGAGGTCAATTCTCGCAAGATATGCACGCAACACAAGCTGTGCTGGCATCCGTAGAGGAAATAGGCTTTCCAGGCATCGTGCACGCTCGTTCCAGCAAAATGAGCCAGGATTCCAATCTCATCCAACGCATCATGTCCTCGACTGACATGGGCGAAATAATGAGTCAAGGGGCGAGTGCACGTCACATGCAACCAGATGCGCTTTCCCATCACATACAGCCCGGTTTCGTCCTGATGGATCACCTTGGCCTGACCCAAAGCCGTTTTGATTTGGTGCTCAATCGGCTTGAGGAGGTGGGCGGTGCGTGTGATCAGCGTGGTCACGGTGCCTTCGCTCATGTGGACACCCGCCACGTCTCTCAAGACTTCTGCGGTTCGACCTCGTGGCAACAATTGTTGGGTCGTCAGATAGACCGCCATGGCTCCAATCCGAGGTCCATACTGCACGGGAGCGCTGACCCCGGCAGGAAAAACGGCGGGGGTATATCCCTGACACTGAGGGCATTGTTTCCAGTGGCCTTCATATTGCGTCACTTGCAAAGGGGGAGGAGCAGGGATGTCAATGACTTGCCGGCGTTCAACTGTTTTGGCCGTAACCTCGCTCAAGTCGCTGTGAGAGTGCTGAGACTGGATGACGGTGGGCACTGTCACGATTTCATCGGGGATGGCGCTCATCTCAAGCGTCTGACCATGGTGACCTGGTTGTCCTCCTGCCTTCTTCCCGCTCCGCGTGCGCAAACTGTTGGATTTGCGCTGCCTGGAAAAACGGTCAGAAGAAGGGGACAACGAACTATTGTGACGGTCTTTCGCGATCTGCTCTTGCAATCGCTTGACCTGTTCACTCAGTTGGGTGATGATTTCCTGCAACACAGGGATTTGCTTGACCTGTTCCAGCAGCAGGCTATTTTGTTGTCGTCGCTCAATCAGTTCATCTTCCATTGTCATGCTCTTACTTTACTGGATACAACCGGGTTTGGCAAGTCGCTAGGAGACCTGACTAGTTACTAATAGCATCATCAATATCCCACTTCTTTTGCATTCTAGCTCCTTCGTACCTGAGGCCACAAGGTATGATCCTGCGCGACCTCCAGATTGTACATCCTCTTCACGCTCAATACAATCTTCCATACTATAATCACTCCTACCCGCCCAGCGGCCTCCATCACACGTATATTCGGTTTGATCGACACTACAGGAAGAAGTAGAGTGGTCCACTACAGGAACAATAAAAAGGGGAGGCACCCCACGCGGGGTGCCTCTTAGAGAGCGAGGAAGAGAGGGGTCGGAGTGTTATGAACCCGACTGCAGCTCGCCCAGGGTGACGTTGATCGTCAGTTGCTGATTGCCACGATAGACCTTGACCGCGACCGTCTGACCAGGGCTGTAGTTGATCAGGGCACTGACCAGGCTAGAATTGTCGGAGACCTGTGTATTCCCGACCTGCACGATCACATCGCCGACCTGCAGACCGGCCTTCGCGGCGGCTCCGCCGCTGACAAGATTGGCGATCAGGACGCCGTGATCGACCGAGAGGTTATCCTGCGCCTGCAGGTTCTGATCGACGCTGGCACCGCTGATGCCGATGGCTGCGCGGCCCGTGTGCGTCACCTTGCCGCTCTGAATGATCTGCGGCACAACCAGGTTGACGCGGTTCGACGGAATGGCGAAGCCGACGCCCGAGGCTGGCGTGTTGAACTCTGGATCAACCGCCGTCAGAGTCGGAATGCCGATCAGGTTGCCCTGCATATCGACGAGCGCGCCGCCGCTGTTACCAGGATTGATTGGCGCGTCGGTCTGAATAGCATCGGGCAGGTTCGCGCCGCCCTGGCCCTCGGAGACCGTGCGGTTCAGCGCGCTAACGATACCATTGGTCACGGTCTGCGTGATGCCCAGGGGATTACCGATGGCCAGCACATCCTGTCCGACCTTCAGCAGCGACGAATCGCCGAGCCTGGCGACGGGCATATTGGCAGGCGGATTGATCTTCACCACCGCCAGGTCATCGGCGGGATCGACGCCGGTCAGTTGGCCCGTCAGCTTGGAACCGTCGGACATTACAACCTGGATGCTCTGCGCGCCCGAGACCACGTGATTGTTGGTAACGATATAGCCGCGCTTATCGATAATGACACCAGACCCGATGGCGCTACCCTGCGCGGTAGATACATTGATCTGCACAACCGTAGGACGCACATTCGCCACGACGGCCTCGCGCACCGCCTCCACATTATTTCCCGTCAGGGCTGGTATCGGCTGCTGCGCATTTGAGCCGGTCTGGAGTTGGCTGCCGACGGGCTTATTGACCACTGCAGTTGAACTATTGTGACCAAATTCCCAGCCCGCGAACAGACCGGTCCCAAAGACCAGCGCAAGCAGAACAGTAAGTGCTATAATAGCTCCCGTACGCAGTCCTCTGGAAGGAGGCCGATTGTACGAAGGTGGGGGTGATGCCTGATATGGTGAGCGCATATCGCCAGGAGGAGTCGACTGACTTCCCGTCGCATATGGTACACTATCAATAGATGAAGCAGGGCGAGGGATCGGCTGATACGGCACGGTCGACTCATTATTTACATCTGAAGAAAACATTGCTGTTGACCTCCTTATTCTCTAATCTCAACGTATTTTTTGTAATAAAGCCATATTTTGTTCTTGCTTATACTATAGCGCAAGAGTTTCAGAAATCTTTGAGATATTTGTAAAAAGTTTGTATAGTTCTGCAAGACCAGGGATGCCGGGATAGCATGATATAATAAGGCATCCCGCTATGAGGAGGAGATAATTAGACGTGGATCTGGATGAGGACACAAGGGCGACGCCCACTTTGCGAAATAAGAAAAAGATGAAGCAGAAGAAAACTACTGAAGAGCTTCAGCAGATGCGCCAATATGCACACGAGCAGTTGAAGACGCGCCACTGGTCGCAGGCCGGGGAGATATTCCTGGAGATCCTGGACCACGATGCAAATGATGAGGACGCGCTGCTCGGCGTCGCTGGAACACTCGACGCCATTGGCCGCTACGAATCGCTCTATTCCACAGCGCAGACGGTCCTTGATTACAATCCTGGCTCAGCCAGCGCGCTCGCGTACAAGGCGCGCGCACTGCAAAAGCTGGAGCGTCTCTCGGAGGCCACTATCGCTAACGATCAGGCGCTTCTGCTCGATACCAATCTGCCGCTGGCCTGGATTAACCGCAGCGGGCTACAACTTCTGCAACAGAAGTTTCCAGAGGCGCTGCGCAGCGCGCTGCGAGCAACCGAACTGGCTCCCAATGATGCGCGCGCCTGGGCCAACAAGGGCGTCGCGCTTGTCAACTTCAATCATCTCATAGAGGCGCTGACCGCGTTCGAGCGCAGCCTGACCATCGATCCTGAGAATATCTTCTCGTTGCAGATGAAGAGCGATATCCTGTGCAAACTGGGACGCATGCGCGAGGCCATTCCGGTCATTCGCCAGGCGCTGCTTCTTCATCCCGAGAACATCGCCGTGATGACGCAGGGCATCCAGGCTCTGCGCGCATTGGAGCAGTATAGCGAGCTACAAGAACTGGCCAGGGAACTGATTAAGTTGACGCCCGATAGCCTCTTCGCCTGGGAGAACTGCATGCGCGGTCTGCGCGGCATGGGCCAGTACGAGGAGGCACTACCGGCGCTCGATCGCGTTCTAGAGCTGGACCCCGCCAATGTGCGCTTCTGGACGCTCAAGGCCGATACCCTCTACAGGCTGGAGCGCTACCGGGAGGCCGCGAAAGTCGCCGAACGCGCCGTTCGCCTGCACACGGACTATCCTCCAGCACGCAGAATACGCGAGAAGGCGGTACGCGCAATGTATCAGAAAAAGGACAAAAAGAAGTCCTGACCTACTTCCTCAGTAGGGAGGGGCCTTGCGTCCCTCCGGTTTCCTATCACGAGGGAAGCGAGCCGGAGGGACGCAAGGCCCCTCCCTACTATAGCAGCCTGTCAAGCGCGGGCAACAAGATATCGTCCCTGTGCGCCAATACTACTTGACGCAGGCGCTCAGGGACGACCACGCGAATACGGCGCTGATGCAGCTCGTAGCGGGCCAGATCGTCCGATTGCAGGCCGGTCACCTCCACCCAGTTCATCAACGGCTCCATCCCTATCGGCGGGTGATCGAAGGAGATCCACACATCCATCTCCCACTTCTCCGGGCGCGGAATATCAAAGAGCACCTCGTAGTCGGCAATCTCGGTTTCCAGGGCAGCGGCCAGTTCAATGGTCAGCTGCTGCTCCACGCGCCGCCGCCGCTCAGAATCCCAGAAGAGCGCATCCAGCCGCCTGAAGAGCGAGCCAGCGAGGCGACTGATCTCAAGCACCGTCTTATAGGAACGGCGCAGTACCAGCGCATCAGCCAGGGAGCGCGCACTGACCGGCATCAGCGCGCTTTTCAGCAAGACCAGCAGGGAGGCATCATCAAGCCCGACGAGCTGCTGTGCCTGTAGCGCTCCCTCCAGCAGGGCATCGTGGACCGCGCGCATAAGCATGACCTGCATAGAACGGCTGGTATGGTGCCAGTAAATATTATCGAACATTTCCTGCCGCGCGTGCAGCAGCGAATGTAGCGGACTGACCCCCTTATGCGTGACAACGATACGGCGCTGACCGTTGACGTTTCCGTGCATCCGTAGCGAGCCGAGCAGGCGCGTAACATCGACGCCGCCATAGGGAACATTGCAGGCGCGGGCATCGCGTGGCAGATAATCGAGCTTATCGATATCGAGCGCGCCAGATAACAAGTGGCTGAGCAGTTCATCATCGGCGTGCGTCAGACCAGTTCTGGGCGGATCGATGAAATCGGCGACGCGTCCAGGCGAAAGATGGTACTCGCGCTCCAGAATTGTCGCGATCTCGCCGTTCTCGATGATCGAACGACCCACCTGTTCGTGTAGCACAATGGGATGGCCCAGCTCCTCGATGGTATGCGAAAAGGGGTAGTGTCCTATATCATGCAGCAGCGCGGCCACCACCAGCGTCTGCACGCTGCTGATCTCGATGCCATACAGCCCACCATCCGCCTCGCGTTGCAGGAGCGAACGCAGTGCGCGCAGGGCCAGATTGTAGCAGCCCAGGCTGTGCTCGTAGCGCGTATGGGTCGCACCTGGCCAGATGCGGTACACAAACCCGAGTTGCTTTACCTGCTGGAGGCGCAAAAACTCGGGAGTATTGATCAGCTTTTTTTCGCGTGGGCCAAGAGGAATCAGATCATACAGGCTATCGCGCACTGTACCCACCGGTCGCTCGTCCGGCAACAACGGGAGGCCAGCGGCATCCATCCATGACTGCCACAGATTCGCTTGTACAACGGTCGCGGGAGATTGGAAATTTGTCACGGGTTGACGTTTTGCGCGGACACCTCTGGAACGCTCTTCTCGCATCTTCATACGGCCATTGTAGCAGATGCATAGGAAAATTGTCTACAGAGTCTGTGCGCAGTGATTTTCACAGCTCGCGCAACGTTATAAAATAGTATATGGAGATAGCAAGAGGTATGGTCTGATGAGTCGTGATGGAGTCAAAACGCTTTTATGGATATAACGAAGTTGTGGAGTAAGCCCGCATCGAGACTTGAACTGTATATGCGCGTCATAATGGTGGCAAGCGTGCTAGCCGCCAGCGCGGGCATTATCTGGATATTTGTCAGCTTACGCCAGGATAAAGCGATTGCCGCCGATACGACGTTTGCCCAGATGACTAAGCGACCGTGGGGAGTTGCGCTTGACAACACCGGCCACATCTGGGTCGCTGAACCGGACTGCGATGCCGCCCCGCTGTGCGCGCCCACCAACGGAACGGGCGCAATCGCCGAATACGATGCCATCGGGGGCAATCTTAACAAGCTGGCGGAATTTGTGCCTCCATACCCCCTCACCTTCAACCCTACCTTCCTGGCATTCGACAAGCAGGGCAACGTCTGGTTCAGCGATCCCACACGTGGAGCGATCGGCAAACTCGAGCCCGAAACCAATACCTGGCGCGAGTTCTCAATCACCGAACGCTTCCCTGGGGCGGTCCCTTACGATCTCGTTATCGACAAGAACGGCACCCTCTGGTTTACGGACTATACGAATGGGACCATCGGTCGCTTCGATACCGAACGAGGCGAGGTGATCAGCGAAACGCGTACACCCTCGGCGAGCTCGGCACCTTATGGTATGACCCTGGCACCCGATGGCTCAGTCTGGTACGCGCTCAAAAATAAAAACGCGATCGGCAGCTTCAAGCCGCCACTCAGGGGCGCGCCCGCCCTGCAAGAGCACACGGTACCCACCAATCAACAGCACGACATTGTAGCGGACGCGGCGGGAGATCTCTGGTTTAGCACTGGCTCCGATGGTCGCGTGGGCAAGTATATTCCCGCAACCGGAAAAACGAAGATGTACTGCGTCGCGGGCGGTACTAAAAACGCGCACATCTCCGGCATTACCGTGGACAGCAACAACGAAAACGTGTGGTTCAACGATTCCACAAACGCGCGCATAGGCGTACTCGATCTGGCTCAATATGCCAATGACTGCGCCACCGGGAGCACCAGCGGCATTGCGTACAGTCAGCTCGCAGTAAACGCGCAACCAGATGATGGCCTGATCGTCGACAATTCGGGCAATGTGTACTTCACTGATCTGGCGGGCAAGCAGCTCGGCGAGATTACCATTGCGCCATCGAAGCCGAATCCCACCTCACCCTATCCACCGGGCCCCGTAGCAAAAACATGGTACTTCCCCGATGGGCACTTCGGCGATGGTTATCGTGAATCCCTTACGATCAGCAATCCCGATCCCACCAATCAGTGTACTTTCACAATCCAATACATTCTGGATAAAGGCCAATTGATCAGCAGGCAGCAAATTAAGCTCAATCCCGCCAGCCAGACGATAGAGTCGGTCAATCACGATCTCGACGCGAACGATTTGCAACCAGGCGGAGCGGTCTCCGCCATTGTCAGCAACGACGACGACTCCGACTGTCCGGGCATCGTCGTCGAACGCTCTTCGTACTTCACGATAGGCGATAACAGTGGCAGCGCTGTCATGGGCGCGACGCGGCCCGCGACCAGCTTCTACTTCGCGGATGTCACCAGCGGCTCGGGGACGAGATCGCTCTTCAGCATCCTCAATCCCGCTGGCATTCAATCGGCGAACGTGAACATCGACTACTACGCCAATGGGAAAAAGGTCGGCACACAGTTTACACGTGTGGCAGGTTGGACGCACGGAACGATCACGTCTTCGGACATTCACCTGCCTCCGCACACGGCTGCCGTGGTCACGGCAAGTCAGCCTGTGGTGGTTGAGCATGTGACATACTACCGCAACACCTGGGCAGGGAGCATCGGCGTCATCAATGCCGCAACTTCCTTGCTTGGCGCGGAGAACGTTGCGCACCGCTGGCTCTTTACCGCTGGTTTCTCTGGCGAGAAGACACCCATCGGGCAGACGCAGGAGAATCTCGTGATCGCCAACCTTGATCCGGCGACCAACGCGCCCGCCCATGTGACAATCAATCTGGACTATGCCGATGGGAGCCGACACCCGTTCCAGTTGACCGTCGGGGCGCGTAGCCAGGTTATCTGGAATGTCAATGCACATGTCGGCGCGGCTGCTGGACAGGTCGGCGCGGAGGTTATTTCGGCCCATGCAGGCGTGGTGGTGCAACGACAGATCTTCTATCACTATACCCACGTCGTGAATGACGATCCGGCATTACACGTCGCGGGCGTCACCGATACCCTGGGACTGACTGATATTTACCATAGCCTCAGCTTCTCCGAAGGTGAGAACAATACCGGCTATCATGAATGGCTCAACCTGTACAATCCGACCGACAAGATGGAGACGATCTACGTCACGCTGATCAACGGCGTTGGCAGCGTCTATTCGAGGAGTTTCTCAATTGAGCCTCACAGGCAGCAGAATATCGATATCACCACCTATACGCAGAACCAGCTGGGCGTGCCGGGGAATGCCGACTCCTATGATGTCTTCTTGACAGTACAGACGCTGAACGGGCAGCGCTTCGTAGCTGACCGCGCGCAATATTTCAATACGCTCGGCTCCGCTTTTGCGCTACAAGGTGGAACCGTGGTCTCCGGCTACGGCGGACAGTAGGGATGGGCCTTGCTCCCATCCGGCAGGGACCGATGCCATAGACGTTCACAGGCCCCAGGACGACCGCGAGGGTCGCCCGTACAAGGACACGCAAGTCGTCACCCCCTCGTCTTCTTGTACGGGCGACCCTCGCGGTCGCCTTGCAGGCCACGCCATTATCATACGTGAACGCTTGGTGAGGACCGACACCCTACCGCCCACGCAAGCGGATCATTGACCGACATGTCATTTAGGTGTAATCTATATTCAAGAGAGCTCGCCACTATTCCAGTGGCGGACCTTTCGTTTTTTGGAGCCGCAAACGTATTCTGTAAAGTGGATGATGACTTACATAAAGGAACCTTAATTAGACATATGACAACACACTCCCCGTCCATCAAACTTCTGGCCATAGACATCGATGGGACCCTCCTCAATCCCCAGAAGCAGATCACGCCGCGCACACGCGCCGCGATTCAGGCCGCGCACGCGGCTGGCGTTGTGGTGACACTGGCGACGGCGCGTCGGTATCGCAATACGACACCCATCGCAGCCGAATTGGAGATAGATATTCCGCTGGTCCTGAGTGATGGCGCGCTGATCATGCGCGATGGCGGCATACTGGCTACCCAGGTACTGAAGGCAGAGGTGGCACAGGAGGCTGTAGAACTCATGATACGGCGCTCTATCCAGCCCACGGTACACCACATCATAGACGGCGTAGAGGAGACGTGGACTGGTCCGGAAACATACGATAACGAATGGGTAGCGACGTACTTCTCGATCTTTCCTGAGTCATTACGACGCCTGGACTACGCGCATTGCTGTGCTGGACAGCCCGATCCCTTGCGCGTGGTAGCGTTCGCGCCAGAAGATGTCATTCATGCCCTGACGCCAGAAGTTGCGGCGCTGCCCTGCTCATGGAACTTCACGCGGCGCGGCAGCTATGGCACGGCGGAACTAACAGTAATGGGACCCTCCTGCTCAAAGGCCAGCGGCGTGGCGCTCCTGGCACAAGCGTTCGGCATCGAGATGCGCGAGGTCATGGCGATCGGCGATAACAATAACGATCTGGAGATGCTACAGGCTGCGGGCTGGAGCGTCGCGATGGGGCAGGCACCGGAGGCGATTCAGGCAGCAGCCAATACTGTGACGACGAGCAACGCCGAGGATGGCGTGGCACTCGCCATTGAGCACTACGTGCTGGGCATGGACCTGCAGACTGCCTCGAACTCTTTCAAGCGGTTCACCTGTCGCTGATTGGGCGAGGCCTGCCAACGCTTCTCTTCGACCAGCGTCAGGGCGTCGCGCGCGTGCATGCCCTCGTAGACCAGGACGGCACAGGTGAGCAGGACGCTGCGCCCAACGCCGTGCTCGCAGTGGATCAGCACACGCCCACCTGCTTTGATGCGCTCAGCGGTCCAGGCAGCGCCCTGCTGCAACTGCTCTATGCTCAAAGGGTAGGTATCGGGCGTCGGCAGGTAGAGCAGTTCGATGTTCTCGCGTGCCAGCGCCTCCCGATCATCGCTATACTCCGAACGCGTATCCACTACGTGCGTTACGCCGCTGAGCGCCAGCGCCTTGATATCTTCGGAGCGGATACGCCCACCAACCGCGAGATGGCTATTCACCCAGCTCATATTCAATTTGTCGGGCAAAGGGATGTGCAAGTCCTGCGCCACGCGCTCACCCCACGAATCCTCGGGAAAGAGGTGCGCGGCGACCCGCGTCCAGGAGCGGTAGAGCAGGCGAATCACACCACCGGATACCCAACGTGTGACTGAAAAATGTACGCGCGGCGGATTTATAACGTCAGGAGTAGTTGCAACCTGCTCGGGCGCGTTCTCTTCCTCGGTTGGAGGCGGTGTTACGTGTTCAGATGACATGCTTCAATAGATCCTTCTTGTTTACTACTATCGTAACTCTTCAGGTCCCCCATCCAATCAGTAGAGTCTACGCCGATGGGACCAGCGGCGGTACATCGCTCTCCTCGCCCCGCGAGCCACCCACTCCATCACGCTGCAGAACGCGCTGCAAAGAGGCAATCGCGCATTCTATCATACTATCGTCTGGCTCCCGCGTCGTCAACCCCTGCAATGCCAGTCCGGGGGCAAGCAACCAGCGCACGACGCGATAGCGATAGTTTGCCGCGCCCAGGCGCATAAGCTCGTAGGCGATACCAGCAACAACGGGTACAAGCACAATGCGCGACACGATTTTTATGAGCAGCGGCGGCGAGCCGACCAGGGCAAAGACGAAGATCGAGACGACCATGACCAGCAGCAGGAAGCCCGTCCCACAGCGCGTATGTACGCGTGAGGCACGACGCACATGCTCGACATCCAGCGGGTCGCCATGCTCCATCGCGTTGATAGTTTTGTGCTCGGCCCCATGATAGCCAAAGATGCGCTGAATATCGGGGACACGGCCTATCAGGTAGAGATAGCCAACCAGAAGGCCGAGACGGATCAGCCCCTCCAGGACGAGACCGGGCCAACTCGCGTGCCCCGGCAAGAGGCTGCTAAGCAGCAACGGGCCGACGAAGAAGATTGCGACGGCAAGGCCCAGTGAGAACAGGAGCGGCACGACCAGCATTGCGCCGCCAATCTGGGGCGGCCTCGCCAGCGTATCCTCCTGTTGATCCTCATTGTAGGGGCTCTGAGCCAGGGGCGTCTGCGGCGAATGCGCTTGAGCGGTTGACGCGGTGGAATCGATGGCACCGCTGGCAATATTGGCCGAAAGGGTCATCATGCGCGTGCCGAGCACCAGCATCTCCCATAATAAGAGCATCCCGCGCAGAAATGGCAGGCGGAACCATCTGTTCTGATAGAGGACCGGGCTAAGCGCCTCTTCATAGAGAGAGATACTGCTGTCTGGCCTTCTGACTGCAACCGCCGCCGATCTGCGTCCACGCATCATGACGCCTTCCATTATCGCCTGTCCACCATAATAAAATTTCGCCATCGACTATACCTTTCGACCACGTGCAAATTCTTGCATATAATAGAGGGCTATGGAACTCTGCTTTTCGTACCCTGCTGAAAAGGGTCTATCCATGGGAATATACTGCTCATTATACACTACTGCTGCAGCGGAGTTAAATCGTCCATATCATTCTATGCAAGATCAGTTGCGCAGTCATCGTCGGCCTGGCAGAGCACGATAAATGATGAGAGGAAAATCGGTATCATGAAGATTGGATGAGCGTCATTGTTTTGCAAAAGGATTCCCCAACCGACCAACCAATGATGTAGGGGCGCGGTTCACAAGCCCGTTGCGCTCCTATCTATTGCGTGCATCGGCCTGGGGAGCGTGACGGATGGTGGCGCAAACGGGCTTGTGAACCGCGCCCCTACATCATGGAATGCAACACGGTACAATAGGGCACGCAATTATATGTGGGCGGCGCAACGGGCTTGTGAACCGCGCCCCTATCTCATGAATTGCAACACGACATGGTGAAGGTGCATTTTCGCCGTGGATGGCGAGCAAGCCCCTCCTCTACGGGTTTTGCGGGGGCGCAGCCTCGAACAGGGTAAGAGCCGCCTTCTCTCGGAAGTTGGGATCTTGCTGCATTTGCTGCATCAACCTATCGGATGTCCCCTGATCGATATCTCCCATCTTCACGGCGTCGTTGAAAACATCTTGAAAAGCGCTGAGCTCAATCTTTTCCAGTTCAGCAGAGGATACACCTTGATTAGCAGCTACTGCGCTGATGCTGTCGCGCTGCTTCAACTGACCTTGCAGCTGCATAGGAGTGAGATGTAGCCCTGCGGCAAGATCCTTTTGAAAAATGGGAGCGTAAGTCGCGTTTTCAAAGGGAAACATCCTCGCGGGCATAACGGCAGTCGAGACGAACTTCGAGCCTCCCATGCCAATCGATGATGTCCCTGATACAGTAAGGCGACCCAGCATAAGGAAAAGACCGGCGGTGATGATGACAACCGCCCACCAGCCCTTCTGGGACTTGCGGCGCACGCGATAGCTGGTAATCTTTTCGCCCTGTGCATGCATGACTCCCGCGTATGCATAGGATGGCTCTTCCTGCTCTATAGGATCGTGGGGTATGTATTCCCGCGCAGCATATGCCTGTGCCTGCTCCCTTATAACGGGTATAGGACGAGCATTGCCGCTATACTCGAAGAAGGCTTCATTCCAGTCATCGGATGGCGCGGCAGCAAAAGAGTTCTCCTTCTGTTTGCCATTGGAAAGAGCGGTATCATAGGATTCACGTTGCATAGGTCTTTCTTCCTCCCATAGGTGTCCATAGGCTTTTTTTTCATTGAGAGAGTTCCACTGTAGGGCGAAGCGAGCTGCCTCCCTCACCGAGTTGTCCTTATCGTGCAGGGCCGTCATCAGTACTTCGCTGGGGACGCGCTGCCCCTGCTTGCCCAGCGCGAGCACGGCGACCTCGCGCACATGCCAGTCGGCATCCTGAAGCGCCTCCACCAGCCAGGAAAGAGGAGTGCGTTCGCCCATAGTTCCCAGCACGTGCACCGTCGCCGCGCGTACCGTCGCATCCTCGTCATGTCGCACTGACGAGAACATACCGATGGGTACAGCGTGCTCCAGCTTGCCCAGCGCGCGCACCGCCACCACACGCTCCTCCCAGCGAGCGCTCTGCAATTTCGCGATCAGGTCATCGACGGACAGCTCGAAATCCTCTGCCAGCAGCCCAGGTGTAAGCCCGAGCCGTTGCAGCACAGCGGGCAGAAGAGTCGATGGCACCTCCTGCGGCTCTTCCTCCAGCCCTTCCCTATTATCGTCCTGTAGACGGCTGCTCCACTCGTTCTCGTTGTCTTGCATATTGGCCTCTCACCTGGTTATAGTACAGACTTGCCCGCGGTTTTGCGTAAGAGTTGTGTACCACGATACACATTCGATTTGACGGTGCCGATCGGTTGGTGTAAGAGATCGGCGATCTCGCGATAACTCAGCTCGGCGAAATAGTAACAATTGACAGCGACGCGATACTGCTCCGGCAGGCGGGCGATCATCGCTTCCAGTGCGCGCAGATCTTCGCGCTCCTCCAAAACTTTCTCGGGCCGCTCGTGCCCATCGTCCTCTATTTCGAGAAGTTCGCTCGCCTCCGTTGTGTCCAGTGGTGTACAGTGGAGCCGGGCGTCGTTGCTACTGTGACGATAGAAGATGTGCAGGGTGATTTTGTACAGCCACGCCTGCATCTTCATCATGCGTATACGCTCAGGAGGATAGTCCGCCAGCGCGTGATAGGCGCGGATGAAAGCTTCCTGCACAATATCCTCCGCGTCCTGTGGACTCCCCGTCTGGCGCAGGGCAAACACATAGAGCCGCTGTTGAGTACTCAACACCAGTCGCTGGAAATAGCGATTCAGGTCGTCTGCCAGCAATTCCAGCAGGTCCGACTGCAGCTCCTCCATTAGACTTCCTGTCTCCATATCTCTCTTCCCATAGAGTGCACAGACGTTTTTGCACTTCTATACCATAGAATACAAAAATATCCGCTGAGGTTGCAGAATAGGCCATGAATTTGTGGCGCGCAAAAAAAGAACTACGCACCTTTCAGTAGGGATGGGCCTTGCGTCCATCCGGCTCACTTCCCTCGTGATGGGCAACCGGATGGACGCAAGGCCCATCCCTACTGAAAGGTGGAAGTATAGAGCAGGCTCTTATTCCAGGTGACGCGTGGGATCGTGGAGACGCCTCTTGATGCGCAGGCGCGAGATACGCCGTACGACCGGGTTCTTCAGAATCTCGCGGGGAAGGAGATCCTTCGAGCTGGGACGGCGCAGGCGGCGGATGCGAATGGCCGAACGCACGCGGCCTGAGAGTAGACGCTTACGGCGCTGCCAGTTCGGCGTTTGCCAGATACGCGCCTCCTCCGGGGAGGATAGTTGGCTCAAGATAAAACTGGCGATATCGAACGAGGCCATGGGATGACTCAGCCGTGTGCCGTTCTCCAGGAAGCGGCGCAGCTCCGGCGATCCTGGCATGAGCAGGTGGCGCAGGG
>Ga0066790_10000390_pt1 | contig 16075 bp, 18 predicted proteins | sample OrgsoiDNA2013050_FD_70963 | JGI IMG/M metagenome (GOLD analysis project Ga0066790, IMG submission 70963) | Permafrost soil microbial communities from the Arctic, to analyse light accelerated degradation of dissolved organic matter (DOM) -... | ecosystem: Environmental > Terrestrial > Soil >...
GGCCGGTTGTGTTACTTTTGTGTTGATCTTGGTCCGCGCGGGCGCTGACTGCGCCATGAGATGGCCTCTCTTCCTGCGTTGATGCAGGTAAGAGGGCTGACAGGCTGCCCGAATAAGTGAGCCGGTGACCGGAATCGAACCGGTGACCTGCCGTTTACAAGACGGCTGCTCTGCCTGCTGAGCTACACCGGCGGGAGACTGGGTGCATGGTAACCGACTTGAAGCCGGATGCGCTCATCTCGGCCGCGATCTGGCGGTCCGCGGCACGTGCCAGCGTCGCGGCGTGAGCGCGGAGTGAGCGTCATCCTGGTTCCCTATCACCTGGACGAGTACCTGCCCGACCTGGACGGCTCGCTGCCGGCGGCAGAAGTGATTGCCGCGGACCTGCCGACGGAGGGCATCTGGGGCCGGCTGACCGCCATGTACGGCGCGGCGGCCGAGCGGGTGGCCGCTGCCGCCGGGCGCGGATCCGTGCCGGTGGTCGTCTCGGGCGACTGCACTACCGCGCTGGCGACGATGGCCGGACTCCAGCGCGCAGGCACGGACGCGGGGATCGTCTGGCTCGACGCCCATGGCGATGTGCAGACGCTGGAGACCACGGCGTCCGGCTACCTGGGCGGGCTGCCGCTGCGGCTGCTGGCTGGCTACCGGCCGGAACTGATCGCCGCCGGGCTCGGGCTGCGCCCGGTGCCCGAGCGACAGATCCTGCTGGTCGGGGCGCGTGATCTTGACCCGCCTGAGGTCACTTACCTGCAGCGGTCACAAATCCGCCAGGCCGACGCGGCGGGCCTAGCGCACGCGGACCTGCCGGACGGGCCGTTCTACCTGCATATTGACCTGGACGTGATCGATCCTGCCGAGGTTCCGGGCCTGCGCTTCCCGGCGCCGGGCGGCCCGTCGGCGGCTCAGGTAGCAACGGCGGTGCGCCGCCTGCTGGACACGGGCCGGGTCGCCGCCGTGGGCGTCGCGTGTACCTGGCATCCGGGCCAGGGCAGCGACGCTCGCCTCGGCTCGTACCTGTCGTCGTTGCTCGGCTTATCGCTGCTCGGCGCGGCGGACTAGCACGTTAGTAGGCGATCCCGACGGCCTGGCGAGTCGCCGCCGGGTCGTCGAGCGCAGCCAGCATGAGGTGGGCCACGTCTGCCCGCGAAATCGGGCTGCCGCGCGGGACATTCCCGCCGACGCAGGTCCGGTACGCGCCGGTCAGCGGCTTGTTCACGAACTTGGGGGGCCGCACGACCGTCCAGTCCATCGGGCTGCGCTTGATCTCGTCCTCCATCGCGGCCAGGTCGGCGTAGGTGTCCCGCTGCGGTCACCTTGTGGCCTGGAAGCCAGCGAGGCCCTGGGCGTGGCTTCGGGCCGCGCCGGAACCCGGCCGCCAGTGATCACTGCCGTTTCGCCGCGTTATGCGCAAAAAACAGAAGTGCTCGCCAAACCCAGGCGACATGCGAGGCGCTGGCCTAGGCCCGCGCCTGCCGCCCAAGCCGCCAGCGCCTGCCGCCAAGTCCTCAGGGCCGCCAAGCCAGGCGTGCGGGGGCGGCGATGTGGGTCTAGGTTGGCGATGAGGGCAGACACGGCGCGTAACAGGAGGTAGTTCTCAGGTGACGGACCACTTGCCTCCCGCCGGCTCGCCCTCCCTGGGCTCGCCGTCACCGCCTATCGACAAGTCAGTGCCGCACTCGGCGCGGATCTGGAACTACTGGCTGGGCGGCAAGGACAACTACCCGGTCGACCGGGAAGTCGGCGAGAAGTTCCTGGAGGTCTACCCGGGCATCGTCGACGTCGCCCGCGGAGTCCGGTATTTCCTGGCCCGCGCCGTCCGGTACCTGGCTGGCGACGTCGGCGTCCGGCAGTTCCTGGATATCGGCACCGGCCTGCCCACTGTAGACAACACCCACGAGGTCGCCCAGCGGGTCGCCCCGGCGTGCCGGATCGTGTACGTGGACAACGATCCGCTGGTGCTGGCGCATGCGCGTGCCCTGCTGACCAGCACCCAGGAGGGTGCCTGCGACTACATCGACGCCGACATCCGCGATCCGGGCCCGATCCTGGCCGCGGCGGCGGACACGCTGGATTTCAGCCAGCCGGTGGCGCTGATGCTGCTAGGAATCCTGGGCCATCTCAGCGACTATGACCAGGCCCGCTCGATCGTGCGCAACCTGGTGGACGCGCTGCCATCCGGCAGCTACCTGACGCTCAGCGACGGCGCTAATACGTCCGCGGCGCGCCAGGAGGCCCACCGGCAGTACGCCGGGACCGGCGCGGTTCCCTATAACCTGCGCAGCCCGGAGCAGATCACGGGTTTCTTCGACGGCCTTGAGCTGCTGGAGCCCGGCGTGGTGCCCGTATCGCAGTGGCGTCCGGACCCCAGCCCGTTCGGGCCGCCTGCGCACGTGGATACCTTCGGCGGCGTGGCCCGCAAGAGATGATCGGCACCCACCAGTAACCAGGCGTGCCGCAGCGCCGCAGCCGGACCGGGAGCATGGATGGACAGGACTCAGGACCAGGCTGACCATAACGGCGGCCAGATCGGGGACGGCGAGGCCGGCCCCACTGCGGCACGCCTGCTGCTGGGTGCGCAGCTTCGCCGGCTGCGCGAGGCCGCCGGCATCTCGCGAGAGGACGCGGGATATGTGATCCGGGCGTCCGGGTCGAAGATCAGCCGCCTGGAACTGGGGCGAGTGAGCTTCAAGCCGCGCGACGTGGACGACCTGCTCGACCTGTACGGCGTCCGGGGCGGACCCGCGCGTGCCACCCTGCAGGCGCTAGGCGGCCAGTCCAATGCGCCGGCCTGGTGGCACGCGTTCAAGGACGTGGTGCCCGACTGGCTGGAGGATTACCTGGGCCTGGAACCGTCCGCCAGTCTCATCCGGACCTACGACGTGCAGTTCATCCCCGCCCTGCTGCGCACCAGGGACTACAGCCTCGCCGTCCTTCGTCTCGGCCCGGGCGACGATGACAGGACCGCGCTCGAGCAGCGGGCCGGCCTGGCCGCGCAGCGCCAGCAGATCCTGCGCCGGCCAGACCCGCCGCGGCTGTGGGCGGTCATCGACGAAGCGGCCCTGCGGCGCCCGGTTGGCGGCCCGGCGGTGATGCGCGCCCAGCTCAAGCACCTTATCCAGGCCGTCCGTCTCGACCACGTCACCATCCAGGTCATGCCCTTCAGCGCTGGCCACGCCGCGGCAGGCGGCCCCATCAGCCTGCTGCGCTTCCCGGAGGGCGGCCTAGCCGATGTCGTCTACCTCGAGCAGCTCGCCACGGGCGTGTACCTCACCAGGCCAGCGGAGACGATCGACTACTGGAGCGCGCTGAACCACCTGGCCACCCAGGCCAGGCCGCCGGCCGCGGCCCCTTCGATCCTCCGCAAGATCCTCGCCGAGGACTACGCGGCGAGCGAGCATGATCGCACCGAAAGGTGACGGTGCCTGGGTGGATCGGCCGGCAGCTAGTTCCTGGCCCAGCCCGGCCTGCTAAGACGCGGGAGCCGCAGCCGCGCTTGACCGCGAGCGGGGCGACCGGCGGGGCGACCGGCGGGATGGCCAGCACGGACGTCCGCAGGGTGGCCCGGTCGGTGACCAGGACGTGGCCGGGGGGCAGCGGCGTCCAGCTGGGCATGGGCCAGCCCGAGCTGGCGACGACGACCGTCTCTTCCGTGGCCCGGTAGGCCAGCTGGAAGTAGGCGGTTATCTCGTCGGGCCGGTCGCCGTACCCGCGCAGGCGGAGCTGCTCCGCCGGGACCTTGGCCGGGTCGTACCAGGAGATGGCATACAGCTTCTCGGGCGACAGCAGGATCGCGTTCAGGCTGTTCGGCGCGTAGCGCTGCTCGATGTCCGCGGCGGTATCGGCGATCGCCGCGATCATGTCGCCGTCCCGCTCCGCCAGCCGCCACATGAGGTGCAGGAAGTACCGCTCGCTGTCGGTGGTCCCCGCCAGCTGCCGCTCCCAGCCGGGCGGCAGCATCTCGCCGAGCCGCTCCTGCGGGTGAATGGCACCGTTGTGGGCCAGGACATAGGCGCCGTAGCGGAACGGGTGGGTGTTGCGGTCGGCGACGGCCAGGCCCGGAGTGGCCCAGCGCAGGTGCACGAGGCCGAGGTCACCCAGCGGCTGATGGGCCAGCTCGTCATACTCCGGCTCCCGGTCGGCCCGGCCGAGGGACTTGCGGATGTCCGGCTCACGCTCGTCGTACCAGGCCATCCCCCAGCCGTCGCTGTGCAGGGCCGACAGCGCCGTGAAGTCGCGGAGCTCCTGGTCGCCCATGAGGCGGGCCAGCGATACCGGGGAGCGGGAGCAGTAACCAAGCAGGCGGCACATGGCGTTGTTCTCTTCCCTAAAGGTACTTTCCCATGCCCCCGCCGACATCGATGGAGGCCCCGGCGATATAACTAGCCCGGTCGCTGGCCAGGAACGCCACCAGCCCCGAGACCTCGTCGGGCCGCCCGAACCGGCCGAGCGGCACCTCGTCCTTGGCGAGCTGGCCGAAGAACTCGTCGGCCGCCATCTCGGGCGCCCGGCGCCGGTGGATATTCTCCCACTGCGGGGTCGTGACGAAGCCGATGTTCACGCTGTTGACCAGGATGCCCTCGGCGCCCAGCTCGATGGACAGGGCCTTGGACAGGCTGAGGCAGGACGCGCGGTTGACCGACGAGGCGAGGAACGCCGGGTCCGGGTAACGGGCGTACACGGCGTTGATGTTGATGACGCGCGGCGCGGCGCTGCGGCGCAGGCACGGCAGGGCCGCGCGGATGCAGCGGATCTGGGCGAACAGCTTCACCTCGATGTCCTCGCGCCAGTCATCATCGGTCAGCGTGGCGAACTTGCCGGGCCGCGCGCCGCCGGCGTTGTTCACCAGGATGTCGAGGCCGCCCATGGCAGACGTCGCGGCGTCCACCAGGGCGGTCACCTGGCCCGGATCGGTCACGTCGCACGGCATGGCCAGCAGCGTGCCGGATCCGGCCGCCCGCTCCTTCAGCTCGGCGGCCGTCGCCGCCAGCTCGTCGGAGTGCCGCGCGCAGATAACCACGGCCGCGCCCTCGCCGAGCAGCTCGGCGGCGATCGCCCGGCCCAGGCCCTGAGAACCGCCGGTAACGATGGCCCGGCGGCCAGCCAGCCCGAGTTCCACCTAGCCCTCGCTCGCCGTATCGACCCCGGCGGCCTCGACCACGTCCTGCTCGGTGGCGCTGACCCCGGCCACGGGCGCAGCGTGTGCCTCAACCACGGGCGCGGCGTGGGCCTCGGCCAGCTTGAGCAGGCTCTGCCGCGGCGGGCAGAACACGTCGACCTCCAGGCAGTGGCTATCGGTAGTCCAGGCGCCGTGCGGGACCCAGGAGGGGATGACCGCCACGTCGCCCTTGCGCATGGTGCGGACGTCCCCGTCGAGATCGAACGTGAACTCGCCGTCCAGCACGATGACGATCTGCTCCTCCTCGTGCACGTGATGCGGCGCCGTGGAGCCAGGCGCGAAGGTCACGAAGTTGGTCATCGCCCGCTGCCCGAGCACCGGCCGGAACCCGAGCCCGGGCAGGAACTCCACCGGCGTCATCTCGTCCACGTTCACGAAGCGGCCAGGGCCGGCCGGCTCGCCCTGGGCCTGCGTCGTGAAATGGCTGACGGCGTCGCCGAGAGACTCGGCAGCACCGGCGGCATGACTCGCATCGTCGCTCACTTGCCCTCCAGCGCGGTCGCGAGCATCTCGCCGATCCGGCGGACGCCCTCATCGATGAGATCGTCGGCCACCCGGCTGTAGGCCAGCCGGATCTGGGTGGCCCCGGCGTCGCCCGGATAGAACGGCCGACCAGGCACGTAGGCGACCTTCCGGGCCCGGGCCGCCGCCGACAACGCCGCGGTGTCGACGCCGTCCGGCGCCGTCAGCCAGATGTAGAAGCCGCCCGCGGGCGCCGTCCACGTCGTGCCCGCGGGCATGTGCGCCGTCAGCGCCTCGGCCATCAGCGCGGCCCGCCGCGCATAGAGCGCCCGCGACCTGACGATCTGCCGGTCGAGGTGCCCGCCGCGGCCGTACTCCTCGAGCATTCGCTGGCCCAGGGCGCCGGCGCACTGGTCGGAGTTCTGCTTGGCGACCACCAGCGTGCTGATGATCCCGGCCGGTCCCGTGGCCCAGCCCATCCGGAACCCCGGTGCGAAGATCTTGGAGAACGTGCCGGCCTGGAGAACGACATCCGGCGCCAGGGACCACAGGCTCGGCGGCGGCGGCCGGCCGAACCCGAGCTCGCGATAGGCCACGTCCTCCAGGATCAGGAACCCGTAGCGTCGAGCCAGTGCGACCAGCTCGCGCCGCCGCTCGCCGGACATCGACAGGCCGGTCGGGTTCTGATAGTCCGGGATGGTGTAGAGGATCTTGAGGCGCATGCCGCCGGCGAGCAGGCCGGCCAGGACGTCGACGCGCATCCCGTCGTTGTCCACTGGGACGCCGCGCACGTCCGCCTCGTACCCGCGGAACGCCATGATCCCGCCGAGGTAGGTGGGCGCCTCCACCGCGACGACGTCGCCGGGGTCGACGTAGCTCTTGGCGAGCAGTTCCATGCAGTCGATGCCGCCACTGGTGATCATCAGCTCGCCGGCGGCCGGTGCCCGGCCTTCCGCCGCCGCCAGCCGCCCGGAAACGTAGTCCCGGACCCCGGCCAGCCCTTCGGTCGCGGAGTACTGCAGCGCGACCGCGGCATCCTCGGCGATCAGCCGTCCGGCGATGTCCGCCAGCACCTCGGTAGGAAACGTGGCCGGGTCGGGGAACCCGCCCGAGAACGTGATGACATCGGTCGCGCCGGCCAGGGCGAGGATGGCGGTGATCTCGCCACCGCCGAGCGCGTGCGTGCGTCGCGCGAGACCGGCGCTCCAGTCGTGTTGATCCAGGCCGTGTTGCTCCAGGCCGTGTTGATCCAGGGCTGCTGTCATGCCGCCGCCAACTCTTGACATGGGGAACTTACAAATGTAAAAATCCCACCACGCTGTACTTTACATCGATAATGCAGAGAATCCAGCATAACTCACATCACCAAGTTCTACGACGGGTTACCTGGCAAATGACATCGATGCAAACGACCGGGATCTCGGCTCCGCTGGCCAAGCTGACGGAGGTCGCCGCGCCGTTCACCCCGCCGGTCGAGGTGGACGATCTCGACCTGGCCCTCCTGCGTGCCCTGGCCACGGACGCGCGGCAGTCCCAGCGATCCCTGGCCCGGCAGATCGAGATGTCGCCGCCCGCGGTCGCCGACCGGCTCGCCAGGCTCGAGCGCAGCGGCGTCATCCGCGGCTACCAGGTGGATATCGACTGGGCCGCCCTGGGCTTCCCGGTCGTCGTCTACCTCGCGGTGACCGCCGGGGCGGGCATGGACCTGAGCGAGATCATCCGCGAGATCCGGGCCCTCCCGGAGGCGGAGGTCATGAGCGTGGTCACCGGCAGCCTCGACCTCCTGGTCCGGCTGCGGGTCCGGGATCACGCGCACCTGCGCGAGCTCCTGCTGACCAAGATCTTCCAGATCAGCGGCGTGCAGCGCACCGAGACGTTCTTGTCGCTGGCCGACGTGGAGCCAGACAACTTCAGCGCCGCGCTGCTCGACCAGATGAGCCAGCGCCGCAGCGGTTTACGCAAGACCTGACACTGCGCGTCCCGCACCTGATCGGAGGCTACCCAGGTGGGAAGCACATCCCCCAACGACAACCGCGCCGGCCGGCCGCACGCGGTGGACGGCGTCGGCCAGCACGGGTTCGTGGACCGCTACGGCCTGTACACGCCGGAGCAGGCCGACGCGGCCGCCGAGGTCGCCGGCCGGATCCGCGAGCTTGACCTGCGTACCGTCCGGCTGGTCGTCGTCGACCAGCACGGCCAGCCGCGCAGCAAGTCCCTGTCCCCCGACGTGGCGATCGCCGCCATGTCGAATGGCCTGGACTTCTCCGGTGCCATCTACAGCCTCGACACGGGCAACCAGGTATTCGTGCCGGCCTTCGCGGCCGGAGGCGGTTTCGGGATCGACGAATTCACTGGATTCCCTGATGTTGTGCTGGTCCCGGATCCGGCCACGTTTCAGGTGTTGCCGTGGGCCGACCGGACCGGCTGGCTGCTCTGTGACGTCTATTTCTCCAGCGGCAGGCCGATGCCCCTGGACGGCCGCGGCCTGATGCGCCGTTCGCTGCGCGAGCTGGCCGAGGCGGGCTATGACTTCCTGGCCGGCATCGAGGTGGAGTACTACATCGTCAAGCTCGACTCCGACCGGATCACGCCGGAGCAAGCCGGGTTCACTCCGCCGGTGCCGGCGGTGAGCGTGTTCGAGCGCGGGTATCAGTACCTGTCCGAGGTGCGGCTCGACAGCGTGGCCGGGACGCTGGAGGCGATCCGCGACGGCCTGGGCGCGGTCGGGCTGGCGCCGCGGTCCATGGAGGACGAGTGGGGCCCCGGCCAGATAGAGTTCAGCTTCAGCCCGATCGGCGGCCTAGCGGCGGCCGACGCGGTCGTGCTGTTCCGCTCGGCGGTCAAGCAGCTGTGCCAGCGCCGCGGCCTGCTGGCCACGTTCATGTGCCGGCCCGCGCTGGAGAACTTCTTCTCCTCCGGCTGGCACCTGCACGAGTCGCTGCTCTCGCGGGCCGACGGCCACAACGCGTTCGCCAGCCCGGACGAGTCCCTGTCGCTGACGGGCCGGCAATTCGTCGCCGGGCTGCTGGAGCACGCGATGCCGATGACGGTGTTCGCCACGCCGACGGTCAACGGCTACAAGCGCTACCGGCCGTACTCGTTCGCCCCCGACCGGGTCTGCTGGGCCGTGGAGAACCGCGGCGCGCTGATCCGCGTCCAGGGCGCGCCCGGCGACTCCAACTCTCACGTCGAGAACCGGATGGGCGAGCCCGCCGCCAATCCCTACCTTTACATGGCCGCCAACATCGCCGCCGGGCTCGACGGGATCCGGCGGGAGCTGGAGCCGCCGCCGCCGATCGAGGCCGACCCCTACGCGGCGCAGGCACCAATGCTGCCGACGTCGCTGACCGACGCCGTCGGCGCGCTGGTGGCGGACGACTTCTTCCGCAAGTCGTTCGGCGACGTGGTCGTCGACTACCTGGTGCAGATGAAGCGCGCGGAACTAGCCCGGTACGACGCGGCCGTCGCCTCGAACCCGCCCGGCGATGGCCAGGACGTCAGCGACTGGGAGATGCGCGAGTACTTCGAGTTCTACTGATGACCGCGAGAGGTTCCGAGATGACCGTGGTTCCGAGATGACCGTGCAGCACATCGTCCTGTTCAGCTTCCCGCGCGAGCTGACCGCGGACGAGGCGGCACAGATGCGCGCCATGGTGGCGTCCTGGCCCCAGCAGATCGGCCTGATGACCAGGTGCCGACTCGGCACCGACCGCACCGGGGCGCGGACCCGCGGCTACGGCTACCTGCTCTTCACCGAGTTCCCCGACGTCGACGCGCTGAACGCATATCGCGCCCATCCCGTCCACGTCCAGTTCATGGACTGGCTGGCGGAGCGGGACTGCACGCCGCTGGCCTTCGACTACCACCTGGACGACCAGACCGTCCTGATGGCGGAGTGAGAGGAACCCATCCATGGCCAAGACCAGTCCGGACCTGATCCCCGGCGCCGCCAGCGGCCAGCTCGCGCACGGCTCGCTCCGGCTCTGGGACGCCATCGCGATCTCGGTATCGGTGCTCGCCCCCGGCATGGCGATGCTGCTCAACGTGTCCGGCGTCGCGGCGGTGAGCGGCGGCTCCACGCCGCTGGCGTTCCTGCTCGGCGGCGTGGCCTGCCTCGCGCTGGCGTTCGTCGTCATCGGCTTCACCCGGCGGATGGCCTCGGCCGGCTACGCCTACACCTACGCCAGCCGGAGCCTCGGCAAGGAGGCCGGCTTCATGGCCGGCTGGCTCTACTTCTTCGGCATGATCTGCTTCGTGCCGATGACCATGTCGGCCGTCGGCTACCTGGCGACGGACCTGCTGGGCCTGAACCCCAAGCTGTGGATCCTGTTCTTCTTCATCGGGATGGTGCTGTTCCTGTTCCTGTCGATCATCCGGATCAAGGTCACCACCCGGGTGCAGCTGGTCATCGGCATCGTCACCGTGGCCATCATCCTGGTCGTCGACGCGGTCACCACGGCCAAGGGCGGCAGCCACGGCCAGGCGCTGTCGGCGTTCAGCTTCGGCCACACCAACGAGGGCGGCTTCACCGGCGTCTTCTACGGGATCATCTTCGGCGTCACCTCCTACATCGGCTTCGAGACCGCCGCCGACTTCGGCGAGGAGACCTCGAACCCGCGCCGTTACATCCCCATCGCCGTGATCGCCGCGACGCTATTCGCGGTCGTCTTCTACCTGTGGACCACGTACTCGATCACCATCGGCTACGGCGTCACCAACGGCGCGAAGATGGGCGCCGACCCGGTCGCCCTGAAGACCACGGCCACGACGTTCGTCGGGTCGTGGCTCGGCACGCTGGTGGAGATCGGCGGCATGCTCGCCGCGTTCATCGTGTGCGTCGCCTGCGCGACCGCCGCGGCCCGCACCCTGTTCGCGATGGGCCGCGAGAACGTGCTGCCCGCCGCGTTCGGCCGCACCTCTGAGCGCTTCAAGACGCCGGTGAACGCCACGATCGCCGTTACCGTGATCGCCACCCTGATGGCGCTGCTGATCGGGTACCCGCTGTCGGACGCGACGTTCGGGCAGCCGTTCTCGAACTACTACTTCTGGGCCACCACCGGGACCCTGGTGATCATCGTCGTCTACATCATGCTGTGCCTCGGCGGCATCGTGTTCTTCTACCGGACGCGCGACTCACGGAAGTGGAACCCGGCCGTGCACGTCGCGGTTCCGCTGATCGGCGCCATCGTCTTCGGCGCGGCCCTGTACGGCTCGATCCACCCGACGCCGCCGGGGATCCTGAAGTGGACGCCCTACGTGGCCCTGGTCTGGCTGGCCGTGGGCATCGGGGCGCTGCTGTGGCTGCGGGCGAAGCGGCCAGAGTCGGTCGACCAGATCGGGTCCATCCTCGGCGAGGAAGGCGGCACGGACGCCGCGATCCTCGACGCGTAGGGGCGCCCGGTTCGTTCATGGCCGGAGACGGATCGCACCGCGTCGTTAGATGTCCGACAGCGCTGCCGATCCCGGCAGGTCGCAACGAGCTCGACCTGCACGTCACCGGCGACCCCGGCCAGGCGGCCGAGGTGCTGGCCGCGACTGCGGCACTCGCACTCGACTAGTTCGCCAGGCCGGCGCAGTGATCCGCCGATGGCCCCGGCGACGTATCCCTGCCAGAGACCGCGAGCGCACCCCTAACTCATGCCCGCGGCGACCGCTAGTCCCGTGCGGCACCCGGGCAGGTGACGGGCCGGGCGGGCAACCGCCGGCCCGGCCCGGCACCACCCGTCAGCCGCGCCCGACGACGTCGTGGTTGGGTACCTCCTGTCGCTAAGACGGCAGTAGGTACCCAGCCACGTCGTTGGCAGGACGGGCCGAGCGCTCGGCAGTGTGCCTTCGGGACGGCCCATCGCGCCGGTTAAGGAGGTCTCCGGTGTCGGAACTGCCTGCTGAGCTCGCCGCCACCGCGGCCGGGCTGGGCCTGCGGATAACGAGGGTCGTGCGCCGGACCGACAAGACTCTGCTGGCGGACGGCACGCTGGCCGGGCGCCGGGTCGCGGTCAAGTGCCTGATCCACTCCGATCCCTTCTGGGTGGCGAAGCTGCGGCACGAAGCCCATGCCTACCAGGTGTTCGCCGACTCGCCGCCGCCCGTACGGGTCCCGCAGTTGGCGTACACCGACAATTCCCGGCTGCTGATCCTGGAATGGCTGGACGGCCGCAACCTGGATGACGACCGGTACCCGCAGCGGTCGCTTACTGCCGAGGAGGCCGAAGCCGCGCTCGGCTGCGTGCTGGCGCTCGGCCGATGGGCGGCTCCGGCGGGAGCCTTCGAGGCGATCTTCGGCTACCCCGGCCGGTTCCGCCGCTATCACGCCAGCGGCCACCTCAGCGGTCCAGACCTGGCCGCCCTCGACCGCCTGCTCGCGCGCACCGGGCCGCCCAGCCGGGTAAACCACGGCGACCCGCTGCCCAGCAACATCCTGCTCAGGGCGGGCGGTAGCGCGGCGCTCCTGGACTGGGAGTTCACCGGCCTGTTCCTGGCCGGCTTCGACCTGGCCATGCTGCACACACTGCTAGGCGCCCGCACGCCGACGATCAAGACCCGCATCGACGAGACGATCGCCGACGCAGGCGACGAGGATGCCTTCGCCGTCAACCTGGTGGCCGTGATCGTCCGCGAGCTACGCATCCACCAGGAGCTTCCCGAGGAGCCGTTGCGGGGCTCCCGCCTGCCGCTGATCGAAGCGGCGTGGCAGCAGGCCCGCGAGCGGCTGCATGGCCTCGCCGCCAGGAGACCGCGCTGATCCGCAGCCCCGGTTGGCTCAGGCTCAGCGCATCCAGGCTGCGACCTCCGACCGCCCGGCAGCCGTTATGACGTTCTTGTATGGGGATATCCTCCGGCAGGTGCAAGAGAACAGGGCGCGGAGCGTGGCGGACAAGCTGCGCGAGCGTGGCATTGACGCCAGGCTCGCCCGGGTGGGCCTGGACCACTTCGGGATCAGCGTGAACTTGCCCGGCGGCCGCGAGGCCCAGTGGGGCACCAACGGCGCGGCCGGCCTGGAAGCCCAGGTCCTCCTGAACGGCAACCTCGTCGGGTTCGTGCCCAAGATCGAGGGATCCGAGCACTTCGGCGAGGATCAGATCATCGATGCGATCGCGCGGACGGACTACACCCAGCCGGTCGGGCGCCTGCGGGCGCAAGCGCCGCCCGCGGGGCCGCCGCTGCCGCCGGAAGGCGGGCTGTTCCGGCGGTTCCTCGACGGCTTCCGCTACTGATAGCAGGCGCGCCGTCTCAGGTGCCGCGGTGCTGGTCCCGGTAAAGGCCAGGAGCGGTCGCATGGCGCTGCGAAGCGCGCCAGACCTCAGCGCGGGCTGGCGCGGACCGGCCGGCCGGGCAGGGCATCGGCCACGATGGCCCCGTCTTGCACGACGATCGTTCCGTTGACCAGGACGTGCCGGATGCCGGTCGAGGGGCGGGTGCTGGCGGCGTAGGTGGCCTGGTCGCTGACCGCGGCCGGATCGAAGACGACGATGTCGGCATCGCCGCCGGGCTGCAGCCGACCCTTACGGCGCATGGCCGGAACCCGGTCCGCCAGCAGCCGGGCCGGCAGCAGGCTGCACCGGCTCAGCACCTCGGCGAGGCCCAGCGGCCCGGTGCCCAGCGTCCCGGTGCCCAGTGGCCCGGTGCCGCGGGCGAGCATGCGCAGCGCCCGCGAGAACGTCCCGGCCGTCCGCGGATGCGTGACCGCGGTCTCGGGCAGCGGCCAGCTCAGCGGGTCGGGCGCCGGCCCGGACCAGGTCAGCGGCATCGCATCGCTGGCCACCATGGCACCCGGGAAGGTCAGCGACCTCAGCAGCAGCCGCCGGTCAGCGGGATCGTCCTCGTTGAGCAGCTCAATGATGGCCAGGCCGCCGGGATCAGTCTTCCGCAGTTCGCGGAGCCGCGCCTCGCTGGCCACCCGCTCGCCGGTCGGCGCGTAGGTGAGCGAGGACGGCGTGAGGCCGCGCTCGCCGAGCCGCTCGGGCGCCAGGAACGCCGCGCCGATGCCGGTCATGCCGGACCCGTACGGGTAGGCCTCGGTGGAGACCCGCCCTCCTGCCGCCTGCGCCCGCCCGACGAGGCGCAGTACGCGGTCGACGTGCCGCTGCGACGTGCTGTTGACGTGGCAGTAGTGCATCTGGGCGCCGGTCTCGCCGGCCGCGCGGACGATCTCCTCGGCGCCGTCGATGACGGCACCGGGCACCATCTCGATCAGGTCCCTCGCGTGCGTGAATGTGGGCACGCCCGCCTCGGCGGCAAGTCCTGCGATCTGCAGGTATTCGGCCGGATCGGTTCCTGGCGCATACCCGATGAGCACGCCGATGCCGAGCGCACCGTCCGCCAGGTCGGCCGACAGCCGGGTCAGCATCGCGGTGATGTCCTCCGGGGCGGCGGCGCGCTGCCAGGCCGGGCTCGCGATGTTCGCCAGGAACGTGCCGAGCTTCCCGTCCAGCGGGATCCCGCCGACCGCCTCCATCCGGGCCAGGGCCCAGGACGTGGCGAAGCCGTAGTTGACCGGCCGTCCCTGCGCCGCGGCGTCCCGGTAGGCGGCGTCCACCGGTGTCAGGCCGGCTTCCAGCTCCAGCGCGGTGGTCACGCCATCAAGGGCCTGCAGCCGGAGGCCCGGGATGCCGTTCACGTGGCTGTGCAGGTCGATGAAACCCGCGGTCACGACCATGGCGGAGACATCCAGGTCGGCTCTCGCGGAACCCAGGCCGGTCCCGATCCCGGCCACCCGGCCGTCCGAGATGGCGACGTCCCGCACCTCGTCCAGGCCGGATTCCGGATCGATCACGCGCCCGCCGCGCAACACGATGTCCCAGTCGCTCACGCGGCGCCTCCTCGCCCGTCATACCTGTCGGACAGGGCGTATCGGAGCAGGACGACATCCTCGATCTGGGTGACCTCGGCCAGCCGGGCGCGGTGGCCAGGATTCCAGGGGAATGTGCCCTCGGAGACGAAGCGCGGGGCTCGCAGGTCCCCGACGAAGAACGGAGCGATCACCAGGTGCAGCTCGTCGGCCAGCCCTGCCGCCAGGAACTGGGTGTGCATCGTGCCGCCGCCCTCGACCATGAGCCTGCCGATACCGCGTGCGTGCAGGTCGTCCAGGACGCGGTGCAGGTCGGCCGGGTCGCCGGCGTCCGCCACGCTGGCGACCGCGCCGACCCTTTCGCGGGTCTTGTCCAGCGCGGGTGAGGCAGCGTAGACAATCTTGCCGGTGTCGCCCGCAGCGAAGAACTTTGCGGCGGGGTCGAGGTCGCCGTGCCCGGTGATGGTGACCTTGACTGGTGTCGGGCTATTCCCGCGTGCCGTGCGGGCGTCCTGACGTACCTGGGACCGCACCAGCAGGCGCGGGTTGTCCTTGCGGATCGTGGTGGCGCCGACCAGGATCGCGTCGCAGCCGGCGCGCACCTCGTCGACGCGGTCGAAGTCGGCGTCATTGGACAGCAGCAGGTGTGATTCGGTGGTGTCATCGATGTAGCCGTCGATCGACGCGGCACAGCTCAGAAGGACATACGGCCGGCTAGTCACTAAGGCGCGCTCCCTCCCAGCGGACAGGTTCAGTCATCGGAGCCGAATCCGGCGACCAGGTCTTCCACCCGCTCGGAGAAGTCGGGACGCCCCTGGAACGTCGGCGCGGTGTCAGCTACGTCCATGGGATCCGTCCCGACGGGGTAGACCGCCGGATCATCCGGCCCATAGGGGCGTAATACGGCAACGGGCAGGCCGTTCTTGGTGACGGTAACCGTCTCGCCGGCCTGGACGCATGCCAGGACCGCCGCCGTCTGCTGGTTCAGCTCGAGGGCTGTCACTTCCATATCTTGATTGTGCTACTCGCGGCGCCAGGGATGAACCGGTAACCGCGGCCGATGAGCCAACCCGGCTCGCTGGAGGAAATCCCCCAGCCGAAGATGGCGGTCAGCTGGCTGCTCGGCCGCGACGCTGCGCCGGATCGAGCGCGATCTGCACGACGGCGCCCAGGTCCGCCTCACGGCCCTGGCGATGACCCTCGGGGAAATCAAGGAGAATCTCAGTAACGGGGCCGGCTGGGCGGACGCCGACGCACGCACCCGGATGCTCGTCGACGCGGCACACCGAAACGCCAAGGAGACGCTGGTCGAATTGCGGGACCTCGCCCGGGGCATCCACCCGCCAGCCCTCGACCGCGGCCTCGAGCCTGCGCTGTCCACTCTCGCGGCCACGCCGGTGTGAGCCGACCCGCCCGCGAGGGACCGCAAAGGATTGCATGGGCCTTGACTGGGAAAGGGGGTCAGATGAAGGTGTTTGGCAGCATCTGGCTCTCTCTGAGCAAGTGAGGACCCCGAATGACCTCCCCCGCCCCCGGCCAGTCGATACGCCTCCTCCGTCTCCGCGCCGTCGTCGCCAGCACAGTTGGCACCACCGTCGAGTGGTACGACTTCTTCCTCTACGGCACGGCCGCCGCCCTCGTCTTCC
>Ga0066790_10000392_pt1 | contig 16049 bp, 9 predicted proteins | sample OrgsoiDNA2013050_FD_70963 | JGI IMG/M metagenome (GOLD analysis project Ga0066790, IMG submission 70963) | Permafrost soil microbial communities from the Arctic, to analyse light accelerated degradation of dissolved organic matter (DOM) -... | ecosystem: Environmental > Terrestrial > Soil >...
GAGCCTGGACGCGGTGCTGTTCCTGCACCCGCGCAACTCGGTCGTGGACGTCGTCCAGTCCGTGGGCCGGGTCATGCGCCGCTCCGAAGGGAAGTCGTACGGGTACATCATCCTGCCGGTCGCTGTGCCGGCAGGCATGTCGCCGTCGCAGGCGCTGGCGGACAACCAACGGTTCAAGACCGTCTGGCAGGTGCTCCAGGCCCTGCGGGCGCACGACGACCGGTTCAACGCGACGGTCAACCAGATTCGGCTGAACAACAAGGCCCCGCAGAACATCGGCATCGGGCACGTCGGTCCCGGCGACGAAACGATCAGCGACCAGGACGGCTCCAACACAGCCACGGGGCAAGAGCCGAAGAGCATCACGGAGCAGGAGACCGAGGCCGCCCAGGACATCCAGATGGCCCTGTTCCGGATCGACGACTGGCGCCAGGCCATCTACGCCCGGCTGGTCGACAAGGTCGGCGAGCGCACCTACTGGGAACAGTGGGCCAAGGACATCGCCGCCATCGCCCAGGCCCACGTGACACGGATAAAGGCCGCCCTCAGCCTGCCGGACAAGCGGGACGCCTTCCAGGAGTTCGTCGCCGAGCTGCGGGCAATGATCAACCCCGGCGTCACCGAGGCCGACGCCATCGACATGCTCGCCCAGCACATCATCACCAAGCCCGTCTTCGACGCCCTGTTCGGCTCCTACGCGTTCGCCGAGCACAACCCGGTCTCAAAGGCCATGCAGAGCATGCTTACTGAGCTTGGCGACCAGGGACTCGAGACCGAGAGCAAGAGCCTTGAGGGCTTCTACGACTCGGTGCGTGTGCGCGCGGAGGGCATCGACAACCACGCCGGCCGCCAGCAGGTCATCGTCGAGCTGTATGACAAGTTCTTTAAGACCGCCCTGCCCAAGACCGCCGACGCCCTCGGCATCGTCTACACGCCCGTCGAGGTCGTCGACTTCATCCTCCGCGCCGCCGAGCAGGCCATGAACAGGCACCTCGGCAGGTCCCTCAGCGACGAGGGCGTCCACATCATCGACCCCTTCGTCGGCACCGGTACCTTCCCCGTCCGGTTGCTCCAATCCGGCCTCATCAAGCCCGAAGACCTCGCCCGTAAGTACGCCAGCGAGCTGCACGCCAACGAGATCGTGCTCCTCGCCTACTACATCGCCGCCGTCAACATCGAGGCCGCCTACGCCGAGCTGGCCAGCGACGCCGGCGGCTACCGGCCGTTCGAGGGCATCGTCCTGGTCGACACCTTCCAGCTCGCCGAGAGCGGTGCGGCTCAGCTCGACGGCATGGAGGTACTTGAAGGCAACAGCGAGCGGGCCAAGAGGCAGAAGGCCCAGCCAATCATGGTCGTCATGGGCAACCCGCCGTACTCCAAGGGCCAGGACAGCCAGAACGACGACAACCAGAACGTCAAGTACCCGGCTCTGGACGCCCGCATCCAGTCGACCTACGTGGCGCTCTCCACAGCGACGAACAAGAACTCGCTGTACGACTCCTACATCCGCGCGATCCGCTGGGCCTCCGACCGCGTCAAGGACGAGGGAATCGTCGCATTCGTCTCCAACGGCGGCTACATCGACGGCAATACAGCCGACGGGCTCCGCAAGTCATTGGTCCAAGAGTTTGACGCTATTTACTGCTACAACCTACGCGGTAACCAGCGCACTCCTAGCTGGAGGGAGGAAGGCGGCAAGATCTTCGGCGCCGGCAGCCAGAACACCGTGGCCATCCTGCTCCTGGTGAAGGGAGCCAAGGCCCCGGCCATCGCAGGCTGCACGCTGTACTACCGGGACATTGGTGACTACCTCACCCGCGAGGACAAGCTCCGCATCCTCAGCGCCCAGGATCTGGAATCAGTTCCTTGGGACGAGATCACGCCAAACGCAGAGGGTGACTGGGTCAACCAGCGCGACCAGCGGTTTGCCGAGTTCCAACCGATCGCTGGTGAAGGCGGCTCCATCTTCTCTGTCAACTCCCGTGGTTTGGAGAGCGGTCGAGATGCCTGGGTCTACAGCTATTCGAAGGCTCAGCTCAACGAACAGATCGAGTCGATGGTCGATTTTTACAACGGGCAGGTGTCGGCCTTTCGGAAGCACTGCCTTGCATCAGGCATCTCCAAGTCGAGCACATCGGATGCCGAGAAGTTCATAGACCGCGACTCCCAGAAGATCAGCTGGACAGCGAGCTTGATCAGCAAGGTTGCCCAAGGGGTAGAAGTTGCCTACGAGGCTGATCACGTTGTTCTCGGCAACTATCGCCCCTTCAACCATCAGTTCGTCTACTTCGGTCCCGATCTCATTCACCGGCCCGGCAAGCTCCGGCAGATATACCCCACGCCGAGGCACTCCAACGTCGGTTTCTACAACGTCGGCAACGGGTCCGCTGTACCGTTCTCGGCCCTCATGCTGAACTCGATCCCTGATCTGCACGTGACCGGGGCTGGGAGCGGCGGACAGTTCTTCCCCCGCTATACCTATCGCGAACTGGCCATCGATGGCGGCTTCGATTTCGGCGCGGACGATGCCTACGAGCGCGTTGACAACATTACCGACGCCGCACTTGCGGCCTATCGCAGGGCGTACAGCGACCAGTCCGTCACGAAGGACGACATCTTCTTCTACACCTACGCACTGCTGCACTCGCCCGAGTACCGCGACAGCTTCGCGGCCGACCTGAAGAAGTCCCTGCCTCGCATCCCCAGGGTCCGGGACTTTCGCGGCTTCGCCGCCGCAGGACAGAAGCTCTCGGACCTGCACCTTAACTACGAGGCCGCCAACCCTCAGGCCGGAATCGTCGAGGAGGTTAGGGGAGCGACCTCCGCCACCCTGGCTGCCGAGCTGTATCGCGTCACGAAGATGAAGATCCCCAAGGTCAAGGGGCAGCCCGCCAGGTCCACGATCATCTACAACACGCGTGTCACGCTATCCAACATCATGAAGTTGGGCCGGGCACCAAGCACATGCGCAACCAGGGTCTGCATCGCTGTCCTCTACCGAAAGCCAACACGAGGGACACATCTCACGGACCGCAATGGTCGCGGCCGACCGGTGGTCAGCCTACCGACCACAGAACTAGCCGCGTGCCCAGTTGACCTTACTCAGCCGCAGTGGCCATTGCGGGCGGAGTTCGCGGACCGGCCACCATTCTGCATCGCCGGCTAATTCGTGTTCCATTTCGTATTACACCCAGAATGGAATCCCTAGAGGGGAGAATACGCGGGACGCCGCGATAATAAACCTTCCAGCGGACTCCCAGACTGATTACGTGCACAGCTAGTAAACAATCTTCGATGCTGCCGCAGACGTGTGGTCGCCGGTCAGGATGACCGGATGGCGGCTGTGATTTTGCGGACCAGCTTCTGGGCGTGGTAGCCGATGATGACCGCGATGGCGAGGGCGGTGGCGGGGTCGAGCCAGTACCAGCCGCCGGCGACGAGGATGATCCCGCCGCTGACCGCGACCCCGGCGGCAGCGGCGGCGTCAGCGGCCGTGTCGAGCAGGACTGCCCTGACGTTCAGGTCTTCCCCGCTGTCGTCATCGCTTGGGTCGCCGCCGAGGACCAGCGCACCGGCCGTCATGACGACGGCCGCGATGCCGCTGACGATCAGTACCGGCAGACCCTCGACCTGGCGGGTGCCCACGGCGAGACGCCAGATCGCGGCCACAGTGATCGTGAGGTTCAGCAGGAGCAGCCAGCCGGCGTTGACCAGCGCGGCAATGTTGGCCGCGCCGGGGTAGCCGCGCGGGCGGGCGCGACTGGGCGGCCGGCTGGCGAGCCAGATGGCCAGCAGCGAGACGCCGATGGCACCAGCGTCGGCGAGATAATCCACGCCCGCGGCCAGCACTGCCAGCGAGTGCGCGGCTAGCCCCACGACCACGAGCACCGTGACCAGCGCCAGGTTGAGAAGCAAGACGACCGTGAGCCGCTGTCTGCGTGACACACCCGGATCGTATGAGGCTTCGATACCCTCCTGCAGCGGCCACCAACCGGCAACTACCTGCACAACCGACATCCCAGCCGACAAGTAGGCGCCCAGCCGACATCTTCGGCGGCCGCCTACAAGCAGGCATATTGCAGACCGTTAGTAAGACAGGCCGATCTGGGCGTGAAAATTTCCCGTCGTTCTAGGCCCCGGTCACGCCGCCTTGAGCCGTGTGCGTTCCGCCGCCAGGATCGCGCGCCGCAGTTCGGTCTCCGAGCCGGTGGCTACCGCGTCCGGCGTCGCGCTCGCCATGTCGCTGCGGCGTGCGTACTCGTCGAACGCCTCGCGCTTGCCGGCCAGCAACTCGAGGATTCGCTGGTCGACGCTGTCCTCGCACAGCAGCCGGTGCACGTCCACCGGCCGGACCTGGCCCATCCGGTGGGCGCGGGCGATCGCCTGCTCCTCCATCGTTGGCGTTAGTTGCGGCTCGGCGATGATGATCACCGACGCGGCCTGGATGTTCAGGCCAACGCCGCCCGCCTGGATCTGCGAGACCAGCACCGCAGGTCCGCTGGCGTTCGTAAGCTCATCCACCATCGCCTGGCGGTCGGCCGGCGGAATGTCCCCGGTCAGCGGTCCGACGACGGGCATGCCCGGGACACCGTCACGCCCGGCAAGTACCTCGATCACCGTCTCAAGCACGTCGCGGAAGTACGAGAACACGATGACCTTGCGCCCGCCGTCCGCTGCCTCGCTGACGATCTCCACCAGCCGCCGGAGCTTCGGCGATCCCTTCACCGTTCCCGGGTCGAACGCGGCCCGGCGCATCGCCATGAAGTTCCCTTCGAGAACCGCTTTCCGGTACGCGCGCATTGCGGCTCCCTCGAGCGCCACCCACTCCTGTGTCTCCAGCCGGTCCGGCAGCTCGCTGAGCACGTCTTCCTGGTTGCGCCGCAGGTAGACGGGTGCTACCTGCTCGCGGAACCTGGTGCCGTCCAGCGCCTCATCCGCGATGTCCAGATCTTCGGCGACCTCCGGGCGCAGGTGCCCGACCAGAACCCGGAACTCCGCCACCCTGTTCTCCATCGGCGTCCCCGTCAGGAACAGTGCCCGCCTGCTCCGGCCCGCCCACTCGCTGACCGCCTGGGTGCGCAACGCGTTCGGGTTCTTCGCGTAGTGCGCCTCATCGACGACCAGCATCGCTACCGGGACATCGAGGTCTTCCGGCATGTTGCGCAGCGCCTCGAACGTCGTGACGGCAACGCCGCCCTTGGCCGCCCACTCCTGCTCAGCCGCCTGCCGCTTCGCGCCCGGCAGGTGGAGCCGCCGGGCCTCAAGCAGCGTGTGCCGCTCCACCTCACGTGTCCAGTTGATGACCACGCTAGCCGGGCAGACGACCAGAAAGTGCGTGGCGCCCTTGGCTGCCAGGTGGCACATCGCGGCCAGTGACTGCATCGTCTTGCCCAGGCCCATCTCGTCGCCGAGGATCACCCGCTCCTGAACCAGCGCGAACTTCGTGCCGAACACCTGGTAGCCGCGCAGCGAAGTCTTGAGGAGGGACTGGTCAAGCGGCAGTACGCGGACTTGTTCGACGATGTCGGCGGGGAGGAAGCCCTGGCTGGCCTCCCGCGCTGGGTCGAGTTCCGCGACGTCGATCAGCAGGCCGTTGTAGGTGACGGGGCGGGCGAGGTAGTCATTCCACAGCCGGGTGGCCCGCTGGTCCTTGCCGGCCTTCTCCAGCTCAGCCTCGGCTCTGGACAGCCGTCTGCGTGCCATGGCGACCGGCTTGGAGCTGAGGATGGCATCCAGTTCGGTGAGGGCGTCGCGGGCTTCCTGCTTCTTCCGCCCGGAGAACGTGAAGAGCATTCTTCCCCCGCTTGCGCCGCGGGCGGCCGGGTCAAGGAGGCGCCCGATCTCGCTCGCCAGCGGACTCAGGTCCGGGCCCTTCAGCGCGGACCTGGCGCGCTCGTAACGGCGCAGCGCGGCGATGAGCGCAGTCTGCTCGAGGGTCCGGGCGTCCGGGTCGATGCGAACGCGGGTGCCATCCTCGACGGACTTCCGCAGCTGCGCCGCGGCGGCCATGATGCGCCTGGCCGTTCTGCGGCGAACCCCAGGGATTCGCCGGAGCGCTTCCGTTCCCGCAGCGAGGACCTTGCCGACCGTCTCGAGGTCCGCCTCGATGAGGGGGGCGAACGTGACCTTCCCACGGACGAGGTCCCGGAGCCGGTCCACCGGCATCACGTCAAGCGCGTCGGCGACGAGCTGGTCGCGCACCGCCTCATACACCGCTCGTGCGACTTCGCGGGACTCTCCTGGCGCGGTCAGGACTGCCTTGATGGCATCGCGGACCGCGCGGCCGTCGGAGACGACGGCACGGGCCGCCTTCCCCGGGCGGAGAGTACTGGCTTCGACGGGCTTGTCCGCAGCCGTCACCGGTTCCGAGGTCCTTGTCAGTTCTGCCGCGCGCGCCACCGTGGTGAGAGCCTCCGTATGAGAACTGGCAATCGGACGGACTACGACGACAGAGGATATCGCCGGCACGCCGGCAATCTCCCCCGGATTTCCGCGTCCACTTGCAGGGCGCTTGGCGCTCACAGGGCACCTGATTGGTTGCAACTTTCACGCTGCCCGGGTCGCTGGCCGGAACGTCCGCGCAGCCAGCGCGGCCGGCCCGCAGCGCAACGATGGCCGCGGCTTCCGCCGGCCGCGGGCGAGCGGTTACGTTCTGGCCACCTGAGCCAACGCAGCCGAACGTGGCCGAACGTGGCCGAACGTACAGGAGGCGTCATGAGCCTCGCGCGCAAACTCCGCAGCAGCGCCCTCGCGGCGACGGTCGCCGCGGCGGTCGCCGCGGCCGGCCTTGTCGCCGCGTCCGGCACTCCCAGCAGGGCAGCCGCGGCCGCAAGCCTGCCCGGCACGCCGGACTACAGCCTTCCGCTGGCCTTGCAGCAGTCGCTGTACTTCTACGACGCGCAGAAGTCCGGCCCATCACGGACCGACGGCGACCAGCCGCTGAGCTGGCGCGGCGACGACGATCCAAGCGATAGCTGCGTGCCGCTCCAGCCCATGTCGAACAACGTCGGCACCAACCTGTCCGCGTCGTTCATCGCGGCCAACACCCGGGTGCTCGACCCCCAGGCCACCGGCTGCCTGAACCTGTCTGGCGGCTTCCACGACGCGGGCGACACGGTGAAGTTCGGACTGCCGCAGAGCTACGCGGCCGCCGTGCTCGGCTGGGGCATGTACGAGTTCCCGCAGGCCTACACCGCGACCGGCACCTGGAACCACGCGATGGACGAGCTGAAGTGGTTCACCGACTACTTCCTCCGCTCGACCTTCCTCAACTCCAGCGGCCAGGTGATCGCCTTCGCCTACCAGGTCGGTTCCGGTTCGGTCGACCACTCCTACTGGGGCCCGTCGGAGTTGGAGAGCTCCGCGCAGTACCCGCGCCCGGCCTGGCTCGCGACGACCGCCACGCCCGCCGCGGACCAGACGGCAAGCGCCGCGGCGGCCCTCGCGGTGATGGCCATCCTGAGCATGCCGGCCAACCCGGCCTACGCCGCGCAATGCCTCAAGTACGCCCAGGCGCTGTACGCGTTTTCCGTGGCCAACCCGGGCACCGGCTTCTCCGGTGGGTTTTACAACTCAAGCGGGTACCTGGACAAGGAGGCGTGGGCGGCAGCCTGGCTGTACCTGGCCACCGGCCAGTGGAGCTACGTCAACGACATCCTCGCCACCAACTCGTCCGGCACCTACACCGGGTACGTCGGCTCGATCGTGCAGAACACGGTTAACAGCTGGCAGAACACCTGGGTGATGAACTGGGACACCCGGTGGGGCGGGGTGTTCTCGCTGCTCGACCCGATAGTGCAGGGAAACGTGAACGTGCCGGCGACGGTACAGGCGTTCGTGCACTACGCGAACTCCTGGCAGGTCCAGTACTGGTCGCACGTGCCGCACGCGAACTCCGGCGACACGAACTTCATCGCCACCACGCCTGCCGGGTTCTCCTACCTGACCTCCTGGGGCGCGGCGCGCTACAACACCGCGGCCCAGCTCGAGGCGCTTGTCTACCGGAAGAACTTCCCGAACGATGCCAGCAGCGCGGCGTACACCAGCTGGGCGATGGGCCAGATGAACTACCTGATGGGCGACAACCCCGCCAAGTGGTCGTACATCGTGGGCTTCGACTCGAACGTGCCGGGTGTCGGTTCCCAGGTCGGCGGCACCGCGACCGCGGCCTCCCACCCGCACCAGGGCGGCGCCCAGGGCTCGCTCACGAACAACCAGAGCGATCCGCTGACCGACCAGCACATCCTGTGGGGCGCGCTGGTCGGCGGCCCGTCATCGACGGACCAGCCGGACGACGTGACCACGGATTTCGTGCTCAACGAGGTGGCGGTCGACTACAACGCCGCGCTCGTCGGCGCGCTCGCCGGGCTCTACCAGTACTACGGCCAGAACCAGCCGATGACGTCGTTCATGCCGCCGGCCGAGCAGCAGGGCAACTGCTCGGAGTACTCCGGCTCCTGCACGGCCGCCTACTACGCCACGGCGACCCTTAACCAGGACAGCAACCAGGCGACGCAGCTCACCCTCAACGTGAGCAACTACGCCGACGAGCCGCCGCACCCGCAGACCGGGATGAGCCTGCGGGTCTACTTCGACATCTCCTCGCTCTACGCGCAGGGCCAGAACATCTCCGCCATCTCGACGCCGGTGTACTACGACGCCGCGAGCCAGATCGACGGCAGCCCGACCGCGATCAGCGCGCCGGTGCGCTGGGGCGACGCGGCGAGCTGCGTCTACTACGTGACGATCAACTGGGGGAACGACCAGATCGGCCTGCCGCCGTCGCGCGCGTTCGAGTTCGCGATCAACGCGGCGATCGGCCCGAACTACAAGTTCTACTGGAACTCCGCCAAGTCGCCGTTCATGACCGGGCTCGCTGCGGGAACCTACGCCACCGCACCGGACCCGTACATCCCCGTCTACGTCAACAGCTCGCTCGTATACGGACAGGTCCCCGCCACGACCGCCGACGAAGGCTGCGGCTAGCGCGGTGACTAATGACTTCGGCCATCAGGAACGAGTCTTGATGACACTCCGGCCGCACCCTTTCCCCACTAGCTGAGCATGCGAGGAGCTGTCATGCGCGTATCACTCGCCATCAGGTCAGCGCTGTCGGCCGCCGTACTGGCCGCCGGCGCCCTGGCCGCCCCCGCAGCAGTGGCCGTCCCCGCCTCGGCCACCGCTCTGCCCGCCACTGCGGCCGCCGCGGGCACGGCGAACGTCACGGTCAACGCAGACGAGGGCCTCGGCGCGATCCCGTCGACCGCCTACGGGCTCAACTCGGCGGTCTGGGACAGCCAGATGAACGCTCCCCAGGTTCAGGACCTGCTCAAGCAGGCGGGCGTCGAGATGCTTCGCTATCCGGGCGGCTCATATGGTGACGAGTACAACTGGCAAGACAACACCGTGACCAACGGCTACGTCGCGCCCGGCACGGACTTCGACTCGTTCATGGGCACCGTGGCGAAGATCGGCGCGCAGCCCATCCTCATCGCCAACTACGGGACCGGCACGCCGCAGGAGGCGGCGGCATGGGTCAGGTACGCCAACGTCACGAAGGGCTACGGCGTCAAGTTCTGGGAGATCGGCAACGAGAACTACGGCAACGGCTACTACGGTGCCGACTGGGAGGCCGACAGCCACCCGAGCAAGAGCCCGGCGACCTACGCGAGCAATCTCATCGAGTACGCGGACGCGATGAAGGCCGTCGACCCGGCGATCAAGATCGGCGCCGTGCTGACCCTGCCGGGCAACTGGCCAGACAGCGTGGTGGCGTCCGGCGACAGCGGAGACTGGAACCAGACCGTGCTCTCGGCGGCGGGCTCGTCAATCGACTTCGTGATCGTGCACCTGTACCCGCCGAGTTCCGCGGGTGCCGCGGTGCTGACCGCCCCAGAGCAGGTGGCCGGAGAGCTTGCGCAGCTCCGCCAGGAGATCGACAAGTACGCCGGGCCGAACGGGCCGCACATCCAGGTCGCGATGACCGAGACCGACTCCAACAACTTCATGGACACCCAGCCCGGCGCGCTCTACGCCGCGGACACCTACCTGACCTCGCTAGAGAACGGCGTTTTCACCGTGGACTGGTGGGATACCCACAACGGCGCCACCGCGATCTCCACCGCGCCGGACGGCGCGACCGACTTCGGTGACGAGGGCGTGCTGTCCAGCGCCCAGTGCGTAACTGGCAGCTGCGAGCCCGCGCTCAACACCCCGTTCCCGCCCTACTATGCGATCTCGATGCTCAGCAAGCTCGGCCTGCCCGGCGACACGATGGTGGCCGCGAGCACCGACCAGCAGCTGATTTCCGCGCACGCGGTGCGCAACGCCAACGGCGACCTCAGCGTCCTGCTGATCAACAAGGACCCGGCGAACTCCTACCAGGTCAGCCTGCACTATGCCGGCTTCACCCCGGCCGCGGGCGCGCCCACCGTCTACACCTACGGTGACGAGGCCTCCTCCATCACCGCGGCGGCGCAGGGCACGAGCGCGAGCCAGACCCTGCCGCCGTACTCCATCGAGACGGTCACGCTCACGCCGCAGGCGGGCAGCGAGAGCGCGCTGACCGCCCCAGCCGCGCCGTCGGCGGGCAACGTGACCGCCACGCAGGCGACCGTCAGCTGGCACCCGTCCGGCGGCGGACAGGTGGACAAGTACGATGTCTTCCGGCAGTTCGGCACCGACAGCGAGCTGCTGGGCACCTCGACGTCCACCTCGTTCACGGTGCTGAACCTCAACCCGGGGACCGGCTACACGCTGAACGTAGTGGCCGTTGACCAGAGCGGGCACCTGTCGCCGCCCTCAGCGCCGGTGCGGTTTACCACCGTCACGCCCGCAACCAGCAGCTGCGCCGTGAGCTACGACGTCACGCAGGGCTGGGGCAGCGGCTTCATCGCCAACGTGGCCGTCACCGACACCGGGCCGAACCCGGTCAACGGCTGGACCCTAGCGTTCTCCTTCCCGTCCGGCACGGAATCGGTCAGCTCAAGCAACTGGAACGCCAACTGGAACGAGACCGGCCAGAACGTGACCGCCACCAACCTGAGCTGGGACGGCTATCTCGCCCCCAACGCAGGCAACTCCGTCTCCATCGGCTTCATCGCGAACCAGAACGGCGCGTACCCGTCGCCCGCCTCGTTCACGCTGAACGGCACCGTCTGCACGACGACCTACTCAACGTAGACAGCGGCCCGGCGCTAATACTGGTCGGCGAGCGCGGCTTAACCGTCGCGCGTTGCCCGGAACGCGATCGCGCTGGCGGTCCGGGAGGCCCGGGCTGAGGGCTGGTCCTGGGACAAGATTTCAGCCGCGCTCGGCGGGACCCCGAACGGCGAGACGCTGCGCCGCAACTTCGGCAACAGCCACAACGCCTGTGCGGCGGCGGCCGCCAGCGCAGGAAGGTGGTGTATGATGTGGTGTATGAAGCGCACGAACATCTACCTCGCCGAGGGCCAGGCTGCCGCATTGGACCGGGTCGCGGAAGCGGAGGGCGTTTCCCGGGCTGAGCTCATCCGCGAGCTGATCGATCGGGCGATCGGCAGCCATCCCGGCGCCGACCTCGCGGCCGACTTGGCCGCGATCAACGGGTCCTTCGGGATCCTTGCCGGGCAGGAAGCATTCTCCCGTACGCCGGACCAGCGCATGGACTATCTGGACCGCCTGGCTGACGCGTGATCCTGGTCGACAGCGATGTGCTCATCGAGCACCTGCGCGGTAAGGCGGCGGCCCGGGACTGGCTTGTGCGCGCACGCCAATCCTCCGGGCCGCTCGCGATCAGCGTCGTGAGCCTGACCGAGATCGCCGGCGGGATGCGGCCGCCGGAACGCCGCGAGGTCATGCGACTGCTCGGCAGCATGCAGCGGTTCGAGGTCACCGGACAGGTCGCTTGGCGAGCGTCGACGCTCATGCAGGAGTACCGCCGGTCCCATTCTGGGATCGGCCCCGGGGATTACCTGATCGCCGCGACCGCTCTTACCGAAGGACTGGAAATCGCCACGCTGAACATCCGGCATTACCCTATGTTCCCCAAACTCGAACGTCCCTTTGAAGTTTCCGCAGGGCCGGAGAGTGGCAGATAGCCCGCCCGGTGAACGGAACAGGTGCGCGACTCGCATGTCAGTTATTGCATTACCCCGGTTCAAGGTCACCAGCGCGAATATGGACGAGATGGAGTCCCTGCGCCACCTGCGCGTCACCTTGTTCACCTACTCCGGGAGCCGACCCGCGTGTCGAGCCGATCGCCAAGAGCCGCATCACCGTGACTTCCATCGGCTCAGTCGGTGTACGTCCGGATGTCCCTGCTAGCCCTGGCGTAACGGATGCACGCCAGGGCTAGCGGCTCGGGAGCGCTTTAGGCCTTGACCGTGGCTACCCCATCGATGGTTTCGGTGTAGGCCGTTATGGTCGAGGAGCAGTGGGCGGCCACGCGGGCGGTCGTGTAGAGCGCCTGGAAGACGTACCGGCCGCTGCCGTCCAGGCCGCCCATGTCGCCGGTGGCGTCGATCACGTCGAACGGCCCGACCTGGGTGATGGTCCCGACGCAGGTGGCGGAGTCGAAGCGCACCGTGGGTTGCCCGGCGCTATGGTCGATGCGGAAGCTGCCGCTGGCGAAGGTCGCATCATCGATGGCCCGGCCCGGCTTCTCGGTGCCGCCGGCGTTGACGACCCCGGTGACGATGATGGTGCCCGGGCCGGATGGCTTGGTCGACACGACGTGGAAGTACTCGGTGTGGGTGGTGCTGCGAGGCGCCCACATAGATGAGTCGGCACTGGGCCGCCAGCCACCAGTGGCCGGGCCCGGCCATCCGGTTGGCGAGGACCAGCCGGAGATCCGTGACGTGGTCGTGGCGTTGGCGGCGGGGGCGGGGGAGGCTGCGGCGACGACGACGAAGGCGGTGCCCACCGCAGCCGCGGCGAGGATGGCGGTCAGGAAAGTGTGGGACGGGCGGCGGCGCTTCAGGCTGGCGATTGCGGAGGTCATGAGAGGCTCCTTGTCAGGGGGTGAGCCGATGGCCTGGCCCCGGCGTGCGGTCGGAGTCAGCGTCCGCCGGGAGAGCCTCGTCGGGCATCGTCCCGCTGGAGGTTTTCTGGCTGCACCGCCGGCGGTAGCGATGTAGTCATTGGGGAGTAGTCGGGCTGTCTCCCAGAGGGACGGCTCTGACGTCACGTGGCCTCTGGGCCCGCCAGCGATTCCACCGGAATCACCCGGCGACAACTCCGCCGGGACAGCAGGCCCCGGGCCGTTCAAGCGGGCCGAGGACCGCTGGAAGCCTTACCTCGATGACCCGGAGGCAGCCTCGGTCTTCGCCGGCCCGGTGCTGACGCACTCTGACTGGACACCGGACAATGTGCTGGTCTCGCCCGACCGTGCCTGGCTGATCGACTGGGCCTGGCCGACCCTCGGCGCTGCGTGGACCGATCCGGCCTGCTGGGTGCTCCGCCTCATGGCATCCGGCGGCCACACCGCGCACGAGGCCGAACGGCAAGCTTCCCGCCTCCCCGCCTTCCAGGCCGCCGACCCGGCCCATATCGACCTGTTCGCCGCCGCCAACATCCGGCTGTGGGACGAGATCGCGCAGGCGAGCACAAGCGCCTGGACAATCAAGATGGCACAAGCCGCAAAATCATGGGCTGCCTGCCGTCAGGCCCGCTGAGTTAGCGGACAACGCGCCAGGCCCGCTACACCGGCCTGACTGCCAGCGAGCAGCCAGGTAGTAACCAGCGCCGGGGTAGTCATGCCCTCGTCTGAGGGCAGCAGGTGGGCAAGGATCTCTTCCTCTGTCGTGAAGCTGGCCGATTGGAGAAACGGAAGATCCTGGTACTGCCGAATAATGGGCTGGGGGAACCGGCTGCAATGCCGGGATCACCCACTTCCACGCCGACCCGCACGGCAGGGCGTCCATCTGCAAGGTCGGCCGCGACCCTCAGGTCGACCTGATCGCCGAGGGAGCACCCGGCCTGCGCCGGCTCGCGGCCGTCGCCGACGCGCTCGTCACCCGGCACGGAGGATGCTCCGGCTGCACGCTCCAGAAAACGTGCGCTTCCGGTTGGGGTGCATGGACGGACTCAGGCATGCAGGGTGGGCCGGTAGATGAGCTCTTGGATGTGGCCGTCGAGCGTCCGGCGCTCGATCAGCTCGAGGTCGAAGTCGGCCGCACCCTGGAAGATCGGGTCCAGCCCGGTCTTCCCGGTGATCACCGGGAAGAGCGTCACCTGGACGCGGTCGACCAGGCCGGCGCCCATCAGCGCCCGGTTCATCGACAGGCTGCCGTGCGAGCGCAACGGTACCTCGGACCCCTCCTTGAGCCGGGCGACGACGTCGACGGCGTCGCCGCTCACGACGTTGGCATCCGGCCAGTCGAGGGATCCTTCCAGTGTGGTCGACACCACCGTGGCCGGCAGGCTCCTCATCCGGCTGACCCACGGGTCACGCACCTCGGACTCCTCGGTGCTCGAGGCCAGCATCCGCGCGAACGCCCGGTACGTGTTGGCCCCGAAGACCATCCGCTGCTCCTCGCCATAGAGGGCGAGGCGGTGCTCGAGGAGCTCGGGGCCTTGCTTGCCCCAGTAGCCAGTCCAGTTGCCGCTGGCGGCGCCGAAGCCGTCGAGGCTGGAAAAGACGTCGAATGTGTAGGTAGCGGTCATGATGCTCTCCTCGAGTGCGGTTGATCGCGTGTCGGGGATACAGACCGGCCACCACGGCGAGACTCATCGCCTCATCGCCGTGCTCAAGTACGGCACCGATGCTCATGTAGATCGGTTCCCTGCAAATCTGTAGGAAATCAGGGAAGCTGAACACCCTGAGCTGGGTTTTTCGTTGTAGTTGAACAGCCCTCGGCGGGCTGGTTGCTGGGTAAGTGAACAGTCCTGGGTCGTGCCGGTGGTGACGTTCAGTGATTGTCGTGCTCACACCACCGCATCCGCAGGCAGCTCACCAGCCGCCCGGGCGCCAGCCAGGGGACGTAACCCCGCGAACCAGGACGCCATGATGCGGCCCTACGGGCGCGGAACGCCCGAGACGGGCAGCGACACGCCAGCCGCCCGCGACGCTTCATGCGGGACCGGCGAACTTGAGCAGCCTGAGCCGGAGTGCCGGCTGCAGTTGAGCAGCACTCGGGCAGGACCCGCGCGGGTAGCCGGGTACTGGTGGACGATGTTCTGGAGATTACTGTGGGCCTCTGAACCCGGCCCGCCCGCAGTCGTCCTGGAGGTGGCGTGCGCATCAGCCTTGGCGATGTGTCCCTGTGGTTCGACGTCTCCGGGCCGTCGGTCATCCCGCAGGGGGACACTACGGTGGAGCGCCCGGTCCTGGTGGCTGTCCACGGCGGTCCCGGCCTGGACCACATGACGGTGAAGTCCGCGCTAGGGCCGCTGGCTGACGACTTCCAGGTGCTGTACTTCGACCTGCGCGGCCACGGCCGCAGCGACCGCAGCAGCGCCGAGTCCTGGAACATGCGGACCTGGGCCGATGACCTGCGTCGGCTGTGCGACGCGCTCGGGCTGCGCAAGCCGGTCGTCCTCGGCAGCAGCTTCGGCGGGGACGTCGCGCTGACCTACGCGGCGCTGTTCCCTGATCATCCTGGGGGCGTCATCCTGGCCAACACGACTGGTGGCCACTGGGGCGGGCCGCGCGTCATCGAGGCGTTCGGCCGCCTCGGCGGCCCCGAGGCGGGCGCCCTCATCCAGCGCATCTACGCTGATGCGACCGGGGACTACCAGGCTGAGTTCAACCGCGTCTGCTACCCGCTCTACAGCGCCACGCCGGGCTGGGCCGACGAATCCCGCCAGTTCCTGGCCCGGATGATCAGGAACCCGGACGTCGCCTCGCACTACAACAGTCACGAGGCCTCAAGCTTCGATCCCTGGAGCCTGCTCGGCACCGTCCGGTGCCCCATCCTGGTCCTCGCCGGCGAAGACGACCCCATCTGCCCGCTGCCCGTGGTCGAGGAACTAGCCAGCCAGCTGCCGGAGGGAACCACTCGCTTCGTACGCCTTTCCGGAGCTCGCCACACCATCTTCCGCGACCGCCCGGACCTCGCTTTCCCCGCCGT
>Ga0066790_10000395_pt1 | contig 15997 bp, 14 predicted proteins | sample OrgsoiDNA2013050_FD_70963 | JGI IMG/M metagenome (GOLD analysis project Ga0066790, IMG submission 70963) | Permafrost soil microbial communities from the Arctic, to analyse light accelerated degradation of dissolved organic matter (DOM) -... | ecosystem: Environmental > Terrestrial > Soil >...
TACGTGGGCCGGATGCACTGGCTCGGCTTCAACACGCAGCGCATCACGTCCGTCCGCGCCGGGCTCCAGTAGGCGGCGAGAGACTGGGCAGGTCAGCCGCCGAGTGCGGTGACCACGTTCATGATCGTGACCATCTGCGGGGCGGTCTTAACCGGGAAGTCCGGCCCGTCGTAACCCCACCAGTCCCAGCATCCCTCCGGGTTATCTGGGATGACGCTGGCGATCGCCTGTGGGTACAGGACGACCAGGTTGTTGGTGTCGGCGTAGGTGTCCAGGTTCGCGAACTCAGGGAACTCATTACCCAGCAGGTACTCCCCGCTCAGGCAGCCGTGCAGGGCGACGACGAGCTTGCAGGCCGCGCCGGCCGCGCACGCTGGCGGCGTGTAGCGGAGCCCGTTATGGTCCATGCTCAGCGCCGGAGCGCTGCCGCCCGGGGCGTAGCGGTCCTGGCTGAACGACGACAATGTTCCCTTCGGGGTGCCGGTGTCCGGCGGGTTGACGCTGCCGAGCCAGTGCCTCAGCATCTCGCCCTCGGGATCGTCGCCGCAGTTGATCAGGAACGGCGGGCTGGTCAGCGGGCACGCCAGCACGCCATCCGGAGTCGGCCAGCCGTGGCCTGCCGGGTCGTTGCTGTGATACTCGACGCTGGCGCCGAAGTGCTGATAGAAGTCAACGCCTGAGCTGGACACCAGGTCGTTGACCACTGGGTCGAGGGCACCGTGGTAGACGTAGACCGGCTTGCCGGCCAGGTTCGAGATCGGGTCGATCCGGCCCTGGCTCGACCATCTGGCCGCCTGCTGCTCCAGCGCAGGCAGGGTGGCCCCGATGTCGCAGGACGCGAACTCGATCACGCTGCCCTGACCGCAGTCATAGGGACCGGCGGCGATGACGCCCGAGCCGTCGAAGGTGCCGGAATAGGCAACCTGCAGTTGCGTGGCCATAAAACCGCCGGACGAGACGCCCGTCACGTAGACACCGGTGATGTCAAGCCTCGGCAGCGCCGGGGAGCTGGCATCGGCCGGGGCGGCGAGGCAGACAGCGGCGAGCGCGGCCGCTGCGGCCGGCCCGGCGCGGCGAAAGATGCGGCGTGTCACAGGCACGCTCCATGGTTGCACCGAACCATGGTCATCAGCCAGCAAATCGGTCAGGTGCCCGCTCCGCAGGGGGCACGGGGCCTGCGCGCTTCTTAGCGGCCTACCTCTTGTTCACCGACGCCTGGAAGATCTGGGCGATCGATGCGTCCAGTCGCGCGTTGAACTGCTCGTCACTCTGCCCGTCGGACAGTCCCTCAAGCAGAGCGCGGGAGAAGCTCGCGATCATGCTGGGATCCCGGGCGAGCAGCTCGCATGCTTCGTCGCGGCTGTAACCGCCAGACAGGGCGAGTACCGGCAGCACACGCGGGTCGGCGGCGAGGTCAGCGTACAGGCCGGGCCGGGCCGGGATCGTCAGCTTCAGCATGATGACCGCATGCTCAGGGAGGGCATCGATGTGCGCGTGCAGTGCGTCGTGCAGCAGGCTCTCCGCTTCCTCTTTGTGCGGGCTGCCGATGCTGACCTCAGGCTCAAGGATCGGCACCAGGCCCGCGGCCGAGATCGTCGCGCCGTACTCGAACTGCTGATCTACGATTGCGTTCACGCCGCCCTTGTCGGCGTCGTTGATCACCGATCGCATCTTGGTGCCGAACATCCGGTGCTGGTTCGCCCGCCCGAGCAACTCGTCAAGGGTGTCGATCGGCTTCATGAGCTGGACACCGGACTGCTCCGCGGCGAGCCCCTTGTCGATCTTCAGGAACGGCACGACCTCTTTCTCGGCCCACAGATACTGCGCCGTCGGGACCCCCAGCACGTCCCGCTCCATGGTCTGCTCGAACAGGATCGCGCCCAGTATGCGGGAACCGTCGAAGGCCGGGCTGGTGACGACGCGCGTCCGCATCGCGTGGATGAGGCCGAACATCTCATCCTCAGAGTGGTAGCGGCTCTCGGCAATGCCGTAATGGCTGAGAGCCTTCGGCGTGCTGCCGCCGCTCTGATCAAGGGCAGCGAAGAAGCCCTGGCCCGACTGGATCTTGGCGAGCTGCGTTTTATCCATGCCGCCATCCTCTCAGCCGCACCGGGCGGCCGCTGAATCAGGTGGCTGATCCTTGACGCTAAGTGCCCCCGCGTCCTTGACGCTAAGAGTCCCTGAGCGCGGACGGCCGGCGTCAGCACGTCACCGACCGCCTCGACCAGCAGCGACATCTCGTAGGAAACCAGGTCCGTGTCGCAGTCCCGGGCGGCGAGGACGGCCAGGCTGGAGCCGTCGCTAATCGCCCTGAGGAGCATCAGCCCGCCCTCCATCTCCACCAGCGCCTGAGCGGGCGGTCCGGCCTCGAAGATCCGCGCCGCGCCCTCCATGAGGCTGACCAGCCCAGCGGTGATGGCCGCGAGCTGCTCGCCGTAAACCTCGGGGATGTCCTCCGACACCGCGAGCGGCACACCGTCCGCGGATACGACGACCGCGTGCGCGACATCCGCGACGCGCATGGTGAAGTCGGTGACGAGCCAGTCCAGGTCCTGGCGGTGGGCGTAGCTCAACGATCCGCTCCCTCTGTGCGGGGCTGCTGCCCCTCGGCCCGGCGGGCTCCGCGCTGGAACCCGCTCAGGCGGTTGCGAGCAAGCTCGGGTGATCGCTGCGGCAGGGCCGGCGCCTGGGTCTCCTGACCACCGGCCGGACGCCTGGTTGCGCGGCCGTCGGGCTGGCCACCGCCCACAGATCCGGGCAGGAGATTCGCCCGCGGGACACGCACCGGCAGCCCGTTGACGGTGCGGTCGCCACGGACCGGCTCGGAGATGATCTGGGCGGCATGCCGGCCTTCCGCCCACGCGTCGGTCCCGGATGACCCGCCGCCGGCCGCCGGCGGGGCCTCCGCGGGTGGCCGGCCGCCGCGCACCGGAAGGGCTCCGGATGAGCTGCCCCCGCGCACCGGCAGATCTGGCCCGGACGGGCTGCCGCCGTTCGCGGCCGCCGGAGTCGCGGACGGCCGGCGCGGGCGGAACCAGCTCGAGGTCGCCGAGTCGGCGGCATGCACCGCCTCCTGCGGGCCAGTGCCGTTGTGGGCGGGCACCCCGCCGTTCTGCGCGGGCACGCCGCCGTTGTAGCCGGGCGCGCCGCCGTTCTGCGCGGGCACGCCGCCGTACTGGGCGGGCACGGCGGCGGTATCCGGCCGGTCGTTCATGGACGTGCCATCGCTGCCGGAGCGCACAGGCACGCTGTGACGGCCGGTCGTCGGCCTGGCCTGGACGTCACCTTGAGCGGCGAACGGTTGCGACCACCCGCCGTACGAGCGGACACCCCGCTCGATGAGGCTGTCCGGCAGCCATACCAGAGCGCTCAGGCCGCGCGGAGTTCCGGCGCGCAGCCGGACCCGGACCCCATGCCGTTCGGCCAGGCGGCCTACGGCAAACAGCCCCATATGCCGGGCAACCGATGCGTCGATCACCGGCGGATCATCCAGGCGCCGGTTGATCTCCGCCAGGCGGGCATAGGAAACGCCGACCCCGCTGTCGCTGACCTCCATCAGCACACCCCCGCTGGTCAGTTCCTGGGCGGAGATGCGCACCTGGGTTTCCTTGGGGGAGAACGTCGTCGCGTTCTCGATGATCTCGGCGAGCAGGCGCACGACGTCGGATGCGGCCTGCCCGGACACCGAGATCCCGGGCTGAATGTTGAGGCCCACCCTGCTGTACTGCTCGATCTCCGATATCGCAGCGCGGGCCACGTCCGCGAGCGGCACCGGTTCGCTCCACTTTCGCGCGCTTTCGTGCCCGGCGAGCAGGAGAAGGTTCTCGGAGTTCCGGCGCATCCGGGTGACCATGTGGTCCATCGCGAACAGGTTGGACAGCCGATCCGGGTCTTCCTCGTTCTGCTCTAGGGAGTCGATCGTGCGGGCCAGCCGCTCGATCAGCGACTGGCTGCGCCGGGACAGGTTGACGAACATCGCGTTGAAGCTGCTGCGCAGCATGGCCTCGTTGCCGGCGAGCCGCACCGCCTCCGAGTGCACCTGGTCGAACGCGCGCGCGACCTGGCCGATCTCATCCGCGGACAGCACATCGATGGGCGCGACTTCCACGCTCTCCGCGGGGTCCTCGGCCTCCCCCAGCAGCCGGACCCGCTCCGGCAGTTGCACCGTGGCGATATCGAGCGCGCCCGCCCGCAGCCTGCGCAGCGGCCGGACCAGGGACCGGGCGACCACGACCGTCGCGGCGAGCACCAGCAGCAGGATGACCACCGTCAGGACGGCGGTGAACAGCGCGGACTCCTCCGCGCCGCGCTGCAGCACGTGGCTGCGGGCGACGATGTTCCTGGCCACCTGGAGCTCGACCGTCTGCATCTTGCCGATGTTGTCGGACATCGCCGCGTACCACTGAGGGGCCGCGTCGCCCGCCTGCGTCCCCGGAGGGATGCCCAGCGCGCCGCTGATGTCCAGGGCGTTGCCGCTACTGCCGACGCTGAGGACGTACTCCTCGATGAGCTGTGCCTTGTTCACCAGCGGCCCGGCCACCGTGTTGTGGAACGAGCTCAGCTCCGCGGCCGTGGCCGTCGTGTTGAACGCCGTCAGGTCAGCGCCCTGCACGGATACCGCGGTGGTCAGCGCCTGCTGCTCGTCGTCCGCGAAAAGCTGCTGGGAAAAGGCGTTGAACAGGAGCGCGCGCTGCTGGGCGGCCTGGTCCTTGGCCAGGGACAGCGAGTTGAGCGACTGAACGTCGTTGGCCAGGCCAGAGTCGGTGGTGCCCTGCGCGATCTGGGCGTTCAGGAGGAGCATGTCGCTGATCGGGCCTGAGTAGTCCGCGATCACCGCCAGCGCGGACTGGCTGGCCTGGGCCGTGCTGCGCAACTGCCCGAGATGGTTGATCACGGAAAGCACGGTGGCCACTCTGGTCTGGATGTTCGCCGGGAAGGAACCACCGACGGCGGCGGCCGGGCCCCGGACGCGGGCGGCCGCGGCGTCTGTCGCGCTGTACCACTGCTGCAGGGCCCTGGCCGCCGTGGTGCTGGGGATGATCCCGGTCGTCTCGTCCCGCTCGTCCTGCAGGGCCTGGACCAGGCCGGTGACCTGCTGCCCGAGGTTGGCGAGCTGCGACACCCGGCCAAACTGGGCCGCCTGGTCAGCGGCCGCCGCGACCCGGAGGCCACCGAAGACCAGGCCCATGATGAGGGCCATCACGATGACGGCGATCAGCCGCCGCGAGACCGGCCAGTTCTGCAGGGCTAGCGCCGCACGTGAACTGGGAAAATGGAAGCCGGTCGATTTCTTCGCGCGGTTGACGACGTGGCCGGCGCCCAGCTTGCCGCTTACAACCCCATGGTTTCCCACTACTTATGTCCTCGCTGGCTACGCGCTCTAGTAAGCCGCTCAGTCCTGGGACTGATGCGACCGGGGCACCCCGCAAACCATCGGTCTCAAGCGGCACAAATTGGGTTGTCCGTAACTCTAATGTGGCGGGTTATGAAATATCCGACAAAATACGATCTGTTACCGGGACAGTTCCTGCCGACACCCGGACCTCCCAGCGCGCTACTCTCTGTGCGGCCTGAGCACGCTCACCTCGTCGCGCCACGGCCGCAGTAACAGAGCCGAAAATGCCGGGCACGCCAGGACGCCGTCAGCCCGGCCTCGTCCGGGTGGCGGTCAGTTGCTGGCCCAGGCCGGCTTGGTGGCGAGGATCGCCACGGAGCCTGGAGCGTTGGACGGCAGGACCTGCCTGAAGGTGCTCTTCTGCCACTGGAAGACGAAGGACGACGCCGCGCCGTTCTCCCCCAGCGCGTCGAACTTCACCGGGCCCTGCACGCTGTTCAGCGTGACGCCGCTGTGCAGGTAGGTGATGATCTTCGCGTTGTCGACGCCGCCGGTCGCGGTCACCGCCTGGGCCAGCACCTGGCCGGCCGAGTAGGCCTCGGCCACATCCGCGTTGACCCCGGACGCGCTGCCGCCGTACTGCGCCACGTACTCGCTGACCATCCGCTGACTGGACGCGTTCTGGAGCCCGGGATACCAGCCGTCGGGCACCATCATGCCGTCGGCGTTGCCCGTGCCTCCCGCCGCGGACGTAAACGCGGCGCCCTGGTCCGGGCCGGCCGCGGCGATGAACATCTTCGGCCTGTAGTTCTGCAGCCTGAACTCCTGCATGAAGGTGGCGACGGTTTGCACGTCGGTGGAGCCGAGCACCACGAGGTCCGGGTGGTGCGCAGCTACCTGGTCGGCCTGGCCCTTGTAGTCCGTGGCCACCTCCGGGAAGGTGTTGCTGTACACCGTGTTGACCCCGAGCCTGCTCAGCAGGGTCTGAGCGAGCTGCACCGGCGGGTCGGCGAACGGGTCCTGGGCCATCGGGTAGGCCGCGGTCTTCGGCTGCTCGCTGGCCGGCAGCTGAGAGATCCAGTTCACGAACGGGACCATTTCGTCCGCGATCGGCAGGCTCACGTCGAACACGTCGTGGTTGGCCTGGTTCTGCGGCGTGTCAAAGACGGACGGCGAGCCGCCGGCCCCCTCGAGGAATGCGTAGCCGTACCGGGCGGCCACCGCCGACGCGGGCCCGGTGAGCAACGATGAGAACGGCCCGATGGCCAGATCGACGTGGTCCGTGCCGATCAGCGTCTGGTAGTTGGTGACCACCTTGGTCGGGGAACTGTTGTCGTCGACGATGTTCAGCTTGACCGGCCGGCCCAGGAGGCCGCCGCGGGCGTTGACGTCCTTGGCCCACAGCTCGTACCCCTTCTGGAAGGCCTGGCCGTCGGCCGAGAAGTCGTTCACAGAGTTGCCGGTCAGCGACAGCGACGCACCAACGACAATCGGCCCCTTGACCGTACTCGTGGTACTGCCGCCGTGACTGCTACCGCCACCGCTGCTGCAGGCGGCTAGAACGCTGACGCCGAGCACTGCGGCGGCGCTTATGACCAGTACGTTCCTCGAGGACCAGGGGAGGTCAGCTCTCACGCCGGGTTCCTCCCTCCTCCTGGTGACGGATTTGCCGGTTCGAGCCTGCCGGAAATGTCCGCATGCTCACCTTGGACGGTTATACCGGCAGAACGCGCCCCTTGCGCAACGAATGCCGACGAAGGCCGCCACAACATGGCAGCGGCGCCTGGCCGGGTTCTGGCTGGGACGGGGATCGATTGATCGGAATTTTTCATGATGCCGTCACCCGGAATGGCGCATCCTTACCTGGGTGAGCGTTATCTGGCGGTGGGCCGGCGCCCTGGCCGTTCTGGGCGTGACCGTGACAGCGTGCAGTGCGGCCCCGGCTGCGCCCCCGCCCGCGTCCTCGTCGGCGAAAGGGACGCACCGGGCCAGCACTTCGCCCGCTGCGCACGGCGCGGCCAGCCCGTCCCGCCCGGCCAGCCCGACGACTCCCAGTACGACGGCGCCCCCGCCGGTGGCGCGCGTCATCGTCTCCCGGGTCCGGGGCACGGACGGGTCGGTGGTCACCGTAGCGGTGTTCCGCGGGCCCGTGCAGTACGTGCTGCACAACGGCAGCGGGGACCCCGGGGCGGCTGCGGCGGGGCTGGTCAAGGCCGGGCCGGCCATCACGGGCACCGAACGCCAGCACCTGCTCGCCGCCTTCAACGGGGCGTTCAAGCTGTCCACGGGCACGGGCGGCTACGAGCAGGAGGGGCACGTCATCGCCGCACTGCGCCCGGGCCTGGCCAGCCTGGTGATCGACCGATCCGGCCAGGCCCGGATCGGGATCTGGGGCGCCAGCGTGCCCGCACCGGGCGAGGCCGTGTACAGCGTCCGGCAGAATCTGCGGCCGCTCGTCTACCGGGGCCAGCCGACCGGCGCGGCGGCCGATCCGGGACTGTGGGGCGCCACTCTGGGCGGCGGCGCGTCCGTCGCCCGCAGCGCCGTCGGCCAGGACTCCTACGGCGATCTGCTCTACGCGGGGAGCATGTCCGCGACGCCCGCCGACCTCGCGGCGGCGCTGGCCGCCCGGGGCGCGCGGATCGCGATGGAACTGGACATCAACCCGGAGTGGGTTCAGCTCGACATCGCGCCTTACGCCGGCGGCCCGCTCACGGCCGCGGTCCCCGGCCAGAACCGCCCCGCCAGCCAGTTCCTCAGCGGCTGGACCCGGGATTTCTTCGCCGTCCTGGCCAGCCCTTCATCCTGACTAGCCGGCCATCCTGACTAGCCGGTCATCCTGACCGGGCCGACATCGTGATGAAGTCGCGGGCCCACCAGGACTGGAAGAACGTCGACGGGCCCTGTGTGGTGGCCGGCAGCAGCTTGCTGCCGTTGAACGGCGCGGCGGGACCGCCCGCTAGGGGGTCGTAGGTGACGAAGACGGTCCAGGCCGGATTGATGTCGAGCTGCATGCCGCGGACCACCCCGGCGCGCACCAGAAGCTGCGCGAGCTGGAGCGGAGCCAGCGCCGGGCCCGTGACGTAGACCAGCGCGCCGCTGGCGGTGACGCCAGCCCCGGAGCGCCACTGGTGCTCGATGCCCGGGACCGAGTGCTGGCACGAGGTCGCGCCGCAGGTCGAGCCCCAGGCCTGCCAGTCACGGCTCGCGGCCTGGGCGGTGGGCTGGCCGCCGGCCACGAGCGGCCAGAGGTTCTGGCGGACGCTCACGACGTTCCTGGTCATAGCCACGTCACGTTCCCAGGCGCCGACGGTGACGCTGCCGTCCGCGTTGATCACCAGCGAAGCGGCCCCGGGCCGGAGCGGATCGACCATGCGGCCTTCGGTGTAGTAGCCGCCGTGCGCGTCCTTCATCTGGAAGCCGCCGTTGAACGCGGCCACGAGCGTGCGCGCCTGCGCCGGGGCGACCGGCGCCGTGTAGCGGTACGGACCGCCGCCGGGGCTTTTCGAGCCGGAGTACAGCCGGGCGGACAGCACCCGGGTGTCCATCCACGAGATCCCGGCCGGCTGGGTACCCCCGGGCGGGATGAGCGTGGTCTCATAGACCGCCCGGACGCCGCCCACGGTCCGGCCGGCGGGACGCCAGGTCCCCTCTCCGGCGACCGCCGGGCCGCCGAACGGCAGCAGCGCGGCGGGTCCGGGCAACGGTGGCCCCGCGCCGGCCGCAGACGGCGCGCTCCCGCCAGGCGCGGCCGGACTTCCCGCTGAGGAGGCTGCGCTGGACGCCGCCCCGACGGTGGCATGCGCTGCTGCCGGGCTATCCGGCTTTCCGTGGCCGCAGGAGGAAAGGCTGAGGCTCGCGCCGGCCAGCAGCACGCAGACCGCAGCCGTCCCGCCCAGACGGAGGGAGACGGTCGTCACCCCGCCACGCTAAACGGCGCCGGCCCGCGCGGGCCCCGGGAATGCCGGCCCGGCCGGCGGACAGCTCCCGCTCACCCAGACCGCCAGTGCAGGACCAGCGGGTCACGGCGCCTGGCGAGTTCGAGCAGGCCCTCGCGGGCCGGCTTCGGCAGCGGGCCGAGCGGCCGCCGCGTCGCCTCGCTGGCGATGACGCCCCCCTCGTGCAGCAGCACCTTCGCGGCGCGCAGCCCGCACTGCCGGTTTTCGTAGTGGATCAGCGGAAGGTACTCCTCCCACAGCGTGCGGGCCGCCTCCCGGTCGCCCGCGTGGTAGGCGCGGACCACCGCGCTGAGCACGTCAGGGACACTGCTGCTCGGCATCGTGCCGCGGGCTCCGGCGTCCAGGTCGGGCAGCAGGGTGACGGCCTCCTCGCCGTCGAAGGGACCCGGCAGTGCGGCGCCGGCCAGCTCGATCACCTCGCGCAGCTTCGCCGCCGCGCCGGGCATCTCGATCTTCACGTACTGGACGTTAGGGATGTCGCGGGCCAGCTCCGCGAGCTGAGCCGCGGACAGCCGCGTCGTGCTCAGCGGCGCGTCCTGGATCATGATGGGGATGTCGATCGCGTCCGCGACGGTTCGGAAAAACCCCGCCACCGCCCCGCCGTCGGCGCTCATGGTGGCGCCGAAGAACGGCGGCATGAGCATGACCATCGCCGCGCCGAGTTCCTGCGCCCGGCGGCTGCGCTCGGCGGCGACCCGCGCGCTGTAGTGGCTGGTCGTCACGACCACCGGAATGCGGCCCGCGGCGTGGCCGAGGACATGCGCGGCGACCCGGTCCCGCTCGGTGTCGGTCAGCGAGAACTGCTCCGAGTAGTTCGCCAGGATGCAGATCGCTCCGGCCCGCGCGTCGATGAGGAAGTCAGTGACCCGCGCCTGGCTGGCCAGGTCGAGCTCCTCGTCGTCATCGAACGTGGTCGGCGCCACCGGGATCACGCCGCTGATCATCATTGCGCCCCTGGTCGTTCCGCCGATCCGGAAGGCACTGCCGGAAGGCACTGCCGGAATGCGCGGTCGCTTTCCCGTGCTGTCTTATTCATACCCCAGCGGGTATCGATGAGCAGTACGGAGGCTTGCCATGGACGCGACGATCTCGGGCACCGGTGACGCGGACCGTCATCTCGGCCTCCGGACCACGTGCGGCCGCGAGATCCGGGTGGGCCATCTCATCCTCGGCGGGGGTTACCGCCCGGCGCGGCGCATCAGCCTCGGGATCGGCGCCATGGTCACGACGGAAAGCGGTACCTGGGCGGGGCTTACGGCCGCCGAGGCGCGATGGCTGGCCGCGGCCCTCCTCGCGCAGGCCGCCGCGTGCGAGGAGCCGGAGAGCGGTCCCTGATGCCCCGCTACTTGATGCCGCCTGCCCCGGGCGGCCATAGTAAGCATGTGACTTCCGACCGGGCACGGGCCTCACGATGATCCCGGTGTGGGTCTGGGCGGTGGCGGCGGCCGCCCTCGTGGCCGTGGTCACGGCGGAGGTCGTGCTGACCGGACGGCCCGGGCACCGGTTGCTCACGGCGCGCCGGGCGACCAGGTGGGCCGCGGTCTACGTGTCGCTGGCGGTCTTCTTCGGGCTCGCGGTCGGGGCGACAGCCGGCTGGACGGCGGCGGGCCAGTTCTACGGCGGCTACCTCACCGAGTACAGCCTGAGCCTGGACAATCTGTTCATCTTCTACGTGATCATGAGCTGGTTCGCGGTGCCCGCGATCCGGCAGCAGCGTGTCCTCCTGCTGGGAATCGGGCTGGCCCTGGTCATGCGAACGGTCCTCATCGTGGCCGGGGTCGTGGCCATCCACCGTTTCGGCTGGCTCTTCTACCCGATGGGCGTCTTCCTGCTGTGGACCGCGGCCAGCCTGGTAGCTAGCCACTCTGGCGCACCGGCGGAGGAGCAGCACACCCGGCTGCGGTCATGGCTCCAGCGCCGCATGCGGCACGCGGGCGATGATCACGGCAACCGCCTGATCGTCTGGCGGGCCCGGCGGCCGGTCATCACTCCGCTGCTGATGCTGGCCATCGTGATCGGGCTGGCGGATGTGATGTTCGCGTTCGACTCGATTCCGGCCGTCCTGGGCATCACGACCCGGGCCTCCCTGGTCGTGGCCTGCAACGTGCTGGCGCTCATGGGGCTCCGCCAGTTGTATGTGCTGCTGGTGCGGATGCTCAACCGGATCCGGTACCTGAATACGGGCCTGGCCGTTATCTGCGCCTTCATCGGCGTGAAACTGCTGCTGGAGGCGCTGGACAGCTCCGGGGTGGGATGGGCGGTCAATATTCCGGCCCCGATATCGGTGGCCGTGGTCGCCGCGGTGCTCTTGCTCACCGTGGTCGCGGGCCTGGTCAGGCGTCCCGGAGGGCCCGATCACGCGTGCCCGGCGACCGGGGAGCGCCGGTTCGCGATCGTCGACACCGACGGGAACGGCGTCTGGCAGCGCCGCGACGGCGAGGAACTGGCCCGCAAGCTTTGTGAGAGCTTCGGCTACGCGCCCGATTCGGTGCTGGGCCGCGCGGTGGCCGATGGGCAGCGAGCACTGTTCGAGGCGATGCTGGCGCACATGGACACCGATGGGGACCAGGAGATCTCACCGGATGAGTTCGCCGCGGGCCTGAGCCGCGCCATCCAAGACCGGCCCGGTTTCGAATCCGCCGTCCGCGCCACCGCGGCCACGCTCATCAAAGTGGCGGACCTCGACGGCAACGGGGTCCTGGACCCGGCCGAATACCAGCAGCTCGCCGCGGTCTACGGGACCAGCGCCGAGGAAGCCGAACGCGCGTTCGGCCGGCTCGACCTGGACCATAACGGTGTCCTGGACACCGCCGAACTCAGCCTGGGAATCGGCCAGTTCTTCGCCGCGTGACGGTGGCCGGGCCGCGCCCGCCGCCGCCCGGCGAGCACCGCCGCGGCCCCGGCTAGCAGCGGGCCTGCACGGCTGCCAGGCATCCTGCGACCTCTTCGGGGTGGCCAAGGACGACCTCATCGTCCAGGTCCAGGGCATCATCACCGTCGGCGAGTGCTGCGCCTTCGCGGCGGGCGGGCAGATCATTTTCACTTAACGGACCTAGCTGAGCGCTCTCCGCTCGGGGGCCCGGCGCGCCCGGAGCAGGATGCCCAGGCCGCCCAGCAGGGCCGCGCCGCCCAGGCTGAACAGCCAGATCTGCTGGAATCCCGCGGTTCCGCCGCCACCGGTGGCCGGGGCGCCCTGCGGCATCTTGGCCACCGACACGCCGAGCTCCGAGGCCGCCTGCTGGGCCATGCTGAGGTGCATCCTCAGGGTCGGCATGGCGGCACTGGCGTAGTCCTTCACCTTCCAGTTGCTGCCGCGCGCCGTCTCCAGCTGGAACAGCACGATGGCCTGCTCGTGGGCGATGACACTGGCCTGGGCGAAGGCGACGGTCAGGTTGTGGCCGGACTGCGAATCGATCTGGGACGCCTCGGCCATCTGCTGCGCGCTGGGATCCGCGGGGATCGAGACCCCCAGCCCGGCGGCGATCTGCCGCAGCGCAGCCAGCGCGGCGGTGTGGTCACTGACGTAACGGGCGGCCACGCTGTTCAGCGGCTCAGCCACCCTCAGCTCGACGTTCTTGCTGATCGACAGCTCGGCGATGTTGGCCTGGGCCGCCGCGGCCATGAAGGCACGGTCCTGGCCCGACACCGCCGAAGTGGCGGGCCGCGCCGTCGCTCCCTGCGCCGGGCTCGCCACCGTGGCGGCCGCGATGAGACCGGCCGACAGCGCGAAGCAGACCGCGGCGAGGCCGAAACCGAGCCGGGGGGCGACTCTGCGGTGACGCTTCATATTGCCTCCATTGAACTCTTATCGACCGGTATGCGTACATAGAGGCAGATGCCACAGCCGTCTTACCGCTCTACTAAAGGGAACGGCGACCGGCGGAGCCCGGTTCGGCCAACACGGCGCTTTTCGCCGCGGGGCCGGGCCGCCAGGAGGCCGGCGAGAATCGGAGTTTCGATGGCCCGCACACAGGACAATTCCAGCCGGTTCAGCGCGCTCCGCAGGCCGCGGGCGATGGCTGCCCTCATCGCGGCCGTCCTCATCACCGGCGGTGGAACCGCTATCGGCGTGGCGGTCAGCAGCCAGCAGCATGCTCCGCAGCCGTCCCGTTCGGCAGCCGGGGCCACCGGCCCGGGACCGTCGCCGGCCGGCTCACCGACCCCAGCGTCATCGGTCCCGCTGCCCTGGGCGGGTGAGACCGCACAGCAACTGGAGGCCGCCGACGGGCCCACCCTGCCCCGGTCGGTGCCCGTCTCGCTGAAGATCCCCGCGCTCGGCGTCAGCTCGAAGGTCATGCGCCTCGGCCTGGCCAGCGACGGCACCATGCAGGTGCCGCCGCTGTTCGGCCAGCCCAGTGAGGCCGGCTGGTATCAGTACTCCCCCACCCCCGGGCAGCCCGGGCCGTCGGTCATCGTCGGGCACATCGACACCTACCGCGGGCCTTCGGTGTTCTACCGGCTCGGTGCGGCCCGGCCCGGCGAGGAGATCGACGTCGGCCTGGCCGACGGGACCACCGCGGTCTTCCGCATCACCGGCGTGCGCGAGTACACCAAGTCCGGCTTCCCGTCGCGCACCGTCTACGGCCCGACCAGCAACGCGGCCCTGCGCCTCATCACGTGCGGCGGCGACTTCGACCCCACGACGCGCCACTACCTGGGCAGCACGGTCGTCTTCGCGTCGCTGGTGTCCGGCCGGTCGTCCTAGCTCCCCGCTGGCTAGCTCCCACTGGGGGTAAGTTTCCGGAGCGGGCCGGACAGTTCCCGGGCGAAGAAGTCGGAGAATCCGTCCGGGTCCGGGCCGCCGTTCATGGTCACCAGGCGGTCGAACCCGGCGTCGACGTACGGCTGCGCCACCTCCAGGTGCCGTTTCACGTCGGGCCCGCAGGCGAACTGGTCCCGGACCTGATCGGCGGTGATGCTCGCGGTAGCGGCCTCAACCGATCTGCACATTCTGCTCATGGCCGGTGTGTGCCGCTGCTTGCCGCTGCGAAGCAGCTCACGGTGAATCCGCCGGACGACGACCCGCCCGGGCATGCCGCAAGCAGCCGGGCCGCATTGGGCTAGCCGCATTGGGCTAGAGGATGTGGCAGCACGTGACGAAAGCACTAAGATCGACTCTCTCGGCACAATCAGAATTGAGGTCGTTCAGATGCGGGACGGGCGGACATCCGGCGCGACCGGGCGGGCGGACCGTTGACCGGGGAGTGGGACTTCCGCGGGATCGATCCCGGCGACGAGATGCCCGACATCGACACATCCGTGCCGCACTCGGCGCGCATGTATGACTACATCCTCGGCGGCAAGGACAACTTCGCCGTGGACCGTCAGGCCGCGGCCAGGGCGATGGCCGCCAACCCGCATCTCGCGACGGCGATGCGGGAGAACCGCGCCCTGATGCGCCGCATGGTGCGGTGGCTGGCCGCCGACGCGGGCATCCGCCAGTTCCTCGACATCGGCACGGGCCTGCCGACCAGCCCCAACGTCCACGAAATCGCCCAGGCGGCCGCCCCCGGATCGCGGATCGTCTACGTGGACAACGACCCGATCGTGCTGACGCACGCGCGCGCCCTACTGACCAGCAACCCCGGAGGCGCCACCGCCTACATCCACGCCGACCTGCGCGACCCGGACAAGATCCTCGGCGATCCACGGCTGCTGAGCACCCTGGACCTGTCCCAGCCGGTCGCGCTGACGGTGCTCGGGGTGCTGCACTTCATCCCGGACGAGGACGATCCCTGGGACATCGTGGGCCGCCTCGTCGCCGCCCTGCCGTCCGGCAGTTACCTGGCCGTGCAGCACCCGACCCGCGACTTCTACCCGGAGGGCGCCGGGAACGACCGCGCCTACCGCAACGCGGGTATCGCATTCCAGTACCGCACCAAGGACCAGTTCGCGCGGTTCCTCACCGGGCTCGAACTGGTTCCGCCCGGTATCCAGCTCATGTCGGAGTGGCGGGCCGAGGACGAGCCGCAGCCGCGCCCGGCCGCCGCGGAGGTCGGCGCGTACGCCGCTATCGGCCGCAAGCCCTAAGGCGGCAAGCCCCTTCTGCGAGTCACCCTCCAGGATGCCCGCTACAGCTCCAGGATGATAGTGACGGGGCCGTCGTTGGTCAGGCTCACCTGCATGTCGGCGCCGAAGACGCCGGTCTCCACCCGGGCGCCCAGCTCCCGCAGCGATGACACCACCGCGTGCACCAGCGGCTCGGCGACCGGACCGGGCGCGGCGGCCAGCCAGGACGGCCGGCGGCCCTTGCGGGTATCGGCGTAGAGCGTGAACTGGCTGATGACGAGCAACGGCGCCGCCACGTCGGAACACGACTTCTCACCGTCGAGGATGCGCAGGTACCACAGCTTGGCGGCCATCTTCGCGGCCACATCCGGGGTGTCCTCGTGAGTGACGCCGATCAGGACGAGCAGGCCCGGCTGATCGACCGCCCCCACGACCTGCCCATCGACGGTGACACTGGCCTGGCTGACCCGCTGGACTACGGCACGCACCGGAGCACTCCCCTCGTCGCCAGCAGGGTACCGGCCGGCGGCCCACCGGCTGCCGGCTGTGCCGGCGACTGCCACCCGGGCGACTGCCACGCGGGCGGCGGCCGTCGTAGGCTAGTGAGCCGGTCCTGAGTTGCTCGGTCACCTCGTGAGTCGTCTTGTGCCACAGTTCCGGGCCTGGGGCTATCGCCGGGCCGGCGGGTGCGGTC
>Ga0066790_10000397_pt1 | contig 15991 bp, 14 predicted proteins | sample OrgsoiDNA2013050_FD_70963 | JGI IMG/M metagenome (GOLD analysis project Ga0066790, IMG submission 70963) | Permafrost soil microbial communities from the Arctic, to analyse light accelerated degradation of dissolved organic matter (DOM) -... | ecosystem: Environmental > Terrestrial > Soil >...
GCCCGCGCAGGATGGGACCGTCTCGATCACCGCGGACGGTTCCTCCAATCCGCTGGTCGCGGGCCTGGCCGGCGGGCAGATGGCCACCCTGGCCAGCCTCGGCGGCCTGTGGAGCGGTGTTGTCGGAGCGGGCCGGGCTCCGGCCTACCCGGGCTGAGGTCCCGGGCTGAGGTCCCGGGCTGTCCGGGCCAAGGCTCCGGCCTGCCCGGGCCGGCCCTCGGGCTAGGTCGCCCGCCTCAGCCAGGCCGAGCCCGCCTGTTCGGCTTCCGCTGGTCAGGCTCTCGTCGGCCCGTTTCCCATCCGTTATAAGAAATTTTTCCGTCCGTTATGGGATGCGGAAGATCCGATTATAACTTTCTGTAGGTTTCTGATTACTGATTGCTCACGGTTCCCCCCTGACAATCGGCCCAGATAGGGCTAGGTTCATGTCATGGCACCCGTCCGGGTCCGTGGTTGCGTCAAGCTGAGCCCCTTGGGCACGACCCAAGGTCAGGGCCCAGCGTGGCAAGCCGATGCCAGCCGCAGGCTAAACGGCCCACGTAAGGCGACTTCTCGTCGGTCGATCACGGTGCGGCTTAGAAGTAAGTCCTGCCCCGCCAGTGGACACCGGGTCCGCTGGGCCGGGAGAAGGGCAGTAGTGGCCATAGAGATGCCGCGAACCCCTCAGCAGGCGGATGTGGGGACGAAGACCAGGTCGGCCGGACGGGTGCCCACCGGACAGTCGCCAGCAGGAGCGGCACTCGCTACTAGAGGGGATCGCCATGGACATCATCTTCAGGAGCCGGCGCACTAATATCCCCGAGCGCTTCCGCGAGCATGCGGTCGAAAAGCTCGTCAAGATCGAAAAACTGGATCAGAAGGTGACGAGGATCGATGTAGAGGTCATCAAGGAGCCCAATCCGCGCCAATCAGAGCGCCGGGAACGGGTGGAGCTCACGATCTTGTCGCGGGGCCCCGTGATTCGCGCGGAGGCGTCCGCGGATGATCGTTACACGGCTCTTGATCTGGCCTTCGCCAAACTCGAAGCCCGACTGCGCCGGGCCTGCGATCGGCGCAAGCCGCACCAGCGGGACCTGGTACGGGCCGGCGGCATGGTGGAGGCCGCGTCCGCGGCGGCCAACCTGCCGGTACCGGCCGAACTTGCCGCTCCCAATGGCAATGGCAACGGCCACCGGCGGACTGGGCTGGAGAACCTGGAGGAGCCGGGACTGGACGACGGTGCCCTGGACCTGGACATCGACGCGGAGGAGGCCGCATCCGCGCATCTGGTCCCGATCTCGATGGAGGGGGACGGCCCGCTGATCGTCCGGGAGAAGCTGCACCCGGCCAAGCCGATGACGATCGACCAGGCGCTGCTGGAGATGGAACTCGTCGGGCACGATTTCTATCTCTTCCACGACCGCGAGTGCGACAAGTTCAGCGTCGTCTACCGGCGCCGGGGTTACGACTACGGTGTGATCCGGCTGATGGAGGTCTCCGGGTAGCAGGCGGGCACGGAAAACGGAAATAGGTACCGGGTACCGGTGGTGCGGCCCAGGATCGGCGCGCCTGATTTGCGCAGTGTGCCATGGCTCGGCAGAGTCGTGGATATGAGGGTCATGTCGATCGAACGCCAGCGGGCCGTCACGGCCGGTATCCGGGCCAGCGATCGTAGGTGTGAGGAGGCAACGTGAGCGAGGGTTCCGGTTCTCCCGAGGGTCACCAGCGGGCCAGCGGGAAGGCTTCAACCGACCCGATTCGCGTGCTGATCGCCGATGATCACGCGCTCTTCCGGCGCGGGCTGGAGATGGTCCTGACCGACGAGCCCGACATCGAGATGGTCGGGCAGGCCAGCGACGGTGCCGAGGCGGTGGCCCGCGCGGGCGAGTTCCTCCCCGATGTCGTCCTGATGGACATCCGCATGCCGAAGACCAGCGGCATCGAGGCGGCGCGGGCGATGAAGGAATGCGCGCCCAGCGCCAAGATCGTGATGCTGACCATCAGCGACGAGGAGGAAGACCTCTTCGAGGCGATCCGGTCCGGGGCCAGCGGTTACCTGCTCAAGGACATTCCGCTGGACGAGGTCGCCGACGCCGTGCGCGCCGTGTACGGCGGCCAGTCGCTCATCAACCCCTCCATGGCGGGCAAGCTCCTCACCGAGTTCTCCACGCTGGCCCGGCGTGACTCCGAGACGGAGCGTCCCCAGCAGGTCCCCGCGCCTAAGCTCACCGACCGCGAGATGGAGGTCCTGAAACTGGTCGCGCGCGGCATGAACAACCGCGACATCGCCAAGGAACTGTTCATCTCGGAAAACACGGTGAAGAATCACGTCCGCAACATCCTGGAGAAACTCCAGATCCACTCCCGGATGGAAGCCGTCATGATCGCCGTCCGCGAGAAACTAATCGAATTCAGCTGAGTTGGCCCGGGGGGCGACCCCCCGGAGCCCCCCGCTGCGCTTCGCGCCCCGCTGCGGTAACTCGCCGACACACCGGCCACTCACCGGGCACAAGGCCCGGTTCGCTGGGCCGGTCACGAGCGCCTCGCCGTAACCCGGCCGTGGTGTAGGCGTGACACCGGCCACTCACCGGGCACAAGGCCCGGTTCGCTGGGCCGGTCACGAGCGCCTCGCCGTAACCCGGCCGTGGTGCAGGCGTGACACCGGCCGCTCACCGGGCCTGAAGGCCCGGTTCGCTGGGCCGGTACGAGCGTCTCGCCGTGGCCTGCGTGGGTTCTGTTAGGGCCGCGCGGGTGCTGTTAGGTATCTCGGGTCGACAAAGCTCCCCTTAGGCGTGCGGCGCTCTCTGCGGGTTCGACTCGTCCTAGCTCTACGTGGTCGCAACCGACCCAGTTGGCGGCTTCGCGGAGGGCGCGGGCCATGGGCTCTGCGGCTGAAGGGCGGTCGAGCGAGACCTGGCGGGCGACCAGCGTCGTGCCCCGGCGCACCGGATCGACCCGGCCGACCAGGCGTCCGCCGGCCAGCAACGGCATCACGAAGTAGCCGTGCACACGCTTATCCTTTGGCACGTAGGCTTCAAGGCTGTGCTCGAAGCCGAACAACCGCGCCGTCCGCTTCCGGTCCCAGATGAGCGAGTCGAACGGCGAAAGCAGCGTGACCCGGTTCCGCTCCCGGCCGGCGCCGTCCGCGGCGGCCAGTGCGGCTGGGTCGGCCCACGCGGCCACACTGCCCCGGGGCCCGGGGATCGTGACCGGCGCCAGGGCCGCCGCCTGCGCCGCGTCGTCCAGCGCCGCGGTACGGGCCCGCCCGGTCGGCAGCCGCTGCTGCAGCCGGTGATAGTCGGTCAGGTCATTGTGCGTGGCGACGCCCAGGGCCCGCGCGGCCACGCCCACGAGATGGCTGAGGCATTCCTCGTCGGCCGGGTCCGCGTTGCGAAGATTCGCCGGGACGGCCCGCTCGGCCAGGTCGTACACCCGGCGCCAGCCGGTCCGCCGGACGCAGACCAGATCGCCGATGTCGAGCAGCCACTCGGCGGCGACCTTGACCTCGGACCAGTCCCACCACGGGCCGCCGGCCTTCGCGCCACCAAGCTGGGTGGCGGTCATGGGACCCTCCGCGGCCACCCGGGCCAGAACTTCCGCGCACACCCGCGGGGACACCTCGTGCCACCGCATGCCGCGGGCGCGGAACCACCGCCGCCGGAAGGCGTAGTACGGCCATTCCTCGATCGGCAGCACGCACGCCGCGTGCGCCCAGTACTCGAACGCGGACGGATGGGCCGGATTCCAGTACGCGCGCTCGATCCGGTCCCGTGGCACCGGCCCGAGGCGTGCGTAGGCCACCAGTTCGTGCGACCGGGCGAGCACGCTGATCGTGTCCAGCTGGACGCCGCCGACCCGGCGCAGCATCGCGGGCACGCCGCCCTTGCGTGCCGACGCCCCGACGAACCCCTGCGCGCGCAGCGTCATCCGGCGCGCGTCGTCCAGGCTGAGGGCCACCGCCGCCGTCGAGGACACGGGCGTAGACCGCACCGGGGCCGACAGGGAAACGGCGGCCGGCGGCGTCACCACGGCGGTCGGGGACGGGGAGGCCGGATGGGCGGTATGGGAAGGGATCGGCACGGAATCCGAGCGTAGCCGCAGGGGGTGACATTTCCGGGGGCTGGCTCCGCCGGTCGTCAGGGGTTTCACTGGGGCCCGTTCGGCATCATTCGTGCCTCCCCCCGTTACCGGGAGTGGTCAGCCGGGCCGGCGCAGCGCCCAGGGCCAGGGCGCGGCCAGAGCCGAACCGGTGCCGCGCAGCAGCGGCGGTCAGTACCAGTCTTCGGTCATCTTGGCCAGCGCGCCGACGCCGAGCCCCACCGCCGTGATCGCGGCCGCGGTCCAGAACAGCCACCAGGTCGGGGTCGGGACCATGGCGAATCCGCCGATGGTGAAGCCGATGGTGATGACGACGACGGCGGCCCACGACACGGGACGGCCGTGGAACGAGTCGTGGGCCAGGGCCAGGGCGTGCCCGGCCGACGATTTCTCCGGAGCGGGGCCGACCATTTCCGGAGCCTGCCCGACCGTGCCGCTGGCGGCACCCGCCAGCATCCCCGATCCCGGCTGCTCGGTCATTGCCTTGCTCCTCTCGTTCCGCGCCTGCTCCGGGGGTCCGGGCTGGGCGCGTGCGTCCCTTGCCGTCGCTGCGACACATATTATTGTGGGGCAGGCATGCGCGGGCTACTACTAGTCCCGGCGCACCAAAGAGTCTGTCCCAGCCACGGCGGGACTTGCGTAGGGGCTCGGTTTCGCGCCGTGACTCGCCTACCATGACTGTCGGGGCCCATGTCCCGCCCCCAGGCTCGCCTGGGCCGGCGGGAACAGGCCGACCGGGCACGCAGGACCCGCTGGGCGCCGGTGGCCGTCAGCTCAGACAATCCGCGAGGAGCGCGACAAGAAGTGCCAGTCATCCTAGACAGCGTCCTTCGTGCTGGCGAAGGAAAGATGCTTCGCAAGCTCAAGCGGATCGCCGGGCAGGTCAACTCGATTGAGGACGATTTCGTCGCGATGAGCGACGCTGAGCTGCGCGCTATGACCGATGAGCTGAAGCAGCGGTATGCCGGCGGCGAGTCGCTGGACGATCTGCTCCCGGAGGCGTTCGCCACCGTCCGCGAGGCGGCGAAGCGGACGCTCGGCCAGCGCCACTTCGACGTGCAGCTCATGGGCGGCGCCGCCATGCACCTGGGCAACATCGCTGAGATGCGGACCGGTGAGGGTAAGACCCTGACGTCGGTTCTCCCGGCGTACCTGAACGCGCTGTCCGGTGTGGGCGTGCACGTCGTCACGGTCAACGACTACCTGGCCAAGCGCGACGCCGAGTGGATGGGCCGGGTGCACCAGTTCCTCGGCCTCGAGGTCGGCGTGATCCTGTCGGAGATGCCGCCCGAGGAACGCCGCAAGCAGTACGCGGCCGACGTGACCTACGGGACCAACAACGAGTTCGGCTTCGACTACCTGCGCGACAACATGGCGTGGAGCCTCGACGACTGCGTCCAGCGCGGCCATAACTTCGCGGTCGTGGACGAGGTCGACTCGATCCTCGTCGACGAGGCGCGGACGCCGCTGATCATCAGCGGTCCCGCCGAGCAGAGCGCGCGGTGGTACACCGAGTTCGCCAAGATCGCACCGCGGCTGCGCCGGGGTGAGGACGGCGAGGGTGACTACGAGGTCGACGAGAAGAAGAAGACCGTCGGCATCCTCGAGTCCGGCGTCGAGAAGGTCGAGGACACCCTCGGCATCGACAACCTCTACGACCCGGTGAACACCCCGCTGGTCAGCTTCTTCAATAACGCGATCAAGGCCAAGGAGCTGTACAAGCGGGACAAGGACTACGTCGTGATGAACGGCGAAGTCCTCATCGTGGACGAGTTCACCGGGCGCATCCTGCACGGTCGGCGCTACAACGAGGGCATGCACCAGGCCATCGAGGCCAAGGAAGGCGTGCAGATCAAGGACGAGAACCAGACTCTCGCCACGATCACGCTGCAGAATTACTTCCGGCTCTACGACAAGCTCGGCGGCATGACCGGTACGGCCATCACCGAGGCCAACGAGTTCCACCAGATTTACAAGCTCGGCGTGGTGCCGATCCCGACCAACAGGCCCATGATCCGGGCTGACGAGTCGGATGTGGTGTACCAGACGCAGACGTCCAAGTTCGAGGCGTGCGTCGAGGACATTGCCGAACGGCACGCCAAGGGCCAGCCGGTGCTCGTCGGCACCGTGAGCGTGGAGAAGTCCGAGATTCTCTCCACGATGCTGAAGCGGCGCGGCGTCCCGCACGAGGTGCTGAACGCGAAGCACCACGAGCGTGAGGCGACGATCGTCGCCATGGCCGGGCGTAAGGGCGCGGTCACCGTGGCCACCAACATGGCCGGCCGTGGTACCGACATCATGCTCGGCGGTAACCCCGACTTCATCGCCGACCTGGAACTGCATCAGCGTGGCCTGTCGCCGCTGGAGACGCCGGAGGACTACGAGGCCGCGTGGCCCGAGTCCGTCGCGAAGGCCAAGCGGGCCGTGGCCGAGGAGCACGAGGATGTCGTCGCGGCCGGCGGCCTGTACGTGCTCGGCACCGAGCGGCACGAGTCACGCCGGATCGACAACCAGCTCCGTGGCCGTTCCGGCCGCCAGGGCGACCCGGGCGAGACGCGGTTCTACCTGTCGCTCGAAGACGATCTGATGCGGATGTTCAACTCCGCCCGGGTCGGGGCGATCATGGACCGGCTGAACATCCCGGCCGACGTGCCCGTCGAGTCCAAGGTGGTCACGCGCGCCATCCGGTCGGCGCAGACGCAGGTCGAGCAGCAGAACTTCGAGATCCGCAAGGACGTCCTGAAGTACGACGACGTCCTCAACCGGCAGCGCCACGTGGTCTACGACGAGCGGAGCCGGGTGCTGGAGGGCGCGGACCTGCAGGAGCAGATCCTCGGGATGACCGACGAGGTCGTCGCGTCCTACGTCGCGGGCGCGACCAGCGAAGGTTTCCCGGAGGAGTGGGACCTGGACAAGCTGTGGCGAGCCTTCCGGCAGCTTTTCCCGATCACCCTCACCGTGGCCGACATGGAAGAAGAGGCCGGCGGCAAGGCGAACCTGTCGGCGGATCTCATCACCGAGGTCGTCACCGAGAACGCGCACGAGGCCTACCAGCGGCGTGAGGAAGAGCTGACGCCCGACGTTATGCGGGTGCTGGAGCGCCAGGTCGTACTGTCCGTCCTGGACCGTAAGTGGCGCGAGCACCTGTACGAGATGGACTACCTGCGCGAGGGCATCGGCCTGCGCGCCATGGCGCAGCGCGACCCGCTGATCGAGTACCAGCGCGAGGGTTTCGACATGTTCAACGCCATGATGGATGGCATCAAGGAAGAGTCGGCCGGGGCCCTGTTTAACCTGCAGGTCGAGGTCCAGCAGAACCCGATCACCGAGGAAGCGGCCGACGCCGGCGCGGTGCCCGGGGCTAGGCCCGGCCTCGCCCCGCCGGGCCCTGTCCGCCCGGCGGCCGCATCGAGCGCGCCGCCCACGGTGAACCCGGGCACTTCACGCCAGGGCAACCGGGCCCGCAAACCGGCCGGCGCCTCCGGTAGGGCCGCAACCGGGACCGGCGGCGGGCGGCACCGGGGCGCCCCGGGACCGGACGCCACCGACGGCAACGGCGCAGCGCCCGTACTCCCAGCGGGACTTGCCCCGCGCCGGACCGGCGCACTCCAGTACACCGCGCCCTCCGTGGACGGCGGTACCCACGTGGAAAGCCACATCGAAGGCGCCTCCAACGGTGACTTCGCCGGCGTCGGCCGGAACGACCCGTGCCCGTGCGGTTCAGGCCGCAAGTACAAGCGCTGCCACGGCGACCCCCGCAACCGCGTGGCGGACTGACCCCGCGCTCCTCAGGCCGACTCGACGGCCGTGCACAGCCAGCGTGCCCGGCGGGCGCGCCGGCCCCACGTGGCCGGCTGCGGACCGGTCCGTTCCAGCCGGGCGGCCAGGGCGTGCGTCCGCGGCCCGAACCCGACGATGACGGCGACCTCCACCACGTCCTCCACCGGGCGGGACGTCAGGACCCGCTGGACCCGGGGCCGCTGTTCGGCGGCCAGCAGGGGACCGAGGCGGCGGATGTGCGCCCGCGCACGTTCGGTGGTCCACGGCGTTATCTGGCTGGCCGGACGGGAGCCCGCCAGCGTTTCCGCGAGCACCTGGGCGAACTGGCTCGGCCAGCGGTCAGCACCGGCGTCGCCGCTTCCCCCGCCCGGGCCTGCCCGGCGTCCCCGTTCGTCCTCCTGCCGGCCGGGCGCCGGCTCCTCGTCCGGGCCGCGTTCCCCCATCTGGCCGAGGCCCGCATTGCTGCCGTCACCGCTGACGGCGGCCTCCCCGCGAGCGTCCGCCTCCCCGCGAGCCTGCGCCTCCCCGCGAGCGTGCGCCTCCCCGCGAGCGTGCGCCTCCCGAGCCCGTACCTCATCGTCGTAAGGCGGCCAGGAATCGGGTACCTCAGTGAGGCGAACCGCCATCAGATCCGGCAGCGGCCGTCCTGGAGCCGCGGGCTGGCAGGGGCACGGCTGCCCCGCGACAGCAGCCCGGCACGGGCACAGTCGCGTCAGGGCAGTCAGGGCATGAGGCGGGCACGGCGGAACGTGCCCTGGCTGAGGCGGGCACGGCGGAACGTGCCCTGGCTGGAGACCTTCGGCAGCAGGCGAGTCGTCCATGGTCCCTCCGGGAAAGCAATTGCATGCGGTCGAGCGCCCGCCAGCACTCTTTCTCGGTCGCGCCCATCTGCGGCACATGTGCTGTTTTACCGCCCCCCAGTGACATTTTGGCCAGCCCGTACTCCCGCTGCCCAGGTACCCATGATCCCGGGGAGATGACGGCCCTGGCGTAAATAGTAAGGTTTCTTGCATACTAGATAGGCCGGCTGAGAAGAGATGGGCTGCCTGGAGAGGAGCCGTGCGCGTTGGCTGAGATGCTGATTGAGACCGGACGCATCGTGCCGGCCACGCTGCCCAACTTTGCCGACGGCCTCCACCCCGCCGCCGGTTACGTCCTGGTGCGCGACGGCGTGATCGAGACGGTCGGGGAGGGCCCGCCGCCGCGTCAGCCGGACGTGCGGCTGGATTCCGGGGTTCTCGTCCCCGGCTTCGTTGATCTCCAGGTGAACGGGTATTTCGGTGCAGAGCTCGAGGCGGTGCGGGCCGCCGAGTGGCGGATGGTCGCAGCCCGGCTCCCGGAGACCGGGACGACCGCCTTCATGCCGACATTCATCACCGCCCCCATCCCGCGGCTCGTCAGCGCCCTGCGCCAGGCCGCCCGTCTCACTCGCGAGCAGGGCCCGGGAGCCCGGGTGCTGGGTGTGCACCTGGAGGGGCCGTTCATCTCACCGCAGCGCGCCGGGGCGCACAACAAGGACTGGATGACCGATCCGGCGCCCGCGGCCGTCAGCGAACTGCTCGACGCCGGGATGGGAATCCTGAAGATCGTCACCCTGGCCCCGGAACGGCACGGCGCCCTGGACGCCATCACCCGCCTGGCCGAGGCGGGCGTCCTGGTCAGCGTCGGCCATACCGACGCGCTCGCCAGTCAGGTGGCGGCGGCCGTCGGCGCGGGGGCGCGAATGGTGACGCACCTGTTCAACGCCCAGCGCCCGCTGCATCACCGGGAGCCAGGAACGCCCGGACAGGCGCTGTCGGATCCGCGGCTGACCAGCGGGCTGATCGCCGATTTCCATCACGTGGCGCCGGCCGTCTGCGCGATCGCCTTCGCGGCCGCGCCGGGGCGGATCTGCCTGGTCACGGACGCGGCCGCGTGCGCCGGGATGCCGCCGGGTACGTACCTGCTGGGCGGTGAGCCGATCGAGCTGCCCGACGGGGACGGGACGCCGCCCGTCCGGGCCAGCGGAACGCTGGCGGGCTCGGCCCTGCGGATGGACGTGGCCGTCGCGAACATGGTCCGCGCCGGCGCCGGGCTGGCTGCCGCGGTCGCCGCCGCGACCCGGATACCCGCGGACCTCATCGGCCGGCCCGAGCTGGGCCGGATCGCCCCGGGCGCGCGGGCCGACCTGGCCTGGCTCGGTGAAGATCTGCGGGCCCGGGCCACCTGGGTAGCCGGTGACCTGGTGTACAGCCATGCCGGTGAACCGCTGAGCCGGTGAACCGCTGAGCCGGTGAACCGCCAGTTGACCTGGCGGACAGTTGATGACCTGCTGAAACAGCCAATGAGCGGAACGGAAAGTGGTGACAAGTTGCCCCCGACGTCTTCGGTGACACGGATGCGGGCCGAGATCGAGGAGCAGCCGCAGGCGTTGCGAGCCACCCTCGGCGCCTTGCTCCCGCGCACCGGCGAGATCGCCGCGCTCGGCCGGGACACCCGCCACGTGCTGTTCATCGCGCGCGGGACGTCCGACAACGCCGCCGTCTACGGCAGCTATCTCGTTCAGGTGCGTACGGGCCGGCTGGCTACCCTCGCGTCGCCGTCGGTCGCCACGGCCTACCGCAGCCGCCTCGATCTGTCCGGGGTGCTTGCGGTCGCGCTGTCCCAGTCCGGGCGGACCGAGGAGATCGTCGAGACGCAGGCCTGGGCGGCCGATTGCGGGGCGCGGACGCTGGCGATCACCAACGGGGCCGGATCACCGCTGGCGGAGGCGGCCGAGGTGGCCCTCGTGACCGAGGCTGGGGTCGAGCGGGCGGTCCCGGCCACCAAGACGTTCACCACGGCGCTGGCGGCGCTGGCCGTGCTGGGCATCGCCCTCGCGGCCGGCTCAGCGGGCGCGGAGGGCGCGGAGCCGCTGGACGCAGGCGAACTGCGTTCCGTCCCCGGCGAGATCGAGCGCCTGCTCGCCGCGCCGAACGACCTGGAACCGATCATCGACGGTCTGGCCGGGGTCGGGGGCGCGGTGGTCTCCGGGCGCGGCTACGCCTACTCCGCGGCCCTGGAGTTCGCGCTGAAGCTGAAGGAAGCGTGCTACCTGCACGCCATGGGGCTGTCCTTCGCGGATCTGCTGCACGGCCCGATCGCCGTGGTGGACGGCCGGACCCCGGCGATCATCATGGCCGCCGACTCCGGGCCCACCCTGGACGGTGCGGTCGCGCTGGCGGGACGGGTGACGCAAGCGGGCGCGACCGCGTACGGCATCGGCGGCGGGACGGCTCTGGCCGCGGCGTGCGCCTACGCCCTGCCCGGCCCGCGGCTGCCGGAATGGCTCGCCCCGATCGGGCTCATCACCGGCGGCCAGTTGCTGACCGAGGCCCTGGCCCGCCGTCTTGGCATCAACCCCGACACCCCCCGCGGCCTCAGCAAGGTCACCCAGACGAGCTGAGGGCCAGTTGCGGGGACGGGACCGGCGGGGGCGCTAGGAGGCCTCGGCGGCGCAGTTCGGGGCGCACGCCCTCACCGAACCAGTAGGCCTCCTCCAGGTGCGGGTAGCCGGAGAGGATGAACTCCGTGATGCCGAGTGAGGCGTACTCCTCGATCCGGTCCGCCACCTCGGCGTGGCTGCCGACCAGGGCGGTCCCCGCGCCGCCGCGCACCAGCCCGACCCCGGCCCACAGGTTCGGGTAAATCTCCAGGTCCGAGGCGTAGCCGTTCTCGCGGTAGTTCTGGTGCAGCGCCCGCATCCGCTGCTGGCCGACCGACTCGCTGCCGCCCAGGACCTGCTGGGCGCGCGTGACCTCCGCCGGGTCGAGGTAGCTGAGCAGCTTGTCCGCCTCCGCCCACGCCTCCCGGGCCGAGTCGCGCGTGATGACGTGCAGCCGGATGCCGAAGCGCAGCGTCCGGCCCTCGGCCGCGGCCAGATCGCGGATCCACGCGATCTTCTCGGCTACCTGGGCGGGCGGCTCACCCCACGTCAGGTACACGTCGACGTGCTTGGCTGCCACCGGCCCGGCGGCCGGGGACGAGCCGCCGAAGTAGACATCCGGCGGCGGTTCCGGCGGCGCCATCACGGTCGCCCCCTCCACCTGGTAGTAGTCCCCGCGGAAGTCGTACGGCACGCCGCTCCACGCGCCCCGGACGATGGAAAGGAACTCGCCCGTGCGCCGGTACCGCTCGTCGTGCGGCAGGTGGTCGCCGAACCGGCGCTGCTCGTCCGCCTGGCCCCCCGTGACCACGTTGAGCATCAGGCGGCCGCGGGAGATCCGCTGGTAGGTCGCGGCCATCTGCGCCGACAGCGTCGGCGAGGTCACCCCGGGCCGGAACGCGACGAGGAACTTCAGCCGCTGGGTTTCGCGGATCAGCGCCGCGGTCACCAGCCACGCGTCCTCGCAATGGCTGCCGGTGGGGGTGAGCACCCCGTCGAAGCCGTTGTGCTCGGCGGCCTGCGCGACCTGAGCCAGGTAATCGATGTCCGGGGGCCGGATCGACGTCGCCGCCGCCTCCGTGGCCGCGTTGGGCGTGGGCAGCCCGTCGGACCCGATCGGTACGCTGTGCCCCCGCCCGACGATCGAGCGGCCGTCACCCGATGTGGGCAGGAACCAGTGGAATGTCAGGCTCACGACGATCCTCCGGTTACGGCGCCGTTGTACGTGCTCACGATGTACTTGCTCATGTCCACGCTGGCCGGGATCAGGCCGGCCTTGTAGAAGGCGGTCACCAGTTGCTGTTCGGCGGAGATGACGCCGCCGGTGATGGTGGCCGGCTTGTTCACGTCGTCCTGCGACGCCTTCAGCATGATGGAGTTCGGCAGGCCGGTGGCGTCCCCCCACAGCTTCGCCCAGGTGGCGAGGTGGGTCCCGGACCAGACGTACGCCTGGTTGAGGATGGTGAGATAGTCGCGGATCGCGGCGGCCTTGCCCGGATCGTTCAGTGCGGCGCGCGACGCGACCTCGAACGAATACGGGGCGCCGAAGCCGTTGCCGTTGACGAGGATGCGGGCGTTGTCCTGTCCCACGGCCTGCTCGATGTACGGCGACCAGATGTCCCACGCGTCCACGTGGCCGGAGTTGAACGCGGCCAGCGCGTCGGCGGGCTGCAGGTACTCCAGGGTGACCTGCTTCGTGGTCAGGCCGGCCTTGTTCAGCACGGTAAGCACGTGATAGTCAGCCGAGCTGCCCTGGGCCACCGCGATCTTCTTGCCCTTGAGCTGGGAGATCGAGGTGATCGGGGAGTTCTTCGGTACCACGATCGCGGCGGCCGCCGCGGGCGTCGTCCGGGCCCCGACGATGGCCACCTGCTCGCCGCCGGACGCGGCGAAGACCGGGGGCGCGTCGCCGACCCCGCCGATGTCGACGGAGCCGCCCCCCATGGCCTGCAGCATGGGCGGCCCAGACGTGAAGTCACTCCAGTTGGCCTTGAACGGCAGCTTGCTGATCAGGCCGGACGCCTTGAGGAGCGCCTCAGCGCCGGTGCCCTTCTGGTCACCGATGTTGAGGGTGACCGACGAGACGTTGGTCGTGCCGCTCCCACTGGACCCGGACGAGGAGCTGGCCGCCGGGCTGGATGACGACGATGAGCACGCGGCCGCCGTGAGCACGGCCGCGGTGCCCGCGACGGCCAGCAGGACGCGTCCGTATCTGGGCCGTACTGGAGTAGTCATATGTGTTGTCCCTTATTCTCGGTCCACGTCTCGGGTAGCCACGCCCAGCTCGGTGAGCAGGCGGATTCGCAGGGCCACGAGGTCGGGATGGTCCCGGTCCCGTGGCCGGCCCAGCGTGATGGTGGCGGAGTGCGCGATCTTGCCGTCGGCCAGCACCAGCACCCGGTCGGCGAGCGCCAGCGCCTCGTCCACGTCGTGCGTGACGAGCAGCACCGCCGGCCGGTGCCGCTCCCACAGCGAGAGGACCAGGGCGTGCATGCTGATCCGGGTCAGCGCGTCGAGCGCGCTGAACGGCTCGTCGAGCAGCAGCAGGCCAGGGTCACGGACCAGGGCGCGGGCCAGCGCGGCCCGCTGGGCCTCGCCGCCGGACAGCGTGAGCGGCCACGCGTCGGCGCGTTCCGCGAGCCCGACTTCGTCCAATGCCGAACGGGCCACGCCGCGAGGATCACTGGCGCGCAGGCCCAGGCTGACGTTGGCCAAGACGCGTTTCCACGGTACGAGCCGCGGTTCCTGGAACACCACCGCCACCGGAGCGCTGACGGTCAGGCCACCGGTCACGTCCCGGTCCAGCCCGGCCAGGGCGCGCAGCAGGGTGGACTTTCCGGTCCCGCTGCGGCCGATCATGGCCACGAACTCGCCGCTCCTGATCTCCAGATCCAGGTCGTCGAGGACGACGTGCCCGGCGAACGAACGGCTGAGCCCGCTCGTCTGTGCCACTACTCCCGAGGCCGCTGCCCCCGGAGCTCCCACTTCCGGAGCCGCCACTCCCTGCCCAGCCACGGATCCCAGCGCAGAACGTTCGGCCGCTAGGTTTCCATGATTCCGCGTCGCCACGTCAGGGCCCTCCTTTCGATCAGCCGGACGATGTAGTCGGTCAGCAGCCCGAGGATCAGGTAGACGAACAGGGCCACGAAGATCACGTTCTGCTGGAGGAAGGTCTCGCCCTGGTTGATGATGAAGCCGAGGCCGGCGTTGGCGTTGATCTGCTCGGCCACGACGAGGGCCAGCCAGGCGACGCCCAGGCTCTGCCGCAGCCCGACGAGGATCATCGGCAGCGCGCCGGGCAGCACGATGTCGCGGATCATCTCGCGCCGGCGCAGCCCGAGGACCTGCCCCAGTTCGGCGAGCTTGCCGTCGACGCCGCGGATGCCCGCGAAGGTGTTGAGGTACAGCGGGATGGCCGCGCCGAGCGCGATCAGCGTGATCTTCGGCGTCTCGCCGATCCCGAACCACACGATGAACACCGGGATCAGGCCGAACAGCGGCAAGGTGCGCAGCGCCTGCATGATCGGGTCGACCGCGTTCTCGCCGAACCGGCTGAGCCCGGCGATGACCGCGAGGATCACGGCGAAGCCACCGCCGATCGCGAAGCCGATGGACACCCGTTCGAGCGAGATGGCCATGGCGCCCTGCAGCGTCCCGTAGGTCGGTGAGGTCGTCGTGATCAGGCGGACCGCGGTGCTCCACAGCGTGGTTAGCGACGGGAGCTTCTGCTGCGATACGACGCCGGTGACGGAGATGATCTGCCACAGCGCGAGGACCACGAGCGGGCTGATGAGGCGCAGCCAGCCCTTTTGCCGCCAGCTGCGGCCCCGGCCGGGGCGTGCCTGCGGGGCGGCCGTGACGCCCGCGATGGGCAGGCTTCCCGCGCCCGCTGCTGGTTCGGCCGGGCTGCCCCGCCTGGTCGCACTGGTCCTGGTGGATACGGACACGGTTGAACCTCTTCCGTGGTGAATCAGAGCGGCGCACCCCATATTGTCCAGTTTTTCCTATTAAGTCAACTGGAGTTATAGGGAATAGGCTCAGGATAATCGGGGATTACGATCACGGATATGTCTCCACTCCTCCGCGGTGTCATTATCGACTGGGCCGGCGTGCTGACCAATCCGCTGCGCGGGACGGTGCGCGCCTGGGTCGAGGCGGAGGGCATCGACGGGGACAGTTACGCCGCGTGCATGCGCGCGTGGCTGGACGACGCTTATCTGCCCGAGGCGGTCGGCAATCCGGTGCACGCGCTCGAGCGCGGCGAGTGCACCGTCGAGGAGTTCGAGCAGACCCTCGCGGCGCGGTTGCTGCGGCTGGACGGCGCGACCGTCCCGGCCGGGGGCCTGCTGAAACGGATGTTCGCGGCGAGCCTGACGGTCCCGGTCATGTACGACATGCTGCGTAAGCTGCGCGCGACCGGCATTCGTACCTGCCTGCTGTCGAATTCCTGGGGACCCGGCGGGTATCCGCGCGAGGACTTCCCGGAACTGTTCGACGCCGTCGTCATCTCGCACGAGGTCGGTATGCGCAAACCTGAGCCGCGGATCTTCCGGCACGCGGCCGGGCTGATCGGCCTGCCGCCGGACGAGTGCGTCTTTATCGACGACATCGAGGCCAACGTGGCCGCGGCTCGCGCGTGCGGCATGACCGGCATCTGGCACGACGACCCCCAGCGCACCGCGGAGCACCTCTCCGGCCTGCTCGTCATTTCCCTCACCGCCTGAGCCGGCC
>Ga0066790_10000398_pt1 | contig 15984 bp, 19 predicted proteins | sample OrgsoiDNA2013050_FD_70963 | JGI IMG/M metagenome (GOLD analysis project Ga0066790, IMG submission 70963) | Permafrost soil microbial communities from the Arctic, to analyse light accelerated degradation of dissolved organic matter (DOM) -... | ecosystem: Environmental > Terrestrial > Soil >...
CGATCCGCAGACCAATGTCATCGACGTGCATATTTCAAGGCTGCGCTCCAAGATCGACAAGGGCTTTGAGCGGCCGCTGCTTCATACGATTCGCGGCGCGGGATACATGATCCGTGACGGCATTCGGTAGCTAAGCGATTGATTTTGCTGGGGGTCGTTTGCAGGCGTTCATGGTGACGTTCGATACCCGTTCAAACGTCGGTTTTCTTTTCTCTTGCCTTCATTCTCAGAATTGCAACTTGCGCTGTCGCCTCAGTTTCGTTGCGAGTGTAGATGCGTGTCGTGTCGGCCCGCGCATGTCCCATGGCCTTACGCGTCGTCTCAACGTCAATTTGGAGACCATCCGCTTCAGTCGCACCGCCGGCGCGGCTGTCACGGTTTTGGACGCTCTCCGGCACACCTGCCGCGCGCGCGATGAGCCGCCACTTTGCAGCGAACATTTTCTGTCGCCAAGGTAAGCCGGTGTGTTCGGCGACAATCAGCGGACCATTGCGCTTCTCAATCGGGATCAACGCCAGTTCCTCCCTCACCATCGGGTAGAGGGTCAAATTCCACGTCTTGACCTTGCCGGCGTCGGCTTGGCCGAGGGCACGTTTGCCGCGAATCGATTTGCTCACACGGTGCGTCAGGATTAGATTTTCGTCGATTTCATCCCATCGCAAGCCGTTCAACCACTTTTCTTCGTAGGCCATTATGTCCGACAAGCCGGGTTCACTCAGGGGGATCCATTCACCGATCGCATCTTTTTGCCGGAGCATCAGGTCGAACTGTAAAGCCTGCGCCAGCGCGATTGAATGAAGGCCGGCGCGATGCGCTTCGATTCTGATTTTCGTTGCCTGTTCTGCATCCACAATATCCTTGCGGCGCTTCGGATTTTCGAACTCCATTTCATCCAAAATTGACTTCGCTTCCGCGCATCCCGGTAGCTTTAGCAGCGTGCCAAACGAGAATGCGATTCTGACGAACGACATAAACCCATGGGCGCGGGCAATGCGGTCCTTACCACCATCTATCGCCGGCAAACGCCAATTCTCGTGCCAGCGTTTGAAATCACGGAACGTGAGAGCAGATACGCGAGCTCCGCCAACCGCCTTTATGATTGATGACAACTTGCTCTCGTAGTGAAGTCGTGTGTGATGCCGCAATTCTCGGAACGGGCTATCCTTGTCATTCAAATAGATGCGTGCAAGCGAGGATATGGTGTCGTCGAACAGCGCAGCGGGATTGTCAGGAAAGCAGGCCTTGCCCCATGTCAGCATTTCATCTTGGAGAAGTTGGCAGTTCGATGCGATAGCCAACCATTCATCAGCATTCGGGAGGGCACTCGGCCGCGTCGACGGTGGCCATATCTGGCGGCTTTTAATCGGATATCCGCGCGACGCGATGTCCTGTCGCGGTATCCAATAGCCGGTCCAGTGATCAGCGCGTGGCCTCCATGTCAGGCCGGGGGCTTGGATTCCGTCTGGTCTCTGTGGCGGTTTTGCGGGGCGCATCAAAAATTCTCCTGCCATGTCGGCGCGGTCGAGACGATTTGCGGTCCGTCTACACCATAACGCATCTTGAAATACTTCGCGATTGCTGGCCAGAACCGCCGATCGCCGAACAGGGGGTCCTTTTGTGGAAATCGCGGTCGGTTGGGCAAATGCCGGTCTAATTCGCGTAGCACCCGACGGCCGACCTTCTCCGGCAGCTTCAGCCGACGAATGATTTCGGCGTCGGTTACAAAGCAGCAGTCGCTATCGGCGCCAATCTCTGGCGGCCGAACTTCTTCCTGCAGTGGCAATGACGCAACCGTCTGACGAGGCATAGAGCCGAGGGGAATGGAAGGTGGGCGGGCCGGCCGTCTCATGCCACGACCGTCCACCTGCAACCGACCTGAACTTTCGGGGATTGGCATCCGCCACTGCCTCCGCCGAGCGGCTGGTTTCCTCCGCCCGCATTTTCAACCCTTTTGCCTCGACAACCCATGGGATGGACGGTGACAAGGATGACGACCATGACGGACTTTGGCGTTAATCCCTCAGGCGCGCGCGCGCGTAGAAACCGATAACGGAGAAATGCGTCATGGTCGTCACGTTCGTCACCGATCATCATGGTAGCTCGCCTTAGGTTGCAGGCTAATTCCAAAAAACTCCCGGGATTTACTGCTGCGGTAATACCTAAATCCGTGCCCGATCATCTGATCCTTGAACGACTGCTGGGATCCCGGCAGAATACCGGCCGCGACGGCAAACTCTCTCCAGGACTTAAAAAGGTTTCCGCTGGTTTCAGACCTGTTCACGTTGCCTGGCTCGCAAATGCACTCTTCTGCCAGCCAGTGTGCGAATAAGTCCTGGTCAGAGAAATACTCCTCGGTCGCCGCGAGCACGCTGGCGGGCTTTACAAGGCCGTTTTCCTGCCAATCAAGACAGCCCTCGATCATCCACTGGAGAATACCCGGCGCCTCCGCCATGAGCTTCTGTTCGAGCACGCGATCGGGGATGGCCGGCTTGTGCTCGAAGGGCACGATCAGAAAGCGCCGACGGGCGGCTTCGTCCACATTCTTGAGGACCGGCTTATGATTTCCAACAATGGTCAGCTTGAACTGCGGAATAAAGGTGAAGAAATCTTGCCGCATGAACCGTGCAGTAATCGGATCGCCACCCGTCATCTGCTTGATCCGGCTTTCAGCCCAAGCTCGACCCTCCTCCGTCTCACTGGCGGTCACCATTCGTGCACCGCGGAGCATGGCGAGATCGGTGGGATGCTTGTCGCTCTGCGACGCCGTGAACGTGTCCATGGCTGAGGTTGCGGCATAGTCCTTGAGGACTGACGTCACAACGTTCAGAAACACGCTCTTGCCGTTCCCGCCCGCTCCATAGACGAATACTAGCGCGTGTTCGCGGGTCAGCCCGGTCAGCCCGTAGCCGCACCACTGCTGAAGGAAGCGGATCAATTCGCCGTCGTCACCTGTGGTCTCCGCGAGGAAGCGCAGCCAACTGGGGCATCCGGAATCTCCTGGCGCGACAGAGGTTGACTTGGTTATGCCGTCGTCCCGAATGCTCGGCCGAACTTTACCCGTCTGCAGTTCCACTGTGCCGTCCGGAGTGCCAAGCAACCACGGATTAGAGTCCCAATAATCTATTGTAACCGCGCACTTCGGATCCACCTTGGCGAAGCTCTCGACGCCAGATGCGAACGACGTTTTGTTAGTGATATAACGCTTACGTTCATCTTGGTCTTCGGCAAGTTCCCGAGCCAGCTCGCGGGCCCATTGGAATGCCACGCGTGTTTGATCTATAACCCAGAAAACGGTGTTCCAGCGATACCACTTGCCTGTCGAATGGCAGTAACGAAGATCTTGACCACGACGCTCGACGAACAGAAGCGCGGCGCTGTCTTCAGTTACAATGCCGTTTGGCAGCGACGGCACAAGCCGACGAATGGAAATGTTCTCGGAGAGGGCTGCGTTCATTGCGAAACCCTCCAAACGTCATTAAAATCATTGCCGACGTTCGGCGTCACGATGTTTACGGCTTTGCCTGCAGCCAAATAACGCTCAGCGCATGTCTTCACCGCTTGTGAGCTCGGTGCGTCGTTTTCCTCTAAAAGAGTCAGTTCCTTGAGGCTGCGCAGTATAGGAAATGAGCCAACGCCACTCTTAGACCCCACTGACCAAACCGCCTTTAAGCCAGCTAATCGGGCGGCTAGCGCAGTCTCGAAGCCTTCTCCAATGGTCAGGTTCGCTGAAATGCTCTCGTGTGCGTCGAGTTTTATGGCCGCGCGTTTGGCTATGCCAAGCATCCTGCGGTCAATTTTTTGGCCGGTCTCTGGGTCCAGAAACGTTCGATGTATGCCACATGGTTCGTTGGTTACGATATCCCGCAGAAGGCAAACCATGCCGGGACGATGGCTAAACTCGTCAAAGTGGAGTGAGGCATGGAATCGGACGACGCTACGAGCGATATCATTGGTGAGTGCTAAGCTGCGATGCTCGCGAAGATAAAATTCAACTATAGAACCGAGTGGATTGACAGACTCTGACCAAATCCGGAGTGCGATCGTTTTCGTTTTTTCTTTCGCAGGATCTACCACCGAACTGGTGATTGGGCGTTGCGTTTGATGGTCCTTTCGGATGCATTCCCATTTTCCTAGGCCAAGTTGTTCGCGGACATAATCTTTGCACTTCTTCCAATCATCGCCTGCATGGCTATGGACGATCATTTGTCCGTGACGAGTATCGAGTTTGATTGAGAGAGAACGATCCGACTTGCTGTGGCCGGGGCCGGGCGCGTTTATGCAGTTGCCGTTGACAACATCGCCGCCGAGAATGCCGGCAAGAGTACGGGGATCAAGCGCGATCATGCCAGACACTCCGTGTCGCTACGCTTGGCATGCCCCGCAGTTGCTTGGGCTACCATGTGAGCGCCTTTTGAACCTTCCCTCGGTTCCGCGCTCCCTGTCGCCAGAGTTCGGAGAACCTCTGATAGGAGACTTGCGATCGCAGCAGTACGATGAGCCCCGAACTCGAAGGCTTGCCCCGTGCGGCGGGCGCCATTTGGTGTAATCTTCAAACGGCTGATGGAGACCATCGGCTTGCCGGCGCGTACGATGAGCTCGGCGCGGAAGCTCTGGTGATGATTGATCGGAAATTCCGCGACAACGCTGCATGCGTCATTCGGCCGAGGTGAGGCGCAGACCTGCACGCTCGCGGGAGGCTGAGTTGACATGGGTCATCCTTCGCGCTCAAGGCGCGTGATCTGGGTTTTGTTCGGTTTGACGGCGATCGCTCGCCACACGTCATTTTCGTCGACGTGACACGAAACAGCCCAGTATCGTCGGTCTGACCACGAAAGCCCCGTTGAGGTCGGCTGCACCTTGGCGTTGTTGGAGATGCCAACTCCCCTAAGCCTGTGTCGTCGGCTCCGCTACGATCGCCGGGTTACAGCCGGCGGCACTGTCGGACGGTATCGTCGACCCTCAAGAAACCTTATTGTCGAGGTTCAGCATGAAGGGTTCGTTCATCAACATCGGTACTGCGGACGTCCTCAAGCCGATCATGTTTTCGAGCTCCGCAATGCGGTTAGCTTGAACTTTGATTAGCTCTTCACGGCTTTGCAGCAACTTGCGTTGTAGAAGAATTGCCTCTCCTTGAATGCAAACCTTTTCCCGCGCCTGTTTCAAAGCCCTGCGCTCCGCCAACATGGCTCCCACCGGCACCCTGATTTCGGGTGTTTCGGCTTTCGAAGTCGAGCTCTGCAGGTTTGGTCCCAAGTTCAGTTCCGAGTTAAGGTTTATGAGGCTGTCTCGATACCGAATCAAAGTTTGACGCACGAAATTCGTTTGTGCAATGTACAAACGAAGGGGATACGGCATTTATTCAAGGAAATCAGGTTCCGCCTAAAGAAGGCCTGAGCCTGCATGGTCCTTGAATATCTCAGCCAACCCGGACGTATCCCCGCAGCATGTCCACCGACTTGTGTCGGCTGACATCCATCATCTTGAAAATCGAAGCGCCGTTGGCCGCCGCCGACGTCAGGAAGCCAGATCGAAGAGAGTGGCCCGAGAACGTGCTGCCGTCGAATCCTTCGCGCTCCGCATAGGTCTTGACGATATTGGCGACGGATCGGTCCGTGAGCCGCTTCGCTGCCACCGTGCCGGCCTAGTTGATGGCACGGAATAGGGGGCGCCGTCTCGATGCCGGCCGCAATCTGACGATCCTGGATTATGCGGAAGCCCGAGCCGCCAACGAGGCAAGTCGGATTTCCGAAACCGAGCTGCTTGATATCGAACGCAATGTGATGCCGGGCAGCGGTGCGGCGAGATGTTCACGGCCAACACGATGAGCACGATCGCCGTGGCGATCGGCATGATGCTGCCGCGCGGCGGCTCGCACCCAGCCGACTATGGGGCCGACAGCGATCTTCACGCCGATGTCGGGCCCGGGCGCGCGCTTCGGTCGACGCCCTGATCGGCTGATCGACGCCGGCATCCGGCCGCGCGACATCATGACCGACGCGATGGGTGGTTCGACCAACATGTATCTGCATTTGCTCGCGGTCGCGCGGGAGGCCGGGTACCGATCACGATCGAACGTATCCAGGAGGTCGGCGAGCGGATACCGCTGCTGGCGAACCTGCAGCCGCATGGCCCTTACGCCATGGGCAGCCTGCACGCGGTCCACGACAAGTATGTCAGGCTGGTTTCCTCGGCGCATTACGGATGCGTGCTATGATCTGACATCAATCTGTTTGGTAGGTGGAATTCCAGCTGAACGCGCTCGGGGTCGGAGGCTCAAATCCTAGGGGTGTCCGCAATTAGTATCTGAAATATAATGACTTTTCTATATTTTAGAGGCTCTACCCCCGATCATACCCACCCTAATTTTTTACGGGCAACAATACTTGTTGCAGCCACTACCTTTAGAACGGTCTTTGTGCAACTTGCTGGAGCAAGCGAGTCAGACGAAGATCTCGGGTATGGGAAGCGGCCAGGCGGTCTTCGAACTCAAACAGGCGATGGGCGGCGGCAAGACCCACTCCATGCTGGCGCTGGGATATTTGGCGGCAAACCCCAAGCTGCGCTTGACGTGAACGATATCGAGGAAACCGAGGGCGGTCTGCGAGTGACGATCCGGTATAGCAAGACCGACCAGGACGGGCAGGGTGTCACGATCGCGATTGCCAGCGGTGACGTTGCCTGCCCGGTCAAGGCGCTGCGGGGGTATAGTGATATCGAAAAAATAGGCCGGTTTTGACCAGACTGAGCTATCGCATCGTCTCGGCTGAAGTAGTGTTGTGATCACTAGCACCTCGGGTCCAAGAGGCAGGGCCGTGCGCACCAGGCGCCCATCCGGGCGTCGTATAACGGCTTTGAATTTTCCGGGCTCGTCTTCAATCACCTCGATATCAAAATCTTTGTACAGCACAATTGTCTCCTAACTCTGGCTAGAAGTCGCCGTAAGCGCCCGGCCGCTGTCCATGGGTCTCCCACACGGTAGCCTATTTGCCTCTAGCCTTCGATCGTAATTCGCTCACAAGCGCTATGCTTGCATCTAAAATGCTGCTGAGAGGCTTTGACCTACAATAATTGTCAACCCACACGTACATTCCCTCACCGGGACGCGCATTCAAAAGATCCATGCTACCGAAGTGTTGTGTGGCGTTTATCGCTGAAACAAATCCATCTATCCAGCTTTTCTCCATGCTTAGAAGCATTACTTCGCGGCTTGTGGCTTGCTGAGTCCCGACGCTCTGGCGGTACGCTAGCCAATCCCCACAATTGTCGTTCCCGCTTCCTTTAATTGTTTGGGCAATGATCGGAGATGTCGTACTAAAAAGTACTAAAGCCGCGATGGTTGACACAAAACCGCGCATCATCTCCTCCCAAATTTGAAATACATGCTGTGTTGCAGTTACCTATCCTTTTGTGCGACTTCGGCCGGTATGTTCAAGGCCAAGAACTAGCACAACTGCTCGGCCTTTTGACATCGGTCATGATATACTGAATTGTGCTAAACAGCTGTAATCAATGATCGTTATCAGAAATCCATTAAGATGGTCGGGCATGGCAACGGGTCTCAAAAGACGTATACGGGTCGTGGGCGATTTGTATTTCGAATACGAAGTGAGCCCGCATCGCGCAATTTTGGCTCGGATCGATCAGGTGTCTGCTAATGACACCGGGACCACATTTGCTAGCCCAAATCTGAAGAGCAAGGTTTCGATGCAGGTGACCCACACAAACATTGGCTCGCATATCCCCTTCAAGCAGGTTCGCCTAAAAGGCCAAATCAATCCCTTGAAGCCGCCCCTTCACGTTGAAACTGTATTGATAGGTCGGGCTCTGGGACAGCCGACGGGATATCTAGCCGGCGTAGGTTTTAGAATTCGAGATGATGGTTACGTAGAAGGCGAATTTGAGCACGGAGCTGAAAAATTTCTCTCGTTCGAAGACTTTGAAAAAACGGTGAAAGCTTGCCTGAAGGAGACTTCCGACAGTAACGACTAGGATTGTGCGATGCCTGGTTGTGAGATATCAGTGCTCAGTATGTAGGACCCTTTGGGTTTCAACAAATGTCTCGGGGATGGAAAAAAATGAAAAAGCCACTTTCGATAATGGCATGTGCCTTTGTTGTCGGGTTCGGTACCATGTCGTCTCATGCGTGGGCACAGGCAAAGACCGCCAAAGCCTGCACAGAAGAATGGAGGGCGGACAAGGCTGGCTTTCAGGCTAAAGGCATAACCGAAAAGGCTTATGTGGCTACTTGTCGTGCCGGAACTTCAGCAACGCCTGGCATCGCCCCAGCGCCCACGGCCACTGCTCCCAGTCCTATGGCACCGAGTCCATCGGCAACCAGTGTGGGTCAGAAGACCGCCAAGGCCTGCACCGAAGAGTGGCGAGCTGATAAGGCTGGCTTCCAGGCGAAGGGCATCACAGAGAGAGCATACGTAGCAGCATGTCGCGCCGGAACCGTAGCAACACCTTCGACTGCTCCAGCGCCAGCGCCTACGACTGCTGCTCCGGCTCCGGCACCAGCTCCTACAACTGCTGCTCCCGCGCCAGCGCCAAGTGCTTCAAGACCTAGCGCTCAGACTCCTTACGGTACAACAGAAAGGAGTCCCTCCACTGGATCGCCTTCGGGAGCTGGCCAGTTCGCAACTGAAGCTCAGGCAAAGGCAACGTGTCCAGGCGACACGGTTGTTTGGGTAAACCTGCGCTCAAAAATCTACCACTTCGCTGGTACTCACAATTACGGAAACACTAAAGATGGTGCGTACATCTGCGAAAGGGACACCGCCGCTCAAGGAATGCGTGCCGCTAAAAACGAGCAACATCCGTAAAAAGAGAGCAGGGACAGCGTCGCAGTGGCGATGTTGTCCCCACTTCGACAGCAGCGGATCTTGGCACATTGTCCCAACGGAATTTGCCCCCACCGTTAGTTCCATCCAAAACTCTGATCCGCTTTCTTGATCAAGTTGCGTCGTCCTATGGAGCTCCAATACTAGATGCCCCGTGCGGGTTTGGAAGGAATGCACTACCGTTAGCCGATAAAGGCTTTAACGTAATCACGGTGGATAAGGATCTTGTCCGATTAAATTCCCTACAAAAGTCGATATCAGAAAAAACTCACGCGGTCGGCAAGGTCTTCCCGCTTTGCGCGGATTTGACAAAAGGTCGACTACCCTTCGGTCCGCGTTCATTTTCGGCAATTCTTTGCATCCACTATCCGGTCCAAAATATCTTGGCCGACTTTGACGATCAGCTCATGGATGGTGGTCATCTCTTTATCGAGACCTTCGGAGGACACGGAGAGAACTACCTGGAACTGCCCAGAGCCGATGAAATTCGCCAAGGGCTCAAGGGTTACAAGCTACTCTTTTACAACGAGCGATCCGTCGGGCCTACTTCCCAGAATGCGGTCGTCGTTAAAGCGCTTGCTCAGAAATGCTGCGCTGCGAGAGGTAAAATGAGAATGAAATAATATTTAGCGTGCGTTCCGCAAAAATAGAACCGGCTCGGCCTTGCAACTTATGCAAACTTACCATCTAGTGCCACCATTACCCAGATTCTGCCAGGCATTCAGGGGGCTATATGTCACGTAAGCATAAAACCATAGTTTCGATCGGAGCTGCTTTGGCTTCTCTTGGCGGCGCTCAAGCGCTCAACTCTGAAGCTCAAGCCAATACATTGAGCGACGACGTGAATTCTTCAAAGGCGAGCAACACAGTTGCGCCTTCGCAATTGATGCCGAATGCGCTTTTCCAGGCCGGTGAAGACCTAATGGGATTTGTGATGACCCAGCGCTCCGATGGAACATTGGTAGCGCAACATGCGTCTCACGCTTCCCACGCCTCTCATGCCTCTCATGCATCACATGCTTCAAGCCGATACTAAGAAGCAGGTTGCGGGAATTACGACTGAAGTTGAATTCGATGCAAGCATCCAATCGCTTGGTGCATTGGAAGCGGCGGCATATCGTCTTATTGGAACTGCAACTTGCCAAATTAGGCGAGCCGATGGTCGATTTATCTGCGATCTTGCCGTGCAAAGTGGCAAGTCGACTAACGAACGTCTCCCTGACAGTCCGGACGCTCTAAAGTCTCACTTTCTCTACCTCGTTACTGACGAGAATCTAAGAGCACGTCTGGCAGAAAAGACCGAAGGCATGCGCAACGTCATTTTGGCGCTTGCCTTCGGATCCCTAGCAGGCTCTGACGACACCAAATAACTCCAAAAAAAATGGCTGGACATGGCCCGGTTTCTTGCCGCTGACGCTTTTGGCTCGGGAGCCGATGAGCTTACCCTTCTACCCTTCAATTTTGAACGAATGGGGGGCGAGCAATTTCTTGTTTCTAACTTGGTCGGCGATTTCGTTCGATTGACAGAGTCTGAGCTCAACAAGTTGATCGACCTTCAGCTGCAACCGGGCGACGGACTTTATGAGAGAGCCTATGCTGCGCATCTAGTAACAGGCACTCGCCAAAAGGCTCAGCAACAGCTCCTCGCCCTACGGCTACGAAGCCGCATGTCGTTTTTGCGGGAAGTCACTCCACTCCACATGTTTGTTGTGACCCTGCGGTGCGAGCACTCATGCCCGTATTGCCAGGTGTCACGTCAAAGTACCGACCGTTCCAGATTCGATATGAGCGAAGCCACGGCGCAACGGGCCCTGGATATAGCTTTCGACAGCAAATCTTCGCGTATCAAAATTGAATTTCAAGGCGGTGAGCCACTTCTTAACTTCGGTCTAATCAAGACAATCGTTACCTCTGCAAAAACCCGATCAGAACACGTTGGTAAAAAGGTCGATTTCGTAATAGCGACAAACCTCGCCTTATTGGACGATGCAATTCTGGAATTTTGCAAATCCAACGAAATTCTCCTGTCAACCTCACTTGATGGCCCACAGGATTTGCACAATAAAAATCGGCCTAGACCGGGCGGCAACAGCTACGAGCTTGCAACCAAGGGCATCCGGCGAGCCCAAGAAGTCCTAGGACGGGATCACGTTGGCGCACTCATGACAACAACGGAAGCTAGCCTGGACCGAGTTGATGAAATCATCGATGAGTATCTGGGACTTGGCTTAGACGGCATTTTCCTTCGCCCCCTATCTCCTTTTGGTTTTGCGATTAAAACAAAACAGTACCATCGTTATGATGTGCAAAACTGGCTTAAGTTTTTCGAGCGGGGCCTTCGTCGCGTTCTAGAGGTAAACCACCAAGGAACGCCGTTCCGAGAATTCTACTCTGCTCTCATTTTAACGCGAATGTTGACCGATAAGCCGATCGGATACGTTGATTTACGAAGTCCCGCCGGGATCGGAATTGGAGCTCTCGTTTATAATTATGATGGAAGCGTATTTGCGTCTGACGAGGGCCGTATGCTTGCAGAAACGGGCGATAATTCCTTTCGCCTAGGACATGTCGACACTGACAATTATCAATCGCTTATTCTTTCGGACACCCTGGTCGACGCAGTCTCGGAATCTCTGACACAATGCGCCCCAGAGTGCTCCGACTGCGTATTTGAAAGTCACTGCGGGGCTAGTCCCGTTCACCATTACGCCACGCAAGGCGACAATCTCGGTATCAAGCCCCTATCTGATTTCTGCGCCCGCCAAAAAGGGACGATGCGCCTGTTGCTTGAGATACTAGAAAATTCGCCAAAAGACGCGGCTGTGCTGCGTCAGTGGGCTGGTTGATGACCCTTCCTTTGTACGGTACCGCTACTTTCTGCAAGGGGTTCGGAAAGGACTCCTCTCGAGCAGTCGCTCGCCTCAAGGCGCTGGGCACTGCCCCCTCAACCGATGATCACGATTTTTATATCGTGCGGTCGCAGCCGGACCTTGAGAGAGCAATCGAAGAACGGCGCAATTCGATATTTGCAATAACTGACGACCCGGACGTTAGCTTATCGACGGCAGGTTCCGATTTGCGCGCGATTGCTGTGCAATCGAGGTTTTCCTATTTGGATGCCGGCGATATTTTAGGTCTTCATAATACGTCGGGGAAATTTCGATCTCTTTTTAGGAGCAACTCACGTCACAATTCTTTTCTGGTGACGGAACGATGCAATAATTATTGCCTGATGTGTTCGCAGCCTCCAAAAGACGTCGATGATCGATGGATATTGGATGAAATACGCGAGAGCTTGCCTCTTATAGACAAGAGCACTCCCACCCTGACATTTACAGGCGGTGAGCCGCTTTCAGACTGGTTGGAATTCACGCGTGTTTTAGCAGAATGCCGCGATGAGCTTCCGAACACGGCAATTCAAGTGCTGACTAATGGGCGAGCATTCTCTAATTCCGAAATTGTCAATACGTGGCGCGACATACAACACCCCAGCTTGATAGCCGCAATTCCCGTCTACGCTTCCGTTGATCACATACACGATTACGTCGTTCAGGCTAAAGGCGCATTTGACGAGACGATCCTTGGAATTCTAAAACTCAAGGACCGGGGCCAACGTGTCGAAATCAGAGTTGTTTTGCACTCGCAAACGGCGCCGATCATCACGGAGACTTGCCGGTGGATCGCACGAAATCTGCCTTTCGTAGATCATGTAGCCTTGATGGGCTTAGAAAATACTGGATTTGCGATAGCCAATGAAAGCCTTCTTTGGATCGATCCCGTCGATTACCAGGACGCCCTAGCCAAGGGAGTAGATGCGCTGTCGGCGGCTCGAGTGAACGTATCGGTGTATAACCTACCGAGATGCGTACTTCACCGCTCGGTTTGGCCTTATGCGGTTCAATCAATTTCCGATTGGAAAAATGGATATGTTGAAGTCTGTACGCGTTGCACAGAAAAATCCCGCTGCAGTGGATTGTTCACGTCCGGTCGCCCCCGTCAGAGTCGCGGAATTGCAGCAATTCTGTAAGGCTTCAATAATCAGGTTCGCGGTGCCGTTACTGTGTGCTGCTTCTCTTTTGACGTTGAGGAGCGCAAGCTGACGCCGCGGGAGTGATGCCAAGCCCGCACGGGCCGCACGTCGCCGACGTTAGTACCTGCCGCTGTGTTCACTATGGCACAGAACAAAATCCGCTTTGTCTAATTGACAATCGGGCGGTCAGCGGCAATTACCGGTGACGGAGGAGTTCACGACTCCCGCCCGATCACACGGGTTAGTTGATGGATGCAAAATCCAAATTCCGCGAAGCGGCGCGCAGTTGTAATGAAGCGGCGGACGCGGTCGTGAAATCAGACGACCGCGGCAAGCGAGAGATATTGGAGCAGATCAGGGCGCTCTATCACCGGCTCGCAAGGCTTCTTGTAAAATACATGCAAAGGTAAAGTTCCCGCGTCCGATGCGCATTTTCGGCCGCGCCGGTGATTGCGGCGAAGCCCACCCCAAACGACCACAGTCCCGTCAAAAAAGACTCCACGAGGCGAATGCCCGTCGCATCCGAGCAGCGCGCGGCACCGTCCGCCTCGGCCGAGTCGCGACGGGAAACGCTTAGCCTTCTCGCGGCCATCACCCGCGCATGGTGCTCAAGGGCTTGGCCGATCCAATCCAGGCATGGCAGGTACTTGCCGCGAGCGCGGTGCAAAGCCGCCGGGCCTTCGTCGCTGACTGATTTCCCGAATGGGCTCTTCGCCGTGATGACAATCAACCGGCAGGGATTTGCGTTTGTGAACCGGACCCCTACTGCTTACTCGGGTCATCGGTCGGATTGACATACGTAATTGCGAACGGTCCTTGACCGTGTACTTGGACAACAGAGGGAGTGCTTGCCCAAGCATAGTGATTCATTTTCGCCGGGGCTTCGCCGTACCCACCCGCAGTAAGTTCGATTCCCTTTTTCTCATCAAATTTGTCGCCCATACCTATATGAAAATTACCGGAGATCACAGTAATGTTCTCCGTTGTCGGATGATTATGGGCAGGAACCTTGTAACCGCTCGGCATTTTCAGGCGGACAACATACGGCCCATCTTTCGATGGATCGCCCGACAGGACAGTAATTTCTGCGCCCTTTGGCAAAACCGGGGGTGCGGGACCCCATTTTAGGTCACCTGAATTAATCGGCATCTTCATATCATCGGCGGCAACGGCCGTGTTGGCACATGCCAACAAGAAAGCCAAAGCAATCAATCGGCGCGGCAGCATCATTTGCCTCCCTACTAGTGATGAAAAAACGGAATCTCTGCTTATGCTGCGCGGAGTCAAATGCAATTGTGCGTCCTCACACGCATGTGACTTCGGGACCTAGACCAACGATTTTGAAGTCTGAATCATATCAAGCGGCCTTGTCGAGTTTATGGGTCCAAGTGTGAACGACGGGATCGCGATTGAAGAAGTCGATGGCGGCCGTGATACGCTCCCTGAGCTCTTGTTTGGACGAGACACGGATATGGCGCAGCACGGAGCGGGCCAGCTTGGAGAAGAAGCCCTCGACGAGGTTGAGCCAAGAACCATGCTTGGGAGTGAAGGTGAACTTGAAGCGGCGCGCGGGTCGTTCGGCGAGCCAGGCTTTGGTCTCCTTGGAGATATGAGCAGAATGATTATCCAGGATGAGGTGGATCGCCGTGTCGGCCGCATAGCTTTTGTCGAGGAGTTTGAGAAACTCGATGAACTCGCGACTGCGGTGGCGCTCCTTGACCAGGGCGTGAACTTTGCCGGTCACAAGGTCGATGCCGGCCAGCAGGGTGACCGTGCCGTGGCGCTTGTATTCGTGGTCGCGGGCGAAGGTCCCATGAACGCCTGGCACGGGCGGCAGATCCGGGGACGTGGTTGCAATCGCTTGAATACCTGGCTTTTCGTCGTAGGAGACGATCGCCACCCGCTCGTTCGGCTTCCGCTTCAACCGCGCCGCCTTCTTGAGCAGCTTCACTTTGCGATAGACGCACAGCACTTCGGCCATTTTTTGCGCAAACTCAGGATCACGCTTCTCCAGATAGTAACGGACCTTGTGCGGCTTCACTTCTTCGGAATCGAGGATCTTGCAGAGCGTGCCCTGGGCCAAGTTCGCCAGGCAAGGGTGCCCTTCTGCGGGACCGTGCTCGCGAGCATGTTGGGCGAGCAGCCGCGTCGTCCACAATTCATGCGGATAACCCAGCTCCTTCGCCTTCCGGCACGACAGCGATGTCAACCAGGCTTTCGCTTCCAGCGTGATCGAAGGCTCCCGGCCGGGGCGAGGGCGATCGTCCAGCGCCGCCATCGGGCCTTCGGCCACCGCCCGCTCGACGCAGCGCTGAACCGTCTGATGGTGCAGCCCGAGCGCTTGGCCCACCGCGAAAAAAGACGAGTTTTCCCAATAACCCAGCAGGATTCGCGCACGCTCGACCCGGCTCGCAGGCTCGGTTCGCGATCGCGCAATCATCCTCAACTTCTCCAAATCCGTTTCTCCAAGCGACAATTCAATCGCTCGCCGCCATGCCGCCATGTCGCTAAATCCTTCGTCACAAGGCCCTCTCACCGCTTAGATAGGAGCTTGAAACGACTGTTGAATCCCCCCCATATGACAAGTTTCTTGGAATCGATCGTCTAGTTGGCATCGAACATCTCGCGCGCGCCTCGCTCGCTAACATCAGCGTCGCCAGGACCGACTCTGATTCCCGCTCGTTGGATTGATGCGCCGCCCGTGGTCGAGCAGCGTCTCGCAACCTTTAGGCGAACACAAGCGATCTTTCCCCAGGCGGGGAATTGATTCACTGAAAATTCACCAAATCAGGTTCGGGTCGGCGGAAATGCGCCCGGATCGACGGGAGGCTCGCCGTCTAGTTCGATAAGAAAGACCAGCATCAGCCCGTCAGACGGCTGACCATTGTTGTTGGCCTCCGCAAATAGGGCGCTCTCATCGTGCCGCGCCATCCGCGCTCTTAACTTGGCCTTCCCATCCCACAATGGGGCACCATCGGACTTGGCCTCTGCCAGGTCGTCCTTCAGCCATTGCTCGTTGCAGAGCTCATGCGCCTCGCGAAGAGTCTGAGCTTCGAATGTCAGTGTCGGTGTGTCACCGATCTCTATTGTGAAAATTCTGGACAGGACGTTCGC
>Ga0066790_10000402_pt1 | contig 15899 bp, 20 predicted proteins | sample OrgsoiDNA2013050_FD_70963 | JGI IMG/M metagenome (GOLD analysis project Ga0066790, IMG submission 70963) | Permafrost soil microbial communities from the Arctic, to analyse light accelerated degradation of dissolved organic matter (DOM) -... | ecosystem: Environmental > Terrestrial > Soil >...
ACCTCCCCGCCGCCGGTCAACAACTTCGACGCGATCCCGCGCGTGCGCTCGGTCGAGCCGATGCGCGACATCCGGCGCCAGGTCGAGCGCTCCACCGGCGTCACGCAGAAGACCGGCGGCAGCGAGCGGTTCGCTCGCGTCTGAGGCGATGTCCACCTCGAGCGTCACCACGGTCCGCGCGGCGCCGGCCCGCTCGACGAGGCGCCAGGTCGTATCGGACTACTTCGAGCTGACCAAGCCGAAGGTCCAGTCGCTGCTGCTGCTGACCACGATCACGTCGATGGAGATCGCCGGCAGCCCCTCGATCTCCCTGATCGCCCTCACCTGCCTCGGCGGCTACCTGTCCGCCGGCGGCGCCGGGGCGGTGAACCACTACTGGGACCGCGACATCGACGCGACCATGAAGCGCACCGCCTCGCGGCCAATCCCGGCCGGCCGCATCTCCCCCCGCTCGGCGCTGGTGTTCGGTTTCGGGCTGGCCGCGCTGTCGTTCGCGCTGATGTCGCTGACGATCAACGTGCTGGCGGCATCGCTGGCCCTGGCCGGCTTCGTCGGCTACGTGGGCGTCTACACCATGTGGCTGAAGCGCCGCACGCCTCAGAACATCGTGATCGGGGGCGCCGCCGGAGCGATGCCGCCGCTGGTCGGCTGGGCAGCCACCCGCGGATCGCTCTCCTGGACCGCGGTCTACCTGTTCGCGATCGTGTTCTACTGGACGCCGCCTCACTTCTGGGCCCTCAGCCTGCTGATGAAGGAGGAGTACGCCAAGGCGGGTGTGCCGATGATGCCCGTCGTCAAGGGTGAGCAGGAGACCCGGCGTCAGATCCTGCTCTATTCGCTGCTGCTCTACTCGGTCACGCAGCTCCCCTTCTGCGCCGGCGCGTTCGGCGGGATCTACCTGGTCGCCTCGATGCTGCTCGGGTTCGTGTTCATCGGCACGGCCTGGGTGCTCTACCGTCGCGCGGACCGCCGCTGCGCGCTGCGGCTCTACCTCTACTCGCTCCTGTACCTGGCGCTCCTGTTCGGCGCCATGGTGGCGGACGTGAAGCTCTAGGAGCCCGACGGATGAATGCGTTGGGGCACTAAGAAGCTCGGAAACGGGATACGATCTCCGGAGGACAGATCATGGACCGCAAGCTCGCACGCAAGAACATCCGCTCAGGACTGATCGCCGGCGCCGTGTGCGTCTTCATGCTCGGCATCACCTTCATCGCGGCCGCCATCTACGTCCACTCCTGATCCCGTGAGCGAGATCGAGCAGGACGCCCCACCCGTCGGCGAGGAGATCCATCTCCCGGGACCGACGCTGATCCCGTTCATGACCGCGATCGGCATCACCCTGATCGTGATCGGCACCACGATCACCATCATCCTCTCCATCGTCGGCGCGATCATCTTCGTCGTGACCACGATCATGTGGATCCGCGACACCCGCCGCGACGTCGCAGCACTGCCCGAAGAGCACCACTAAGCGCCAGCCCTCAGCCTCTCGCCGCCGGCGCCCCAGCCGACCCGGCCGGCACCTCGCAGGTGGCGCCGTCGCCGATCCACACGCGGACGATGTCGCGCATCGAGAGGACGCCGACGAGATCGCCGCCCTCGACCACGATCAGGTGGCGGAAGCCCCCTCGGGTCATCGCCCCGGCGGCGTGCTCGAGCGACCATTCGGGGGAGGCGAAGGTCAGGTCGGCCGTGAGATGCTCGGCGACGAGCTCCTTGTCGGGGTCCTCGCCGGAGCTGATCGAATGCAGGATGTCGCGTTCGGTGATCACACCTGGTCCGGGTGCGTCAGGGTCGAGCACAACGGCCGCGCCGACGTGGCGGCGGCACATCGCGGCCGCGGCCTCGCGCAGCGTATGACCAGGGCCGACGGTGAGCACGATCTCGGACATCCCCTCTCGCACCTGCATGGGCTCTCCCCGGTTCGTTTGCAACGATTGCCGCAATCATAATCGACCTTCTGGGCACCTTTGGCGAGCCCGATCCGGTTCGATTGTCGTTTGTCTCGCAGAACCCATAGGATGCCGCCCCGAACGATGTCGGAGGGACACGGACAAGCAGGTGCGTAAGCACCCCGTAGTGCAGCTGCTGCTGATCGGCGCGATCGGGACCGCGATCGGACTCCCGATCGCGCTGGCGATCCCGTGGTTCCCTGCTCAGGCCGCCACGCAGGCCCACCGGATCGACACGCTCTACCACGTGCTGCTGATCGTGTCGGTGCCGATCTTCGTCGGCGTGCTGAGCGTCGTTCTCTACTCGGTGTGGAAATTCCGGATGAAGCCGGGCGAGGAGGGCAAGGACGGTCCGCCGATCCACGGCAACACCCGGCTCGAGGTGGTGTGGACCGCCGCGCCGGCGATCCTGATCGTCGCCCTCTGCACCTACGCCTACACGGTGCTGCACGCCAACGAGGTGACGAAGCCGGGCGAGCGGACGGTCAACGTGATCGGCGAGCAGTTCGCGTGGTACTTCACCTATCCTTCATCGCCCGGCAAGTCGGTCGTCACGCAGCAGCTCTATCTGCCCAAGGGCCAGCCGGTGGTGTTCAAGATCCACAGCCGCGACGTGATCCACGAGTTCTTCGTCCCGGCGTTCCGCCTGCAGCTGGCCGCCGTGCCCGGGATCACCACCACCCTGCGCGCGACGCCGGATAGGCTCGGCGTCTACTCGGTGGTGTGCAACCAGCTGTGCGGGAACGGCCACGCGACGATGCGCGCGACCGTGCACGTACTGACGCCCGCGGCCTTCCAGGCCTGGCTGGCCAAGCAGCCGGTGCAGCCCAGCCCCGGCTACAGCTTCAGCTCTGCCGGTGGCGGCGCGCCCGCTCCCGCACCGGCGCCCGCGCCGAGCGGGAAAGCCGGGAACGGCAGCGCCACGGCGGCGGCCGGCAAGGCGATCTTCACCGGCTCCGGGGGCTGCGGGGCGTGCCATACGCTGGCCGACGCGGGCACCACCGGCGCGGTGGGCCCGAACCTCGGCATTCGCCTCGTCCCCGACGCGAAGAAGCGCGGCCTCCCCCTGGCCGCGTTCATCAATGAGTCGATCACGAAGCCGAACGCGTTCATCGCCCCGGGCTACCCGGCCGGGGTGATGCCCCAGACTTTTGGCCAGACCCTGACGGCGACTCAGATTCAGTCGCTTGTCGCCTACCTCGCGAGCGTGACAAAGTGACCAGTCTCAAGGAGATCCGCTGATGCTCATCAAGCTCCGCGCACCCGGCTGGTACCGCGCCGCCCTGTTCGACGTGATCGGATTCGCGTTCGCGTTCGGTCTCGTCGTCCTCATCCGCACCCTGATGCACGAGCATCCGGTCCTCGACGGCTACGCGATCACCACGGTGGCGCTGATCGCCGTGCCCCTGTTCTTCCTCGTCGGCCTCGGCGTGGCGGACTACTGGTTCTATTGGGCGGCCGGCAAACGCACCCGGCCCGAGGACCACTCAGCCCACGGCGCCCGTACGTGGCGGGACTACTTCCGCGTCAACACCGACCACAAGGTGATCGGGATCCAGTACGTGGTCACCTCGTTCTTCTTCCTGCTCATCGGGGGCCTGCTGGCGATGCTGATGCGCGCCGAGCTCGCCCAGCCGGGCATGCAGTTCGTGACCCCTGAGCAGTACAACGGCCTGTTCTCGGTCCACGCCTCGCTGCTGATCTTCCTGTTCGTGATCCCGGTGTTCGCCGGGCTGGCCAACTTCGTCCTGCCGCTGATGATCGGCGCCCCGGACATGGCCTTCCCGCGGCTGAACGCGCTCTCCTTCTGGCTGCTGCCGATCGCCGGGCTGATGATGCTGGCGAGCTTCCTGGCCCCGGGCGGCTCGTTCGCGTCCGGCTGGACCGCGTATGCGCCCCTGTCGACCTCGCTGCCGCTGGGTCAGACCTTCTTCACGCTCGCGGTGCAGTTCGCCGGGGCGTCATCGATTGCCACGGCGCTGAACTTCCTGGTCACGATCATCACCATGCGGGCGCCGGGGATGAGCTTCTTCCGGATGCCGCTGCTGGTGTGGGCGAACTTCTCGACCTCGCTGCTGGTCGTCATCGCGACCCCGTTCATCGCCGCCTCGCAGTTCTTCGTGCTGCTCGACCGGGCGCTCGGCTTCCAGTTCTTCAACGCGTTCGTGGGCGCGGGCAAGAACGGCAACGTGATCATGTACCAGCACGTCTTCTGGTTCTACTCGCACCCAGCGGTCTACATCATGATGCTGCCCGGGTTCGGGATCATCTCCGAGGTCCTCGCGGTCAAGGCGCGAAAACCCATCTTCGGCTATCGGATGATGGCCTTCTCGCTGCTGGCGATCGTGGTGCTCGGCTTCACCGTCTGGGCGCACCACATGTTCGTCTCCGGGATGGCGCCATGGATCCGCATCCCGATGATGGTGACGACCGCGATCATCGCGATCCCCACCGGCATCAAGGTCTTCTCGTGGCTGGCGACGCTGTGGCGAGGGGTACTGCGCCTCGACACGCCGATGCTGTTCGCGCTCGGCTTCCTGACCATGTTCACGCTGGGCGGGATCAGCGGCGTGATGCTGGCCATGATCCCGTTCGACATCCACGTCAGCGCGACCTACTTCATCGTTGCCCACATCCACTACGTGCTGTTCGGCGGCTCCCTGTTCACCATCTTCGCCGGCGTCTACTACTGGTTCCCGAAGATGACGGGGCGGATGTTCGACGACCGGCTGGGCAAGCTCCACTTCTGGCTCACGTTCATCTTCTTCAACATCACCTTCGGCCCGATGCACCTGATCGGGATTCAGGGCATGCCGCGCCGCGTCGCCGACTACGCGCAGCAGTTCGCGACCTGGAACCTGATCATCTCGCTGGCCAGCTTCGGGCTCGGTCTCAGCACGCTGGTGTTCCTCTACAACATGGTCGCCAGCTGGCGCGGCGGACCGCGGGCGGCTGCGAACCCGTGGCGTGCTCTGACGCTCGAGTGGCAGGTGTCCTCGCCGCCGCCGATCTTCAACTTCGACGCCGTCCCGACCGTCGTCGGCGGCCCGTACGAGTACGGGGTCCCCGGTGCGGTGCACGGGATCTTCAAGTCGCCGGCCGAAGCCAGGCCGACCGGCACGATCGCGACCTCACCGACGCCGGAATAAGGGAGGCCCAGTTCGATGAGAACAGTCCTGGTCGTCGCCAACGAGACCCTCGGCGGGCGCTCGCTGATCGAGGCGGTGCGCAAGCGCGCCGAGGCCGGAGACGTGCGCTTCGTCCTCTGCGTGCCCCAGACCCGGCCGCGACAGGGACTGGTGATCTATGACGACGCCGTCTTCGACGCCGCCCAGGCGCGTGTCGACCTGGCGCTCGGCTTCGTGCACACCGAGGGCCTGACCGCGATCGGCGAGGTCGGCGACCCCGACCCCTACACCGCCACGATCGACGCGGTGCACGAGCACCGTCCCGACGAGATCATCGTCTCCACCTACCCCGAGACGCGCTCGGGATGGCAGCGCCGGGACCTGATCGAGCGTCTGCGCCACGCCACGGGGCTGCCGGTCGAGCACGTGGTGGCCGACCCTGACACCGAGGGTCTCCCCTTCCACGTCACGCTCGCGGTGGCCAACCGCACCGCCAGCGGCGACGAGCTGTTCGAGGCCCTCAAGGCGAGAGCCGAGTCAGAGACCGACCGGCGCGAGCGCCTGTTCGTGGTCGTCGTGCCTCAGGAGGGCGGGGACGGGTCGGCGGTCAGGCGGGCCCGCACGCGGCTCAAGCTGGTGCTCGACCGCCTGGACGCCGCGAAGCTGCTGGCCGCCGGGACGATCGGTGACCCCGATCCCTACACCGCGACCATGAACGCCCTGCAGTACTTCCGTGTCGATGACATCGTGATCTCGACGCTGGCGGAGACCAAGTCGGGCTGGATGCGCTCGGATCTGATCGAGCGTGTGCGGCGAGCCAGCAACAAGCCGGTCGAGCACGTGATCCACCGCGACGTCGAGACCGCCAGCGCGTAGAAGGAGCCGGATTGGAAGCCTCAGCGATCAGCCACGCCGAGCATCACGGCCCGCCGCCGGCGCACCGCTCCTCACGGGTCGAGGCGCCGCTGCTCGGCATGCTGCTTTTCATCATCTCCGAGGTGATGATCTTCGGGGCGTTCTTCACGGCCTACTTCTTCATCCGGGTTGTGAACCACAACCCCTGGCCCGCTCCGGGGACGACGCTGCCGGAGGCGGTCGCCGGCGTCAACACGGCGATCCTGCTGTCCTCGTCGCTGACCCTGCACTGGTCTCTGGTGTCGGTCAAGAGCGGCAACCGCTTCGGGCTCAAGGCGGGAATCGCGTCCACCTTCCTGCTCGGCCTGACGTTCCTGTTCGTGCAGATCAACGAGTACGTGCACATCGGCTTCGCGCCCTATCAGTCCGCCCAGGCGTCCGTCTTCTACGGACTGACCGGCTTGCACGGCGCCCACGTGTTCATCGGGCTGTGCCTGCTGCTGATGGTCACGATCCGCGCCTTCCGCGGCCACTATTCGCCCGAGAGCCATCGCGGGATGGAAGTGCCCGGGATCTACTGGCACTTCGTCGACATCATGTGGGTCGTCGTGTACACGACCGTGTACGTGCTCTAACGGCTCTCGCCGTGCTGAACCCGCTCCGCTCAGAGGCAGAGGCGTTCCGGGCCCTGATCTACGTGGTGGTGGCCGTGGCCGCGATCCTGGCCGTGATCGGCCTCATCCAGGCGCTGAGCTGACCGTCTCCGGGTGCGCGCCGGCGCGCCAGGCGTCACCATGTCGGGTGTGGTGTCGAGCATGATCCCGCTGGCCGCCGCCGGTCCGGCCGGCACGATCGGCCTGCCGCTGCTGGTGCTGCTGTACTGGCTCCCCTACTACCTGCGCGTGCGCACGCTCGCGCATGAGGGCCGCCCGGTGCCGACCTGGCGCATCGTCTGCTTCGCCGCCGGTCTGGGGGTGCTGGCGCTGGCCCTCACCCCGCCGGTGGGGAAGCTCAGCGACCAGCTGCTGGTCGCGCACATGGCCGAGCACCTGCTGATCGGTGATCTGGCCGCTCTGCTGCTCGTTCTCGGCTTCACCGGTCCTGTGCTCGCCCCCCTGCTCCGCAACCGCGTGATCGGCCGCTTGCGCGTCCTCACGCACCCTGTGGTGGCGGTCGTGCTGTGGGCGGTCAACTTCTATGCCTGGCACCTCCCGGTCCTCTACCAGGCCGCCCTGCGCCACGACGCCGTGCACGCGCTCGAGCACGCCACCTTCCTGCTCTTCGGGATGGGGGTGTGGATGGCGCTGCTCGGCCCGCTGCCCAAGCCGGCCTGGTTCGGCAACGCCGCCCGGCTCGGGTACATCATCGTGGTGCGCCTGATCGGCACCGTGCTGGCGAACGCGATGATCTTCGCCGGCGCCGTCTTCTACCCGTACTACGCGTCGGGCGACGCCCACTGGCACATCAGCCCGATCGCCGATCAGGTGGCCGCCGGCGGCCTGATGATGGTCGAGGAGAGCCTGCTCACGATCGGCCTCTTCTGCTGGCTGTTCCTGAAGGTGGCGCGCGAGGGCGAGGAGCGCCAGGGCCTACTCGACTATGCGGCGGCGAACGGGGTTGAGCTCGACGAGGAGCGCGCCGCGCGCGCGGTGGCCGCGGGACGCGGCGAGGAGCTGCGCGAGCGGATCAGCCGGCGGACGGCCGCCCGCGCTACTTGACGGTCAGCGTGCCCTGCATCCCGGCGGCGCGATGGCCGGGAACGGTGCAGAAGAACGTGTACTTGCCGGGGGCCAGCGTGGGCGCGATCGTGGAGACGCCGCCGTTCTGGACGATCGGGCCGACGACGTTGACACCACTCCCCGTGATCGCGATGTCGTGCGGCACTGAGGACTTGTTCTGCATCTTCACCGTCACCTTGCCCGAGGTGGCCGTGGCGCTCGAGGCGAGGTACTTGAGCTGCCCGGTCGGATCCGCGTCGATCTGCAGGACGCCGTTCTGCTCGCTGACGGGCTTCTGGGTCACGTTGGCGACGGCATTTCCGAGCGCGCCGGTGTCCTGCCCGGGCCTGGCGGCCACGGCGGCCACGTATCCGGCCACGTCGCCGGCGGCCTGGCCCTTGTAGAGCATCGCCGGCATCGCGCCCAGCGGGTTCGGGTAGAGGATCTGGAAATTGACGATGCCGCGGATGTCGTTGCTCTTGAATCCGTTCGCCCGCGCGTCGGCGAAGGCCTGGTCGAGATTGGGGCCGATGGTGCCCGTGGTGTTCGCGTGAGCCAGCGTGTGGCAGGCGCCGCATTTGGCCACGAACAGCTGCTTGCCATGCACGAGATTGTCCGTGGGGTGCTTGACCGCACAGCCGCCCAGGGCAACCAATAGCGATGCCGCTGAGGCAAGCGCCGCGAAGCTCCAACGGCCGCGTGAATGCGCCTTCACCATAGTTCGAGTGCGGCACTCTATCCCAGCGCACGGCGACGGTGTTGGCCCATGATCTCCGGGCCGACAAAGAGCGGCTCGGGGGGCCCTCTGGGAAGCACGCGCCAGCGGCGCTGGTAGCATGGCGGCGGTGAGAACGCGCCAGAAGTACAGGATGCGAACCCCCTCCACCGGTCGCGAGATACTGATCGAGGCGGAGCCCGGGCGCATCTATCTGGACCGTGAAACAGGCGAGCAGCTCGAGGTCGTGGGAAGGGTGCTTCCCTTGGCACCAATGCGATCCGAACTGCCGTGGGCCGTCGAGAATCTCCGCTTCTGCAACTGGTGCGACCAGCTCACGCAGAGGGACCTCAACGACTGCCCCCACTGCGGCCGGCGGATGGAGCCGCTCGGCACGTGAGCGTGCCCACCATGCGCCTCTATTCGCATGTGAAGCTCCCGGTCGCCGCGTTCGCGTCAGGCCTTGCGCTGGCGGTGGGCCTCGCTGCCTGCGGCGGTGGAGGGTCGAGCCAGGGCGACACCTCCGGTGCGCCCCAGCTGACGGTCCCGACCGGCGGCGCCGCCAGTGCAGCCGCGAATACGTCGGGGACCACCACGACGCCGACCTCCACCACCTCGACGACCACGACGGCATCCGGCAGCTCGGGCGCCGGCTCATCAGGCGGCTCGGCGTCGTCCTCCGGCGGCACCTCAGCCTCCGGCGGCACCTCCGGCTCGGGCTCCGGCTCCGGCTCCGGCTCCGGCTCCGGCTCCGGTTCCGGCTCGTCCGGCGGCACGTCGACGTCCGGCGGCGCCAGCGCCGGCGGCGGGACGTCCGGCGGCGGCACCAGCACCAGCAGCGGCGGAAGCTCCGGCAGCGGCGGGGCAGGCCTCGGGACCTCCGCCTTCTGTCAGCAGAACCCCGGCGCCTGCTAGATCGCTGATCCGCAGGTGTGACGCGCCGCGAGGGACGCCTCGAGGCGGACGCTGCTAGGGCGCCACGCCACCACCCGTGGGCGCCAGGGTGACCGTGGTGGCCCTGGGGATGCGCTTGCTGGCCACGACGCGGCGGCCCTTGACGACGATGCGGCGGCGGCCCTTGACCTGGTCCTTGGGCGCCCCCGGGGTCGTGACCTCGGTCGCCGTGTACTGGACGCGTGTGGACACGTAGAAGCACTTGTACTGCGTGTTGGCACCGATCGTCAGCTGGGCGGTCTGGATGTTGAACGTCGTGCACTGGGTCGCGCGGCTGGCCCGGTATTGGAACTGCTTGGCCGGCAGGCTGATCGAGAGGATTGGCGCCCAGGTGCTGACCGCCAGCGCGATCGTGTCGCCCTTCTGCGCGTCCAGCGAGGTCGTGAGCGGGAACTGGACCACGTGCCCGAACCACGGCTGCACGTGGAACAGCGGGCTCTGATCGCGGACGGTCCACTGCCGCTGCAGCTTGTTCTTGCCTGGCTTCAGGACCGTGATGGCGATCTTCGAGGTGCCGCCGTAGGCGGAGTCCAGGCCGGAGACGTCGGCCTTGGTCAGCTTGGCCAGACCGACCGTGAACGCGACGATGCGCCCGGATGTCTTGACCGTCGTGGGATAGGCCACACCGTCGGCCAGCGTCTCGAGCGCTGTCGTCTCGGTGAGGATGATGGTGCAGTTGACTTTCGAAACCCCGGCGGGGCAGGCTGGTGCGACCACAGGCGAGGTCGTTTGGCCGAGCTCGACGATGGAGGCGGAGGCGGAGGCGGGTACCAGCGCGGCGCCGAGCGTAATCGCGGCGATGGCGGCCTTGAAAGAGCGTGTCATATCGTCATTGAACACGACCGTGCGGCCGGAGTAGCGGTGCAAGCCGCCTCCCGGCGTCGCAGGCAAGGCCCGGCCACGAGCGCTCGTGGGCCGGAAACGACGGGCTGCGCGACTAGATCTTGGTGACGTTTACAGCCTTGGGGCCCTTGGGACCGGCCTCCTCCTCATAGGAGACCTTGGAGCCCTCCGGAAGCGAGCGGTAACCGTCGCCGTTGATGCCGCTGAAGTGGACGAACAGGTCCCGGCCCCCATCATCAGGAGTGATGAAGCCGAAGCCCTTGTCGTCGCTGAACCACTTGACGGTACCCGTTGCCATGAAATCCCCTTCGAGACTGCGCTATCAGGAATAAGCCGGGTCCGTTGGGCCCGATCCGCGGGAAAACGTAGCAGGCACGGCCGCACGCCGACGCCTGACATCGGTGAGCGTTCTCTCAGCGGCCCTCGAAGGTGGCCTTGCCGGGACGGTCGGTGAGAAACGAACCGCACGCTGCAGGTCCTCGGTCTGCACGCGGACCGGCGCGGTGGCGCTCATCGCAGCAGCTCCGCCGTGGCGGCGATCTCGCTGAGATCGCCCAGCGCGGGAACCCAGGGCAGCCGCAGCGGGTCGCCCGCATAGCGAGGGATGACGTGAATGTGGAAATGGAACACGGTCTGCCACGCGTCAGCGCCGCAGCTGTTGAGCAGGTTGACGCCGTCCGCGCCGAGGCTGTCCTTGAGCCGCCGCGCGAGCCGCTGCGCGCCATGGATGGTGGCCGCCAGGTCATCCGGCTCGACCTCGAGCAGGTCCTTGGCGTGGCGCCGGGAGACGACCAGCGCGTTCCCGCGCGTGGCCGGGTTGATGTCCATGAACGTGATGGTGCGCTCGTCCTGATCGATGGTCTGGGACGGAAGCTCGCCGGCGACGATCTTGCAGAACAGACAGTTGGGGTCGCTCACGGGCCCGAGCTTATCTCCCGAGCAGCTCACGCGCCCGGTTCAGCGCCTGCTCGCGAGTCCTCACCTCGCCGGCGAACGACGCCTCCTCGAGCTCGGCGAGCACCTCCCCGATCCTGGGTCCCGGGCTGATCCCCAGCTCGCGCGTGATCTCGTCGCCGCGGAGGATCGGCTTGGGTGGCTTCTCGCGCCAGGCCAGGGCCTCCCTGACCATCTCCCGGGCCAGGCTCAGGTGCTTGGCAATGGCCGCCTCGGAGCCGGCTCCGCGCGTGGCCAGGCGGTCGGCCACGCTCAGCACCGTGACGTCGGCCTGCACCGGTGCGCTGGCGTGCAGGTAGCGATAGACCAGACGCCGAGAGAGCGGCACCTCGTGAACCAGGAACCCGAGCCGCAGGTGATGACGGGTCAGGGCGGCCACTTGCTCCACGAGCCGGTCGCTGGCTCGCAGCCGGGTCAGGGCGGCCGCGGCCATCCGCGCCCCCAGCGCGTCATGGCCGATGAACGTGACTCGACCCTCCGGGGTGACGGAGCGCGTCTGCGGCTTGGCGATGTCATGGAACAGGGCACCGAAGCGCAGCGCGTCGCCGCGGCTCAGGTTATTGGCCAGCGGCTCTGCCAGCAGGCGCCGAAGGCCCTCGGCGGCCGCGCCGAACGCGGCCGAGGGATCGCGCTGCAGCTCGATCGTCTCGCCGAGCACGGCCAGCGTGTGGTCGTGGACGTCGAGGTGGTGAAACCGGCTCTGCTCCACTCCCCGCAGCGCGACCAGCTCCGGCAGCACCACGGCGGTCACGCCCAGCGAGTCCATCAGCGCGAGGCCCTCGAACGCACGCTCGGCGGTGAGGATCCTCTTCAGCTCCTCGAACACGCGCTCCACGGCCACATCGGCCAGGCCGTCCGCCTCGGCGCGCGCCGCGGCCATCGTGGCGGCCTCGGGCGAGAACCCGAGCTCGCACCCCAGCCGGGCGAGCCGCAGCGCTCGCAGGGGATCGTCGGCGAACGCCCGCGAGGACACCATCCGCAACCGGCCCGCAGCCAGGTCCTCGCGGCCACCGCAGGGATCGATCAGCTCGCCGGCGGCAAGCGGCTCGGCGATCGCGTTGATCGTGAAGTCGCGCTGGCCGAGATCCTCCTCGATCGTCGCGCCGGTGAGCGGGACCAGATCGAGCTGCCAGCTGTGGTCGCGAGCGACGACGCGCCAGGCCCCGAACTCGTCCGACAGCTGAAACGGATGCCCGTTGGCCGCGCGGGCGACGGCCCTCGCGATCTGCTCGGGGTCATCGCGGATAGCCACGTCGTAGTCGCAGGTGCTGCGGCCGAGAAGCCGGTCGCGCACGGCGCCGCCGACCAGCCACGCCTCCGCGCCGCTGGCCCGCAGTCGCTCGATCGGCATGCTCATGCCTGGGCCCCGTCGCGGTGGTACGCCCGGGGCACCCGGTCGGAGATCGCGCACACGATCTCGTAGTTGATCGTCCCGATCCGCTGCGCCAGCTCCTCCGCCGTCTGCCGCTCTCCCCCGTCGGCACCGATGATCGTCGCCGTCGCGCCGGGCTCGAGGTCGGTGACGGGACCGAGGTCGATGGTGATGTTGTCCATGCTCACGGTGCCGACGAGCGGGTGCCGGCGCCCGGCCACGATCAGCTCGCAGTTGTCGGAGAACGCGCGGCGGAACCCGTCGGCGTACCCGATGGGCAGCGTGGCCAGCCAGGTGTCCCGGTCGGCGATGAAGCGGCGGCCGTAGCCGGCGCTCTGGCCCGGCGCCGTCGCCTTGACCGCCGCCAGGTAGGAGGTGAGTTCGAGCGCCGGCTCGAGCTCGCGCGCGAGCGGGTCCTCCTGCATCGGATCGAGCCCGTAGATCGCGATCCCGCAGCGAACGAGATCGAAGTGCGTCGCGCGGTCGCGCACCGTGGCGGCGCTGTTGGCCGCGTGCACCACGATGCCGGGATGGCGGCGGCGCATCTCCGCCGCGAACGGTGTGAACGTCTCGAGCTGCCGGGCCATGAACGCGGCGTCCTCGTCGGCGGTGGCGAAGTGGGTCATCGCTCCGGCGAGCTCCAGCGATCCCGCGGCGGCGATCCATTCGGCGATCCGCAGGGCCTCAGCCGGATCCCGGGTGCCCAGCCGCCCCAGGCCGCTGTCGAGCTTCACATGCACGCGCACCGCCCCCTGAGCGCGCGCGGCGAGCTCGGCCACAAAGCGCTCGTTCCAGGCCACCACGTCGGCATCCGCGGCCAGCGCCACGTCGAGCTCGGCGTCGCTCAGCGCGCCCATCACCAGCGTCCGGGCCACGACACCCGCCGCTCGCAGCTCGGCCGCCTCCTGGGCCGTGACCACGGCCAGCCAGCCGGCTCCCCCGGCCAGCGCCGCGTTGGCGGCGGGCACGGCACCGTGCCCGTAGCCATCGCCCTTGACCACGGCGCACAGCTCCGTGCCCGGGCGCAGGTCGCGTTTCAGACGGGCGACGTTGCGCTCGATCGCCGCCAGGTTCACGCGGGCGAGCGCGCGCAGTGGCATCACCCTCAGCGTAATGGGTCGGCTGCCGGCGCCGCAGCATCGCCCGCGCGGGCGCCCGGCAACGCCGCGATCACGTCGCTGGCGATCACGCCCTCGACGCCGATCCGCTGCCCAGCCAGGCGGCCCGCGCCGAGGTGCAGGAAGACCCCGCCACAGGCGGCATGGAAGGGATCCATCTGTTTGGCCAGCAGCGCAGCGATCACGCCTGAGAGCACGTCTCCGGTTCCCGCCGTGGCCAGCGCCGGAGCGCCGCCGGGACTGATGCCCACCCGACCGCCGGGTTCGGCGACGATCGTGTCGTCGCCCTTCAGCACCACGATCGCGCGAGCGCTCGCGGCGGCCCGGCGAGTCAGGCCAAGGCGATGAGCCCCGACCTCCGCGCTCTGCATCCCGAGCAGCCGGGCGAGCTCGCCGGCGTGAGGGGTCAGAATCGCTGGCGCGCCGCGCGCCGCCAGGCGCTCGAGCGCGGACGCGTGAGCGTTCAGCCCGTCGGCGTCGAGCAGCAGCGGGATCGCCACCCGTGACGCGAGCTCCCGAGCCAGCTCGGCCGCCGGGTCCTCGCGGCCGAGCCCGGGGCCGAGCACGAGCGCCTGCGCCCGCTCAGAGCGCGCCAGCACCGTCGCGGCCGCCGACGGCTGCAGCGAGCCGCACTCGTCGTCGAGCGGGACCGTCATCACCTCGAGCAGACGGCCCTCGAAGATCGCGTTCAACGACTCCGGCACGCAGGCCGTCACGTACCCGGCGCCGGCTCGCGACGCCGCTTCGGCGGCCAGGCATGGGGCTCCCGTGAGGCCGGTCGAGCCGCCACACACGAGCACGCTGCCGGCGGCGAACTTGGTCGCGTCGGCGCCCCGGCGCGGTATCTCCTCGAGTACGCGGGGTCCGATCAGGCCCATCGACGGGTCACCGGGACCTCCGGCCGGAATGCCGATGTCGATCACCCTGAGCCTGCCCGTATGAGCCTTCCCGGGCGCGATCCACAGTCCCGGCTTGGCGGCGTGGAAGGTGGCGGTGGCGTCGGCGCGCACGGCCACGCCGGCGATCTCGCCGGTCGATGCGTCGACCCCGCTGGGGACGTCGCAGGCCACCACGGCACCCGCCCCGGCGCTGTTGATGGCCTCAATCGCGGTCCTGGCCGGGTCCCGCGGCTCGCCGGCGAAACCGGTGCCGAGAATTGCGTCGATGATCGCGGCGGCGCCGGCCAGCGCGCCGGCCTCGAACGGGATCGCCGCCGCGCCCTCGAGGCGCTCGTAGCTCGCCCTGGCATCTCCGCGGAGCTCGTCAGGGTCCCCCAGCAGCAGGACGTCCACGTCGCGGCCGCGCTCACGCAGCCAGCGCCCGGCGACGAAGCCGTCACCGCCGTTGTTGCCCTTGCCGCACACGGCCACGATCCTGCCTTGGGGGGCGAGCTCCGCGGCCAGCTCGGCCAGCCCGACGCCCGCCCGTTCCATCAGCGTGAGGCCGGGGATGCCGAGCTCCTCGATCGCCCAGCGGTCCAGCTCGCGCTGCTCGGCCGCATCGGGCAACGGCGACAGCCACGCCGGGAGCCTCATCGGAGGATCGCCACCGCCGCGGCGTCACGCCGCGTGTGGGTCAGCGACACGCCGATCTCGACGCCGAGCTCGGCCGCCCGATCCGCGACCGCGCCGTGCAGGCGGACCTGCGGCGGACCGTCGCCGCCGAGCACCTCGACGTCGCGAAAGCTCCAGGCTTCGAGGGCCAGCGCCTTGGCCACCGCCTCCTTGGCGCAGAACCGCGCCGCCAGATGCTGCCCCGGGCGGGCGCGGCTCGAGGCATAGGCCCGCTCGGCCGCGGTGAACAGGCGCTCGGCGAGCCGCGGGCGGCGCTCCAGGGCCCGCTCCAGCCGGTCGATCTCCAGCAGATCGATGCCCACGGCCGGTAGCGAGGCGGCCGGGCCTCCGGGCTCACTTGCCCGTGCACGCTTCGCGTTCACTCGACGGTCACGGTCTTGGCCAGGTTGCGAGGCTGGTCGACGTTGAGGCCTCGCTTGCGGGCCACGTGATAGGCGAGCAGCTGGAGCGGGATCACCGCCAGCAGCGGAGCCAGCATCCAGTGCGTGCGGGGAACTCTGATCACCTCATCGGTGTGCTCCGTGATCTCGTCATCGCCCTCGGTGGCGACCGCGATCACCCGTGCGCCGCGCGCACGAACCTCCTGGATGTTGGAGATCACCTTCTCCAGCACAGGCGAATCGGTGGCCACCACGACCACGGGCGTGCTCTCGTCGAGCAGCGCGATCGGCCCATGCTTCATCTCCCCGGCGGCGTACGCGTCGGTGGCGACGTAA
>Ga0066790_10000404_pt1 | contig 15891 bp, 14 predicted proteins | sample OrgsoiDNA2013050_FD_70963 | JGI IMG/M metagenome (GOLD analysis project Ga0066790, IMG submission 70963) | Permafrost soil microbial communities from the Arctic, to analyse light accelerated degradation of dissolved organic matter (DOM) -... | ecosystem: Environmental > Terrestrial > Soil >...
CGCGGCTGGGGTGGATGGTGACGACCTCGTCGTCCAGGGCCGTGGTGAAGATCGCGTTGAGGATGGATCCCTTGCAGTACGCGATGGTCCGCGGGGACGCCTTCTTGTTCTTCATGTGGGTGACCCACTGGCGGACGTGCTCGGGGAGGATGTCGCGCATCTTCATCGGCCCGAAGAACGGGATCAGGTGCTTGCGGATCTGGCCGGCGTAGTTGCTGCGGACACCGGGCTCCAGCTGGTGATGCGGCAGCCATTTCTCCAGCGCGTACACCTCGAAGGTCTGCTTGCCGCGGCCGGGGTCGCCCTGCTTGCCGGCCTTGACGCCGACCTCGGCCTTCTTCCAGGCGTCGTCGGAGTCCTTCTTATTGGAGAAGGTGCCCGCCGACCGCTCCTGGCCCCGGATGTCTAAGTAGTAGGACGTGTAGCGGGACTTGCCGTCCCGGCCGGCGCGCTTGCGCGAGAACCCCATCATCGCCACCTTGATCATCTGACCGTCATCTGACCGTGGACGGTATGTCACCGACCGGCATTCAACGGGACTGTGCGATGTCGATCGTATGGCATCTACCTGCGATTATACAGAAGAAAGGCGTCTTACCATAAACGGGATTGAACGCTTAGATCGCATGGCATGCAAGAGGTCCGGGGTTCGAATCCCCGTAGCTCCACTTCGTGATGTATCCGCAGGTCAGAGGCATATTAGCGGCCTCCATAGCGCCCCAGGCCCGCCCTCCCGGCACTTAAAAGGCCAGTACCCAGAATGCATCCGGCCAGTGTTTTCGCAGGTCAAAGACAATTTCGCATCGTGCTCCTGGCTCTTGCGCGGCCAGCAAGAGGTCAAGATCATGTGAGTGTCTTCTCGCAGGTCAGCGGACATGGCTTCCTGCTGGTTACCAAGCTGGTTACCGTCAGGCCGACGTCGGCCCTCGCCGGCCCGCGGAAATGCCTGCGGCCCGCCCAGGCCGCGAGAACGACAAAGCCGCAGCCCCGGTTCCCCCGAAGCCCCAGGACGAGACGGGCGTGAGCACCGTGCCGGGACCGGATGGCCCCGGCAGGCGCCAAGCCCTCCGGCTGCTGCCCGGCGCAGTGCCCGGCCCGCGGGCAGACCGGGCGTCCGGGTGCTTCTCACCGTCCGTGCACACCCCAGGCCAGCACGCAGGACCCCCGATGAGCTGAAGGTCAGCTCGCGCGCCAGTCCGCCCACCCCGCCCGCAGCGATCATGCGGTACAGCCAGCCCGCGCCGACGCCGGAAGCGGAGCCTGACATCAAACCATGGCCACCAAGGCAAAAGCCGCCACCGGGCTACCGCTCATGCCGAAAGTAGTAAGTTGCTGAGACGCATACTTATACGCCAATCGGCATATATTTCTGGGGCCCGCCACGCCAGCGTAGGTCTGCCGGACGGCCAGCGGACTCACGTCACCCGCGTTGTAAAGCACGCAGATCGCCGAATCTGTATTAGGCCATAGATCCTCTGAGAAATGGTTCCTGAGCACAGAACGGCACTTCTGTGGGTGTCGCTGGCGGTGCGGATCCTGGCCAGCTGGACGGTTTAGCATCCGGATCCCGGCCGTTCTGAGTGCCCGGCGCGACGAGGGGCCCGTTACCCGGCTGGCGGCGGGTTCCCGCCGCCAGCGAAGGAGCAAGGGGTGCTATCGGGCTTGGGTGACGAATCCCTGGCGGTGACCGGAGCGGTCGCGGAAGGATCCGCCGGCGGCGCAGTGGCCCGGGGAGGGGCATGAGAGCGAGCCGACCGTGGCGGAGCCGCCCGCGTTCAGGGCCCTGAGGCCGGGCACCCGGGTCGCCTTGCCCCACACGCCGTGCCGCTCGACGGCCACGAACCCCTGGCGGTGATGGAGGAGGCCGGTGTAGTAGCCGCCGGCCGCGCAGCTGCCCGCCGAGGCGCACGACACTGAGGTGACGAAGGCGTCCCCGCCCCTGCTCAGGGCCGCCAGCCCGGGCACCTCGATCGCCCTGTGCCACACGCCGTTCCGCTCGACGGCCACGAACCCATCGAGACGACCCGACGGCGCTGGCGCGACGAAGCCGCCGGCGTAGGCCCCGCCCGCCACGCAGCTGCCCGCCGAGCCGCACGACACCCAGTTGACAGCGGCCCTGTTGCCCTTATTCAGCGCGCCCAGCCCGGGCACCTCGATCGCCGTGCCCCAGGCGCCGTTCCGCTCGAGGACCGCGAACCCCTGATAGTGCCCGTTACTGTCGGTGTAGTACCCGCCGGCCGCGCAGCTGCCCGCCGAGCCGCACGACACCGACCAGACCTGGGTGTCCCCGCCGCGCTTGTTCAATGCCGCCAGGCCGGGCACCTCGATCGCCTTGTCCCACACGCCGTGCCGCTCGACCGCGACAAACCCGTGATTGTTTCCGTTCTTGTCCGAATAGCCTCCGCCGACCGCGCAGTTGCCCGCCGACGGGCAGGCAACGGAGCTGATCCACGAGCCTGCGATTTCGGGGTCGCCGCCGTGCTCGAGCGCCCGCAGCCCGGGAACGAGCCTGACACGTCCCCAGCGCCCGGCCCGCTCCACGACGACGAACGCGTCACCGACGAAGACGTAGGGGCCGGCGTAGCCGCCGGCCAGGCAATTGCCTGCCGATGCGCAGGAAACGGAGCTAACCTCGCCATCTTCCAGAGCTACTGCCTTGCCCCACCGGCCCCCATGCTCAGCGGCGATAAACGCGGTCGGACGATCGAAGGGAAGGCCCTCGTCGGAAAAAAATCCGCCAGCGGCGCAGTTGCCCGCCGCACCGCACGACACCGACGAGACATCGGCGCCCCCGTCGCTGTTCAGGGCCCCCAGGCCGGGCACCTCGATCGCCTTGCTCCAGCGGCCGTGTCGCTCGCTGGCCACGAACCCCTGCCCGTGACCGTGCCGGTCGCTGTAGTGCCCGCCGGCCGCGCAGTTGGCCGCCGAGGCGCACGACACCGATACGACCCCGGCCCCCCCGCGCTTGTTCAGGGCCCTCAGGCCTGGCACCGCGATCGCCCTGCCCCACGAGCCAGCGGCAGGAACCGCCGACGGCGCAGCTGGGACGGCCCCGGCGTCCGCGGCACTCGCGGCCGCAGCCACCCCGGCCGCGCCCAAGGCCACCATGGCGGCAGCGAACCGTGCACCGCGCCGTGACATCGCCATTAACGAAGAACGCTTCATAGCCTGACCTCCAAGCACCTGAAACCCGCATGTCGCTTGCCAGCGTGATGGGACCGGCGGGTTGCCACGAGGAAGGGACCGCCTGTTGTCATGAGTGAGCATGCTGGTGTCCTTTCTGCTGGTCAACGGACACGCCGGCTGGCGGCTGGTGTCCTTTGTGGTTGCGGGTCGCTGGTGAGGTCGCTGGTGGCGACGGGCTCGTCGCAGCGGGGGCAGGGGCCGCCGGGTCCGATGCGGTGGCAGAAGGTTCCGCAGCCACAGCCCGATCGCGCCGACGGCGGTGCCGGACCGGGCATCGGCAATGGCGAAGGACAGGCCGGTGCCCTCGGCGAGCCGGCCGCGCTGCCGGCGGATCCGCTCCAGGGCCTGCCGGGCTGTCGGGCGCGCGGGCAGGCTGCCGATGAGGGGGATGTACGGGTCGTCCCCCAGCTCGGCAGCGAGGTGCGCGTCCTGGCCGGTGAACTCCCGCAGGACGACTGAACCACAGGCCGGCGGCGTGGCCGGCCAGGACGGCAGCTGCTGTGTCACGTGTCGATTGTGGCTGTGGTCATAGTCCCGTGCCGCCGGACCAGCCCGGTGTGAGCGATCTGCTGGAGTCGTAGGCCATGGTGCTTGATGATCTCGGACGACGGCCGCCAGACCCGGCTACGCCAGCCCGGCCTTACGTCGGCCGCGAGCTCCGCTGGTCAACAGCATCACACTGAGTGACGAGCGAAGGTCAGGGAGAACGCTCGCCGAGCCGCCGATAGGGACGGCATCTTGCCCGTCAGCATGATTGCTTCGCGTGCGTCCCGAACAGGTTGATCTGGCGTCCTCGCGGTCCTGCGCTGATCGCCGTATAACCCCGCACGCTGCCACACAGCGGCGTCCGGGGCCATGGTGTCAGGCAAGAGGCCCTACCTCACGCCCCGGCTCGCCGCAGTGGTGCCCGGGGCCGGCTGCTGTCCGTCGGCCATCGCGGGAGCGGGGATCGCCGTTGCCTTCCCGCCGCGCCGGGTCACGCGCGTGCGGGAGACCGCGACGCCGGCGAGGCAGAGCAGGCCGCAGAGGAGGGTGAGCCAGCCGGGGACCGCGCCGAGGAAGGCCCGCGACATGGCGACCGCCAGCACCGGCACCGCATACGTCGTGGCGCCCATCTTCCCGGCGAACGTGCGGGACAGCGCGTAAGCCCACGTGCTGAAGGCGAGGGCGGTCGGGAAGACGCCCAGGTAGACGATCTGCAGCGTCGCCGCCACGGGAGCCGCGCCCGCCTGCGTCACCAGCTGGCCGGCGAACGGCAGGCAGCGGCCCCGGCCAGGCAGCCGAACGTCGTCACCTGCAGCGGCGAGGCGTGCTTGAGCGCGGGCTTCTGCAGCACCACGCCCACCGCGTAGGTGACGGCCGCGACCAGGCAGAGCGCGACGCCGGGCAGCGACGAGGCCCTGCCGCCGGACAGGGACAGCCCGACCACCACCACTCCCGCGAGCGACACTGCCATCCCGGCCAGCAGCCTCGGCGGGAACCCATCCTTGAGCAGCCATCCGCTAAGAAGCGCCATCAGGATCGGCCCCACGTTGACGACCATGGCTGCCGTGCCCGCGTCCACCTCGTGCTCACCCCAGTTCAGCGCCACCATGTACACGCCGAACCATAGGATTCCGCTGCCGGCGATGCCGGGCCACGCCGAGCGCGCGGCGGTCCGCCCTGCTTGCTGTACTCGGGCGATCCTCCGCCGGCCGCACGCCGAATCGCAGCCTCACCGCAACCTTCCCTGCGGCAATCGTTTTCAGCAGATGGTCAGTTCGCCCGGATCGACGCCGAGGTGAGCACGCAGGGCGACACCCCCTTGGTCCGTGACGCGCAGCGCCCGGCCGCTGCCGACGGGGACGACCCACGCGCGGGCAAGGAAATGCCGGTGCAGGGCCGCGCCGGCGGCGCCAGCCAGATGCGCCCTGCGCTCGGTGAAGTCAAGGCAGGGCAGCACCAGCGGCCGGCGACTGGACCGGGCGGCAGCCAGATCGACGCCGATCTCAGTCAGCCAGGCAGCGCCGTCGTCGGTGAGGGCGAACCCGGCGTCTTGCCGCAGCAGGCCCCGGTGCGTCATCGCGTGGGTGACTGCGACGCCCAGGCGGCCGGCGAGATGGTCGTAACAGGTGCGGGCGCGGGCCAGCGCCCGGTTCGCCGAGCTTTGCGACAGGGTGCGGGGAGGTGCCGGCGCGGCGGGAGCGTGCGCGGTGATCTCCTCGATCAGGTGCGCCATCCGATCGTCGGCGAGCCTGAGGTAGCGGTGCCGCCCCTGACGCACTTCGGCCAGAAGGCCCCCCTCGACGAGCCGGTTGAGATGCTCCGTCGCGGTGGGGCGGGATACCTGTGCGGCACGGGCGAGTTCGCTGGCGGTCCAGGCACGCCCGTCCAGCAGGGCAAGACAGAACGTCGCGCGGGTCTCATCCGCCAGAAGCGCAGCCAGTGCAGCGAGACCGGGGGCCTGGGGGTGGGTCATGCCCGCCATCATCCATGCCGGATAGTTCGGCGCTTGCCGAAGCAACCCTGCTCCAGCGCCGTCAGACCCGCGCCGCCCGCCGCGGGCAACTGCGCGGCCGGGCTGGCGATGGCGTTCAAGCTCATCGAGCCTGCCAGCAAGCGCTGGCGCTATTTAGTTACGCAGCTGGAGCGCGCGCCAGAACTGGACATTATGCGGGCGGTGAACGACGCATCAAGCACGATTACCGCCCCGCGCCGAGTCGGGGTTATGGGCCCAGTGGCCAGCGCCTGCCGCCAGGCGACTTGCGGACAGCGACGATCACGTGAACGCCCGCCCGCCCGAACTCCCAACGGTCGGCTGATAATTTGCTTTGGCAATTCGCGCGGCGTTGAGCACAGATCAACCCGATCTGGACGTTCCCGCATGGGCCTGGCATCGACCTGGCGGGAGCGGTGATGTATCGGTCCCGACCGTATGTGCTCAGCAGACACTCGCGTGGTGGCTTTCCGGCAGCAGCGGAGTACAAGCCGCAATGTACTTCCGGCGGACCCGGCGGGATCTCCGTTGCTTTGGGTTAGGAGTCCAGAAGTTCGAGGACGACGAGGACGCTGGCGCCTCCTAGCCCAGTTCGCGCAGGGCGTTGGCGTTGCTGATGTGGTGCAGTTGAGCATGCTGATAACAAAGTTGTTGGCCGTCGTGAGCTGGGGTGCGCCGCCCGGTGCGGGCGCGGCTTGCGTTGTCATGGCTATGCGGCGCCGCGGTGGTAGCGGAGGCCGTCTTCTCGAAGCCCCAGTGGTTCGGGATGCGAATGAGCAGCCCGGCGCTCACTTGTAAAGCGGACGATGCCCCACGTCGCCGTGGCCTCGTTCCGGGAACGGTCTAGTTCGGCAGCGCGGGCTTCATCGCGCTGGGCTCGGACACAGGGCATCTCCTGCGGGGGCGATGACTGGGGCTGATGTGATGTTAGGCCGGAGCTGCGGTGATGCGGCGCGCGGTCGCTAGCGTGTTACAGGAAGAGCAGTTGGTGTTTGACGCTGTCGATCAGGTCGTAGGGGAGGTCGGCCTGGGTGGCGAGTTCCCGGGCGGAGGTGAAGCGGCCCGCCGATTCCCGCGCTGCGGTGATGCGGTCGGCTGTTTCCCGGTCGAAGCCAAGGACGGTGACGATGTACTCAGCCGGCACATGATTGATGTCCAGCAGCCCGCCGTCGTCGTAACTGCCGAGGCGCAGGTCGGGCCGCCCGACGCCAAGCTCGCGGGCGAGTTCCGGGTCCCGGCGCAGCAGATCCCCGGCATCCTCCCGCTTCCTCAGCCTCGCCACGGCCAGGTCCACCGCCGAATACGGTGGCACCTGCGGAAACACCCTTGGCCGGATGATGAAAGCATGTGTGCAGGAGGCGAGCGGGACGACCGCGGCCGACATCAACGTCCCTGCGACGGCCACGGGGGTATGGACACCGTGTCCATGCGCCGCCAGGATCTGTCCAGTTATCCAAGCAGCCAGGTAGCCGACGCCGCACATGCCCAGCGCCCAAGAACGCAGGCGCACCGCGGCGTGGACAAATACCGGCCCAGCCGCTAAACCCACGGTGAGCAACGGCAAGAGCGCCCACAGCACGCTGGCGGCCGCCCGGCCACGCGACACCGCAGGCAGGGCTAGCGGGAGCGGCCTGGCTAGCTGACCGCCGGGCTCGGACACAGGGCATCTCCCGCACCGTGGCGACTAGGGCTGATGTGATATTACGCCGGACTTGCGGCGGCCGGGCCGCGCCTCGCGCTCTGCCAGGACCGGCACGCCAGCCTGGAGCCTGGTGCGGGCCGTTCGCTGCGCTGAACCGAAAATACCCACCCCCGCGACGCGCACGGCAGTAGGCCCCGGCCGGTGATCGCCGGCAGGGTGGCAGGTGGTGCGGTAGGGGTCAGGCTGCCTGGGCCAGGGTGACTGTGTAGCCGAGTGCTTCGAGCTGGCGGATATGGCTGCGGGTCTTGCGGTCCTTGTCGGTGCGGCTGGCGTAGTAGCCGGAGCCGAGGTCGTGGTAACGGGCGGCGGGGTCGGCGAGCAGGTGCTAGATGATCACCAGGATGGAGCGGGCGACGGCGACGAGGGCCCTGAGCTTGCCTCGGCGCTTCACGATCCGCCGGTAGCGCTCCCGGGGAAAGTGTCGGTTTTAGCCGCGGCGGTAACCCTGACCAGAAAATGGTACCTTAGCTGGGCAGGCGGCAGCGGCCGGCGGCGCGAAGCGTCGCCGGCTCTTCCCGGGCTGGGCGGGTTAGCTGGCCATGCTGACGGGAAGTTCGGCGGTTTCCGGTTCTGGGCTGAGGCGTGCTCCCGGGTGAAGAACGAGCAGTCCAGGGCTTCTTCCAGCTCGCGGATCTTGCCGCGATCCGCGGCGCCATGACGGAGATGGCCTCATCGGTCACGAGGTCGGCCCGGGCTCGGTGTCCGCGCCCTCGGAGATCGTCTCCAAGAGCGCCAGGGCGTAGCCGTCACGCCATTTACCGGGAGCTGGCTGCCGCCAGCGCCGACCAGTACCGACCTGAGCTTGTCATCGGGCTGACCAACCTTTCGGCGGTGCTGCAGGGGGCAGGCCGGAAAGCCGACGCTATTGCCGCCCGCCAGGAAGCCGCAGAACTCAGCCAGAATCAACATGTATAGGTGACCCTTTACCGGTACCAGGACGCCCTACCGATTGCGGGCACCCAACAGTCGCTCTGCTTCGGCATCTTTAGGTCGAGGGCTCCGCTCGGGACGAATTCACCAGTGAGGACTTCGTAGCTGTCCGGAAACTCAGTGTCAGCTGTCATTGTCGTGACCTTTCCCATGCCGGCGGGGCTGGTCTTTGACTGGCACACTCACGAGGATCACCAGCTGGCGTGGGCGGCCAGCGGAGTGCTGAGGGTCCGCACCACCTCGGCCACCTGGATACTGCCGCCAACCCGGGCGCTGTGGATACCAGCCGGGCTGCGGCACGAGACCCTGTCGGCGGGCGCCGCAACGATGCGGACGCTGTACATCAGGCCGGACCTGTGCCCGATCAGCTGGCCAGATTTCACGCCGGTATCAGCGAGCCCGCTGCTAGCTCAGCTCATTGGCTACCTGGAGGGCCACGACCTCGATCCCGGTCGGCGCGTGCATGCCGAGGCCGTCCTTGTTGACCTGCTGCAGCCTGTGGCGATGTCGACGGTCGAGGTGCGGATGCCAGTCGAGGAGCGGGCCAGGCAGGTGGCTGAAGCGCTCATGGCCGATCCAGCCGATGGCCGGACGCTGGCGGAGTGGGGCCACCAGGTGGGCGCCAGCGCGCGGACCCTCGCCCGTTTCTTCGTCGCTGACACAGGGCTCCCCTTCGGCCGGTGGCGGGGCCTGCTCCGCCTGCAGGCCGCCGTCATCGCGCTCGCCGACGGCGAGCCGGTCGGCAACGTCGCGCGGCGCGTGGGCTACGAGTCACCCAGCGCATTCGTCGCGGCGTTCCGCCGGGAAACCGGCATGACACCCGCCACGTACTGAGAGAGGCGACCGCGGCCAGGTCCGGCACGCCATCGCCTTGGCCATCCAGACGTTCGGCTATTCCTGCTGTGCCGCATGGGGCGCCTGGGATTTCGGCGATCATTCCGAAACCGCTGGTAGCCGGATGCACTGGGCGCAAGTGGTGGCCCGCAAGGCATTCGCCGATCGGAGGCCAGAACCCGGCGCATGCTGATGACGGTGCGTTGCCGACCGAACACCGTCAGCCGCGTGGACAGGCAGGCCACGAACGGGTGCCTGTGCCCGTCCCTAGCTGACATGCGAGTGCGCTGGATCGCTGCGGCCAGGACGCCGACTGTATCCGGCCATGGCGGCTCGCGTCATGACGTGTAGGTTTGAGTCTGGGAGCGAACGGTGGCCAGCCGCGGGATCAGCGTCGTGGCAGTGGCGCCGAGGACAGCCGCTCGCTCGCCGTCGGTGAGTTCCGAACTGGCCTCGATGTGCTCACGGCAGGAGACGGCTAGGTCGCGGCGCAGGTAGGGGTAGTCGGTGCCGAACACGACGCGGTCGATCCCGACGATATCGCGCAGCATGCGCAGCACGGGGTCACCCCAGGACAGTGCGGTATCCCAGTACAGGCGGCGGAATGTCTCAGCCGCGGTCGCGCGGGCCTCGGCTCCGGGGATGGCGTTCATCTCGTCGATGATGCCGAACCGCCCGGCCAGGTAGGGCACGGTGCCCCCCGCGTGGGAGAAGACGTACTTGACGTCGGGGGTGCGGGCCAAGGTGTTGCTGTAATGCAGCCGGGCTATGCCCCTGGTGGTGTCGGCGGGGTAATCGATGAGCGAGTCGGGCAGGCCGAGCGCATGGGCGCTTGGGTCGGGCGAGGGGTTGGGATGCACGAATACCACCGCCGCGCGCCGTTGCAGCCCGTCGAACAGCGGGGAGAAGTGCGGATCCCCGAGATAGGTGCCGCGGGCGTTGCTGAACAGCACGACACCGTCCAGGCGGAGCTCGTCGAGGGCGTAGGCCAGTTCGGCGAGCGCGCCGTCGACGTCCGGCAAGGGTAGGCAGGCGAAGCCGCCGAACCGGTCAGGGCGGTCGCGGATCATGTCGGCGGCCAGTTCGTTGCACCGTCGTGCCAGTGCGCGGGCCGCGGTGTCGTCCCCGGTGTGCACACCGGGGGTGCTGATCGAGGTGACGGCGACGTCGATGCCGGCGTCGTCGAGGAACGACAGCGCACCCGCGCGTGACCAAGGTGGCGGCGCGATGCCGCCGACCGGGTGGTCGCCTTCGTTGGTGGCCTGCCAGAAGAAGTCGGGCAGCATGTGGTGGTGGATGTCCACGGTGAAGGTCATGGCAGCCTCCCGGGTCAGCTGGCGTAGACGCGCTGATAGATGCGCTCGGCCAGCATGATGACTGTGACGTTGGTGGTGGAGGAGGGGACTTCGGGGATGATCGAGGCGTCGGTGACCCGCAGCCCGCTGACGCCCTTGACGGCGCCGACGGAATCGACGACGGCCCACGGGTCGCCGGATCCGCCCATCGGCGCCGTGGAAGTGGGGTGGCCGTAGACGGCCAGATTGGCGGCGATGACCTGGGCCAGGGTGCCGTCGTCGGCCACCGCATCGCCGGGGGTCAGCTCTGCCGCGATGAAAGGCGCGAAGACCGGGTTGCGGGCTATGGCGCGGCCAAGCTTGACGCCTTCCAGCATGCGGCGGGCGTCGCGGCCGGTGCCAAGGTAATTGGCGTCGATGAGCGAGGTGTCGCCGGGATCCCGGCTGGCCAGCTTCAGCGTTCCTGTCGACTCGGGCTGGACGAGAGCGGCCATCAGCACGATCACCCCGCCGGTAGGACTGAGAGAGCCGTCCATCAGGTGGGTCGCGGTGACGTGGAGGTCCAGCTCGTCGCTGGCGGCCTCGCTGGAGGCCGTGGGTCTGCGATCTTGTTCGCATCCAGCAGCGCGGGCGGGTACGCGTCGTGGGCATAAGCATGGCCAGTCTCGAGCAGCAGGACCGTTCGCGCGGGATCCTGGCTGAGGCGGGCCGCGAGGACCGCGCCAGCGGAGCCGCCGCCGCCGACAACCACGTCGGCGGCCTCTGCCAGGTCAGACATGACAATCTCCTTGTGCTGCGGGTGGTCGAGCCTGGTCGCTTGCGTCAGTTAACGAGCGTGCCGTCGAAGTCGACGGTGAGATGCGTGCCGTCGCAGAACGGCTTGTTTCCGGACTGGCCGCACCGGCATAGGTTCATCGGATCGGGGTGCGGGATTTCCCGGCCGTCGACATCGGTCAGGCGTACTGGCCCGGACACTTGGTAGGGGCCGTCCTCGCTCGGGGTGATCGTCACGTCGGGCATGGGAGGTGTCCTTTCTCAGAAGACCCTGATGGTCTTGGTGATGGGAAGCTGGCGGATCCGGGTACCGGTGAGGGCTGCGATGGCGTTGGCCAGGGCGGGTGCGGCGGTGGGGACACTGACCTCGCCGACGCCGGTCGGTGGCTCGGCCGATTCGATCAAGAGCACGTCGATCTGGGGCACCGATTGCATCCGCATGACCGGGTAGCGGTCGAAGTTCTGGGTGATGATCTGGCCGCCGTCGCCGAGCACGGCCTCGCCCCACGCGGCGGCGCTCAGCGCGTAGATGAGCCCACCTTCGACCTGGGCGCGGACCAGGTCCGGGTTGACGATGATGCCGCAGTCGAGCGCGAAGGTGATCCGCTCGATGTGGACCCGGTTGCGGTTGTCGAGGGAGATCTCGGTGACCTGGGCGCTGTGGCTGTTGAGGGAGCTGCTGGCGGCGATGCCGCGGGCGCGGCCTTCGGGCAGCGGGGTTCCCCAGCCGCCCCGCTCGGCCGCCAGTTCCATTGCGCGCAGGGTGCGCGGGTTGCCGGCCAGCAGGTCACGGCGCAGGTCCATAGGATCGCGTCCGGCAGCGATAGCGAGCTCGTCGATTGCTGACTCACGGGCGAATTCGGTGTGGGAGTTGGCCACCGACCGCCACACCATGATGGGCACGCCGGTCTGGACGTTGGTCGTCTCCAGCTTGAAATTGGGCAGCGCGTACGGGCCGTCGACGGCGCCGCTTGTTGTCATGTAGTCGACGCCGTCTTTGAACAGGAAGTCGGCCACGAACGGCAGGTTGGGCGAGGTCGGCGCGGCGGCGATCTGCTGGTGGAATGCGGTCAGGCGGCCCCGCGCGTCGGCGCCGGTCCGGACCCGGTGCACGGCCATCGCCCGGTACCGGCCGGACTTGAGTTCCTCCTCGCGCAGCGACTGGAGCTTGACCGGGTACTTCCAGTCCAGCGCCCGCGCGACCTGCACGGCCTCGCTGGTCGGATCGTGCCCGGCGCTGCTGTGCAGGCCGAACGACCCGCCGGCGTAGGGGACGTGGACCCGGACCCGGTCCTTGTCGATTCCGGCCGCCGCCGAGGCCGCCATCCGGACATATGTGGGACCCTCGGTGGCGGCCCAGACCTCCAGAATGCCGTCATCACCCATCCGGCACGCGGCGTTGTTCGGCTCCATCGGGGCGTGCGCGAGGTAGGGCAGCTCATAGGTCGCGTCCACGACGTGGGCCGCGTCCGCCAGTGCGGCCGCGACGTCGCCGTCCTCCCGGGCCAGCACAGCCTGCTCGCCGGACTCGACCAGCCGCCGGTGCTCGGCCAGCAGTTCCTCCGAGCTACGCCGCTCGGCGTTTTGCTCGTCCCAATCCACCCGCAGCGCGCGCAGGCCCCGCTGCGCGTCATCGAAGGTCTTGCCGACCACGGCGATGCCCTCCTCGATCGGGAACACCGCGGTGACGCCGGGCTCGGCCAGCGCCGCGCTGCCATCGACATCGGTCGGCATGGCGCCGAACTTGGGGGGATGCAGCACCACCGCGGTCAGCATCCCGGGCAGGGTGACGTCGATGGTGAACCGCGTCGCTCCGAGGATTTTCCCCGGAGAGTCGACCCGGAGCCTGCCCTCTCGCCCGATCAGCTTGTACTGGCCCGGATCCTTCGGCTGCACGCCGTCGGGGACCGGCAACTGCGAGGCCCGGACGGCTAGGTCGCCGAACCCCGCCCGCTTCCCGCCGCGATGACTCATCACACCCGAGGAGATCTCGACCTCCTCCGCTGGTACCTCCCACGCCTCGGCCGCCGCAGCCACCAGCCTCGCCCGCGCCTGGGCCGCGGCCAGCCGGTAACGGGCCCAGAAACCCACGGTCGAGGTGGACGCCCCGCTAAGTTGGATAAACCCGCCCCCCGCCGGAGTCCCGTACACATCCCCCCCGGGCCCGGCCCCGTTCGCCGCATTGACCACCCGGATCGAGGCGAAATCCGCATCCAGTTCCTCCGCCACGATCGTCGCCAGCCCGGTATGGGCCCCCTGCCCCATCTCGATCTGGTTGGAGTAAGCGATAACGGTTCCGTCCTGGTGGATACGGACATACGGATGAACCGGATCGGTCAGCTCCTCCTCCGTCAGCGGCTGCATCTCCAGCTCCGGGACCACCGGTACCCGCTCCGGGACGCGGCCCGCGGCCAGAGCCCCAGCGGCCTGGCCGATCGCGTCGCGGATGCGCGGGTAGGTGCCGCACCGGCACAGGTTCCCGTTCATCCATCTGCCGATGGCCGCGTCATCCGGTGACCGGTCAGCCTCCAGCAGCGCGGCCGCAGCCAGCGTCTGCCCGGGCTGGCAGTACCCGCACTGGACCACGTTGCCCCTGTACCACGCGTCCCGGACCGCGTCGATGACCGGGCCCGACGCACCCTCCACGGTCGTGACCGCCTTCCCGACGGCGCGTCCGGCCAGTGTCTGGCACGACTTGGTGTTACGCCCGTCGATCAATACCGTGCACGCCGCGCAGTACCCGATCCCGCAGCCGTACTTCGTCCCGCGCAGTCCCAGCACGTCCCGCAGCACCCACAACAGCGGGCTGGTCGCGAAACGATCGTCAACCTCTACATCGGCGCCATTCACGGTCAGCTTCACGAGAATCTCCTGGGCTTCGGAGCGGACGACGGGACACTTCCCCCGCCGCTTGCACGGGTCATGACCAGGCCAGACTCATCACCAGCAAGGTGACAGGTCATCACCGGATCCCGGTGATTCCCCTTGGCTTGCTTCAGCCAGGCCGGCGCGCTGGCCGAGGCAGGGCAGCGAACCTAAGCGGGCTTGCCCATGTCAATCCACTGCTGGAGTTCCTCCACCTGAGAGGCGGGCCACGCGCCGTCGCACGGCATCTGCCCACTGCGCAGGGAGCCGACGATAGCGTCGGCATGCTCGACGACATCCGCGTAATCGAACAGATCAAAGGCAGCCAGCATCGAGTCGCGGTCCTTCGTCCGGAACAGGGGCTTGATGTCCCGCTCGAAGCTCAGCTTCCCGCCCTCGCCGGGTGATGGCATGTCGTGTCCTCCTTTGTCAGCGGACCGCGGAGCCGGCCCGCTCCGAGACTTGCCGCCGGGAAGGTGAAAGGTCGTCACCGGATCCTGGTGATTCGCCAGGCCGGGGCAACGCCGCACCGGATCGACCACGCCCGCGGCGCGCACACACCATGCCCACCGGGCTGCGGGACCGGGCCGAGACCGAGCGCTTCCCCACATAGCACCTTCGGGTGCCGGCTGCAGCATCTACTGCAGTGCGACCTGGGCTGGGGATGACACCGAGGCGTTCTGCACGCAGACGATGGTGGTGCCTTGCGCGGGGTGCCGGAGCTGTTCGAGAGTGACGTTGCTCAGGCCGGCACCGGCGATCAGAGCCTCATCGCGGGCCCGGACCAGGCGGCCAGCTGATCATCGGCGCCCGCGTCGTCCCGGCGGACCGCGACTTTGCTGACGAGGCATGCCGTACCGCAGGAACGTTCTCAGCGGGGCTAGGGACCAGGTGGGGAGGGACCGGTTTACGGGACTGAGCGACAGGCTGGGGTGTAGTTGCTGTCCCGGTGGGCTCAAGGTGTGACCACAGCGTCGACTAATCCCACAGCACAGAGTCAGTTCGTTGCCGGGTAGGCGTCAGGTGCGTAGGCGTGACCAGCCTCCAGCAGCAAAACCGTTCGCGCCGGGCATGGCTCAGCCAGGCCGCGAGCACAGCGCCGGCTGAGCCGCCCCGACAACAATTACGGGTGCCGCCGGGAAGGCTTTGTGCCTGGATTGCCCGCAGCGGCTGGGCTGCGCCTCGGGTCACTACTCGAGCGCGGCGCTGAGGTTATCGATCACGCCGAGCTGGGTGAGGATGATCGAGCCTTCGGGGTAGCAGTCGAAGCGCTTGATCTTGCCGTCGACCAATTCAAAGACGTCGCAGCACGGCGCGTCCATCCGCTTGCCGGTCGGCCGCAGCGTCCCGGCGGGCAGGTGCAACGGGCCGAGGTGGGTTCCCTGGAGAGCCAGCTGGACCACCACGATGTTGCCGCTGACGTAGAGCTGGTATAGCTCGCGGTGCATGTCAGGGAACGCCCGCGCGTAGTTCTCCACCTGCTCGGGGAGCCCGTCGGGGCCACGAAAGGTGACTCCGATGGACTCGTCGGTGAACGTGCCGTCGTCAGTGAAAGCGGCTACCCATCCCTTGAGGTCTTTGTCCTCGGCGATCTGGTAGGCCTTCCGGACGATCTGCTCGTGGTCCAAGGTCATGCCGTTCTCCTTTGTCGTGCGATCAGGACGGATCTATAGGTCCGCCAGAATCAGGTAACAGCCGACGTGGCGAACCGCATTGCCGGTCGATCGGACCGCTACTCCTTCAGCAGGCGGTCGGTGAGGACGATCTCGACGATCGCTGGGACCGTCTCCTGGCGGGCCCAGTCGCGCTGCAGTTCGCAGGCGAGCGAG
>Ga0066790_10000407_pt1 | contig 15878 bp, 13 predicted proteins | sample OrgsoiDNA2013050_FD_70963 | JGI IMG/M metagenome (GOLD analysis project Ga0066790, IMG submission 70963) | Permafrost soil microbial communities from the Arctic, to analyse light accelerated degradation of dissolved organic matter (DOM) -... | ecosystem: Environmental > Terrestrial > Soil >...
CGTCGTCGGGATACATGCGGATACAGCCGTGAGTGACGGCGAGACCGACGGCGATGGGATTATTCGTCCCATGGATCAAGTAGCTGCCGTTACCCGCGGCCAACCGCATGGCGTAGTTGCCCAACGGATTGTCGGGGCCGGCTGGGATCTGAGTCGGCAACGGATCGCCCGCGGCGGCATGTTCCTTGCGCACGGATTCCGGCGGATACCAGACGGGATCCTTGATTTTCTGAATCACGTGGGTGAGCCCCAGCGGCGTGCGCCAGTCCATCTTCCCAATGCTCACGGGGTACGTAATGACTTCGCGGGAGCCGTCGCGCTTGGGCTTGGGAAAGTAATACAGCCGGTGCTCGGGAAGGTTGACGACGATTCCTTCACGAGGGCCGGGCGGCAGGATGTGACGGCCGGGAATGATGACATTTTTGCCGGCGCCCGGTATCCAGGGGTCGACTCCTGGATTGACGCGAATCAGTTCCTCGGATCCCAGGCTGTACTTGCGGGCGAGATCGTACAGCGTGTCCTCATAAACCGTGACGACCGTTTGGTCCCCACCAAAGACCGGATCATCCGCGCTAGGCAGCGGAAAGACGGTGGCGTGTGCCAGTCTTGCCGTGCCGAGCGCCAGCGACAACACGGCCGCTGCCGCGGTTCGGCGCCGGTACGGGCCCATACCGGGCCTGTCATTCCGTGTCAATTTCAAGGTCTACACATATCTTTCATGGGCTTAGCCTAGCACGTGCTGGGCGATTCCTGGACGGTCGCGGTGTCGCCGAGTCGGGTTTGATGCGGACGACGCGTACTCGAGCATGGAGAAATGACAACCACTGAGCGAGGAGGTTCACATGAAGTCCGTGGTCACCGCGGGTAGGAGGAGCGCAGCGCGAAGCAGCCGAATTTCCATTTCACTCCGTCGAGCAGTTCCTGCTCGAACACGCGAAACGCTTTGCCCGCGAACCGCAACGACTTGTCTTTGCGCTGCAGCTGCGCCGCTTTGAACGGGATCCACCCGAGCGAGCGCTTCGAGGCCTTGCTCACCCGCCATCGCAATTTCGTCTTATTGAACTGTTGACGACAGTTGGCGAACTCTGCATTCACGCGTTGCATCGTCTCCGAGCCGATACGCTCGAAGTACTGCGCGGCTGCTGTTCTTGATGGGCAAGTATCAGTTCCTGCACCGCTGATGGGCCTCGTGCACGACACGCATCGAACACCGCATCCTGCCGTACATTTTTTTTTCGGCTATCTGGTCGTCGGCGCCGTCTGGTTCGCCATGCTCAAAGGGAAGTCGCCGCAGACTCTCGCCTCCATCCAGCACGACATGAAGGGATGAGCTGCGACGCAGTCGCTTGACTGTCGCAGCATGATGTTGCAGCTTAACGGCCGTTGATAGTTGAGCTCGTCGGTGGCCGGCAGCCGTAGTGCAGACAGCGTGCCGATGTAGCGTTCGCGGCCGGCTGGGTGCATCATTGCGCCCCTTTACGGGAAACGGTAGCGCAGCGACGGCCCAGTCGCCAGAGAATTTTCATGCACGAGTTTCAAACGGAAACTGACATCGAGTCCATTCAGTGTCCTTGATAAAGCGCCTTCGGGGTCATTTTTCGAACGATCTTTCGATCGATTTGGGCACCGCCAACACATTGATCTACGTCAAGTCGAAGGGAATCGTACTGAACGAGCCCTCGGTCGTGTCCGTGCAAAACGAGCCGGGGCGCGGCGGCAAAGTGGTGGTCGCGGTGGGAGCCGAGGCGAAGAAGATGTTGGGCCGAACCCCCGGTCACCTTACCGCCGTGCGACCGATGAAAGACGGCGTCATCGCCGATTTCACCTACACCGAGAAGATGCTGCAGTACTTCATCAACAAAGTGCACGGCGATCGCTTCATGCGTCCCAGTCCTCGGGTCCTCGTGTGTGTTCCATTCGGTTCGACTCAGGTCGAGCGCCGGGCGATCAAAGAATCCGCCGAGGGTGCCGGAGCGCGCAGCGTCGACATCGTGCCCGAGCCGATGGCGGCCGCGGTCGGCGCGGGGCTGCCGGTGCATGAAGCGCGCGGCTCCATGGTTCTCGACATCGGCGGCGGTACGTCCGAGGTCGCGATCGTCTCGCTGAACGGCATCGTCTATGCGGCGAGCGTGCGCATGGGCGGGGATAAATTCGATGAGGCCATTGTGCAATACGTGCGGCGCAACTACGGCATCTTGATCGGCGAAACCACGGCGGAACGCATCAAGATCGAAATCGGTTCAGCGTATCCGGGTGACCAAGTGCGCGAAATCTCGGTCAGAGGACGAAATCTATCGGAAGGCGTGCCACGCGGTTTTACGCTGAACTCGAATGAGATACTGCAGGCTCTCGAAGAGCCTTTACAGGTCATCGTCAGCGCGGTGCGACAGGCGCTCGAGCAGACTCCTCCGGATCTCGGCGGCGACGTCGCTGAGCGCGGGATCGTCATCACCGGCGGTGGCGCGCTGCTGCGCGACATCGATAAGTTGATCATGAAGGAAACGGGGCTGCCCGTGGTCATCGCCGACGACCCCTTGACGTGCGTCGCGCGAGGCGGCGGACGCATCCTCGAACTCACCGACGAGATGGGACGCGGAGCTTTCGGGCTGCAGTAGAGGGCGCTCGGGCGGTGCGTTGCGCTAGGGCAGGTTTTTACTGGGTACGACGGGCACGATATTCGCGCGCGATACCCAGCCCGTTTTGCCCGCCGCGGTTTGAATGAGGACGAAGTTTGCGTGCTCCGCGGCGATCTGCACGGTTTCCGCTTCCGGTAGTGTGAACAGCGGATCGCCCATGGGGACGGGCGATACGCGGACTTGTGTGGCGTTCGTGACCACGACCGCAGCGTGCAAGGTCCGCCAGAGAACCACGCCGTGACAGACGGTGAAACCCACCAGCGCGACGCCCATCACCGTGACGGCGCGACGCATCCATCGACGCCGCGAAGACACACTACCTAAGAGCAGGCTCGCCCCGAGCACGACAACGCCGGCGACGCCGAGCCACGACACCACGGTGGCATTGGCCATGGTCACCGCGCGGCTGAACCTCCCTGTCGAGTCGGACGGCAGGTGTGACGACGCGCGGACGAAGCGTAGATTGGCGTCGAGATCGGGATCATTCGGCGCAAGCAAGCTGGCGCGTTCATAGTTGAGTACGGCCAGACCCGGCTTCCCAGCGCGTGCGTACGAATTCCCCAAGTTATAAAGAGCGGCCGCCGAGTAGCGCGGTTGGTCGGCTTTGGCCTCGCGAATGGGACACGCCATGAGGGCGAGAGCAAGACCCAAGATAGCAAGCGGGGTGCGGCCGATCATGGCGGTTGCCCGTTCAGGAGCCGCCGACGCACGATCTCGATCCATCGCTCGAATTCGGTGGTGGTCGGTTGCTGGCCGGAATAATTCGCCTCATCGGCCAGTGCAAACAGTTGACGAATCTCGTCGCTTTCGGCGTCGAGACCCACGCCCACCGTTCCCAGCAACGCGCTGCGCGCTGCATTGAAGAACAGTATCGCACTACCGGCGCGCGCTGCGGCCTGCAATGTCATGACGGCACGCTGGGTGGCCTTCGTGACAACGCGATCGCGACCGTCGCGCGGATCGATTGAAGCAGACGCGCGACGGCGTAGCCCCAGCCACCCGCCGGCGAAGGCCAGCGATAGTAACGACGGAATGGCCAGAAAGCGCGGCTGCAAATACAGCGGGATCAGGGAGTTTTGACCGGCCTCACCGGCGGCTGCAACGTGATCAGGGCGCAAGCCGGGTGAATTGGCGGGCGTGCCGGTCCCGGTGGCCGCAGCCGCAGTGACAGACGAGGCAGACGCGCTCGACGAAGTGTCCGCCAACGACGGAGAAATCGTCACGGCGAGCGGCGGACTGCGCGCCGTTTCATAACGGCGGGTACTGGGGTCGAAATAGCTGAACGTCACGCCGGGGAGCGTTTGAACGCCTGGCTGCGACGCAATGAGCGGCTGCTCGAAGGTCTTCTCACCGTTGTAGCCCGCGGGATCGCTGGGCTTGAACGAGGATTTCGGGGGATAGGTCTTCCAGGTATCGAGCCGCTGCAGCATGGCGCTGTCCACACGATCGAAATTACCCGCGCCGCTCACCTGCATGCGCAGCGTGAGGGGATCACCCGCAGCAGCGGTGGTGGCTGACAGATCGCTGGCGATCTTGAACGATCCGACGGCGCCGCTGAACTGCGGCGGCCGGCCTTCCGACGGCAACGACAAAACGGTCAATTCCGCCGGCGGGCTTGCAACGGTAATGTCCTTGGGAACGGTGGCGCCGAAGAAATTTTGCATGAAGGGGTCACCCAACGAATCTTCGAGCAGGGATTCTCGTTGCGGGCGCGTGCGGATTCGCACGGTAAGAGGTGACTCCACCGACAGCGAGAATTTTCCCGGCTTCACCGCCGCCAGTAGGCTGTGCCAGGTCAACAGCGTGAATTCCTTGCCGTCGATGAGCTTTGGAACCCGCTCGGGTTGATGCGAGAGATTGTTGAGCGTGAAATCTGCGCCGGTGAGCGTGGGCAGGCCGTTGAGCGATGTGACGAACCCGTTGCGCATGCCCATCTCGATGTCCACCGGAATGCTTTCACCGACATAGAAATCCCTTTTGGGCAGTATCAGCCGCACGAACGCGGAGCCGTCCGCCGTCAAGCGAATGCCGTCGGCGCGCACTCCGGCGGGCGACTTGCCGGAGCCGTTGAGGTTACCCAGCACAGATGAGTTGCCGGAACCCTCGGGGTTCACGCGCAGTACCAGCGGTTCAGATTTGGGCGTGATGCCCGGAATCGTGAATATGCCGACCGCCTTGGGCGTGACCCGCACGATGAGCGCTGTGGTGACGAGCATTGCACCGTTGATGATCTCGATGCGGTGCGACTGACCGATGACGCGGAATTCCAGTCCGGCAACTTCCGGCAATGCGACAGGTCCCATGCTGCTGCCCGAACTGGTGATCGTGAGTTCCGCCGACTCTCCCATCGAGATCTGCGACGGCTGGAGGGTCGCGTTGATCAGGGACGCGATGGCAAAGACGGGAGCCGCCGCGAACAGATAAAGTGTCAGCGCGAGCAATCCGCCTCGGCGGAGGAAATCCGGCCTCATATCACCAGTTCTTGACGGGTTGTTGCGGTTCGTCATCCGTGTCGCGGCGCGCGAGCGGCGCCATCGGTGCGCGACGCTCATCTGCCTTCACCGAATCGAGCAGCTCGCGCGCTTCCTCGCGATTCATCTGTCCTGGGAGATGCTGATCGTCCGCGGCGCGCGCATCGTCACCGGCTTGTCTGTCCGGATCGCCGCGGGGCTGATCATTACGCGGAGGTTGGCCGTTGGCGGCAGTCGGCGGTTGCTGACCCGGGCTTTGCGCTGGAGGCTCGCCCTTGGATTCGCCGGGGTTGGGCCGCTGCGGTTGCTGACCCGGTTGTTGGTCGTTGTTCTGCGCGTTCTGCGGCGAGTTTGGCGGTTGACCCTGGGATTGATTCTGCGGCTGGCTCGATCCCTTGTTCTGTTGGTTCTCGCTTTGCTTCTTGTTCTGGTTCTGATTTTGCTTGAGGGCGTCGATCTTGCGTTTCACCAGATCGCGATTGAACTTGCTGTCCGCGTCATCGGCGCGCAACTGCAGCGCCGTCTCGTAGGCCTTGACGGCGTCGTGCCATTTTTTCAGGGTTTCCTGCGGCGCGGTTTGTTCGGTCTGTTGTCCGGCACGATACAGCGCATTGCCCAGGTCGTAGTAGGCATCTTCTTGGTCAACCAAGCGTTTGGGATCGCTCGACGGCGCTTTAGTGATCGATTGTTGGAATGCCTGTGCCGCTTGCGGGAACTTTCCGGCGCGGTATGCGGCGGTGCCTAAATTGTATTGCAGGGCGGGCTCGGCGGGATCGCGTTGCGCCGCGGCCGCGTAGGCTCGTTCGGCTGCGCCGAAATCACCTTTCTCATAAGCCTCCTCCGCGTTCAACGTCGCGGCGCGCGTGGGGTGACTGGAGACGATCACGAACAGTAAGAGGATGGATAGGGGGATGACCCCCGACTCGACGCCAGGCGCGGCGCGGCGCGAGCCGCTCGCCGGGGCCTTGGTCGATACGCCGGAGGGGACACCGCTGCGTGCCACGGCCCGCCGCCGCGTGCCGATCGCTAAGCTGCCCAGCAGAGACCCTAAGGATACGGCCAGCGGCCACTGATACCGTTCCGTGTAAACCTTCTGCTGTCGTGAGGCGAGTTCGTGTTTCGCCATGGGACCCAGCACCGTCTTGTAGAGGGTTTCGAGGCCCTCGCCCTGCGTTCCAAGCGGGACGTAGAATCCGCCCGTGGCGGCGGCGATGGCCTTCAACGCCGGCTGGTCGAGCCGCGATTTCACGAATTCGCCCGCCTCATCCTTCACGAACCCGCCGCCTTGTTCCGGCGGAATCGGAATCAGATCACCGCCCGCGGTTCCGACACCCACGGTAAAAATGGTGAGCCCGTCCTGTTGTTTCGCCGTCTGAGCCGCCAGCAACGCACTACCCTCGAGGTCCTCGCCATCGGTGACCAAGATCAAAATCTTATCGCTGCCGGGCCGGCGGCGCAGCGTCGCTTGCGCCTCATGGATGGCGCTCCCGATGTTGGTGCCGCCGCGCGGTATGGTGTTGGTGTCGATGGCGCTCAAGGATTCGTGAAAGGCGCCATAGTCGAGGGTGATGGGACACACCAGGAAGGCGCTGCCGGCAAACGCGACGATGCCGACCGCGTCGCCGTCCAATTGATGGGCGAAATCGTCGATCGCCAGTTTTGCCCGCGCCAGCCGATTGGGCTTGATATCGGGTGTCGACATGCTGCGCGAGGTGTCGATCGCGAACACGATTTCGTTGCCGCGCCGGCTGACCTGTTCCCAGCGATAGCCCCATTGGGGGCCAGCCAGTGCCGCGCATAGGAGAGCCACCGCGGCCAAGAACAGGCCGCGCTGCGCGCGGCGCCTCGCCACCGAGATGGATTGAGTCAACTCATCGCGCAGGTGCGCCGCTACGAAGCGGGCGAGCGCGGCTCGTTGGCGCGCGTCGTAGCCGCGCCACATCCAGCCGCACACGACACAGGCGAGCAGTCCTGCGGCCAGCCACCCAGGATGGGTGAATCTCACGGCAATCTCCGATAGCGAGTTTGCTGCAACAGATAACCCAAGCCAAGGAACGCCAGCGATGGCAGCAACGCCCACGGGTACAACTCGTCATAGTGTTCGAACTTCTGCACCGTTTGCGCCGATTTCTCGAGACGGTTGACTTGCTCGTAGATCTTTTGCAAGGAATCCGTGTCGGTGGCGCGGTAAAACTTTCCGCCGGTTTCGTCGGCGATGGTCTGCAGGGTTTTTTCATCCACGTCCACTTTGGCCATGACGATGTGCATGTTTCCCGCTTCGTCTCTGACCGGAATCGGCGCCTTGCCGCGCACGCCCACGCCGATGGTATAGATTCTGACGCCCAGAGCTTTAGCCGCTTCGGCCGCGGCCAGCGGCGAGATTTTGCCGGTGTTGTTCACGCCATCTGTGAGCAGGACGACGACTTTCGACTTCGCCGGCGTCATGCGCAAGCGGTTGACGCCGGCGGCGATGGCAGAGCCGATGGCGGTGCCGTCGTCGCTGTCGCCGATATTGACGCGCTCGAGATTCTGCTGCAGCCAATCATGATCGAGCGTGATCGGGCTGACCAGGTAGGGAACGCCGGCAAACGCAATCAAGCCGATGCGATCATTGGGGCGCTCGTCGATGAACTTCGAGACCACCGATTTCACCACCTCGATGCGATTGACCCGCTGGTTGCCGATGAGGAAATCCAGCGCTTGCATCGAGCCGGAGACGTCGAGTCCCAGCACGATATCGATCCCGTTGGCGGTCACCTCGGTGCGGCTGTGGCCACGTTGCGGCCGCGCGAGTCCAACGATCATGAGCGCCGCGGCGAAAATCGGCAGAAGCCAGAGCCAGTGTCCGATCCGACTCCGGCTGCTGCGCGCAACGTCTCGAGCGAGACCGATATCGGAATACTGGACGGCGGCGATGGGTCCGCTGCGCCCGCGCCAGAGCATCACGATGGGCAGCAACGCTAACGCCCAAAACCACTCAGGTTGAAGGAAGCGAGTCATGTGCCTCCTTGGTGTCGGTGGGTCGCGAGGCATCGCGTGTCGCCGCCGGTGCCACGGGCGTTCCCGTTTCTGGGTCAGGCTTTGCCGTTTCGAGCACGAAGGCGCGCGCGCTGTGGTAGAGCGACTCCATGTTCTGCGGCGTCAGCGATATACCCGCGAACTTCACGAGATCGCATTGCTGCAGAAATTCCGACAGCAGCGCGCGGTGCCGCAGCAACGATGCCGCGGATGATTCGAGCAGATCGTGCAGAAACTCTTCCGTGGTTCGATGTGTGGCGATGACGTCGAACCGAAGTTCGATGTAACTGCGAACGATGTCGGATACGGCGGTGGAGAACTCCCGGACGCTCTGCGGTTGCATCAGGGGTCGGATGTCCTCGAGGCGCTGCAGCGCGACCTCGAACGGCAACAGCGCGCGCGGGCGACGTCGGCGCTGGAGCCAGCGCCACACGCCAACGCCTAGCAACGCCAGCATCACCACTGCGGCCAGCAGCGCCGGCACGAGCCACCAAGGCAGGATGAATTTTGGTCCGCGAATATCGCGAATGTCCTCCGACGGGTCGCCCGACCCGAGGGCATTGGCGGAAGACCCGGTGATTGCATCGGCGGGGGTCGTGGCCGGCGGCGGCGCCACGTCGGTTGCTTTGTCAGGCGCCGCTGCGTCTGCAGGCGCAGCGGCGACCGTTCCGCCGAGACTGCCGGCGCAGCCGATTGCGATCAGGGCGGCGGCCAACGCGCCACGCGCACCCGGCACTCGGTGGCTCATGCGCGCCGGCGCTCGCGAGTCTTGAAGAACCGTTGCAACGCGGAAATGTAGGGTGCGTCGGTCTGGAGCTGCAAGGTGTCGACGCCCTCCGATCGAAAGTCGCTCACCAAGCGACGGCTTCTCTGCGCGGATTGTTGCTTGAATCGCTTGCGGACAGCGGCGCTGGCGGTATCGACTTCGATGACCTCGCCGGTTTCGGCATCCTCCAGCGCCAGAATGCCGACGTTGGGGAGTTCCTTCTCGTGCGGATCCTCGACGTGGACGGCGACGAGATCGTGACGGCGATTGGTCTGACGCATGGCGCGACGCAGGGCCGCTCGAGCGGCGGCGAGGTCACCGGGCGATTTGAAATCCGAAATGAGAAAAACGATCGCGCGCCGGTGCAGGACGTGATTCACCACGTCGAGCACCTTGACGGTGTCGGTGCCTCGTCCCTCGGGCGTGTGATAGAGGATATCCCGCACCACGCGCAATACGTGGCGTCGGCCTTTCTTGGGGGGCAAGTAGCGTTCGACCCGGTCGGTATACAGAAGCAGGCCCACCTTGTCGCTATTGCGAATGGCGGAGAATGCCAACACGCTCGCGAGTTCGGCGGCGAGGTCGCGTTTGCTCATGGCGACGGAGCCGAAATTGCCCGAGGCGCTGATATCGACCAGCAAAAGAATCGTGAGCTCGCGCTCCTCGGTGAATTTCTTGACGAACGGGCGGCCGGCGCGCGCGGTAACGTTCCAGTCGATGGTCCGCACTTCATCGCCCGGGCTGTATTCGCGTACCTCATCGAAGTCCATGCCACGGCCTTTGAACACCGAATGGTAGGCGCCGGCCAGGCTGTCGTTGACCATGCGGCGCGTGCGGATCTCCAATTGCCGCATGCCGCTCATGATGGCCTTGCTGGACTTGGTGGTATCGGCGGGCATTAGGAGCCTGTCTGAGTATTCTGCGTGAGCCGCGTTGGCTGGGAGAGGGAGCGGATGCAAGGCGCGCGGCGCGGTCCGTAGTGGGTACTACGGACAAGCCGCGCAACACCGCAGACGCCCCTCTCCCAGCCAACCCGGAGGGACCGGGCAGATTTCCCCTCATTCATCGTTGTCGCCTCCTTATTGGGTCTTGACCCAACCGCGTCGGCTCCGCCTCGACTGAGGGGAAATCTGCCACGGTCGCGGCCACGCAGAATGCTCAGACAGGCTCCTAGGGCACGGGAAGCGCGTCGAGGATTTTTTCGATCACGTTCTCGGACGTGATGTTCTCCGCCTCGGCCTCGTAGGTCACGGACACACGATGCCGCAGCACGTCGAGGGCAATCGTTTTGACGTCCTGCGGAGTGACGAAATGGCGGCCGTTCAAGAAGGCCATGGCGCGAGCGGCCAGGGTCAAGGCGATGGTCGCGCGCGGCGACGCGCCGTTCTGGATATAGCCGTTCAAATTGAACGAGGCGGCAACGGGCGGGCGCGTCGCGACCACCAGATCGACGATGTAGTTGCGGATCTTGTCGTCCACGTAGAGCGTGTTCACGACGTGCCGGGCGTTCACGATTTGTTCGGCGGACACCACGGGACGCGGGACGGGCAAGGGCTCGGTCGTCGCCATGGCGTCCAGAATGGCGCGTTCTTCGGCGCGGTTGGGGTAATTGACGATGACTTTCATCATGAATCGATCGATTTGCGCTTCGGGAAGCGGATAGGTCCCTTCCTGCTCCAGAGGGTTCTGGGTTGCGAGGACCAGAAAAGGGTTGGGCAGCGCGTAGGTTTCGTCGCCGATGGTCACCTGGCGTTCTTGCATCGCCTCCAACAGCGCGCTCTGCACCTTCGCGGGCGCGCGATTGATCTCGTCGGCGAGAATGAGATTGCTGAAAATCGGTCCATGCTTGGTGCGAAAAACCCCGTCTTGCGGGTTGTAAATCATCGTGCCGACGATGTCGGCGGGCAGCATGTCGGGCGTGAATTGCAGCCGCTTGAAACGCACCGCGATGCAACTCGCCAAGGTCTTGAGCGCCAGTGTCTTGGCCAACCCGGGCACGCCCTCCAACAGCACGTGGCCATTCGTGAGAAGGGCGATCAAGAGCCGGTCGAGCAAATGTCTCTGGCCCACGATGACGCGGCCGATCTCCTGCTGCAACGGCCTTACCCAGGTTGAGTTGTCCAAGACGGTCTCGCGGGCGGCGCGCAGTTCCGCGTGCAACGCGACCGGCACGGGTCGCGCCTCTTGAGTGCCCGCGCTCCCGTGGGTCGGCTGGTAGGTCGAGTCGGACTTCTGCTCACTGAGCGACGGGGCAGTTCTTTGATTCATTAACCTGGATCCTTTTTGACAAAATTCGGCACGCAGTCAAAACCAACCACCCCATGGTTCCCAGCCATGCCTGGCCGGCCTACGCGGCCCGGCCCATCCATACAAAAAGCCCGGAAGTGACGGCGACGCCGTAGATATTAACAACGGTCGTCGTCAACGAGGTGGTCGTTGGCACGTCCGATACGGGCTCGACGCTTGGAACCCGGCCGGAGGCTGTCGGTTCCCCTCAATTGTCGCACCGAGGGCTTCGAATCCCTTTATTTTTTCGGCAGGCGGCCGTCAATCTACCTGGGCGCCACTGCCCATTTCTGGAGACTCGCGTGGTTCACTTCCTGCGAATTGCAACGGCTCTCGGTCCGTTGACTTGGTTGTTGACGCTGATGCCGGCGCAGGCCGGCGATCTCGATCCGCTGTCCCCCGCCGCGTTGCAGGTGCCGACATTCACGATGGCTTCATGGTGCGCAAAGGCGATATGGCGAGACGCCTAGCCCGCGTCGAGCATGACGTCGGCGTGTATGTCGCTCTCCGCGGAGAACACCTGCCCCGTGAGGGCCTCGGTGAGATGGTCGAACTCGGGTCCTAAGATGCGGTCCTCGATCAACGGGGGCACGTGGCTGCGGACCAGGCTCAAGAACTCGCGCAGGGTCGGCGGCCCCGGGCGATCGGTGACGTACAGCGCCTGAGACGCGACGACGGCGAGCATCGCGAGGCAGGCATCAAGGCAGCGTCCGGTGCGCTGCTCCTTACTCCACGCCAGGAAGGTGGGCGTGGCCACGTCGTCCTGGTTCGACGCCGAATCGCTGCCGGGGATGAAGGTGCGCTGTGCCGCCGATTTCGCCATTTCGATGTAGCCGGCCGTCGCCATCGGCACGTAGCCGATGTTGCCCCGGCCGTCGCTTTCGCCGGGCTGCCGGCCGATCAACAGCAAATCCGGCATTTGCGACACGCGGCCGTTCAACAGCTTGGCGCTGTGCCGGTCGCAGAGCAGACAAAGATCCGCCCAGATGCCGGATAGATCATCGAGCGCCGGTGTCGCCATGGCGTTGTGATATCCGCCGGTACTGATGCAGCGTCCGAACGGGTGTTTCAAATCCGGATGCAGATACACGGGGTTATCGCTGATCGAGGACAGCGACACGGTCGCTGCATGGGCGGCCGCGGCCGCGGCACGGTGCGCGTGACCCAACACGCGGGGCACGATGCGATAGCTGACCGGTGCCTGATAGCTGCGGCGGCCGTCGATGGCCCCAGAACCCAGCAAGTAGGCGCGCAGTGCCTGCAGCGCGGCCGCTTCGTCCTTATCGCCCCACAGCGAGTCGAGCGCGGAATCGTAATGCTCGAGCGGCGCACGGAACGCTGCGATGGACAACGCAAAGGTTTTGAACGCCAGGCGCAGCCGCCGCCGGGCCGCAATCGCGGAATCGGCGATCAACGCCGCGGCACAGGGCGAGCCGTTGATGAGCGAGCCGCGCTCTTTGACTTCGAGTTCGAACGCCATCGATAACTGGGCAAACAGCGGATAGAGGGCGAGGATTTCGCCCGCGCCGCCTTGACCGGCGGCGGCCACCGGAGGCATCGGCGCACCATCCAGCATGCTTGCCACGGCCCGGGCAATGCGGGGTGTGGTGGCGGCATGGCCTTCGAGAAAGTTGCTCAGCCTCGCCAGCACGATGCCGCGCACCACGCGATCGGGCAGATAGTCGCCGAAGGCGATGGCGGCGGGAAACGGTTTGATGCGGGCGTGGCGATGGCGCTGTTCCAGGGTCAGGCGTTGACTGGCCTGTTCGCCCATCGAGGTCGTGACGCCATAGACCACCACGGAGGGGTCGCGCTCGATCATCTCAAGAAACGAGGCGCGGCTCGATGCAATGCGCTGCATCGCGGGGTCGGAGATTCGTACAGGTTCGCGCTGCCAGGCGACTCGAAAGGTGGCGTCGAGGTTGACGTCCCACCGGTTGTTGAGGATGACGGTCAAGAATTCACCTAAGAAGAGGCCTGCGATCGAATCTCCGGCTAAGTGATTGACGTTAGTCTATTGCGCATCGTAAGACATATGGCGCAGTCGACAGAATTACAGTTGTTCACCGTCTTGGAACACTTCTTATAAAGCGGCGCGTCCGGGCGTCGGCTCGGTTAGAATCCCACCGCCGGAGCGGGAACCGTCAGGGACTATCCCGCTGCACCCAGTTGACGGGCAGGATGTGATTTCAGGGCAAACGTGCGCGCCAGCCACGTTACGGCAACATTCATTGTGATATGCGCGCGCGTGGCCGGATTGGCCGCCTTGCAGAAGGTGATTGGTAAAAAATGCTTGCTACCTCAAATGTCGCCATCCAGTTCGGCGCGAAACCGCTGTTCGAACAAGTCACGGTCAAGTTCGCCGACGGCAACCGTTACGGTCTGATCGGAGCGAACGGCTGTGGAAAATCCACTTTGATGAAGGTCTTGGGCGGCGATCTGGAGCCGAGCGCCGGCGACGTGATGCTGCAGGCCGGCATGCGGCTCGGCAAACTGAATCAGAACCAATTCGGCTACGAAGACCAGCGCGTGCTCGACGTGGTGATGCAGGGGCATACGGAACTCTGGAATGCGATGACCGAACGCGACCGCATCTACGCCGATCCGAATGCAACCGACGATGATTACATGAGGGCGGCGGAGCTCGAGGGCGTGTTTGCGGAATATGGCGGGTACGACGCCGAGGCGCGGGCGGGCGCCATCCTCACGGATGCGGGGATCCATGAATCGCGGCATCGCGCACCGATGCGCGAAGTGCCGCCGGGCTTGAAACTCCGCGTATTGCTGGCACAAGCGTTGTTCTCGCGACCCGACGTGCTGCTGCTGGATGAGCCCACCAACAACTTGGACATCAATTCCATCCGTTGGCTGGAAAGCGCTCTCAACAACTACGACGCCACGATGGTCATCATCAGCCACGATCGGCACTTCTTGAATCAAGTGTGCACCCACGTGGCGGATCTGGATTACCAGCAGCTAAAAATCTATCCCGGAAACTACGATGACTTCATGCTGGCCTCGGTGCAAGCACGCGAGCGCGTGGAAGCGGCCAATGCGAAGGCCAAGGACCGGATCTCCGACCTGCAGGAGTTCGTGCGGCGCTTCTCGGCGAACGCGTCCAAGGCGCGGCAGGCGACTTCGCGCAAGAAGCAGCTCGAGAAGATCAAGATTGAAGAGATCAGGCCGTCATCGCGGCAAAATCCGTACATCCGCTTCGAGCAGGGCAAGAAGCTGTACCGGTCGGCTGTCTCCGTGGAAAAGATCAGCTTCGCCTATCCGGGCTCGGACGACATCGTTCTCAAGGACCTCACCATCAACGTCGAGGCCGGTGAGCGGGTGGCCATCATCGGGCCGAACGGCGCCGGCAAGACTACCTTGATGCGCTGTCTGGCGGGTGAACTGCGGCCCACGTCGGGACGCATCATGTGGGTGGAAAACGCGCAAGCAGGCTACATGCCGCAAGATCCGCAGGCGGAATTCGAGGACAAGATCGATCTGTTTTCGTGGATGTCGCAGTACACGGGCAAGGCCGACGACGATCAAATCGTGCGCGCGACTTTGGGCCGCTTGTTGTTCTCGGGCGAAGAGACCAAGAAATCGGTGAAGGTGCTGTCCGGCGGCGAGAAGGGCCGCATGATCTACGGCAAGCTCATGCTCACTAAGCCCAATGTGCTGTTGATGGACGAGCCCACCAACCACATGGACATGGAGACCATAGAGTCGCTGCAAATCGGGCTCGAGCATTATCCGGGCACGCTCATTTTCGTCTCGCACGATCGCGAGTTCGTGGGCGGACTCGCGACGCGCGTGATCGAGCTGCGCCCAAGCGGCGGCATCGTCGACTTCAGGGGCACCTACGACGAGTACTTGAAGGCGCAGGGCATCGAGGTCTAGGAGGCGGCCCGGATTGACTCAACTCGTGCCGACGCTGCCCAACGGTAGCGTGCCCAACAGCTCGGCCAGGCCGTTCCATAAAATCTGTATGCCGATACAGAACAACAGAAACGCCGACAGTCGCACCACGATGGAGGTGCCGGTGGAGCCGATGAATTCGGCAAGCCGTGCCGAGTGTCGATAGGCGACGTAGATGAGAAGCGCGAGCAGGGCCACCGCGGCCAGCGTTTCGAGGAAGAATTCCAGCAAGGACTTGTGGAACCCATGCGGACGGCTGGCGCCGATGGAAATCGCCACGGAGATGGTCCCGGGACCTGTGGTCAGCGGCATGGTCAAGGGATAGAAGGCAAGCCGACTCGGCGAGACGTCGACCCAGCGCGGGTTGGGCGCTTCACTGCGGCGCTGTTCGGTGGCATCCGGCTCGGTGAGCATGCGCCATCCGGACATGGCCACGATGATGCCGCCCGCCACGCGCAGCACGGGAATCGAGATACCAAAGAAACTGAGCACGTAAGCGCCGACATAGAGCGACGCGGCCACGATGCAGAACGCATAAATCGATACCCACCGCGAGACGTGGGCGCGGGTCTTGGAATCGAGTCCCAGGGTTGCGCCAAAGAAGATGAAGGCGCCGGACAAGGGGTTGACGATGGAGACCAAGGCTCCAAACGCAAGCAAAAACGTAGCCAAGTCGAATCCTTCGGTGGGTTTTGCGGCCCGGAGGCCGGCGCGGCATTCTAGCGGATCGGCGCACCGATTTGAACGCCACGCGCACGCGGTAGGTGGCCGACGTGCGCCAATACGAAT
>Ga0066790_10000409_pt1 | contig 15872 bp, 10 predicted proteins | sample OrgsoiDNA2013050_FD_70963 | JGI IMG/M metagenome (GOLD analysis project Ga0066790, IMG submission 70963) | Permafrost soil microbial communities from the Arctic, to analyse light accelerated degradation of dissolved organic matter (DOM) -... | ecosystem: Environmental > Terrestrial > Soil >...
CAGGGCATTGTTCACCGCGACCTGAAGCCGGAAAACATCTTTCTGACCCGATTGGCCGACGGCTCGCCGGGCCGCACCGTCATTCTCGATTTCGGTTTGGCGCGCTGGACACCTTCAGGCGTTCAGCAGGAAGAAACCTTGCTCACCGGGGCCGGCATGGCGATGGGGACGGTTGGATACATGTCTCCCGAACAGGTGCGCGGCGAAACCGCCGGCGCCGCCAGCGATATCTTTTCCCTGGGTTGCGTCCTTTACGAGATGCTCGCCGGCCGCCCTCCATTTCAGCGGCCTACTCCGGCGGAGGCGATGGCAGCGATTTTGCGCGATGATCCCGCGCCATTGCCTGCCTCCCTTCCATCTGACTTGATCCGGTTGTCGGCACAGTGCCTGGAGAAATCCCCGGGGCGGCGATGCCGACCGCCCGCGACCTGGCGTTATCTCTGCGATCCATCCTCTCGGGGAAGACGTTCTCCCCAGCAGCGACCCCCGGGCAAGCCTCCGGTGCGATCCCGACTCCGGCGCCAGAGTCGCTGATCGATTCGCTGGCCGTGATGCCCTTTCAGAATGCGAGCGGCAGTCCAGATACTGACTTCCTCAGCGACGGCATCACCGAGAGTCTCATCAACACATTTTCCCGCCTGCCCGGGTTGCGGGTCGTTGCGAGAAGCCGAGTGTTCCGCTACAAGGACAAAGACATCGACAGCCAGACCTTGGGTCGGGAACTCGGCGTTCGCGCGTTACTTACGGGCCGTGTCCTGCAGCGCGGGGAAACGCTCAGAGTGCAGGCCGAGCTTGAGGACGTTGCCTCGGAAACCCAACTCTGGGGCGAACGCTTCCAGGGGAATCTGGCGGACATCCTGGCTTTCGAAGAGCAGATCACCTCGCAGATCACCGCTAAACTGCGGCCGCGGCTGAAGAGTGGGGAGAAGTCTGCGAAGCACACGGGCGATCCGCAAGCGTACCGCTTTTATCTGCAAGGACTCCACCAGTGGCATCAGAGAACGGGGGACAGTCTGGCCAGGGCGCTGCACTACTTCGAACGCGCCATCCAGGCAGACCCGGAGTACGCGCTGCCCTACCAGGGCCTGGCGGAAACTCTGATCGTACTTACTTTTTTCAATGCGGGCGTTCCGAAAGCACATCTGGAGAAGGCGGCTGCAGCCGCGGCCCGCGCGGTAACAATCGATCCGGACTTTGCGCCGGGCCGCGCGGCACTGGCCATGACACACGGTTGGCTGCATCGCAACTGGGCGGAAGCCAATGCCGAGATGGAACGGGCAGTTCAGTCCGACCCCAACGACGCACTGGTTCACGATCGCCAGGCATTGGTATTGCTGGCGCAAGGGCGGTTCGACGAGGCGATAGCGGCGCAACTTCGGGCGCTCGAAATCGATCCGCTGTCGCTCAGTTTGCAGCACCATGCGGCGTGGTGCTTCATGCTGGCGCGTCAGTACGAGCGCGCTGCGGCCCAGTCCCGCCAGTTGCTCGAACTCGATGATCGTTATCCCTTTGCACATCTTTGGCTCGCCATCTCCATGGAAAGGCTTGGCCAATACGAAGCCGCAAGAGCGGCATTCGCCGAGATGGGATCTGACTTTGGCGGTAACCCGGTGTTCCGTGCGTTTACCGGACACTTGCTCGCGGTCACGGGCCACACTGAGGAGGCGCTCGCCATCCTCGAAGAAGGAGCGCGGCTCTGGGAACAGAAATACTTCGAGCCGTTCGCGCTGGCGCTGGTGTGCGTTGCTCTGGAGAAGACCGAAGCCGCTCTGGATTGGCTGGAGCGTGCCGAAGACGTGCGCTCCTCCTGGCTTACGGTGCATGCTGCCCTGGACTCGCGCCTGGATCCGCTGCGCGGCCATCCCCGTTTCCGCACGCTGATGGCCCGCATGGGCCTGACGGCTTGAGGATTGCAGTCGTCGCGGAGCGGTGATCCGTGATCGATCGTGCGATGGAGGACGGGCGTCCCGCCCGTCCAGCCGGGCGGGGACGCCCGGCCTCCATCATTCCAGGTGGATTCTCCAGCTAACAGTTTTCTCTTGAGCGAGTCTAAGCCTCGGGCCACAGGCGGCCGCTTCGACCAGAAGGATCGCATGACTGAGCACCGCAGTCGGTTTTTCCATGGAGTCGCCCTCGCCGTCCTTGCACTGGCCGAGCTGCCCACATTCACGCAGACTCAACCTCCGCCGTCACCTCCGGCAATCGTGAAGGTCGGCGATCCGGGAGTTGACGGGTCGTTCCTCAAACCTTACAAGAATGCGTGGAAAGTGGTTTACGCCTTTCCGGGCAAAGAGCCATTCCTGGTCGGCACCTGGACGGACGAGCTCGCCGCCGTGGATGTTGATGGACGGCACCTGCTCAAGCGCACCCAAATGGCCGACTATGCCAAGTACAACATTGTTACAACCTACGTAAACGTCTTTAATCCAAAAACCATGGCGCCGGTTTACATGGACTTCAAGCGAAGCGACACCGGTGAATGGGCGCATCGCGATTTCGACATGGCGCTGGTGAAGTATCGGCGGGGAAAATCCGGCGATGACACGAAGACTGAGGCTGGACAACTTGAGTTGAAGGAACCAATCTTCGATTACAACGGCGGAATGTACGGAGTGTTTCTGGCGGCGCTCCCGCTCAAAGAAGGCTTCAAGGCTACGTTTCCCTCACTCTCTGAAGATCGCGACGAATTGGAATGGATTACGGTCGCAGTCGGCAAGCAAGAGATGGTAGATGCGGGGCCCGGCAAACAGGTATTGGCATGGCCGGTTGACACGGAAGGAAACTACGCCAACAAGAGTCACAGTATCTTCTGGGTCACCAAGGAAGCTCCCTACGTCATCAAACTGGTGACTACGATTCCAACCGGCAAGTGGGTGACGGTTACGATCAGCATGATTTGATATTTCATCGGTTCAATTCTTCCAGTTATTTCCTCTCAGCGCAAAATTCAAAACACGGAACAACTGGCCCCGAGTTCACGTGAGCTCTCAGCCCGCAATCGGGCCGGCATGACGCCGGCGCGACCCCCACATAACATCACACGAATGATGCAGTGTTTATGCGGCAAATCGTACGAGATCTCATAGCAGAAAAACGAAGTGTGTCCCGTTTTCAATATTAGTTTCGGTCGCGCAATCACAACTGCAAGCGAACACGAGGTCTCATCAGCCAGTGTTGTGGAATGTCAGTTGCTCCAATGCATTGTCGCTGTCACTCGGGAATAAAACGTAACGCACAATGACAGCTCGGCCTCAACAGTCCTCGATAAATGTTTCGTTGTAGCTCGAATTTCACACTTTTAGCTTGGGAGAGAATGTATGAATCGATGTATATCGATGTTAAGAGCGACCGCCTTCGGCCTTGCTTTGCTGGGATTGATCGCAGCGAGCTCGAGCGGAGCCTACGGCCAGGCCATCAGCGGCGCCCTGGTCGGAACCGTAGTTGATTCGTCGGGCGCGGCCGTGGCCACCGCGACGGTAAGCGCCACAAACCTGGGAACCGGAACGCAAGTCACCACCGCGACCAACGGGACTGGTGGATATCATCTGGAAAATCTGCCGGTGGGCACTTATCGAATCACGGTCACGGCGTCGGGCTTTCGTCCCATTGTGCAGCAGGTAGACGTTGTGCTGAACAAGAACGGCACTTTGAACGCAACCCTCACGCCGGGCGCGACCAGTGAAACCATCGAAGTCTCCGGGACGGCCGCAGTGCTCGACACCACCACAGCACAGTTGCAATCCACTTATAACGATCGTCTTTCCCAGGATCTTGGAATCGCGTCCGCCGGCGGAACCGGCGCTGGCGTGTTGAACCTTTCTCTGCTGAGCCCGGGGGTCACGCAGTCGAGCGCCATGGGCGCGGGCTCGGGCCCGTCCGTGGGCGGTCAGCGTCCCTACAACAACAACTTCACTGTAGAAGGGGTGGACAACAACAACAAAGGTGTCACCGGATATCTCATCGTCGTGCCGAACGACGCGGTTGACAGCTTCACTCTTCTCCAGAATCAGTTCAGCGCCGAGTTTGGCCACTCTTCCGGCGGCCAGTTCAACACCGTGATCAAGAGCGGCACGAATTCCTTTCACGGCTCGCTTTATGAATATTTCAGGAATCGCAACCTGAATGCCGTGGACAACTTTTATGCCCTGCAGGGTCTTACTTCGAATCCTCGCTTCGACAGCAACCGGTACGGAGGGACCTTCGGCGGACCGATCGTGAAGAACAAGCTTTTCTTCTTCACCAATTTCGAGCGCCAGCCAATCGGACTTACCGGAACCAGCGGAGGCGCGGTGCAGGCACCGACCGCGACCGGGTTGAGCGCGATCGCATCTGATCCAAACCTCAGCGCCACCAACTTTGGAGTCTTCAAGCAATTTGTTCCGGTAGGCGCGGCGCCCAGCGGGTGTCTGCCTTACAGCGGAGCGGCGGCGAATGGTAGCTGTCCCGCAGGTTCGGTCGAACTGGGAACCGCATCCATCAGCGCTCCGGCATTTGAAAACTTCGAAAACTTTGTGCAGAGTGTCGACTACAACATCTCAGGCCGCGACCAATTGCGTGCCCGTTACGTTTACAACAAGCTGGACGAGATCGATACTCAAGCCGCGTTGTCGGCCTTTTATACCAATCAACCATTCCGCTGGAATCTCATCAACCTGAGCGAATACCACACTTTCAGTCCCAGTGTGGTCAATGAGTTTCGCATTGGCTTCAATCGCTACACCAACACCGTGCCGGACGGCGGATTCAAATTTCCCGGACTGGATGCTTTCCCCAATATCACATTCAACGATCTGGGATCCGGTCTCAACGTGGGCCCTGACCCCAACTCACCGCAATTCACCATTCAGAACCTCTATCAGGCGGTGGAAAACATCAGCTGGAATCGCGGCAACCACAGCTTTAAATTCGGAGTGGAGGGACGCGTCTACATTGCGCCGCAGCAGTTCACACAGCGCAAACGGGGCGACTACATTTACAACACGACGCAGCTGTTCCTCGAAGACATTTCTCCGGACAACTTCGGCGAACGCAGCACCGGCGCCGTGACCTACTACGGCAACCAATCGGCCATCTACTGGTACGCGAATGACAGCTGGCGGATTCGGCCGCACCTCACCCTGAATCTTGGTGTCCGCTATGAGTACACCACGGTCCCGCAGAGTGAAGGCCGGCAGGCTCTGAACTCTTTGTCAGACACGCCCAGCATCAACGTTTTTGCCATCAATCAGCCGCTGCTGTTCAGTGCTCCGAAGGCCCCCAAGAACAGCTGGGCGCCTCGCCTGGGGATTGCGTATTCCCCGGGAGGCAGTGGGAACACTTCGATCCGCGCCGGGTTCGGCATGGCTTACGACGTTCTGTATGACAACATCGGCAGCCTGGCCGTGCCTCCGCAAGTGGGTTCGACCATTGACGTCCCCAGCGTGGTCAATCGGACTCCGAACTTCTTCGCCGGCGGCGCTCTACCCGGCGGAGGCAGCGGAATCAGCGTCCTCCCTCAGGATGTGGCCCGCGCCAACACCTCCAACTGGATACCGCCTAATCAAGAATGGCCGTACTCCATCAACTGGAACCTGGGTGTGCAGCACTCGTTCGGCAAGGACTTTGTTGCTGAAGTCCGCTATGTCGGCACTCGCGGGATCCATCTCGACGTGCAAGACAGAGTCAACATCCGGGCCCTGGTGGACAGCACGCACTTCCTCCCGACGTTCAAACAAGCGCCGTCGCAGGCCACCCTGGACGCTCTACCGAACAACCTCTTCGCTCTGGCCTCGGGCGACAACTTCGTCCCGGCCTTTGAGAACGCAGGCTTCCAAAGCAACATTGTGGCGGACTTGCCGATCGGCGATTCCGTATATCACGGATTGCAGAGCAGCCTGACGCGCCGGTTCAGCAATGGACTGACTTTTTCGGCAGCTTATACATGGAGCCGTACGATTGATAACAGCACCGCCGACTTCCACTCGACGGACCTGACGCCCCGCCGTCCCCAGGATTTCCAGAACTGGGCGCCGGAGCGGTCGCTTTCGGCTCTCTCCCGCACTCACCGCCTTACTTTTGCGGCGGTGTATGACTTCAAACCCTTCCAGGGCTCCAACTGGCTCATGAAGAACGTAGTGGGGAACTGGTCGTTCAGTCCGGTCTACACCTACGAGTCTCCGCAGTATGCGACGGTACAGTCAACCACCGACTCAAACCTGAACGGAGATGCGGCGGGAGACCGGGCGATTCTCAATCCGAGTGGAGCTGCCGGCGTGGGGTCGGGTGTTACGAACCTGTGCAACAGCGGCCTGCCTGCTGGGCATCTGTGCAATGGCGATCCGGATCCCAATTTTGATCCGAGTCCATTCGTTGTAGGGTATCTGGCAACCAACCCCAACGCCCGCTACATCCTGGCTGGACCGGGCGCGCTGGCCACCAGCGCCCGCAACACGCTCGCGACCCAGCCCACCAACAACCTCGACCTCAGCGTGTTCAAGGATTTCGCGATCACGGAAAGAATGAAGTTCCGCTTTGGCGCGGAATTCAACAACGTAATTAACCATGCCCAACTGATTCCCGGGAGCAATCCCGGACAGGGATTGGGTGTGAGCGACGTAACCGCGTTCAACACCGTCGGCTCCAGTTACCAGAGCTACCTGACGCCGGGCGATCCGCACTTCAACAATCCCCGCTCGGTGTTTGCCAGCAACTCACGCAGCATCGCTTTAGTAGCGAAGTTCACCTTCTAACTGCAGTCTGATGGAACACTTTGACCGGGGCCCTTCGGGGCCCCTTTTTTATTGATGGGAATCTATGTGGAGACCGGGCGTCTCGCCCGGCTGGACGGGTGGGACGTCCTCCATCGCTCGCTACTGCAGCACTACTACCAGAATGCGGCCGTCGGAGTGGTATCCGCCGCCGGTCGCGTTTTTGGCTCCCTGCACTGGGTCCAGAGGCAAATAGTAGTAAAGGCTCTTCGCCTTGCCGGAGGTCTGGAGGGTCTGGCCGATGTTGTCGCGCTCGCCGTCCACGGCCGGATCGATCTTGTGGGTCACTTTTCCGTTGCGCTGGTCCTTTTCAAATCCGATGTCGTGGGTGCCGGCTCCCGCCCACATGGTTTGGCCATTCCAGGTAACCGGGGCCTTCCATATCCTGAAGTGGTGGCGGCTGGCCACGACGGAATACGCCTGCGCCAATTCGTAGCCGTAATCCTGCTTGCGCCCGAACAGGTAAAGCGTGCTCATGGGCATCTGCAGATAGTCTTTCTTCTGATACGTGTCCAGCACTGCCTTGAGGACCGCTTCCTTGTTGTCGGTGTCCGCAATGCGCCAACTGGCGGCATCCAGAGCGTCCTTTACCTGCTGCTCGGAGCCGACCAGGACAAAGTTCACCATGTCGCCCTGATTTTGGAACTCATCATTTACGCGCCGGGGCAGAGTGTTGATGTCTTTCTGCAAGGCAGAATCCAACTTTGCTGACGACACCTTCAGCGGGACCGTGGTCGACGCTGACGCGGTTGCAGCGGACGCCGGGGAGACCACGTCACTCCCTGCAGGTGCAACCGACGAAGAAGCGGTGGAAGCCGTCGCGCCGCTGCCGAACTGTCCCGACAGAAAAATCTGCGCAGCGCTGGACAGCTTTGACTTGATGTCCTGCGCCGGAGCTGTCTTTTGTGCGTCGCTTGCCGAGGTGACGGAGGGTGAATTGGCGGTCGGTGAATTGGCTGTAAGTGAGTTGCCAGGCACAGTGGGGATGGCCGCGGCCGCGATGTGGATCTTGACTGAGAAGCTGCCACTGCAGGGTGGCGTACACGACGCATTCACTGCCGGAACGTTCACTCCCACGAAAAGATGGCCGGGCCCTTCGGCCTTGAGTTGTTTGCCACTGCCGATCAGAACCGGTACTCCCTGCGCCTGCAACCTGGCGATCAACGCGCCTGTCGGTGCCGAGACCACGGGAAGGCCGGTGCTGGCAGCGCCGCTCACGCCTGCCGGGTCGCAGTTCTCCGCGGAAGTGGAGTGGAATTGCAGAACGTCGCCGGTTTGGAAGTCAACCCCGGTATCAGTCCATGGTTGCGCGGTCGAGATGGTGAAAGAGTAGTCTTTTCCGGCGGTTGCGATTTCGAACTGGGCCGAAGCAGTGCTGGGGGTGAACGCCGCTGCCAGCACAAGGAATCCGCCAGCTATTAGGGAAAGAGACTTCATGACAAACTCCGCGTCGGTCGCTGCAACCGACCGCCAGAGAATTTTATCTATTATCGCCGAGGGAGTCGAATAGGCTGGGCCCGCGCCGAGGGCCCAATGTGAGGACGGGCGTCCCCGCCCGTCGTTGCTGGGACGGGCGAGGACGCCCGTCCTCCACGCCGAGGGCGAGACGCCCTCGGGACACGGCCGGCAGAGGCCGGCACTACCGGGTCTTAGCGTGTTACCGGGCCAGTGCTGGCTCGAGTTGGCCTGACTTCATGCTCTCATAACGTTTGTTGATCTCGTCCCAGTTGACCACGTTCCACCACGCCGCAAGGTATTCCGGACGGCGATTGTTGTACTTGAGGTAGTAGGCATGTTCCCAGACATCATTGCCAAAAATGGGAAACAGACCCTGGGAGATGGGGTTGTCCTGATTGGCGGTGCTGAGAATCTGCACTTCGCCACTCTTCTTGCCGGCCAGCCACGCCCAGCCGCTGCCGAACTGTTTGACGCCGGCATCGTTGAACTTGGTCTGAAAATCCTTGAAGCTACCAAAAGACTTCTGGATCGCTTCCGCAATGGGACCGCTGGGGTCGCCTCCGCCTTTGGGCTTCATGATCTTCCAGAACATGCTGTGGTTCACGTGACCGCCGCCGTTGTTGCGCACGGCTCCGCGAATATCTTCCGGAAGAGCGCTCAGGTCGCGAATCAGATCTTCAGCGCTCTTGGATTGCAGGTTGGGATGCTTCTCAAGAGCGGCATTCAGGTTCTTTACGTAAGCCGCATGATGCATGTCATGGTGCAGCTTCATGGTGGCGGTGTCGATGGTAGGTTCAAGGGCGGAATAGTCGTAAGGCAAGGGGGGTAATTCGAAAGCCATATGTTTTTTCTCCTCTATAACAGTCTCAGATGATGGTATCGCGACTGAAGATTCAGCGGGGAAATCTGTTTGTTTTTGCTGGAGCGACGTAGTAGAGATGGCCCGGATCAGGACCGGGTTGCTTGTGGAAAACCGGCCCCAAAAGCAGCCACGGATTTTTCACCGATCTCACCGGTCAGAGTCTTGATCTTGCGATGGGTTGGGTTGATCCGTGGGAATCCGCGTAAATGCGAGGCCCAGGTTTTACTGGCTCAGGTTGCGCTGCAATTGCTCGGGATCGGTGGCATAGCTCAATCCCACTTCCGCGTCCACGACTTCTGCCCGGACCAGTTTTTCGATTTCCTGGTCAAAGCTGCACATGCCTTCCAAGGCGTTGTTCTTGATGGCATCCAGCAGATTGGCGCCAGCCGGATCCTCGCAATCCAGGAGGTGAACGGTGCGCGGAGTATTCCTGAAAACCTCCAGCACGGCCACGCGGCCGCCGCTCTTTCGAGGAATAAGCTGCTGCGAAATTACGTAGCGGAGGGTCTTCGCCAGACGGCTGCGCAACGACGACTGCTCCAACGGAGGGAACGCAGACAAAATTCGTTCCAGAGTCTTGACCGCATTCGGAGCGTTCAGGCTGGAAAGAACCAGGTGGCCGGTTTCCGCGGCTTCCAGAACCATTTCCATGGTTTCACGATCGCGCAGTTCGCCCACGAGAATCACTTTGGGCGCTTGCCGCAGCGCCGCGCGCATCGCCATCGCGAAGTTTGGAGTATCGCTGTGCAGTTCCCGTTGATGGATCGTGGACTGCTTGTGATTGTGCAGAAACTCAATGGGATCTTCGATGGTAATGATATGGCAGTTCTGCTTTTCGTTGATGCGATCCAGCAGCGCCGCCAAGGTGGAAGACTTCCCCGATCCGCGCGCTCCCGTCACCAGAACAATGCCATCCCTGAGACCTGCGATGTCCCCCAACTGAGGTGGCAACCCGAGGGCGGAGAACTCGGGAATCGTAGTTGGAATCACGCGCATCACCACAGCGCAACTGCCGCGCTGGATGAAAACATTGACCCGAAAGCGGGCCAGACCGGGCAAGCCGAAGGATATGTCGCAGGACCCCTGCTCGCGCAACATGTTGATGGCCTGCTTATTGTCGCCGATGAGATCGGATGCGATGCGTCGGGTATCGTCCGCGCTAAGCACGCGCAACCCCGGACCCTGCACCGCCATGAGCTGTCCATAGACTTCCACCTGGGGTGGGCGGCCGGGCGAGAAAATCAGGTCGCTGACCTTCTCACTCGCGCGCAGCATAGCAGCCAGCAAGGCGTGCGTGGCCGTGGCGCCGGAGTTCGATGCCGGCTCAAGCGTGACCTGAAGCGGTGCTGTGCCTGGGGCTGCCATTTTCTTGCCAGGAAGTAAGAGCCCGGTTGGAGGAGGGCTTTTCGAACCTGTGGGCCGCAGTCCTGATGCTTTCTTTCCGATCTCATTCAACTGTAGCGAAAACGATCGCGGCGTTCCACGAAGAACGCCAGGTACATAGACCTTGGTAATGCAGGCTCTCGCTCCTTCGCTGGAGTCGTCACGTACGCCGGGCGAGCTTATCTGGCTCGTGCGGAGTCGTCCGAGGCGCCGCAGCACGAGCCGGGCGCTCGCGCCCACACGAAAAAAGGGCGGCTGCTGGGCCGCCCTTATGGTGGATTCGAATCAATCGCTATTTCTTGGTAGCAGCGGCCTTTTTCTTCTGGCCATAGCTGGTCTCGATGCTGCTTCCGATGTACTGGAGCATGCCTTTGGCGCCCTCGGCGAACTGCCCGGTGGGCTGCAATTCGAGATATTTGTTCAAGGCTTCTGCCGTGCCGGGCGCGGGAATCACCTTGCCGGTCTTGGGGTCGGTGGTGGCTTTGTTAATCAGGTTCACGCCCTTCTGATAGTAGGCCTCCGCCTTGTTCGGGTCGGCCGCGATTGCCTTGTCGAAGGCCGCATTGGCCTCGTCCACTTTTCCATTGTTGGTCAGCACGGCTCCTTCGTTGTAGTAGTACTGCGCGGCGCCGGGGGGATTTTGTTGCGCCGCGAACTCGTAAGCTTTCACCGCCTCGTCAACTTGACCCGTACGGGATTCGGCCTGGCCTAGATTGTTGTAATAGGCGGCCAGAACCTTGGGGTCGTCGGGCTTCGCGCCGGCTTCCATGGTCTTCTTCTTGAGCTCGATCGCTTTTTGATAATCGGTGACCGCGGTGCCGTACCGCTTCGCCTTCTCCGCCGAGTCGGTCTGCTTGGAAGCCGAGCCTAGATTGGCATCCCCCAGCCGGGCCCAGAGCAGGTCGCGTGTGGGATCGGTTTGCGTGGCCTCATTCAGAGTGGTAATCGCAGTTTCGAAATCGCCGCCCTGCATGGCCTGGTTGGCAATGGCAAGCTTTTCGTTCAGCGACTTTACCGTGTTGGTTTCCTTGGCAGCCTTGGCTTGCTGCTCTTGCATCGCCTTCAACTGTTCCGGGCTGATGCCCTTCTGCTGGGCGGCCTCGGTCTGGGATTTCTTCAGGTCGAAGTCGAGGACGGTTTCGTCGGCTCCCACCGGAAAGCCGGACACCTGGTCCAGTTGCTTGCCGTCCTGGGTCAGCACGACCTTGTACTTGCCGGGCTCAATGCCCAGAGAGAAGTATTCGCCCTTTTTGTTCGTCTTCAGGGTGTACTTCCGCCCGTTATCTGTGTTATTCCACTCGACGTTGGCGCCCGCGATCGGATTTCCTTGCGCGTCTTTGCACACGCCCTTCACCGACCCGGTAGCTTGGGCGAACACCGGGGGTACGCACAGCGCTGCCACTGCCACCACCAGCACTACCACCAGCAAACGTTGCTTCATGTTTTTGGCCTCCCGGCTCACAAAACTAATTGAGATTGATTTTTGATATCCCAGCGCCGCCTTCTGGGGCGGCGCGATCTTTAAGCTCTCCGCGCCAGCACCGCGTAAGGAATCGGGTCTGTGCTGCCCGCATCCTGAAAGGCTCGCAGGCGCAGAACACAGCTGTCACATACGCCGCAAGCGCTGTCCTCCCGGCTGTAGCACGACCAAGTTAAATCGAAGGGCGCGCCCAGTTCAAGGCCCAGACGCACAATTTCAGATTTGCGCAGCCGAATCAACGGCGTGACGATTTCGATCCGGCCATCTTTCGTGCCCAGCTTTATCACCTCATCGAACGCCTGGTAATAGGCCGGACGGCAATCGGGATATCCCGAGCTGTCCTGCTCCACCGCGCCGATATATATCTGACTTGCCCCCAGCACCTCCGCCCAGCTCACAGCCACAGACAAGAAATGCGCGTTGCGGAAAGGCACATAGGTTATCGGAACATGGTGTCCGATAGCTTGCGCTTCGGGAACGCCAATGTTGTGGTCGGTCAGCGCCGACCCGCCAATGGCGGAAAGCGCTTCGTTCCTGACCAGCAGGCGGTCCCGAATCCCCAGGCGGTCGCAGATGGCGGAAAAAGCCCGGCGCTCGCGTTCTTCCGTGCGCTGTCCATAGCTGACATGCACCGCGGCGGCCTGGTGATCGCGCGCCGCCAATGCAGCACAGACACAGGAGTCCATGCCGCCACTCAGGAGTACAACCGCGCGTTGTGCGTCTTTCACCATGTCTTAGATGTCATTCGCCGTCTCGCCCTAAATGCCTGAAACCAAACAAGATCGTTGAAGCATTTCAGAGTGCAGATTTCAAATTGAAGATTTCGAAATCGTGTGCAGTGATTGGCGTTCACTCTGAAATCTACAATCTGAAATCTTCAATCCTCTAGACCCCTTTCATCGCTGGATCCCACACAAACTTATGGATTTGCAGCGACAAGCGGGCCTGAACTCCGTCCGCGAGCATCCACTCCGCGAGTTCGCGCGGATCGAGCAGGCACCCGGACGAATCGCGCGCGCCAGTCGCTTGCTTGCTGAAAGCGGGAGAGAACAGCACCGCATTCACACGCCCATCAAGATGGTGACGCGACACAAAGTCCCGCGCGAACTCGTAATCATTGCGATCACTGAGCACGAACTTGACCTCGTCCTCTGGTTTCAACCAGTCGAGGTTCTCCGCGTGAAAAGTCTCGGGCTCGCCCGAGTTCGGACATTTTACATCCACAATCTTGATGACCCGCCGGGGCACACGCTCCAGAGGACGCTCGCCGCTGGTCTCAAGCAGAACGGTGTAGCCCGCGTCCAGAAGGCGCTGCATCAGCGGCACCACTTCCCGCTCCTGCAACATGGGCTCGCCGCCGGTGATCTCCACCAACCCGCCGCCCGGACTCAACTGTTCAACCTCTTCGATCACTTCTTCCAGCGCCCGGCGATGACCGCCGGTGAAAGTGTACTCGCTGTCGCACCATGAACAACGCAGATTGCAGCCCGTCAGCCGGACAAAGACACAAGGCAGCCCTGCGTAAGTGGACTCGCCCTGGATCGACTTATAAATCTCGGTAATCTGCATGAAGCAGTTTCCAGTTTCTGGTTCCCTGTTTCTGGTTCCCTGTTTCCAGTTCTAGCTTTGCATTGTCATCCTGAGCGATCCGGCCGTTTCGATTGCGAAACGGCGGGTGAGTCGAAGGACCCCCACAGCGCTGATACAGCTGAAAATCTCAGGATTTTCTGGCGCGCGCCACCAGCCGCACCTACTCCGAATAAGTTGCGGTCGTCACATCAGTTTCGAATACGGTGACATTCTTGACTCGCACCCGGCCCTGGGTGACGCGATCCAGATTTACGTTGGTCTCGTCGTAAAAATATTTAGCCAGATTTTCCGCCGAGGGATTCAGCACCTTGAAAGGGTCCAGATCGTTGATCATCTGGTGGTCCAGCCGGTCGATGACCGGCTTCATGGCTTCTTTTAGTTCTCTGAAATCAAGCAACAGACCGGCTTTGTCCAGTTCCTTGCCCGCCAGGGTCACCCGCACCTTGTAGTTGTGGCCGTGCGGATTCTCGCACTTGCCCTTGTAGTTGCGCAGGTAGTGCCCCGCGGCAAACGAATCTTCGACCGTAACCTCGTACATGGATCCTCTTGGCGGGCGGCGCGAATACGGACCGGACCGCAGCGCATGAACTAACCTTCTATTTTACCCCGATAGGCCATGTAGGGCGGACACTCTTGCCCGCCGCCTCTGAATTTGACCTTGGTTTGGCTTTTTTGCGGGTTGCTTGTTCGCTCCGAGCGGTGGCTTTAAATCCAAATCAAAAGCGCCTGACAGGAGTGTCCACCCACATGGCTATTCAATCCCGAAGAACTCCTCTACCTGCTTTAGATCAGTCGTCCGTCGATACGGCGGCAGGCTCTCCACGAAGACCTTCCCGTATTGTTTCTTCAAGATACGGTTGTCCAGCAAGACCAGCAATCCTCGATCATGCAAGGACCGGATCAGGCGCCCAAAGCCCTGTTTCAGCGTAATCACGGCTGCCGGCACCTGGTATTGGAAGAAGGCGTTGCCACCATCGGCGTCAATGGACTTGACCCGCGCCGCTACCACCGGATCGCTGGGCACCGCGAACGGCAGGCGGTCGATGATCACGCAACTCAGTTGCTCGCCTTGCACGTCCACGCCCTGCCAGAACGACGAAGTGGCGAACAGTACGGCGTGGGGTGTTAGCCGGAATTCCTCGAGCAACGCGGTCTTGGGAGCGTCGCCCTGTAACAGCATGGGGAATTCCAGTTCTCCAAGCAGGCGCTGGTAGACATCGTTCATCTGTGCGTAGCTGGTGAACAGGACGAATGCTCGCCCGCGGGTGATTTCGAGCAGCCGCCGGATGCGATCGGCCGCTTTTGCCGTAAATTGCGGCGTGCGAGGATCGGGAAGGTCGGGAGGCACGTAGAACAGCGCCTGATTTTCGTAATCGAAATGCGAAGGCAGGACGGCTTCCCGGACGTGCTCCAGTCCAAGGCGCTGGCGCATGTATTCGAAGCTGCCACCCACGGCGAGCGTCGCCGAGGTCAGCACCGCGCATTCGAGTTTGTCGAACAGACAACTCTTCAGGATCGGAGCCACATCGATGGGAGTCGCCTGGAGGAACACATTCAGCTTGTCGCGTCCGCCGCGCCGGCGCTCGATCCAGAAAACGGTGTTGCGGTCTTCGGATTCCATGAGGAAGCCGAGTTGCACCTGCAACTCCTGCGTCCGCCGGGCGAAATTGAAGACTTCTTCCGGCTTGGACGGCAGATTCTCCAACTCCGACCCCAGGCGGGTGAGCGACTGCTGCAAGCCCAGGAACTCATCACCATTTTCTTCCATGAACTCGCGCCGGCCTTCGAATGCGAACCGGCCTTCACCCTGAGGCAACAGGGCGAAGAAGAACATGGCTCGCTCACGCAAGCTTTTCAACGCTCCCGAGAGCGAAGCGGACAACATATGGTTGCGTTGCAGCGACACTTCCACGTCGCGGCACAACTCCTCGAATCTCCCATTGCTGACCGAAACTCCGAAATAGCTTCCGGCAACGTCTTCCAGTTCGTGGCCTTCGTCGAAGATCACGGCCCCGGCTTCCGGCAGGATTCCGGCATCGGGCGCGTACTCGGCCTGCTGCTTGATGGAAAGATCGGCGAAGAACAGGTGATGATTGACGATGATGATGTCGCTCTCCATGGCTTTGCGATGCATTTCGGTGATGAAGCAGCGGTCCCAGGCGCTGCATTTCTGTCCCAGGCAAGTGTCGGAGCGAGCGTCAATCTTGTGCCAGAGCGCACTGGCTTCCGGAAGTGACGCGAGTTCGGCCCGGTCCCCGGTCTGTGTGACCTTCTCCCAGGCGGCAATGGCGCGGTAGTGCTCGATTTCCTCCAGACCACTCAGCACGGGCTGGTCGGTGAGGTCATAGAGCTT
>Ga0066790_10000410_pt1 | contig 15870 bp, 17 predicted proteins | sample OrgsoiDNA2013050_FD_70963 | JGI IMG/M metagenome (GOLD analysis project Ga0066790, IMG submission 70963) | Permafrost soil microbial communities from the Arctic, to analyse light accelerated degradation of dissolved organic matter (DOM) -... | ecosystem: Environmental > Terrestrial > Soil >...
TTCGATTTCCCGATGGGCAACATCCAGATGGTCGGCAAGTCACAAGCACCGATGTTCCGAGGCGAGAAGCCGGGGGAGACGAGATTTGCCCCCAACTGGTCGCTAGAGGACGTCGCCAAGCACGCGGTCGACTTCTGGCTCTCCACCGAGGATCTCCCACGACCGGAGAACCGCGTGACGGTCGACGACCAAGGCGCGATCACAATCGCCTATGCCGCGACCAATCAGGAGCCGAAGGAGCGTCTGTACGAGCAGCTCAAATCGATGCTCGGCCACCTGGGGATGCACCATCACCACCTGCTGCCCCATACCGCCTACCTCAAGAACGAGATCCCCGTGGCCGGGGTGGCCCACCAAGCCGGCACCTGCCGGTTCGGCCGCGACCCGAGCACCTCCGCGCTCGACGTCAACTGCAAGGCCCACGAGCTTGACAACCTGTACGTGGCCGACACGAGCGTCTTCCCGAGCATCGGCGCCGTGAACCCGGCACTCACGGCGATGGCCAACGCGCTGCGGGTGGGAGACCGGTTGCTGCACCGGATGGGGGTCAGCGCCGCCGACGGCCAAGCCGCCGGCTCAATCTCGTGAGCGCGGCTTCATAATTCAACGGTCGCGTCCAGCACCACGCCCGTGGCTGAGCACCGGCTTTGCCTGAGCGCCGGATTCGCTGCGTCTCATGTCCCACGTCCACATCCACGCGCCGCACGAGCTGAGCGAACCGCCCGAGGCCAAGCCCGAGGACGAGAAGCCCGGCCGCTTCAGCGAGCGCTGGCTCGAGTTCAGCGCTGTGGTGCTGCTCTCGCTGGCGACGCTGGCCACCGCCTGGAGCGGCTACCAGGCCGCCCTGTGGTCAGGCGAGCAGTCCCAGAAGTACGCCCAGGCGTCGACGCTGCGCGTTCACTCCAACCAGCAGTCGGTGCTCGCCGGGCAAACCCATCTTGGCGACCTGGTGCTCGTCAACGGCTGGTTCAACGCGATCGAGTCAGGTAATCGAAAGCTCGCCGCCGACTACCGGCGCCGCTATCGCCCGGCCTTCCAGCCGGTGTTCAACGATTGGCTGGCGCTGCACCCGCTGACCAACCACCGGGCCCCCCCTGGTCCAACCTACATGCCGCAATACCGTCTGGCCGCGTCGGCGGCCGCCGTGGCGCTCGACGCCCGGGCCGACAAGCTCTATGCCGAGGGGACCGAGGCCAAGACCGACGACGACCGTCATATTCTCTCGACCGTGTTCTTCGCCGCCGTGTTGTTTCTCGCCGCCGTGTCGCTGCGGCTGGAGTGGAGACCGCTGCGGATCGCGGTGCTCGCATTCGGCACGGTCATGTTCCTCGGTTCGCTGGTGTTCGTGCTGACGCTGCCGACAGCGGCCTAGTGCCGTCGCCCTCGTAAGCTCGCCTGCGTTCGAGCGGCCCCAGCGGCGCGTCGGCTCACGTCGTCGAGGCTGGGGTGGTGGTCTGAAGGCTGTCGGTGACCTCGGGGTCGTCGGGTTCGCCCCAGTCGATATGGGCGGCGCTGGAGCGCTGGTCGAGCACCTGGGGTCCGCGGGTCTTAGAGAAGTAGTCCCAACCCCAGTCGATGAACGCCTCGATCCGGTTGCGCACGCCGCTCATCAACGCCGCGTGCACGCCGAGCCACGCCGCGAACGCGATCGAGCCGTGCAACTCGTGGCGATGCTTGCCGACCTCGGCGACCGCCGCGCCACGGCCGATCATCGCCATGATCCCCTTGTCCTTGTAGTGAAACTCGACGCGTGGCTCGCCGGCGATCTCGGCCAGAACGCTCTCCGCGACACACTGGCCGCTCTGCAGCGCGACCGACCCCAACTGCGGGAACGGCTTACCGTCCGGCCCGGGGATATTGGCGATATCACCAACCACGTACACGCCACGGAATCCCTCGACCGTCAGATCAGGGCCGACATCGATCCGCCCGCCCCGCCCCTGGGGAATCCCGCTCGCGGCGGCCGGCGAAGCAGCCATCAGACCACCCGCCCACGCCACACACCGAGTCTCGATCACCCGTCCATCCGAGAGCAGCACATGATCCGCGGCGACCTCCTTGACGCCCGTCCCGAGCAGGAGCTTCACACCCCGCTCCTGCAACACGCCGCTGGCGTACTTGTGCGCCCGGTCAGAGAACCCCCCCAGCACCACATCCCCCAGATCGACGAGGTGGATGCTGGCGCGCGAGACCGCCAAATCGTGATACTCGACCGGCATCGTCTCGTTGATCATGTCCGCCATCGAGCCCGCCAATTCCGTGCCGGTTGCGCCCGCGCCCACGATCACGAAGTTCAGCGCGCCCCGATCGATCAGCGACGGATCGCGATCCGCATTCTCAAAACACGCCAACACCCGGGTGCGCAGCCGTTCGGCATCCCCCAGCGAATACAGTGGAAACGCGTGCTCCGCCGCCCCCGGAGTCCCGAAGAAGTTCGCCTGCGCGCCCGCCGCCAACACCAGGACATCCCCCCGATACGTCTGACCCACAGCCGTCGACACCGACCGCGACTTCGGATCGACCGCCACCACCTTCTCCAACTTCACATCAACGTTCTCATCCCCATGGAACGCCTGACGCAACGAGAACGCGATATCCGACGCCGACAGCTGAGACGTCGCGACCTGATACAGCAGCGGCTGAAACTGATGATAGTTATGCTGGTCGATCAACGTCACCCGAACCGAGTCCTTGCCGGCGAGCGCCTTCGCGCAACCGAGACCGGCAAAACCACCGCCCACAATCACCACATGCGTCTCGGCCTGTCCATCCGCCTCGTGCGAACCTTCTGATGCCACGCTAGACCACCTCCACGTCCTCTGAATTGACCCCACCGACAGTCCTTACCGCCGAGCACGATCGAGTACACACTCCGACCTGCGGATCCGCCTCCCCCGAAGCGGGTGAAGTCGGCGGGATTGCCGATCACGATGAGTGATACCAGCCCCACGCCGAGGACGTATCGCGTCGAGGAAGCCGTCGCTGACGACTTGTCGGCGTGGGTCCTGCACGACGACGGGAGCGATCTCCACGCCACCTGGGTGCCGGAAGCAGGCATGCTCGGGGCCTCACTGGTCCACCAGGGCCAAGAGCTCCTGTGGCAGGGCGCCGGGGTCAGGGCCTACGCCGAGCGGTGCGCGTTCATGGGGATTCCCTTCCTGCACCCCTGGGCCAATCGGCTCGATCATTTCGGCTACGCAGCGGGGGGGCATGAGGTGGTGCTCGACCCCGCTTCGCCGCTGCTACTGCTCGAGGAGAATGGCCTGCCGATTCACGGCCTCCTGAACGCGTCGCGTCGATGGTCGGTTCTGGAGTCCGCTGCGGGGGCTGACGGCGCTCGGCTGGTGGCCGGCCTGGAGTTCGACGATGCCGAGCTGCTGGCCGCATTTCCGTTCCCCCACCGCGTGAATATGGATGTCCGGCTGGGTGGCGGAGCGCTTGAGGTGGCGATTTCCCTGACCCCCACGGCCGATCAGCCCGTGCCCGTCTCATTCGGCTTTCACCCGTACCTGAGTCTTCCCGGCGCGCCACGCTCGGAGTGGGAGGTCGCGTTTCCGATCCGCCGCCGAGTACTGCTCGACGACCGAAACCTTCCCACGGGTGAAACAGTCGCCGCGACGCCGATTACCGGATCGATCGGCGCGCGCACGTGGGACGACTGCTTTGACCGTCTTGAGCAACCAGCTCGCTTCAGCGTCTCCGGAGGCGGGCGGACGGTGGTGCTTGAGTTTGCGCAGGGCTATCCCGTCGCGCAGGTCTTCGCCCCGCCGGGCAAGGAGTTCCTGTGTCTCGAGCCGATGACCGCGCCCGTCAATTCACTGGTCAGCGCCGCAGGCGCGCTGGTTTGGGTTCCCCCCGGGCAGCGACACACCGCCAGCTTCAGGATCGTCCCCGCAGGGCCCGACCGCTAGCTCGGCCCGCGTGATCTGAGCGTGCTGAATTAGCACGTCGATGGCGCGGGCGAGGGCCTTCTCAGCAGGTTCCTATGGTGGCGGTGACGACGGGGTGGGTGCGGCCGAACCGGCGGGCCGCGCGCTCTGCCGGGCGGTCTGGATGGCCGACAGCTTGAGCGTCGCGAGATACGCCACCGCGACCCCGACGATCACCAACGGCTCAGCCCCCGGCCCGGACTTCGAGGTTAACAACGACGCGATCACGATCGCCGAGAGCGGCAAACGCAGAATCGCGACGGTCCCTGCGCCGATCCCCACTGCCACCGCCGCCGTCACCGGAAACCCCGGCAACCGCGACGCCAACACGCCTCCCACGGCCCCCAAGAAGATCGCCGGGAACGTCGGACCGCCCCGAAAGCTCCCCAACGACAACGCATACGCCAACCCTTTACACACCACCAGCAGCAACAACGCCCCGACTGACCACGACGCCGCGCCTGACACAAACCCCGGCAGCGCGTCCTGACCCGAGAACAACACCTCGTTCACGCCCTTCCCCGACACCTCGTAGAACACGATCGCCAACCCCCCGACCAGCAACCCGCATACGGGCAACACCAAGAACGGACGCGGACGAGCGACCCGGAACGTCAACAGCCCCCCCGACCGAACGGCAAACGCCACCACCGCGACCACCAACCCCAGGAGGATCGTCCAACCGAAGTTCCCGATCGTCGGCCGGTCAAACGCCGGCAGGCTCAACGGGCCCAAGGCATAGGCACTCGAGCTCAACCCGGTCCAGGACCCCATCCCGATCGACACCAACGTCCCGATCGCCGCGCCGACCAACCCCGGCACGAGCACCACCGGCAGCCTCGCCCCCCCAAGCCCGGTCGCCTCAATCAGAATGATCGCCGCGATGATCGGCGAGCTGAACACCAGCGACAGCGCCGCGAAGCTCCCCGCCGCGGCGACCACCATCAACATCTGCGACGGCGCGTCGCTGCGCGCCAGGCGCACCACGAACACCCCCAAACCCGCCCCCAACGCGATCAACGGCGCCTCCGGCCCGATCACCACGCCCAGCCCGATCGACGCCAGCCCTGCCAGCACCACCCCCGGCAGCATCTCCGGCGTGACCAACCCCCCGCCCACCTTCAACCCCTCCGCCGGCACATGCCCGCCCGAGCCCGGCAACCTCACGATCGCCCACGCGACCACCAACCCCGCCAGCACCAGCACCGGCAAGGACCACCACACCGGGGCCCCGGAGCCGAACCCCAGAGCGTGGGGCAGATGCACGAACACCTCCTGCTGCACCTGATACACCAACTCCAAGAATCCCCATGCCGCGAACGAAACGACCACGCCCACCACCACGGCCACCGCCAACAACACCAGAAACCCCCGACTGACCAGCAACACCGCCGGATCCACGTCTCGCCCAGAGCCCCCGGCAGCCCCAGGTCCACCGGCAGCCGGACCCCCACCCGGACCAGCCGGAGCCGGAGGTTGCACGCCGGGGGAACCCGACTCAGCGGAGTTCAACGGAACCTCCCCGATCGAATCCGCTCACGGATTCCCCAGCTTCAGCGGACTCCGCCATTGCCAAAACCCTATGACCACCCGCCCACCCCCCGCGTCACCCCGATCGGGTGACCACCAGACCCCCCCGAGGGCGGCCGGCGGCGAACTCGCCGCCGGCAGCCGCAGCACAAACCAGCCTCGCCAACGAGACGGGAAGCACCTAAGACGCAGCGTCGGCCTTGGGCGTCAACGCCTCCTGCAACTTCGCCGTGTCCTCATCCGACAACGAGGTCTTGATCACCGTACCCCCGTACTGCTCAAGCGCCGCCGTCGCCTTATCCGGCGTCACCTGCTCAATGATCAAGAACAACGCCGAAGTCCCCGGCTGCACGTAATCACGCACCTGCTCCTGAAACGCCTTATCAATCCCCTTCTCCCCCAAATGCCCAAACAACGCCCCAAACCCGGCCCCCAACGCCAAACCCGCGAACGGGACGAAGAACAACAACCCGAACAACAACCCCCAAAACCCACCCCACGCCGCCCCACCAGAAGCCGAAGCCCCCCCATGCGTCGTCGTCACGTGATACTTCCCCTCCAAATCACGCGAAATCGCCGCCACCTGATCCGCCTGAATGATCAACTCCGACTCCAACCGCTGAACCGTCTGACGCGCCTGCTCAGCCGTCGTCTGATCCGGATACCCAATCGCCACCAACGTCGACATAACCCAAACTCCTTTCGTCGCGTAAACCAACACCAACCGAAACCGTCCCGCCCCCAGGGAATCAAATCAGAACTCAGCGGCGTTCGGATCCTCGCTTCAGGCCCGCTCCCAGCCAGGCGAATCCGGCTGCCCGGCCTCCGAGTACGAGCCGCCGGACGGCCCCCGGCGAGCCCCGCGGGGCGCCAGAACGGCGACGACGCGCCGCCTTGAAACCAGATCGCCGCCGACTGCGTCGGCCGTGTCGGGCTCGGTTTCCGGCGGGCTGTGGGTGACGATCGTCCCGGCGAATACGTCGAACACGCCTCGCCGGCGCGCGCTGATGAGGATCGGCACGTATCCCCAGAACAACGGCAGCGAGAGCACCATCCACGCCAGCCGCAGTAACGCGTGCCGCGGGCGCAGCCGACTGCCGTTCGCGCGCGTCACCCGGATCTGCATCACGCGACTGCCCGGCGTCTGCCCGGTGGTCGTCCAGAACACGCCGAAATAGCTCACCACCCACACCACCAGGCACACTCCACCGACCACCGCCGCGAGCAGGTGATGACGACCGGCGATCGCGAACACCGAGAACATCAGCAGCACTGCGCCGGTCGCCGCTAACGCCGCTGCGCCGATCAGCAACGCGTCCACCGCGATCGCGATCACTCGGGTCACCACTCCGGCGTAAGCCACCGGAGGCTCGATCGGATCAGCGCCGGTCAACCCGCCGAGAACCCTCACACCATCCCCATCCCCGTTCCCCTCCCCGTGCGCCGCTGCCGGCGACGGGAGCCCGTTGATCACGGCTCCGGCGCCCGCCCAATTCCCCCGGGCGGGTCCACGGTCATCGAGTCGAGCACGATCTCCTCCACCACCACCCGCTCCACCACCGGCGCGCCGTCGACCTGCGGGTCGACCGCGAGCGGATCCGGAGGACCGGACCGAGCGCGACGTGTGAACCGCCTCGCCAAGCGCTCCAACCGATCATCCGCCGTGCGCGAACGATCCCGCACCACCCCCGCCATCTGATTTGCGAATCCGACCCCCTGTTGGCTGATCGCGTTCGTGACCGCCGGACTCTGCGCGATCTCCTCGATCATCACCCACAACCCGTCGCTCTCCAACAACTCCGCCAACACCGCGTCGATCAACCGACTCTCCATCACCCCCCGCACCAGACGCTCCGCGGCCGCACTCTCCACCACCCGCTCCACCACGCGGTCCAACACCCCATCTGCCAAAGCGCTTGCCACGACCCGATCCAACACCCCATCCGCCGACGCGCTCGCCAGCACCCGATCGAGCAGCCCATCCGCGAGCGCACTCGCCGCCACCCGATCAACCACCTCCTCCGCCAGCGATGAGCGCACCACCCCATCAACCCCCCAGAGCACCAGGTCCACCCCGGCCAGCACGGCCTGCCTCCCCGGACCCCCCAACAACCCGCGCGCCCGCCGATCAATTCCCCCGCTGATCCGTCCCACCGGGCCCACGACCACACCCACCAAACCCACGCCTACCGTCTCAACCGGCCAACAACTTCGCCTTCTGCCCCGCAAATTCCTCATCCGTCAGCACACCCTGCTCATGCAACTTGCCCAACTCCCCCAACCGCGCCAGCATATCCGAGGTCACCCCGCCTCCCGCAGGCGCAGCCGCGGGGGCCGGCGCCGCTGCCGGCGGCGCACTCTGCAGCTCAGCGATCTGCTGATCCTGCTCCTCCTCGCGCCCCGCAGACTCGGCATGACGCTTCCCCATGTAATACGCCCCACCACCAACCGCCGCAGCACGCAACAACGGACGCCGACGCATAAACGGCATGACTACTCTCCATCCTCAGGCAACGCCAACCCCAGCGCCACCATGATCTCCGGCGCCGCCGCCACGACCCGCGGACCACCAACCTGCGGCGCCACCGCCCGCAGCACGGCCAGGATGTCCTCAGGACTGGCACCATCACCCAACGCGTTGGAAACCTGCCACGCATACGACGCCGGCGGCGCATCCAACGCGATCAACGCCGCGATCTTCACCAACGCAAACGTCCGTGCATCGAGAGCCGACCGCTCCAGCTCCACCTCACGCAGCCCCAACCCGACCTCCAACAACGACACATCACCGGTCGCGATGCCCGACAACGTCTGATGAGTATCGGCACCAACCACTGTCATAACCCCTCCACAAATCGAACGCCAGAACCCAACACCGTCGGCACCAAAGCCAGCCGCAAGCGTATCGCAGAGCACCGCCTCAGTTCTCGGGCAAGCGCGGGCCGGCGGTTTGATCGGCGAGGAAGATCAACGCGGCCTTTACGCGCCGGCTCGTGTCGCCGGTCTCACGCAGGTTAAGCTTCATGAAGATCGCGTTGATGTGCTTCTCGACCGCGCGCTTGGTCAGGAACAGCAGGGACGCGATCGCGGCGTTGCTCTTTCCCGTCGCCACCTCGGCCAGCACCTCGCGCTCGCGGGTCGTGAGCTCGTCGAGCGGTGATGAGGACGAGCGGGCCCGCTCGGCGATCAGCTCATCGATGATCTTTGGATCGACGACCGAGCGACCGTCGGCGACCGCTTGGATCGCGGCCACCAGCTCACCGCGGTCACCGACGCGTTCCTTGAGCAGGTAGGCTCGCCCCCGCGAGCCGGACTCGAACAGCTCCAGCGCCAAGCCGGGATCGGCGTACTGACTCAGGATCACGACGCCGATCTCGGGATGGGTCTGACGAAGCTGCGCGGCCACCTGAATCCCCTCCCGATCGCGAAACGGCGGCATCCGGATGTCGCTGAGCACGACGTCGGGGGAATCCCGCTCGATCGCCTCGAGTAGCGAGTACGTGTCCTCGCACACGGCCACCACGTCCAGTTCGGAGGCTCGCGCGAGCAGCTCACGCAAGCCCTCTCGAACCAGGTAGCTGTCCTCGGCGATCACGACACGCAAGGCCATCGGCCAGACATTATGCGATGCCTGCCGAGCAGCGCGCTGACGACGGACGCTGCCGGCGTCCGGTCGGAGCTCACCCGGCCCCGCGCTGGGCGGCGAAATTCCCGATCAGCAATCCGATCACCGTGACGAGATACAGCTGGCCGGTGAGCATCTCGATCACCGCCAGCGCGTGCCCAACCGGCATCGCGGGCGTGAAGTCACCGAAACCCGTGGTGGTCAAGGCCGTAAAGCTGAAATAGACCTTGTCGCCCTGCGTGCCGCTCCCGCCCTGCGTGAAGTACGACGTCCCCGAGACCGCCGCCACGAACCCGATCAGCCAGGCGAAGATCACTCCGATCGACAGATAGATCGCCAGCGACCCGGCGACCGCGTGGATCGTCACCCCCCGCTCGCCGAGCAGTCTCAACAACCCTCGAACCAGAGCGATCGGGATCCCCGCGGTCACGAGCACCGCCAGCACGGCGGTCAGCCCTCGCGGAGCGTCGCCCACGGCGATCAAGCAGACCGCCGCGAGCATCCCCAGCGCCAGCAGCGACGCGCGACGAAGCCGAACCGATTCACGCTCCCGCGACGTCGCGACCGAGACCACCAACGCGACGCCCTCGAGCCCGATCGCGAGAGCCCGGGACCAACCCGCGGTCGGCGCGGCAATCAAGAACACGACCACCAGCAGCATCAAGATCAAGACCGTGAAATAGCGGTACTGCGGACCACCACCGCCGTCGGCACCGTTGCCGTCCGCCCGCTCCCCGCCGACGCCTGCAGGCCCAGCCCCCACCGCGTTACGCAGACCCGGACACCGCGACGCGCGCGAGCGTCCGGATCCCCTCCCAGGCATCCGCCGGCAACCGTGCCGACGGCGACGCGCCGGGATGCTGAGGGGCGATCCTGACGCGCAGCGCGCCCGGGCGCGTGCGAAACCGTAGCGGCGGGTCGAGCTTGACCGCCTCGCCGTCGATCCCGGCGGCCACGCTGCGCCCTGACCCCACCTCAAACGACGACGCAGTCCATTCGCGCACCCGCCCAGCACCGGCGGCCTGAGATCCGATGACCGCGATCCCGAGCTTCCCCGCATCCAACCGCGGACGAGTGCCCGAACCGAGCACGCTGCCGAGCCGGTACGGATCGTTGGATATCAGAACCACCGCATTGGTCTGATCCGGACGTCCATCGGGTCCCACCCAGTGCAAATCGAGCCCCTCTCCCCCCGGGCCGAGCACGGCCGGCATCGTGTCCACCAACGTTCGCAGCTTCGCGTCGCGATAGGACTCCTGCTGAACCGCCTCCGCGTACACCCCCAGCGAAACGTTGTTGACGAATACCCGGTCGTTCACCTCAGCCAAATCGACGACCCGTTCGCCGCCGCGCACGAACGCGTCAAGGGCACCGACGACATCGTCGCGATCAACCCCCAGATCCAACGCGAAATGATTGCGAGTTCCCGCCGGCACACAAACGTAGGGCAGGCCATGCTCGGCGGCCACCGCGGCGACCACGGCCTGCGAGCCATCGCCACCCGCCATGCCAACCCCATCCGCTCCACGTGCGATCGCCTCGCGCACGATCACCGCGAGATCATCGTCTCGTCCCAGCTCGATCGGCTGCACGCCCCGGGCGCGGGCCTCACCCGCAACGTCAAAGCGCTCGGCCTTTCCCCCACCCGACTTCGGGTTGTAGAACAGCACCGGACGAGCCGGGGGCGGCGCGGCCGGTAACGACACCCTCACCGCGAACGCCCTCTGGGCGGCGGCCAGCGCGAGCGCGAGCGCCGCCACGATCAGCAGGTTTCCGAGCACATGACCCTCGACCACGACCAGCACGACCGCGCCTACCACCAAGACCGACGCCACGATCCCACCGACTGCGCGCTCCCAACCACGATGAACCAACCCCCACCAGGCGACGACGATCGCCAACAGCAAGCACACGAACACCGACAACCCGCGCGGAAACGACGCAATCACGATCACGACCGCAAGCACGAACGCTGTGCCCAGCAACACCAGCGCCAGCACCGCCCCCAACCGACGACCCATGGGCAAACGAACCCCCCCGGCCTGGCTACCAGCCCAGGAGCCCAGCGTGGGTCGCGTTGGCCACAGCCTCGGAGCGAGACGACGCGTCGAGCTTGCGGTACACGGCGTGGACATGGGTCTTGACGGTGTTCGAGGACACATGGAGACGCTCCGCGATCTCGTGAAACGAGTAGTGCGTCGGCAGGAATCTGAGCACCCGGAGCTCGGCCGTGGTCAGCGACGCCACACCGACGAGCGCCGTCTCCGCGCGCCTGTCGAACTGCTCCCACGCCTCCTCGAACCACCGCTCGAACATGACCACGTCCGGCGTGCGCCGCGCCACGCGCGAAGCGTCCGCCAGCTGCTCCCGGGCGCCGGCGACATCCCCCAGAGCGAGCGACGCACGCGCGAGCATGATCCGGGTCTCCGCGCCGTACCATGCGACAAATTCATCGAGCCTGCCCACCAGCGTCACGCAGCGCGCCGCGGCCGCCTTTGCCTCATCGACACGGCCCTCGCGCAGCCCCGCGCCAGCCGAAACGGCAAACACGAGCGCCGAGGCGGGATTCTCGCTCAGGTCGTGTTGATCGACCATCGCGCCGGCGCGCCGCGCGAAGTCTGAGGCGGTCTCAGGATCGTCGTGCTGCACCGCCAGGACCGCGAGCTGGGCCAGGCAGAGCGAAGCCACGTCCGGCGCGAGCAAAACCCCGCGGGCAGCGCCCTGCTCGAAATAGCGCTCGGCATCGGCGGCGGCGCCGGTCAGCAACGACGCGGTCCCCTGCAAGAAGCGGCAGCTGGCCCGCCACGGACTGTCGTGCGCCAACAGCTCGTACGCGCGGGCGGCGTCCTCGCCCATCCGCGTCGCTCCGGAGCGGGCCGCCCATGCCTCGATCAGCAGAATGCCGGCGAGCATGGCGTCGCGGCCCCCGCGGCGCCGGTCCGGCAGAGCGACCGCCGCGGACCGAGCCCACTGCTCGGCGAGCGCGATCTGGCCGAGCGCCAGATGACTATGCGCCATCGCGAGACCAAACGGCGCGCAACGGGCAACCCGCTCCTCAGCGACCCCGCTGCGCCACCGCTGGAGGGCCTGGTTGCGCCCCTCGCCCAGATACCTGGGGAGGTTCAGCCACAGCAGCTCACCCGCGTGCTCAACATCCCCGGCGCACAGAGCATGATCGATCGCGCGATCCAGATCTCCCGCCTGACGATGCCAATTGCCGGCGCGTCGGTGCAACGCCAGCGACATTTCCGGCTCGGCGCGCCGCAGCTCGGTCCGCAGCATCTCGGCGAACATCCCGTGCCAGCGGTACCACTCATGACTCGGGTCCAGAGGCCACAGCGGTAGGTTGGAGCGCGAAAGCTCAGCCAGCATCGACGCTGACCCCTGACAGTCCAACACCGCGTCGCACAGCGGCCCGCAGAGGCGGTCAAGCACCGAGCTCCGAGTCAAGAAGCGCCTGGTGGGCGGCGATAGCGCCGCCAGAAACTCGGCCCGGAAATACTCCGCGAGCAAATGATCGTCACCGGCGAACGGGGCCTCGCGTTCCGGGCGATCTGGCCGCGCGGCCAGCGACATTGCGGCGAACTCCAGCGCGACCGGCCATCCTTCGGTTCGCCGGACGAGGTCTTGAACCGCCGTGAACTCCAGCTCGAGGCCCGCCGCTCGCAGCAGTGAAGCCGCCTCAGCCCCCGACATCGCAAGATCCTCCACGCCCAGCTCAACCAGCATCCGCTGCGCGCGCATCCGCCCGACCGGCGGCAGTGGACCGCAACGCGAAGCCAAAACCACCTGGGAGCCCTCCGGCAACCAGTCCAGAACTCCGAGCACGGCATCCCCGAGGACGTCGGCGCGAACCATATGAGCATCATCGATGACCAGCACGAAGCGGTGGTCGAGGGCCCGCCGGACCCCGATCCGAGCCACCGCAGTGGCGATCGAACCAGCCAAGGTCGCGGGGTCGGCGTCATCCCGCTCGAGCGTCACCCACGCGACTGGGCGCCCGTCATGTTCGGCCCATTGCGCGAGTACCGTTGTCTTGCCGTAGCCCGCTGGAGCCGACAGCAGCACCAGCCGACGCGACCGCGCATCGTCCAAGCGGCTCAGCACCCCCGAGCGACAAACGAGCCCCTCAGTGCGTCGCGGAACCCGGAACTTGGCCTCCACCAGGTCGATCGCAAATCGCGGACCTGCCGCATCCTCGATGGCCAGCAATTCGTTGCCCACCTTGATCGCGCCGGCCACCGACACAGGTTCCCCCGCCGACGGCACCTGCGGCAAGGTGGTATGCCTGCCACCCGTCGGGGTGCGCCTACCACCTTGGCCCGCCGCGCCGATATATGCTGAAGCGATCCCGCGTCCCGGAGAGGAGCAGAACGATGGCCCGCAGCCCGCAGGAGGTGTTTCAGCATCACGGCGAGGTGCTGATGGCCGAGGATCTCGACGGCATCGTCAGCGACTACGCAGATGACGCAGTGTTCATCACGCCGGATGGCGTTCGCAAGGGCAAGGACGGTGTCCGCGAGGGATTCGTCAAGCTGCTCAGCGACATCCCCGGCGCCAGCTGGGAGCTGCCGACAGTGTTATTCGAGGACGACATCCTGCTACTCGAATGGAAGGCCGACTCGGCCAAGGCCAAGGTCGACGACGGGATCGACACGTTCGTCTTCCGCGACGGTCTGATCCGCGTGCAGACGCTCCGCTACACCGCGGTCCCCAAGAGCTGACCCTTTTCCTACGGACCCTTACGATCCCGGCGCAATCAGGCGTTCGATCAGCGCGCGCACGTCGCCCGCGTCGAGTGCCTGGGCCGCGAACCGCGCGGCGTCAAGGACGTACGCGTATGACCAGGACGGCTTAATCTCGACGTCGGCCCCCCTGGGTGGGATCCTGCCCGATCTCGCGGCCCTGGGTCGGATCCTCGAACGGCTGTTCCCCGACCTCGCGCCCTTGGGTCGGATCCTCGTCGGGCTGTTCCCCGATCTCGCGCCCCTGGGTTGGATCCTCGTACGGCTGTTCCCCGACCTCGCGCCCCTGGGTCGGATCCTCGTGCGGTTGTGATCCGACTTCGCGTCCTTGGGTCGGGTCCTCGTCTTGACGCTCACCGTTCCCCGCATCCTCGACCGAGCCCTCGCTGGTGCTCATGTCCCGCTCCTCTCGTTCGCCTCGGGTTCGCGCGTTGAGCTAGCGCCCGGCGGGAACCGTTCGTTGATCTGAACGTGGTGTATCACTCTCACGCCTGGTTGGCTAGGAGTCCGTCAACCAATAGCTTGAAAACGTGGCCAAGCGAACTGTGTCAGGACGCATGAAGCGCATCCTCGTCGCCAACCGGGGGGAGATCGCGGTGCGCGTCATCCGGGCGGCTCACGACTTGGGGCTGGAGGCAGTCGCCGTCTACAGCACCGCCGACGCCGACGCCCTGCACGTCCGCATGGCCGACGAGGCAGTGGAGATCGGCCCTCCACCGGCTGCACGCAGCTACCTCGAGATCGCGAAAATCGTCGACGCAGCCCGCGCCACCGCAGCCGAGGCGGTGCACCCGGGCTACGGATTCCTGTCCGAGCGCGCCGACTTTGCCCGCGCGTGCGAAGACGCCGGTCTGGGGTTCGTGGGGCCGCGTTCTGAGCACATTGCGCTGATGGGCGACAAGGCCCGGGCGCGGGAGGCGGCTCGGGCCTCCGGCGTACCCACGCTCGCGGGCAGCGAAGGCGCGGTTGACGGCGTCGAGGGCGCGATCAGCATCGCTTCGGAGATTGGCTATCCGATCGCGCTGAAGGCGGCCGCAGGCGGAGGCGGACACGGTCACCGGGATCGATCTCGTCGCCGAGCAGTTGCGGATCGCCGCGGGGGAGCCGCTACGGCTCGAGCAGGCCGCGATCGTCGCTCGCGGCTGTGCGCTCGAGTTGCGGATCAACGCCGAGGATCCAAGCCACGGTTTTCAGCCATCCCCGGGCACAGTGGAGGAGTTATCGCTGCCGTCAGGACCGTGGGTCCGCGTCGACACCTGGATCGAGCCGGGAAGCACGGTGCCGCCGTTCTATGACTCGCTGATCGCCAAGCTGATCGTGTGGGCGGATGGTCGCCCGGCGGCGATCGAGCGTGCCCGGCGAGCGCTCGGCGAGGTTGTCATCCAGGGCATCAGCACGACGACGCAACTGCTCGCTGAGCTGCTACGCGAGCCGTGGTTTGCCGCGGCCGAGTTCGATACCGCCACGCTCGAGGCGTGGCTCGTGCAGAAGCCCATTGAAGGTTTGCCAGCGGCTGACCGATAAGCCCCGGGCCGCCTGCCCGGATCGAACATGTCGGCCGCCACGCGCGGTGTCGAGATCACGGCCCGGAATTGTCGCTGCTCGAGCAGCGACATGCGCGCGAGCCATCCAGCGTCAGCCGTTTGATCCCGCATTGCCGCAGTCCGACGCCCAGCAGGGCTCATCTGAATCGGATGATGCGGTGCGTTTGCCGGTCCTCCACGGTGGGGACGCGTGGGCCCTGTATTTGTCTTCTCGCTGACCGCGGCGCTGAACCCGACGCTGTTGGCCGCCGTGACCCTGATGCTGACGCTGAACCACCCGGAGCGGCTGTTGCTCGGGTATCTGCTCGGGGCGCTGGTCACGAGCATCACCTGCGGCCTCGTGATCGTGTTCGCATTGAGCGAATCGAGCGCGTCGAACACGGCCAAGCGGACCGTCAACCCGATCATCGACATCGTCTTGGGAGCGTTGATCCTGCTCGTCGTAATCGTGGTCGCGACCGGCCGCGATCAGCGGCGCCGGGCGTGGAGCGAGCGCC
>Ga0066790_10000411_pt1 | contig 15842 bp, 12 predicted proteins | sample OrgsoiDNA2013050_FD_70963 | JGI IMG/M metagenome (GOLD analysis project Ga0066790, IMG submission 70963) | Permafrost soil microbial communities from the Arctic, to analyse light accelerated degradation of dissolved organic matter (DOM) -... | ecosystem: Environmental > Terrestrial > Soil >...
GAAATTCGACGCAAGCACGAGTCGCATGTTTGCCGACAGGTCGAAGTGTCTATACCGCTGCCCGACGAACCTTACAAGACGCTTGCTCTTCGCCCCTGGCTTATAGGAAAGTAGAAGACAATCTCTGAACAAGCTTAACGGCTGGTCGTTCAATTGCGGGCGAGAATGGGGTGTTGCGTTCAGGAAAAAATGGGGTTTAGGAGTAGCAGTAGGCGGTCTCAAAATCCGCCGACCTTCGGGTCTTGGGGGTTCGACTCCTCCTCCCGGAAGCAACTTCTATTCCCTCAGGCAATATCTTCGCCAGCAGTGAATCTTTTCGGTAGTCCCGTCCTCGCTCCCTGCACTCTGCGCGAAAGCACTTTCAGAAACGTCTGTACCACCGGCGACGTGTCGTCGTCCCGATAAGCCGCCAACAGGTCGGTGCGCGTGCGCACGCCAGTCAGGCGGCGGAACACTACGTCCTTCCGCTGAATATTGCCGACGCACTTGGGCACGATGGTGACGCCGATTCCAGCCGCGACCAGACTCAAGGTGGTCTGAATTTCAACCGTGCGTTGCACGATAATCGGGCGAAAGTCTGCCTGCTGGCACAGGCCGATTACGAATTCCGTCCAACTCGGGCGCGGATGGTCAGGATACAAGACGAACGGCTCTTCTTTAAGCGCCGACAGACGCAGAGCGGGGAACCGGGCCAGACGGTGCGAGCCAGGCAGCGCAACATAAAGCGGCTCGCGCGAAATCCTGCGAAAAGCTATGCCTTCGGTCGTGGCGGGCAGCCGTAGCAACCCAATGTCGATTCGTTTCTCGACGAGTCCTTCCAGTTGCGCGTGCGCCGTCATCTCCGAGAGCGTCAAGTTCACGTCAGGCGCAGCCTGGCGGAACGCCCGCAGCACGCTGGGCAGAACGTCATAGGTGGCCGATCCAACGAAGCCAAGGTTGAGCGACCCGCTTTCGCCTCCATGTGCCCGCTGCGTCGCCAGCAACGCGTCTTCCACGCGAGCCAGAATCAGCCGGGCTCGATCCAGAAACACCTGGCCCGCCGGAGTAATCTGAACCCGCCGCCGATTCCGGAACAGCAACTGCACCAGCAGTTCCTTCTCCAGAGCCTGAATTTGACGGCTCAATGCCGGTTGGGCGATGCGCAGCCTCTGGGCAGCATGCCCGTAATGAAGATCTTCTGCCACGGCCACGAAGTAGCGCATTTGGCGCAATTCCATGAGTTGATTCTAATGCCGTAACGCTATTACTGGAAGTCTCCAATGTATTGGACGTATCACCCCCACAAGGCGCATAGTAAGGGTCTGATTTTTTCTTACGACTTTGCGGATCGTAAGGAATCTAAGTTCGCGTAACCGGCCCTCCGTCGTGCCGGCCATCGGCTCCAAGCCAGGTCAACACTCGTTATGTGGCTCGTGCGATTGGCGCTGCGGCGCCCCTATACCATTGCCGTCTCTTGCCTGCTGATCATGATCCTTGGCGTCTTGTCACTGACGCGCATGACGGTGGACATCTTTCCCGTGATCGACATTCCGGTGGTGGCGGTGGTGTGGATTTATCCCGGACTGTCGGCGCAGGACATGGAGCGCCGCGTGGTTCTCATCAGCGAGCGCGGCTACTCGACCACGGTCAACGGAATCTCGCGCATTGAGTCGCAGTCGATTCCCGGGGTTGGCATCCTGCGGGTCTACTTTCAGCCGGGGACGGAGATTGGCGCGGCCATCGCCCAGATCTCCGCGGTATCGAGCACGATTCTGCGCATCGCTCCGCCGGGAATGACGCCGCCCAGCATCATCCAGTTCAACGCCACCAACGTCCCTGTGGCGCAGTTGACCATTTCCAGCAAGACGCTGCCCGAGCAGCAACTCTACGACTACAGCCTGAACTTCATTCGCATCCGGCTGTTCACCATTCCCGGGCTCTCCACGCCCGCGCCGTTCGGCGGGAAGGAACGGCAGATCATCATCGACATTAATCCGCAGGCCCTGGCGGCCAAGGGACTGTCAGCCGGAGACGTCGTCACTGCCTTGCAGAGTTCGAACGTCATCCTTCCCGCCGGAGACGCCAGAATCGGCGGCACCGACTACACCGTGCAACTCAACTCCAGTCCGGATACGGTGGCGCAGTTCGCCCGCATCCCCATCAAGGTCGTGGGCTCCGCGACTGTGTTGCTGGGCGATGTGGCCAAGGTCGCCGACAGCTATGCCGAGCAACGCGGCATTGTGCACGTCAACGGCAAGCGCGCGACCTATCTCGCCATCTTGAAACACTCTGACGCCTCGACGCTGGCCGTGGTGGAAGCCACGCGCGATGTGCTGCCCGTGATCAAGGCCTCCGCGCCAGAAGGCATGGATCTGAAGATCGACTTCGATCAATCTGTGTTCGTGCGTGCGGCCATCGTGGGAGTGGTTCGTGAAGCCGTGCTGTCTTCGATCCTGGTCTCGCTGATGATCCTGGCGTTCCTCGGCAGTTGGCGCAGTGTGGTGGTGGTCTGCACGTCGATCCCACTGGCGATCTTCACCGCGATCATCGGCTTAAACCTGAGCGGCGACACCGTCAACATCATGACCCTGGGAGGTCTGGCGCTCGCCATCGGCATGCTGGTGGATGACGCGACCGTTGAGATCGAAAACATCAACCGCAATTTCGACATGGGCAAGGCGATCACGGTGGCGATTCTCGACGGCGCCAGCCAGATTGCCGTGCCTGCGATTGTTGCGACGCTGGCCATCTGCATTGTGTTTTTCCCGGTTGTGCTGCTCTCCGGCGCGGCGAAGTTTCTTTTCACTCCCATGGCTCTGGCCGTTGTGCTCGCCATGCTGGCCTCCTATATTTTGTCGCGAACCCTGGTGCCGACGCTGTCGCGAATTCTTTTCGAGGGCCATCGTGAAGCGGATGAGGCCAAGGAAGAGAACCAGGGAATCATTGGCCGTCTCAACCGCAGGCGCGAGCACGCGTTCGAACGCCTGCGTTCCAGCTATGGAAACGTCCTTGAACTGGTGCTGCATCACCGCGTCTTTACCCTCTGCATCTTTGGGCTGATGTTCGCAGTCACCGCCGTATTGCCTTTCATCATCGGCACCGACTTTTTCCCCAGCGTTGACGCAGGACTGATGAAGCTTCACGTCCGCGCGCCCGTCGGCACCCGCCTGGAAGATACCGAACAGATACTGATGCAGGTCGAGGCTCGGATTCGCGAAATTATTCCCGCGAACGAAATCGACACCATTAACGACATGGAAGGCCTGCCGACCTCCTACAATCTTGCCTTCGTTCCCACCGACAACGTCGGCGACATGGATGCCGAAGTTCTGATTGCATTGAAGCCTTTGCACCATCCGACCGAAGGCTACATGGAGGCGATTCGCAAGCAGTTGCCGCCCGAGTTTCCCGGATCGAGCTTCTATTTTCAGTCGGCGGACATTGTGAGCCAGGTATTAAACTTCGGCGTGCCCTCGCCGGTCGATATTCAGGTGGAAGGCCCCAACCTCGACCAGTCCTATCAGATCGCGCGCCAGTTGAACGATCAGGTTCGCACCGTGCCCGGCGCCGTCGATGTACATGTCAAGCAGGCCATTCGTTATCCCGCGCTGCGCGTGAACGTGGATCGCGAAAAAGCGGCGCAACTGGGCCTGACCGAACAGTCCGTTGCCAACAGCATTTTGATCTCGCTCTCGTCGAGCGCGCTGGTTGCGCCATCTTATTTCCTTAACCCGGCCAACAACGTGAACTACATTGTCGCCGTGCGCATCCCGCCGGAGAACTTCGATTCCGTCGCCAGCCTGATGAACACTCCTTTGAGCTTGCCGGGAGCGGCGACGCCTCTGCAATCCGCGAGCGCGCCTCAAACGCAGCCCGTTCCGCAGCCGCAGTATGAAACGCTGGCCAACGTATCCCACGTCGTCCCGGACTCCGTGCCCGCGGAAGTGAGCCACTACACTGTGCAGCGCGTCATCGACATCGACGCCAATCTGCAAGGCCGCGATCTGGGTTCGGTGGTCGCGGCCATCCAGAAAAAAATCGATGGGCTGGGGAAGCTTCCCTTGGGTATGCGCATCTCTGTTCACGGCCAGTATGAAGTCATGAACTCGTCGTTCCGCAGCCTCCTGCTCGGACTGATTCTCGCGATTGTGCTTGTGTATCTGCTGATCGTAGTTTTGTTTCAATCATGGATGGATCCTTTTATCATCATGATCGCGGTGCCTGGAGCCCTAATCGGCATCCTCTGGATGCTGGCCATCACCGGCAGCACCATCAATGTCGAATCGCTCATGGGCTCAATCATGGCGGTCGGCATCGCTACGTCGAATTCGATTCTGATGGTGAGCTACGCCAACGATGCGCGCGTCGAGAGAAACATTACGCCCCTCGAAGCCGCCCTCGAAGCCGGCAAAACACGCCTGCGCCCGGTCCTGATGACCGCGTTGGCTATGATTATCGGCATGATTCCCATGGCCCTCGCCCTCGGCGAAGCCGGCGAACAAAATGCCCCGCTGGGCCGTGCCGTTATCGGCGGACTTCTGGTCGCCACCGTGGTCACTCTTTTCGTTGTGCCGGTCGTCTACACGCTGCTGCGGAAGGATTTCCCCACGCGGCACTTGCTCGACGAAAAATTCGCCGCCGAAGCCCGTGGCGAAGTCTTCGCCGCGCATGGGAATAATTTGCAGGGAAATGGAGTGGAGGGACACTAAATGCCTGACTCGCAACCCCAACGCCGCGGATCAGCCGGACTCTATGTCGTCGGCATCGTCGCCGTCCTGATTGCCGGAGTCCTGGCTTTCCTTCTCTTCAATCGCCAGCGCACTCACGTCGAAGCTGCCAGCCAGCAGTTGACCACCGAAGGTCAGAAGGGGCCGTCGGTCCAAATCGCCACCGCGCACAAAGTGGCAGGCTCCGATACGCTACGCCTGATCGGCGAGGCGCGCCCGTTCCAGTCGGCCATCGTCTACGCCAAAGTCAGCGGCTACATGCGGAGCATTAGCGTTGACAAGGGGGATTCGGTGAAAGCCAATCAGGTGATGGCTATCATCGATTCGCCGGAGATCGACAAGCAGTATCAGGCAGGAGTTGCCGACGCCCACAACAAGGAACTCATCGCCAACCGCGCCGCGACGCTCGTAAAAAAAGAAATGATCTCGCAGCAGGACGCGGATCAGTCTGCCGCCGATGCCGCCGTCTCGAAAGCGAATCTCGAGCAAATCGGCGAATTGAAATCTTACGAACAACTGCGCGCTCCTTTCAGCGGGACAGTGACCGCGCGCTATTCCGATCCCGGCGCGCTGATTCAAAACGCAGCAACATCGCAGACCAGCGCACTGCCCTTAGTCGAAATCTCCGAGACCTCGCGCCTTCGCATCTACGTTTACGTTGACCAGGCGCACGCCGCATACGTACACAAAGGCGATGCGGTCACGATTCTCGATCAGGCCAATCCGGGATTGAAGCTGGCGGCGCGCGTAACCCGCACCAGTGGCGAGATTGATCCCAAGACCCGCACGCTGCTGGTGGAAATCGACGTCGACAATCCTCACAACCGCGTTCTCGCCGGCAGCTTCGTGCAGGTGGAAGTAAAAATACAGACGCCGCGCTATCTCGAAATTCCCGCCGACGCGTTAATCGTGCGCGCAGGCCAGACATTCGTTGCCGTCGTCACACCCGAAAACACCGTGAAGTTCACTCAGGTCGCGGTCGCCGAACAGACCGGAGAAAGCGCCCGCCTGCTCACCGGCCTGAACGAAGGCGAGCGTGTGGCCCGCAGCCTGGGCGAGCGCGTTCCCGAGGGCGCAAAGATTCAGCCCGTCGGCGCGCCGGGCAGCTAGCGGACGCCACGGCTCCAGCCGCGAAGCGGCGGCATGTGATAGTCCGGCACGGTAGTGCCCGGAGGCGTTAACAAACGCAGGCACCAGTCCCGTAGGGACGGCACGCGCGACCCGCGGGCTTCGATTTAATGAAAATGCGTGCACAATTCGCCGCCCTGGCCTTACTCGCACTCGCAACCCCGCTCCTCGCCCAGGACCAACCACTCTTCCTCGCCGACTGCTATCGCCTCGCCCAACAAAATCAACCCGACCTCGCCACCGCCGAATCGCAAGTCCATGTCGCCGAAGCGCACCTCAAAGAGCGCCGCTCCCCCTATTTCCCTCATCTGAGTTTCGGAGCAAGTCACAACCAGCAAACCTACAATTTCGCTGCCGTGCCCGGAACCGCTCCCAGCACCTTCGCCGCCAATTATCACGGCGAGTCAGGGTCGACCTCTCCTTACTACTTCACCGGACTCAACTTCAGCCAGAACATCTACGACTTCGGCCTGACCCGCGGCTCCGTCGAACGCAGCAAAGCTGAACTCGCGCAGGCACAACAGAACCGCGACCGGGTCCGCCAGGAAACGTTGTTGAACGTGCGCAATGCATACTTCACCGTGCTGGCCGCGCAGGAACTGGTCCAGGTCCGGGAAAAAACCGTACAGAACCAGAGCAAGCACCTCGACCAGATCAACGCGTTCTTCCAAGTCGGCCGCGTTCCGAAGATCGACGTCACCCGCCAGGAAGTCCAACTAGCCAACGCGCAGCTCGACCTCGTTCAAGCGCAATCGGACCTCACCGTCGCACATGCCTCTCTAGCGACGTCGATGGGATTGCCAGTGAAAAATACATTCACGCTCGTCAATGTATTGGGCTCAGCTCAGGTGCTCGATCCGGTCGACAGCTATCTCACCCAGGCCCAGCAATCCCGCCCCGACCTGCGAGCCCTGCGCGAAGTCATCGCGGCCGCCGAGGGCGATATCGTTGCCGCACGCTCAAACTTCCGCCCGCACCTGAACTTCTCCAGCTTCGCCAACTTCGAGAATCTGAAATTCCCTCTGATCTGGAACCTCGGCTTCGGCGAAAGCCTCATCCAGCCTCTTCTATCCGGCGGCTACAACCGCGCCTATCTCAATGAAACTGAGCAGGCCAAGAACGCCGCCGAATCGAATCTGAAATCCGCCACGCAGCAAGTCAACCGCGAAGTCTACACCGACTACGCCAACACCACCGTCTCCCAGCAGCAGATCGATCTCGCCACCAAGGCCGACGAAGAAGCCAGGCAAAATCTTGAGTTCGCCGAGGGCCGCTACTCCGCCGGAGTCGGCAACATCATCGAACTCACCGACGCCGAACTCCTCGCCGCCACCGCCGGAGCTCAGGTCGTCACCGCCCGCTATAACTACCAACTCTCCTACGGCCGCCTGGAAGTCGCCGCCGGCAAAGATCCCAGCGAGTAAATGCAATCCGCGGATGTCATCGGCAAGAAACCGGCGGGGCGACCGTGGAAGAGCGGCGCTTCAGCGCCGCGTCAGCGATCAAAAATGATTCGGGCTTCAGCCCCCGTTGTATACTCTCTGCGCCTAGGAGACTCTCATGCAAAGCCGCATCACCGGCACCACTATGCCCGTCCTGGAATTCATGCTCGATCCCAACGAATCCATCATCTCCGAAGCTGGCGAACTTTCGTGGATGAGCGCCTCCATTCAAATGACCACCCATACGCAATTCGGCGGCGGCGGAGGCCTGTTCGGCGTGCTCAAGCGCGTGGCCGGCGGCGGCTCCATCTTCATGAGCGAATATCGCGCCATGGGCGCTGCCGGTGAACTCGCCTTCGCCACAAAACTCCCCGGCCACATCGTCCCCGTCGAAGTTGCGTCGGGACACGAATACATGATCCACCGCCACGGCTTTCTCTGCGCCACGCCGCAGATTCAGATCGGCGTCGGCTTTCAGCAATCGCTGGGCGCGGGAATTTTCGGCGGCGACGGCTTCCTTCTGCAAAAGGCCACCGGACAAGGCATCTGCTGGCTCGAACTCTCTGGCGAGTTGGTCGTACGCGATCTTCAACCCGGCGAAACCCTGCGCGTTCATCCCGGCCACGTCGGCGCTTTCCAGTCCAGCGTCTCCTTCCAGATCACGACCGTGCCGGGAATTAAGAACATGATCTTCGGCGGCGACGGAATCTTCCTCGCGTCACTCACCGGCCCCGGAAGAATCTGGTTGCAGACGCTCCCCATTGCAAGGTTGGCGCATGCCCTGGCCAAATACATGCCGCACGAAGCATCGCGTCAGACGGTCGAAGGCGGAGTGGTCGGCGGAATCGTCGGCTCGATCCTCGACGGCATGAAATGATTTGCTCTGTGTCCTCCGTGTCCTCGGTGGTTAAATTTGCTTCCCTGTGTCCTCAGTGTCGCCTGTGGTTTAGTGTTTCGAAGCCACGGAAGACAACGAGACGCTGAGATTACGCTGCATCTCGGGTACACTAGACCAAGCCCACTCCCATGATTAACGGCAAGCGCGTGGCGGTCGTCATGCCCGCCTACAATGCGGAAAAGACTCTCGAAGTCACCGTAGGAGAACTGCCCGGCCTCGTCGACATCCGCATCCTCGTCGACGACAACAGTTCCGACCACACCGTCGACTTGGCCCACCGCCTTGGCCTGCACGTCTTCCAGCACGACCGCAACTACGGTTACGGGCGCAATCAGATGACCTGCTATCGCGAGGCGCTGGCGGAGGGCGCCGACGTGGTCATCATGCTGCATCCTGACTATCAGTACACGCCCCTGCTAATCACCGCGATGGCAAGCATGGTCGCCTACGACGTGTATGACGTGGTGTTGGGATCGCGCATCATCGGCGGCCGCGCCGTGCTCGGGGGCATGCCGATTTACAAATATATTTCCAACCGCCTGCTGACTGCGTTCGAAAATCTTTTCCTGCGCGTGAAACTTTCCGAGTACCACACCGGCTATCGCGCCTTCAGCAGCAAGGTTCTCACCACGTTACCGCTTCTGGAAAATTCCGACGACTTCGTCTTCGACAACCAGATGTTGGCGCAGTGCGTGCACTTCGGCTTCCGCATCGGAGAAGTCTCCTGCCCCACGAAGTATTTCGAAGAAGCTTCGTCCATCAACTTCCGTCGCAGCGTGAAGTATGGACTGGAAGTGCTCGCCACCACGATGCAGTTTGCCTTTCAGCAAATCGGGCTGATCCACCTCCCCCGCTTCAGCGAAAAGGGCCGGAAACTCGAGGCGGTCGACGAAGCCTACTACGCCCGCCGCGCGGAGCAGACGCACTCGCACTCGACTTAGTGAACCGCTTTTGCGCAAATTCGTTCTACCGCAGCCGACAGACGCGAATGGCGCGCTTCTGATACGGGCAATCAAGCCCCGCCACCCCAGGTTGCTGCAGCACAACCCAACTCACTCCGTACTTTTCCCGCAACCGCTCAAAATCTGCAGCCTGAAAATTCTTCCACGGAGTCTGCGTCTGCACCTGCTCCCACCACTTTTCCGCCACAGGAGGAAACATGCTGACCACGCCGCCGTCCTTGACGGAGTCGGCCAGTCGGCTGCGTTGCGCCAGGCATCGGAATCCCACGGCGTCTTCGCCGGGCATGTGCATGTAGTCTGGATCGAGCGCAAAGATAGCGTCCGGCGGAGTGCTTTCGCGTATCCACAAGAATGCCTGGGCCCACTGATTCCTCGGTGCACGGCCGGGCCACTCGACGTGCGCACTCGCCGGGAAAAGAGATCGTTGCGCGGCAAACATGCCGACGCTCATCGGCACAAACAAGACCAGCCATCGCCAGACGCGATTCTTGAGCACGTACTCGCCCAGCAACCCGCCGATACACACAAACAAAAACATGTAGAGAAGATGCAGGCTGCGCAGCGGTTGGATCCGCGCCAAGCTCTCCAACTGCGCGGGAAGGTCCACGGCCAGCGCGACGAAGAAATAAATCACTCCGTAAATTGCGAAGGCCCGGCAGGCGCGCGCCAGAAAAATATTTTGGCGCTCCCGCGCGATTTGTCCCAACCACCAAAGCATCGCCAGCGGCGCAAAAATGCCCACCCACTCATACCATTGCCAGTCCTGAATGTAGAAGTAGGAGTGCATCCGTGCCGCCTGGTGGTATGCCGCAGACGTCTGAGGTGTGAACGGAATCTCCAGCAGCGCCACGCATCCCATCATCGCCGCGCCGTTGTTCACTCTGGCCGCGAATCCGCCGCGGCGCTCGATCTGCGCCAGGACAATCCAGAGCGCGCAGAATGAAAAAGGGAAGACCCACATCAGCGGATGTATGGCCGCGGCAAATAAAATCCACGCCAATGCCCACAGATATTTCCGTTCCAAAATTCTCGCCACCGCGAACACTGCCGCAAACGCCGCCAGATTCCGGGGATTCAAATACTGGTCCATGATGTAGAGCGCAGTTCCAGCCACGGGAATCGTCAGCAACCCCGCGATCAGGCACACCGACCCCCAGCGAGCGTTCGCGGACGAAAAGAGAATTCCGCTCAACTGCCAGCAGGACAAAAGCAGTAAAAAAATCGAAACGACATGCCAAGCCAGCAGTCCCACTTCAAACGGCAAATGAGTCACGCGCAGAGAACCCGCCACCAGGTTCGGGAACAGCGTCAGGCTGGCATGCGACTGGAAAAATTCCTGACCGGCAGGGAACAGCGCCGGGTTCAGGATTCGCTCCACGCCAGGTAGATAGATCTCGGCGTCTTCGGCGTACGGATGGTAGCCATGCGTCAGCAAAGCCGCTGCCGTCAGCAGCAACAAAAGCACTCCCGTCTTGTATTGGACGCGATGAATTTCGGTCATAGGATGAAACCAGTTTCAGGAGTTTGGGTCCGTCTTGAGGGTACAACAAGATGGCCTGCGCATTGCGGCGCCTTCGCGCGAGGATTACCATCTAATTACATACGATGACGACTGCCACAGCCTCACCGGTCACTGCCCCGCGCCGCTTTACGATTGGACTAGGCGAGATCCTCAACTTTGCCTACGATGCGTTTTGCAGCAACAAGCTGCAATTCACGCTCACCGCTCTGGCCATGGCCGTGGGCACGGCTTCCGTCATCCTTGTTGCCACCATCGGCCTGACCGGCAAACAGTACATCCTGCGTCAACTGCAATCGATCGGCACCAACATGATCTACGCCGACTATCAGGGCGGCGGCCAGCGCATCGATTCCACGCCTGATCCCATGACGGTCGACGATGTCCAGGCAATTCGTGAGCAGGTTCCCAGCGTTGTGGCCGCTTCTCCTACCGTGGCTCTGGGCGACCGCATCAGCCTCGGAGCCGGCCGGCAGCGCGACATTCTCCTACTTGGCGTCGATCCCGACTACCTGCGCGTGCGCAATCTGGTGCTGCTGGCGGGGCGCTTTTTCGATTCCGAAGATTCCACTGGACGCAACAAGGTCGGACTGATCACCTTGAACCTGGCGCAGAAACTCTATGGCGCTCCGCAGAATTCCATCGGCAAGGTCATCGAACTCAGCGGCGGCCTGCCCTTTACCATCATCGGCGTCTTCCGTGAAAGCGTGGACACCTTCGGCCAATCGGACATCGGCGAAGACTCAATGCTCATCCCCTACACGGTGAGCCGGTTCTTTATTCCTGGCGGAGAGGTTCGCCAGATTTATTTTTCCGTGGCCAGCTCGCAGGACGTGATCCCGGCCACGGCCGCGATTAAGCGCGTGCTGCAGTCGCGACATCGGGCCGAATCGCTTTACAGCGTTGAGAACCTGAGCCATCTGCTCGATGTAGCCGCGAGAATTGCGGACGCCCTCACTCTCGTCGGGATGCTGGTTGCCTTTGTCACGCTGCTCGTCAGTGGCATCGGCATCATGAACATCATGCTGGCGACGGTGACCTCGCGCATCCGCGAGATTGGGATTCGCAAGGCCATTGGCGCCACCAACCGCGCCATCCGCTTCCAGTTTCTGGCCGAAGCGATTCTGATTTCGTTGAGTGGAGGCGTGGTCGGCATCGTCGCTGGGCTTGCACTGCCGTTTTCTGTTCGCCTGTTCACCGATTACCACTTTCCAATTTCAGGGCTGTCGGCAATCATTGCCATCCTGGTGTCGTCGGTGGTGGGGATCATCTTCGGGACGGTGCCGGCGACCCGCGCTTCGCAGTTGGATCCGGTGGAAAGCCTTCGCTATGAGTGATTTAGCGGTAAAAACGGGAGATTTCCACAGTGTTCCTGCAGGAACGTTCTTACGTACAAATTTGTACATACATTCGATTGGTTTTGGCGTAAGTCCAGCGTTTGCAAGGAGTTAGGAGGCTGCCAAGCCTGCGCTTCCTCGAGACCTTTTCCCTTGCATCGACTGGGTCGGCGTATCATCCAATCAGACAGCGTCAGACCTCTATGGGAAACACTTTTAAGACCGCGTTCCTGCTGACCGCGATGACGCTGTTGTTGATGGCGATTGGCCGCGGCTTCGGCGGGCAGAATGGGATGTTCCTGGCGCTGGCCATTGCCGTCGTCATGAACTTCGTCTCATACTTCTACTCCGACAAGATCGCGCTGGCCGCCTATCGCGCCCAGCCCGTTTCGCGCGAAGAACTGCCGCGCGCCTACGCTGCGGTCGAGCGGCTCACGCAGAAGATCGGCATTCCGATGCCGAAGATGTACGTGATTCCGACCGAGTCACCCAACGCCTTTGCCACCGGACGCAACCCGCAGCACGCGTCCGTTGCAGTGACTCACGGGATTCTGCAACTGCTCACCGATGAAGAACTGGAAGGCGTACTCGCGCACGAGCTTGGCCATGTCAGCAACCGCGACATCCTTATCAGTTCGGTCGCGGCCACGCTTGCCGGCGCGATCACTATGATCGCGAGTATGGGCCGCTGGGCGATGATCTTTGGCGGCTACGGTGGACGCGACCGCGACCGGGGCAATGGCGGAGGCCTGGCAGCACTCTTCATGCTGTTCGTCGCGCCCATCGCCGCCAGCCTGATTCAGCTGGCAGTATCGCGTTCGCGCGAATATCAGGCCGACGCCACGGGCGCGCATTTTACCGGCAATCCCTACGCGCTGGCCAGCGCTCTGCAGAAAATCGACGCCTACTCGCGCCGCATTCCCATGCAGGCGACGCCGTCGACGGCGCATCTCTTCATCATGCAGCCGTTTCTGGGCGGAATGAGCTTTGGCAGCCTGTTCTCGACCCACCCGCCGATCGCCAAGCGCATCGAGCGGCTGACGGGAAGGGCGTTTGAGCAGTGAACGATGAGCAATGAGCGATGAGCGAACGGCAAAGGCTTCCAGATGCAAGGCGGAGCCAGGGTAGCGTTCTTTTAAAGGGGTGGCTCATTGCTCACTGCTCATTGCTCATTGCTCGCCTGTGACGTACGTAACTCCGCCGCTTCCCGACGCAGATAGTAGAATCCAAACAATGTCGCCCGAGACCGCTATCGCTATTTCCACCAAAGCCGCCGAACTCGAAAAGGCCCTGCGCCGCGTGATTCGCGGCAAGGACGATGTGGTCCGCCTTGCGCTGGTCAGCATTTTCGCGCGCGGGCACTTGCTCATCGAAGGCGTTCCCGGCGTCGGCAAGACCACGCTGGGACAGGCGCTGGCCCGCGCCATCGATTGCACCTTTCAGCGCGTGCAGTTCACCAGCGACATGCTGCCCTCCGACGTGCTGGGTATTTCCATTTATTCGGCGATGGAGCAGCAGTTCGAATTCAAGCGCGGCCCGGTGTTCACCAACGTGTTGCTGGCCGATGAGATCAACCGCACCACGCCCAAAACGCAGTCCGCGCTGCTCGAGGCCATGAACGAAGGCCAGGTCACCGTCGACGCACACTCTTACGAGTTGCCGCAGCCGTTTCTGGTGATTGCGACGCAGAATCCGGTGGAACATCACGGAACGTATCCGCTGCCGGAATCGCAACTCGACCGCTTTCTGATGCGCGTGCGCATGGGATACCCTGACGCGCAGGCCGAGCGCGAGATTCTGCGGTCGGAAGCCGGAGTCGCGCGGTTGGAAGAACTGCGGCCGGTGCTCACCGGAGCGGAAGTGCTGGAAATGCAGCAGATTGTGAAGCAGGTTCGCGTGGACGAATCGCTGGTGAGCTACGCTCTGGAAATCGTGCGCCGCACGCGCGAGTCGGAATTCTTGTCGCTCGGTGTTTCGCCTCGCGGATCGCAGGCGTTGTATCGCGCCGCGCAGGCGATGGCTTTTCTCGAAGGCCGAACATTCTGCACGCCGGAAGATATCAAGCCGCTGGTGGTCCCTGTCTTCGCCCACCGTGTGGCCGTGAGCGGGCTCTATGCCTCGACGCTGAAAAAGTCCGAGCAGTCCGATCAGGTGCTGCGTGAGTTGATTGAGAATGTTCCGGTGCCGGTGTAAGAACAGTTGCCAGCGGCCAGTTGCCTGTTTCTATTTCCTCTGTGTCCCCAATGTCCTCTGTGATTATCCTTTCCATTTGCCGTGAGAGAATGCGTTCGCAGTGATCGCGGAAATCATCCCCGAGGTCTACGACTCGACTGGCAGGCAAGTATCCCAGCCCTTTCAGCGTCGGAAAGGGCCGCGTTCGACGTTTCCGATGGGTCGGTACGTGAGCCAACCGCTGACCGTTCAATGCAATACCATTCGAGAACTTCGAGAATTTCTTGTTACGTGCGAATACGTTTCTGACAAAGAACTGTTCGGCAAAGACGAGTACTGGCAACCGCCCGAGGATTTCGAGAAGAGGAAAAAGGGCGACTGCGAAGACTTCGCGTTGTGGACATGGAGGCAACTGGTGAACATGGGTTACGATGCGCGATTCATCGGTGGGTCGAGCGGCCGTTACGGTTCAGGGCATGCGTGGGTCGAATATTTTCGAGATGGGAAGTGTTTTCTGGTGGAAGCCCTGTTCCGCAAGGTTGGTACGGCTATGCCGTGCTTGTCCACGCTTCGGTACGAACCCAAGTTATCGGTGTCCTGGGACGGCGAAAGGCTCAAATATTTCTCTCACAAACGGCCGCAAGCCAGTCTCGGCTGGCGTGTACTTACACCGTTGGTCTGGGAATACCTCGCCTTTTGGGGATGGTTCTGGCTGAGAAATTTCCATCGGCTTCCGATGGGAATCGGGAGAATCCTGAAAAGAAAGATATTCAATCGGAAGATGTGGCTGCAGGGCCCAAAGGACAAACAGTGATTTCAGTTCGCCAGACTATAATCGCCTCGTCATGTCCTTCCTTCGCTTCCTGATGCTGCTGTCTCTTGTCGCCTGGATTGGTGGGCTCATTTTTTTTGCGTTCGTGCTGGCGCCGACTGTGTTCGCGCCGGGAGTTTTGCCCAACACGCATCTCGCGGGGAACATCGTTGGACGCGCACTCGGCAAGTTGCACTGGATCGGGATCGTGTCCGCATTCATCTTTCTGGGCAGTTCGATGCTTTACGGTCGAATCATGGACGGGACCGCACATGTGTTCGCGCTGCGGCATGTAACCATATTTCTGATGCTCGGACTCACGCTGCTGTCGCAGTTCTGGATTATCCCGCGCATGGACACGCTGCGGGCAAAGGTCAGCGATTTTGCTGCGGTGGCGATCGATAATCCGGTGCGCGGGCAGTTTGACGCGCTGCATGTGTGGTCGACGCGAGTTGAGGGCGCGGTGCTGCTGCTGGGGTTAGTGGCGATTTATCTGACTGCCAGTGCTCTCTATCGCCCGCGCTGAGTCATCGAGCCGCTGAATCTTGGAGCAGCGCCGAATCGCGGAGCCCCGGACGCCCTCGTCCGGGGTCTTCTGGAACGCCTGACTCTCATTGACCTCGAATGGCCTCGATCTAGCGCGGAGATTCGCGGGCGGACGAAGGCGTCCGCCGCTCCACGATTTTTCCTGGATGCCGAAAGCAATCCACTACGTGGTCGTTCACCATTCCCACTGCTTGCATAAAGGCGTAGCAGATGGTGGACCCCACGAACTTGAAGCTGCGTTTCTTCAGGTCCTTGCTCATGGCGTCGGATTCCGGGGTGCGCGGCTGAATTTCCTTCATTGACTGGAGCGCGTTCACGCGC
>Ga0066790_10000412_pt1 | contig 15822 bp, 20 predicted proteins | sample OrgsoiDNA2013050_FD_70963 | JGI IMG/M metagenome (GOLD analysis project Ga0066790, IMG submission 70963) | Permafrost soil microbial communities from the Arctic, to analyse light accelerated degradation of dissolved organic matter (DOM) -... | ecosystem: Environmental > Terrestrial > Soil >...
ACGCCCGGCTCCCCGGACTGTGCTGGCCCCTCAGCACCTGGCCCGCCCGGCTCACGCCCGGCGTCTGGCCCGTCTGCCTCTGGCACCTGGTCACCTCCCGGTCAGGGCGGCCGCCCTGCGGGAACGCCCCGGTCGATCGGCCTGATATCCGTCTTCGACAATACTATCGACCACTACTGACAGTTTCGCCTGAGACACGAACACATCAGCGATTCGCGGCAGATAAAATGCCCTACCGATCGTCAGCCTTCGCGCGCCAGGATGCAGGCCAGGCGCCGGCGCTGCCCTCAGAACCGGCGGGAATGGAAGACAGCCCGACTGCTGCGACGGCAGCTTGAGGAACAGTCGTCGCGGTCGAGGGCCTGCTGGCCAGCCCTGGGACATGGCCCGCCCGGAGAATATACTTGCCATGCAGCAGGCAACTAGTTACGGCGAGGGGATCGCGTGAGACGGGAGAATCGCGTGGGAACTGCCACGGAGCCCGCCGGAGCAGCGGCCGCGAATCGCCAGCCGGGGAGCTTCTGGCGACAGACGTTCTCCTCGCTCAAGGTCCCGAACTACCGCCTGTACTTCGCCGGCCAGTCGATCTCGCTCGCCGGGACCTGGATGCAGATGACGGCGCAGTCCTGGCTCGTGCTTACCCTGACCCACTCCCCCACGGACCTGGGCTTCGCGGTCGCTCTGCAGACGCTGCCCATCCTGTTTCTCGCCCCTTACGGCGGCGTGGTCGCCGACCGGACCGACAAGCGACGGCTGATGGTCGTGCTGCAGCTCGCCATGGGCGTCCAGGCGCTGGTCCTGGGACTGCTGACCGTCTTCGGGGTAATCCGCTTCTGGGAGGTCTGCGTACTGGCCGTCATCCTCGGCCTGAACAACGCCTTCGAGAACTCCGCGCGGCAGGCTTTTGTCCGGGAAATGGTTGGCCAGGACGAGCTGCGGAACGCGATCACGCTCAATTCCGTCACGGTGAACGCCGCCCGCGCCGTCGGGCCCGCCATCGGCGGCGTCCTCATCGCAACAGTCGGGATCGGCGTCTGCTTCCTGCTGAACGCGGCGAGTTTCGGGGCCGTCGTTACCTCCCTGGTCATCATGGACAAGTCCGCCCTGCGGCCGAGCCCGCCGGCGCCGCGCGCCCGGGGCCAGCTGCGGGAGGGCCTGCGCTACGCGGCGCAGACTCCCACCATCGCCATCCCGCTGGCGATGATGAGCCTGGTCGGCCTCCTGGCCTACGAGTTCCAGGTCTCGCTGCCCGTACTGGCCCAGCAGACATTCCGGGGCGGCTCGGAGGCGTACGGCTTCATGACGGCCGCCATGGGAGTGGGCGCGGTAGTCGGGGGCCTGTTCACCGCCGCGCGGGGCCGCACGGGCCTGCGGCCGATGATCATCGCCGCCGTGGGATTCGGCGTGGCGATCCTGGCCAGCGCGTTCTCCCCCGTGGTCGGCGTGGCCTACGCCGCGCTGCTGTTCGTCGGCTGGGCCAGCGTTTCCTTCATCGCGATCGGGAACTCCACGATCCAGCTCAGCGCGGCACCCAGCATGCAAGGCCGGGCCATCGCGCTGTGGCAGGTCGCCTTCCAGGGAACGACGCCGATCGGCGGGCCGCTGATCGGGTGGATCATCGCTGTGTCCGACCCGCGCGCAGGCCTGGCCGTCGGCGGAGCGTCCTGCCTGGTCGCCGCGGCCGGGGGCAGCATGCTGGCCAGGCGCTATCGCGCGGCGCGGGCACCGGCCGTCAGCGCGATAACGGCGGTCCCGGCCGAGGGCCCGACGCACTAGCCGGGGCTGGCGTCGCACGCCCACCCGAGCCGGTTCCGCGGCCGGGAGCGAGAATGGACCTGTGATTACGGTCGAGCGCGGCCGCTTCGAGGAGATGGTCGCCCAGGCGCTGGACGGGCTGCCCGCTGACCTGGGCAAGATGATGCGCAACGTCGCCGTCACCGTCGAGCACGAGCCGGGACCGCCGGGCCTTCTCGGGCTTTACCAGGGCATCCCGCTCACGAGCCGCGGGTCCTTTTACGCGGGGGCGCTCCCCGACCGGATCACGATCTACCGGCAGGCCATCTGCGCCATCTGCGATAACGAGCTACAGGTCGCTGACCAGGTACAACGCACTGTCATCCACGAGGTTGGCCATCACTTCGGCATCTCCGACGAGCGGCTGGCCGAACTCGGCTGGTGAGGGCCGCACCGGCCCGACGCGCCGCGCGCGAAACACGGGAAGCAGGACCCTGGCCCCGCGATGGTGTTTAATGGTCAGTGGTTGTAGTCGAAATTCGTGTACGTGTCATAGCGCCTGCGAAATTCTGACAGCGGGCGCCGCGCAGCAAGGCCGAGTCTTCCAGACCGGCAGGCGGTCGCGCCAACCCGGGTTGCACGAACGTGAATCCCGAAGATCGTATCTGCAGGAGAAGACACATGGCTCAAGGCACCGTCAAGTGGTTCAACGCCGACAAGGGCTTCGGTTTCATCGCCCCTGACGACGGCACCGCCGACGTGTTCGTTCACCATTCCGCTATCCAGGCTGACGGCTACCGCAGCCTGCAGGAGAACCAGCGGGTCGAGTTCACCGCCGGCCAGGGCCAGAAGGGCCCGCAGGCCGAAGAAGTTCGGCCGCTCTAAGCTTGCCCGCTGACCGGGGCGGGGCGGTTGCGCAACGCACGCCCCGCCCCCGGTCAGCTCGGGGTGCCACCCCGTTTCAGCTAGGATTTGCCGCCCCTCTGATCAGTTCTAGCAAGCTGAGCCAGTCCCGTTACCGGCCCAGTTCCGGCAAGAAGAGCCAGCCTCAGGCGATGGGCCCTTGCCGATGCCTCGGGGCCCCCTGACGCCCCGGCCGCCGCCAGCCACGTCATTCTATTCCGGAAATTTGCTGCTAGTTTCTCGATAGCGGGTATTCTGGGCGCAGTCACCGGGGAACCGAGCCGCCGAGCGGCCAGCTTCCCCGGCGCCACCCGAGGAGCTCACGCGACCGGCCCGGCCAACTTGGCCCGCGCCTAGCACCCGCTATGCGGCCCGGTCTGCTGATCGGAGGCCAGGATGCAGCCGGACACAGCCGACGCTGCCGGCCTGACCCTGACATCCTGGACCGAACTCGGCTGCACCGTCGGCGCGCTCAGCGGCGAGCTAGGCACCACTTCGGCCCCCCGCCTGCGCGAGCAGCTTCTCGGGTTGCTCGATCCCGCCGCCAGCCGGATCGTCATTGACCTGTCGGCCGTGAGCCACGCGGACGCCAGCGGCCTGGCCGTGCTGGTGGGCACGGGGCGCCGCGCCGTCATGCTCGGCGGCTTCCTGCGGCTGGCCGCACCGGGACCGGCGGTGGCCGATGCCTTGCGGATCACCGGCCTGGACCAGCAGCTCGACATCTTCCCCACGGCCCAGGCGGCGATCGCGGGCCCTGCGCAGGGCAGGCGTCGGACGCCGCCGGCCAGCTTCGCCGCGTCCTGGTCGCCCGACCCGGACGCGCCTCCCGAATAGCCTGGCCGCGAGCCCTCTCGAATCAGCTGGCGCAGTGTCCCCCGATAAGCCGGCCCGCCGGGTCTGCGACACAGCTGGCCGCACGTGTTTCCCGGGTAACTGACCGCATGTGGGGTAGAGTTAAGACACACGATACGTCGTGAGGCGCGGCCATCAGGGCGGCGCCGGTCGCACTTCGCCCAGACCTAGCGAACTTGTTCCCACGCATGTGGCGGGCTTGAACGATGCGGCCATCCAAGTCCGAAAGACGATTCTTTGACAGTCCTGCCCCTCGAAAGGCCTGCCGCCAGCCGGCGCGGGCATCAGCGCCGGCCCGGCAGCCCGGCACCCCTTCTGCTTGACGCCTCCTTCGCGGCCCTCGGCGTTCCCGCGCCGGTCGTGGCCGCGCTCGCGGAGGCGGGCATCACCATCCCGTTCCCAATCCAGGCGGCCACGCTGACCGACACGCTGGCTGGCCGCGACGTCCTGGGCCGCGGCCGAACCGGCTCGGGAAAGACGCTTGCGTTCTCCATCCCGCTGGTGACCGTGCTCGCCGACGGGTACACCATGGCGTGCCGACCGCGCGGCCTGGTCCTCGTTCCCACTCGGGAGCTGGCCAGCCAGGTCCAGGCGGCACTCCTGCCGCTGGCCCGGGCCATGGGCCTGAGCGTGGTGACCATCTTCGGCGGCACTCCGCAGGGCCCGCAGGTGGCGGCGCTGCGTAACCGCGCCGACATCGTCGTGGCCTGCCCGGGCCGCCTGGCCGATCTCATCGAGCAGGGCCACTGCCACCTCGGTGACGTCGAGGTCAGCGTGCTCGACGAAGCCGACCACATGGCCGATCTCGGGTTCCTGCCCGTCGTCCGGCGGCTGCTGGATGCCACGCCGTCGGAGGGACAGCGGATGCTGTTCTCGGCGACCCTGGACAACGACGTCGACGTCCTCGTGCGGCGCTTCCTCAGTCACCCCGCGGAGCACTCCGTGGACGCAGCGGCCACGCCGGCCCCGATGGTGCACCACGTGCTCACCGTCGCCCCGGCAGACCGGACGGGCGTGCTGGCCGCGCTGGCGGGCGGCAGCAGCCGGTCGCTGATCTTCACCCGCACCAAGCACGCCGCGCACAAGCTCGCCCACCAGCTGGCCGCGGCCCGCATTCCGACGGCCGAACTGCACGGCAACCTCGCCCAGGGCGCCCGCGAGCGGAATCTCGCGTCGTTCGCCGCGGGCGAGGTCCGCGTCCTGGTCGCGACCGATATCGCGGCGCGCGGCATCCACGTGGACGGGATCGACCTGGTCATCCACGCGGACCCCCCCGCCGAGCACAAGGCATACGTGCACCGGTCCGGCCGGACCGCACGGGCCGGCGCGGCAGGCGTGTCGATCACCCTGCAGACCCCGGCGCAGGCCCCCGACGTGGCCGCCATGATGCGGCGCGCCAGCGTGGTCCCGCTGCGCGCCACCGTCCGCCCCGACTCCGCGCTGCTCCGGTCGCTCGCCGGCCCGTCCGCCGAGCGAGTCGCGCCGACCCGGCGCGCCGCGCCCGCGAGCCAGGACGGCACCACGAGCACCGCGGGGCAGGCCGCTACCTCCGGCCGGGCCACCGGCCACGGCGCGGTCGCCATGTCCGCCGGCTACCGGGGCCGCCGCAGGCGCTGACTGTCATCGCGCGGGCGCCCGGCCGCCCCGGTCCCGGCTGTCGGGCTGGGGCCCGGCGGGCAGCGGGCTGGCGGCCCGTGCCACGTGACCTCTCGTCCGGAGGCTGGCGACAGCACCAGATCCGCGCATCCGTGCGGATCCCACCGGCTTGTCCGCAGAGGAGAGAGCAGATGACTCAGGGAACCGTGAAATGGTTCAGCCCGGACAAGGGATTCGGCTTCATCGTCCCCGACGACGGCACCACCGACGTGTTCGTCCACCATTCATCGATCGATATGGGCGGTTACCGCACTCTGACCGAGAATCAGAAGGTGGAGTACACGATGGGCCAGGGCCCCCGCGGCCCGCAGGCCGATCAGGTCCGCGCACTCTGACGACGTCCCTTGTACCAGGAGGATAGTTGACCGCTGAAGCTGCCAGCCGCGCAGCCCCCGCCGCGATGATCGTTACGCCGCCAGTTACTGCCTCGGGCAGTGACTACGCCGAGCTGTCCCGAGCCGTGCGGGGCGCCGGCCTGCTCCGACGGCGCCCCGCCTACTACAGCATCAAGATCACCGTGAACCTGATCCTGTTCGTCGGCGGGTGGACCGTGTTCGGCTTCCTCGGCCGCTCCTGGTGGCAGCTGCTGGTCGCCGTGTTCCTCGCGGTGGTGTTCACCCAGCTCGCCTTCATCGGGCACGACGCCGGTCATCGCCAGGTCTCCGGATCCAGGCGTGCCAATGACCTCATCGGCCGGGTTCACGGCAACCTGCTCACCGGGCTCAGTTACGGCTGGTGGACCTCTAAGCACAACCGGCATCACGCCCATCCCAACCAGGAAGGCCGCGATCCCGATATCGCCAGCATGGCCCTCACGTTCAGCACGGAGCAGACCCTCGCCCGGCGCCGGATAGGTACGTGGGTGGCCCGCTACCAGGCCTGGCTGTTCTTCCCCATGCTGCTCCTGGAAGGGCTCAACCTGCACGCCGCCGGGGTGCGCGCGCTGCTGGGCCGCCGAAGGACCAAGGCCAAGGTGGCCGAGGCGATCATGCTCACGATCCACATCGGCGCCTACCTCACGGCGCTGTTCCTCGTCCTGTCCCCGCTGCAGGCGCTCGCCTTCATCGGCGTCCAGCAGGGCCTGTTCGGCATCTACATGGGCTGTTCGTTCGCGCCGAACCACAAGGGCATGCCCATCCTCGGCGAGGACGAGAAGCTCGACTTCCTCCGCGGCCAGGTCCTCACCTCGCGCAATATCCGGGGCAACTGGCTGACCGACTTCGTCCTGGGCGGGCTGAACTACCAGATCGAGCACCACCTGTTCCCCTCCATGCCGCGGCCGAGCCTGCGGCGCGCTCAGGAGACCGTGCGGGCGTTCTGCGCCCAGCGCGGCATCCCGTACTGCGAGACGGGCCTGCTGACTTCATATGCACAGGTTCTGCAGCACCTGAACGCCGCGGGCAGGCCGCTGGCCGCGCCGCCAGAATGCTGACCAGCTCGGTAGCCTGCGGCGGCGCGGCAGGCTACCGAGCTGTTAAACATGGCCCCTGTTGGAGCCCTTTCGTGCAGGTAGGGGTCCGGCAGGGCGCATACTTATAGGGATGACTCCTTACCGCGCCGTGCCCCGGCGCCAGCTGGCAGGTAGCCCCTTCAACCGGCCCATTACCGTGGAGCCCACCGTGTGCTACGAGGTCTCTGACATGGTGACTCACGATAAGTACGGCCTCGGCACGGTCACCGCCGTGGAGGAGGGGATCGCCGTGCTCGTCGATTTCGGCTCACATGAGCGGCGCCTCAGCACACCGTGCGCCAAGCTCACCAAGCTCTGAGGTCCTCGCGCGCCCGACGGCACCGCGTCGGCTCAGCGGAACCGGCCGAAATGGCCGGGTCCCGCGACGAGCTGACGCCCCTTAGCATGTTGGCATGCTGGCGTGCACGGCTGTCGGCGGCGTCCTAACAGAGCGGGGAGGTGAGGCGCATGAGTGCGCCGGACGTATGGGTGGCCAAGGCCGACGGCAGTGACTTTGTCCGGGCCGAGGCTATCGCCGGGGTTGGCCGTGACTATAACGGTGCCGTCACTACCCGGCTGACTGGCAACGAGGGCGTAGCCGTGACGCTCGTCATGCCCGACGCGCAGGACGGCCCGGACACGCCGGAGGACTTCCACCGCCAGTTGATCCGGGTCATCGCCGAGCTAGCGGCCACGGCCGAGGCGACTGTAGTGCGACCTGTCTGCGCGCAGGAGCGCGGCTGGCGATGGGTCACCGAGCCGCTCTAGGCGCCGAGCCAGGGGCAGCATGGGCGAAGACGGCACAGGCCAGACAGGTAAAGTATTTCTAGAATCCTGTACCTTGACTTAGATGGCCGGCTGGACATTTCTCACTAATCACGCCCGGGTGCTGCTGTGCATCGCGCAAGACCCCGCGGCGCGGCTGCGTGACATCGCGGCCGATCTCGACATCACCGAGCGCAGCGTCTACGGCATCGTCATCGACCTGACCCAGGCCGGCTACGTGGTGAAGCAGAAGGACGGCCGCCGCAACCGGTACCAGATCCAGGCCCACCTGCCGCTGCCCGAGCCTTCAGTCGGCCGGGAGCATAGCATCGGCGATCTGCTGGCCCTCCTGCTCCCGGCCGATGCCCCGCCGGCCGACGACCCTGACTAGTCAGGCCAGCAGGCGCTGCGATTCCGCCCAGAGCCGGTCGGCGTCGGCCGGGTCGAGGGCGTAGGGCGCGACACCGCTGGCGTAACTGTTTCTCCCAGCCCTCAGCGGCCTGGGTGTTGCGCACCGCGAGAGTCACCTCGGCGCCGGCGGCGGCCAGGGCACGTGCCGTCTCGACGCCCAGGCCGGACGAGCCATCAGTGACGGTGACCCGCTGGGCGGACAGGTCGATGCCTTCGATCACCTCAGCAGCCGTGGACGAGGCCCCGAACGGCGTCTGGATAAGGCTCGGCTCATACTGCTTCATCGTAGGGTCCCCGCGATCGAAGATAATGGGCCGATGGACGATCTCAGCTACTCAGAGTCGGTCGTGATCGCGCGCTCGGCGGACGATCTGTACGACATGGTCGCGGACGTGACCCGGATGGGCGAGTGGAGCCCGGCCTGCACGGCGTGCTGGTGGGACGACGGGGCAAGCGCGCAGGTGGGTGCCTGGTTCACCGGCCGGAACGAGACATCCGAGCGGACCTGGGAGACGCGCTCAGAGGTGGTGGCGGCCGATCCCGGCCGGGAATTCGCGTTCGCCGTCGGGGGCGCCTGGGCGCGGTGGGGCTATACCTTTACCCCGGTGGCGGGCGGGACGAGGGTGACGGAGTCCTGGGACTTCCTGCCCGCCGGCATCGCCCGGTTCGAGGAGAGGTTCGGCGCCGACGCCCCGGCGCAGATCGCCGACCGGATCGAGAACGCCCGCACGGGCATCCCGGCGACGCTCGCGGCGATCAAGAAGACGGCCGAGTCCGGATGATCCTGCCGTCGACAGCGCTGGCCTGCGCGACCTCGATCATCGCGGGCGCGGCGTCGATGCCAGCTAGCTCGGCGCCTACGGGCCCGGGCGCCCGCTACGAACCCGAGGACCGCCTGGTCACCGCAGTCGAGCCGGCGACCGCCTGGATCCCGCGTGCGGACTCGGGAGCTAGTGTCGTGTGATCGATATAGCTTTACTCTCTGAAATAATGCCAGTCATGGCGTTGGCTATGACAGTGGAGATACCGCCCAGGGATCTGGAGTTGGGTTTACCTATATGATCGGCGCGTGGATCGCCTCGATTCCTGGCTCAACCGCCAGCACGGATGGCGCTTGGCATTGCTTCTGTGGGTTCTCCTCCTGCCTACCGCGGCGATTTTCGCACTCGGCGCATGGAACTGGTTCGGCGCCGGAACGTCTGATTCCGGGCCTGTGCTTCTTGAGAGCGGGACCTGTTCGCTCATTGCCATGGCACTTGTTGCAGGTCTTGCGGCGGCTTCACGCCACCGTCGGACGAGGCCGTTGTCCTGGCGGGCGCTCGCAGGCGTGATCTTGGTTTCTAGCGCCGCCTGAACGACCGCTGCCAGCCCTTCACCTGGACCAAGACCGCACACTAGAGGTTAATTTCCCTGCGCCAGTACAGCGAATATCTATAGTGCAGCCCTTTCGTCAAGCTGTCGCCCACGCGGTAAACCGACGTACTGCCGTTGACCAGCTCCCAGCCCTCTTCCGCCCAATGCGCCATTAGCGCATTGACCCTATCAATATTGTCGTCAGCCCACGATAGGCGGTACTCCCATTTCGCTGCCATAATTACTCCATTCTCAGCTGTCTAATTCTAAACTAGGAAGGCGCGGCCAGCGATGCGTCATCCGCGCGATCTCGGCCCGGCAGCCACAAGTCCGGCCGCCGGGCGGGCGTCCTCTGCGAATGCCGAGGATGTATCAGGCTGCGCTCGTGCCCGCAAAGTCTCGCGGATGATCGGGTGCCGCGAGAAACGCCTGGATGGCTCGACCGACAAGAGCCGGGACGCGCCCCGCGCGCCGGTGTCCCGCTCCGCCGGGCCCCGTGCCCGCAACGACGTGGTTGGCCCTCTACTGCCGCTAGGACGACAGCAGGTGCCCAGCCATGACGCTGGCTCCGGTCCGGCCGGCGGCCGGGCAGTGACCCCAGCGGCCGCTGAGGCCCGGGTGACAGCCGGGGCTCGCGGGCGAGCCTGCGGCATCACCTGCTGGCGCCGACTAGCCAACGTCCCACTTTGTTAGCAGTTCCTAGCCCGTACCAGAGCGGCCCGGCCGGGGAAACTCTCCGGCTTGATTGACAACTGCCACTCTGAGGATGGCCGTTGAGTCGAGGACGGTGCCGACGCGCAGGCCAGATGATGCGCCGATCGCAACCTGCCGCTCGCCGATGAAGGCATAGGTTCGCGGGTTGAAGATCAGCTGCTCGCTGATTCCCCGGTAGGTCTGCTGCACCGCGACTCCCCGCTGCCCGGCAGCGTTAAGCGCGTGATGAGCGACGCTGACGCCAGGTATCTGCGCCACCGCGGCGAACAGAGCGGCCAGGGCCGCTGGCCGGACGTAGGATCCGCGGATCAGATCGCCGGCGGTAATGAAGGCCTGCACGGCGGGCGGGTTCTGGCCGTGGCTGTTCCGGTAGAGATAGGCGGACATTGCCCGGGCGGACCTCGGGAGCCCTGCTTGGTAGGCCGGCTGCGGCACGCAGCGGCCGGCGGGCAGCGCCATCGCGGCTCCGGCGGCAGGATTAGGACGGCCATTGCGGCAGCCCGGCAGGGCAGTCGTCTGCCAGGAACCGGCCGGCCGGCCGGGGCTGGAAGGCGAGCGAGGCTGCGTGCGCTGCAGGCCGTTCCTGGTGCCCGAGGCGGAATTCCATTCCTCATACAAGTTCGTGTCCACGTGGACGCTGGTGATCCGGCCGCTGGCATCGCCGGTCATCGCTGCCGCTGACTCCAGCGACTCGACGTAGACGAACTGGGCAGGGCCCGCGGCCAGGGTCGGCTGCTGCTGCGCTGCGACAGCCGCCCGGCGGAGAATCTCGGCGGCCTGGGCGCTGGCCGCGGGTGCTGTGCCCCACAGCCGCAGCGTCGAGGCGGTGAACAGCGCGGCGGCCAGCGCCACGGCCAGGCTGCCCCTGATCACCAGGCGTCGGCCGAAGCCTGGACGGGGCCGCCTCGGCATGGCCCGGCCTGGCGGCCGGCCGATGTCCGTGAGCACCCTGTCCCGAAGTTGCGGCGAGGGCCCGCGTAGCTCCTGGTCGAGGGTGTCGCCAAGGTCCTGCAGGCTCATCAGCTCGTTCATGATCGCTCCTCGGTAACTGCCACGGGGTTGGTCCCGCCCAGGGCCTCACTCACCTTCCGGCGCGCCCTGTTCAGGCGTGACCGCACGGTTCCCACCGGGATGCCCAGCGCCTGGGCGGCTTCGCCGTAACTCAGGTCGCCCCATGCGATCAGCAGCAAGACGCTGCGCTCGGCTGACGACAGGCACAAAAGTGCGGCGGCGAGCGGCGCCCGGGCCGCCCGGGCGCTCACATCGGCTGCCACCTGATCGGCGAGGCCGTCGACCGGCCTGTCGGACCAGGCACGTTCCAGGGCGCGGAAGCGGGCCTTCTCGGTCCGGTGGCGCCGCGCGATCTCCTTGGTCAGGATGCCGAACAGCCACGGCCGGGCGCTTGGGCGTGCCAGGTCGTAACGCTGCCGTGCCCGGAAGGCCGCGAGAAAGGTAGCGGCTACTAGATCTTCGGCGACCTCGTCTCCTACCCTGCGGCCCGCGTAGCGGTGCAAGGCTGCCGCATGCCTGTCATAGAGCACGGCGAAACGTTCTGGTTCCTGGAGGGATGCGCGGATGGCGGCAGAGTCGGCCAGGTCATCGGCGGACTCGGCAGCAAGCCCTCCGGGCGGTCCCGCAGCGGGTGGCACGGCCCGGCCGCGAGAGGCGGCGTCCGGGCCCTGGTTCACTGTCGTGGCCATGACCGCTGAGGCTCTTTCAAGGGGGCTCCCGTCCGCTGTGGCTTCGTTACCTGTGTATCGCCACTTGCGCCGGTTTGAGTTCTCCAGGCGATGCCGTCGGAGTGCGAGATGGACCTGGGCGGGCCGCCTTCGCGCGGGCGGTGAAGCAGCCCCTGCGGCAGATCAGCGGCGTCAGCTGATTGGCGGCCGCGGCCGCCCGGCAGGCCTCAGAGCCGGGGGAAGAGGCGGTCGCTGTGCTCGCCGTGCTCGTAGACGCTGGCGGCCCGGCCGACGATCAGCGGATCGGGAATGCCGACAATCTCGGGGTCCTTGTCGGCGTAGTCCAGGGTGTGCAGCACGTAACGCGGGTGCGCTGCTCGCTGCGCGATACGGAGAACCAGAACTTGATCAGGTGAATGCCGCTGCGGACGAGCATGCGCTCGAGCTCGGGAGCCTGCCGCATGAACTCCAGGTACTCCCCCGGCGTGCAGAACTCCATCACGCGCTCCACGCCCGCCCGGTTGTACCAGGACCGGTCCAGCATCACGATCTCGCCCGCGGCCGGAAGGTGCTCGATGTAGCGCTGGAAGTACCACTGGGTGTGCTCGCGCTCCGATGGTTTCTCCAGGGCAACGACCCGGGCGCCGCGTGGGTTGAGGTGCTCGGTGAATCGCTTGATGGTGCCGCCCTTGCCGGCGGCGTGGCGGCCCTCGAACAGCAGCACGACCTTCTGCCCGGCTTCCTTGACCCAGCTCTGCAGCTTGAGCAACTCGATCTGCAGGGAACGCTTGCAGTCCTCGTACTCGCGGCGGCTCATCCGCTCGGCGTACTGGTAGCCCTCGCGCCAGGTTTCCGCCGGCTCCTGTGCCGACTCGAGCTGGGGCCCTTTGCCGTGAGCGTTGCCGACCCGATGAGGGGGCGCGGGCTCCGTTTCGGAACCAGGTTCTCGCACGCGGTCGCCGACGCTCGTCATCTCGACATCATGACTCATTCTGCGCGTAGCGCAGGTCGGGGGCGAAGGCGATGTCCGGGCTAGACGTGGTGGGGCTTGGCCAGCGGCCAGCCGCCGGCGGCCAGCCTGGCCCGGACCCGGGCGACATCGGAATCGAGCGCCTTGCCGTTCGTGGTCTTGACGATCGCCTCCCGGATCGCCTCGGCCGAGTGGGGGTCGGTGGCGCTCTGCAGTTCCGCGGCGATCTCGGCCACCTCGACGTCGGTCAGCTGGCTGGCCAGCAGCGCGAACAGCGGGATGTAGTCGACGTCGGGGACGCCCTCGGGGTAGCCGGCCCGTAGCCAGCCGACGATCGAGCTCAGGACGGGTGGCAACGCCATGTTCTCAAACCCTCTCGGTGGGGTAGCCGCCGACTCGGGTGGCTCCTCGTCCGGCGGTGATTTTCGGGGCGATTATTTGGGGGCTATTTGGCCGCTATTTTGGCCGCTGTTTGGCCGCTATTTTGGGGCGGGGTGACCGATTTGGTAAACCTCGTAAATACCCCAGCCTATTGCGGCCAGTACGACCAGGAAACAAAACGCGGCGACGACGATGCCCGCCGGGTTGCCGCCGACGACGACGTCGGAATCGGCACCCGCCGTCTGGGTACGGCCGCCCTTCGACAGGGCGAGCAGGCCGAGGCCGAATATCGCCGGCAGCCCCGCGCCGGCGACGAGGCCGAGCACTACGATCTTCCAGAGCGCCGTCAGGTTGATCCAGGACATTGTCTGCTCCCCTGTCGCTCAGGCCGCTGCCGCTGGCTCGGGTTCGGCCGGAACGACCGACCCGGTCCAGTCGTCGTTCACGTTGTTGTGGTCCACCTTGGACGCGCGGGACCGCACGTAGATCAGCCCCGCCACCGCGAGCAGGATGACGAGGTCGACAACCACGCCCGCGGTGCCCCCAATCACGTGCGCCAGGGCGTACGCCCCAGCGCCTACCACCGCCGCCGACGGGAGCGTGAACACCCAGGCCGTGGCCATCCGCCCGGCCACGCTCCAGCGGACCTCGGCGCCCTTCTTGCCGAGCCCGGTACCGATGATCGACCCGGTGGCGACGTGCGTAGTGGACAGCGAGTAGCCGAAGCTGCTGGACAGCAGGATGACGGCGGCCGACGCGGACTCGGCGGCCATGCCCTGCGGGGACTCGATCTCCACCAGGCCCTTGCCCAGGGTGCGGATCACCCGCCAGCCGCCCAGGTAGGTGCCGAGGGCGATCGCCAGGCCGCAGGCGAGGATCACCCAGAACGGCGCGCTGGCCTTGGCGCCGACCGTGCCGTTCACGATCAGTGCCAGCGTGATGACCCCCATCGTCTTCTGCGCGTCGTTCGTGCCGTGCGCGAGGGACACCATGGATGCCGACCCGATCTGGCCGATCCGGAAGCCGTGGGTGCGGGCCCGGTCGGTGAGGCCGCGGCTGATTCGGTAGAGCAGCCACGTGCCGGTCGCCGCGACGAGAGCGGCGATGATCGGCGACAGGCCGGCCGGGATGACGACCTTCTCCACGAGGTCGTGCCACTGGATCGCGTGGCCGCCGGCGGCGGCGATCGTGGAGCCGATCACCCCGCCGATGAGCGCGTGTGACGAGCTCGACGGGATGCCGAGCAACCAGGTGAGGAGGTTCCAGATGATCCCGCCGGCCAGGCCCGCCGCCACGACGGTCAGGGTCACCAGCTTGGTGTCCACCAGGCCGCTGGCGATCGTCGCCGCAACGCTGAGGGACAGGAACGCCCCGACCAGGTTCAGGACTCCCGACAGGCCGACCGCGACTCGCGGGCTCAGCGCCTTCGTGGCGATGGAGGTCGCCATCGCGTTGCCGGTGTCGTGGAAGCCGTTGGTGAAGTCAAAGCCCAGCGCCGTGATGACCACCAGGACAAGCAGGAAATCGTTCACATGACCAGGGTCTTTAGCACGCAACGCCTTGTCGAGTAGCTAACCCGACTATCCCGTGACATGTCAGTCGCGGGATACCTGATGTTCATCTGCTGTTAATAGTGGCTCATGTCATGAAGTGTCAGGGCGGCCCGCTTCCGGGCCGCTTCCGGGCCGCTTCCGGGCCGCTCACCGGCCGGGCGATAGGTTTCGGGTCATGGAATATCGCGCGCTGGGCAGGTCAGGTCTGCGGGTCTCCGTCCTCACCATGGGGACCATGACGTTCGGCGGCCGCGGCGGCTTCGCGGACGTCGGCTCCACCGACGCCGACGAGGCACGCCGCCAGGTGGACCAGTGCCTGGAGGCCGGGGTCAACCTCTTCGACACCGCGGACGTGTACTCCGGCGGGTTGTCCGAGGAGATCCTCGGGCAGGCGCTGAAGGGGCGTCGCGACGAGGTTCTCGTCGCGACCAAGGTGCGCATGCCGATGGGCCGCGGGCCCAACGACGCTGGGCTGTCCCGGCATCATGTCGTGACCGGGTGCGAGGCCAGCCTGCGACGGCTGGGCACCGACCACGTCGACCTGTACCAGGTGCATGAGTGGGATGGCTGCACCCCGCTGGAGGAGACCCTGGAGGCGCTGGACTTCCTCGTCGCCTCGGGCAAGGTCCGGTACGTCGGCGTCTCCAACTACGCGAGCTGGCAGCTGATGAAGGCGCTCGGCATCGCCGACCGGCTCAGCCTGCCGCGGTTCGTCAGCCAGCAGATCTACTACTCCCTGCAGGCCCGCGAGGCCGAGTACGAGCTGATCCCCGCCGCCGTGGACCAGGGTCTGGGCGTGCTGGTCTGGAGTCCGCTCGCCGGCGGCCTGCTGTCGGGCAAGTACCGGCGTGACGCCCAGCCGCCGGCCGGCTCGCGGCAGCTCACCGACTGGAACGAGCCGCCGGTGCGGGACCAGGACCTCTTGTATGACACGGTCGATGTCCTGACGGGCATCGGCACTTCGCGCGGCGTCTCCGCGGCGCAGGTCGCCCTGGCGTACCTGCTACGCAAGCCTGCCGTGACCTCACTGGTGATCGGCGCGAGGACCGCCGGGCAACTCGGGGACAACCTGGCCGCTGCCGACCTGGTCCTCACCGACGACGAACTCGGCCGACTGGACGCGGCCAGCGACCCGCCGCTGATCTATCCCTACTGGCATCAGGCCAAGACCGCCCGGGACCGGCTGTCCCCCGCCGACCTGACCCTCCTTGGCCGACACCTCTAGCCCGGCGGCGGCTAGCCCGGCGGCGGCTAGCCCGGCGGCGGCGGCGAGGGCAGGGGCGGCTAGCCCGGGGGCGGCGGCGGGCCGAGCAGGCCGGCGAGCATCCGGGTGACGATGTCAGCGAACCGGTCCGCGGGGTCGGGCGCCGGCGGGGCCGGCTGCTCCAGCAGGCGGGCGAG
>Ga0066790_10000413_pt1 | contig 15821 bp, 15 predicted proteins | sample OrgsoiDNA2013050_FD_70963 | JGI IMG/M metagenome (GOLD analysis project Ga0066790, IMG submission 70963) | Permafrost soil microbial communities from the Arctic, to analyse light accelerated degradation of dissolved organic matter (DOM) -... | ecosystem: Environmental > Terrestrial > Soil >...
CGAGCGAAGCCAGCAACGGCGCCGTGGACAAGATCGGTGGATTGCTGATTTGCCACCCTTCCGCGCCCTCGATTGGCGTGAACTCAGGTCCCATCTCGAAACGCGTCGCTTTCGCCTGTCCCCACCAACCGGCGAAACGCGGCACATCAAGGGATTGCGCGTGACGCGCATGGACGAAACAGCCGCCGACAGCGCCCGGTCCGGCGTTGAGATACTTGTAGCTGCACCATACCGCGAAGTCCGCATTCCAGTCGTGCAGATGCGGTAGGGTATTGCCCACCGCATGCGCCAAGTCCAAGCCCACGGCGGCGCCGGCACGTCGTGCCGCAGAAATGACCGGGGCCAAATCCAAGCACTGGCCGGTCAAGTATTGAACGCCGGGCAATAACACGAGCGCGAGCCGTGCACCTTCGCGCTCGAGGCTAGAGATGAGATCTTCGGTCCGCAGAGTGCGTTCGTCGGGCCGCGGCTCGACTTCGATCAGATGTTCCGCGGCGCTGAGTCCATGAAATTCGAGCTGCGAGACGACGGCATAACGGTCGGAAGGAAATGCCGATTTTTCCATCAGCACCCGATTCCGCGAGCCGCTGGGTCTAAAGAAGGTGACCATCATCAAATGCAGATTCACGGTGAGCGAATTCATGGCAACCACCTCGCTCGGCGCCGCCCCGACGAGTTCGGCGAGCGGTGCGGCGAGCGCCTCGTGATAGCCGATCCAGGGGCGCGTCGCGGCGTCATGGCCGAGGACCCCCAAGCGGCGCCAATCGGCCAATTCCTGTTCGACGTAGTGCGCAGCGGATTTGGCCTGCAACCCCAAGGAGTGGCCGGCGAGGTACACCATCTTGCGGCCGTCGGCATCATAGGGATGATGAAATTCTGCCGCGTAGGCCGATAAGGGGTCGCGGGCGTCGAGCGCCAGAGCGGCGGCCGCATTGAGGTCGGGATGCTTCAGGTTGGCGCCGCCATGACCGTGCCGCAGGCACCGCAGCTGCGGTGTTGGACGCTCGAATAGAAGCGCGCGAAGATCGCCGGCAGCTCGGTTTCGATGTTACGCACGGCGACACGCTGCAAATACAAGCGATGTCCGCATTTTTCGCAATACCATGAAAATCCATCCAACTCATGCGGACCGCGGCGCCGTTCGACGACGATCCCGACGGTGTTCGCGGGGCGCTGCGGCGAGTGAGGTACTTCGGGCGGCAATAAAAACACATCGCCCTCCCGAATCGGGACGTCGATGATGCGTCCGTCCTCGACGACCTTGAGAACGATGTTTCCCTCGAGCTGGAAGAATACTTCTTCGCCCGGATCATGATGAAAATCCTTGCGGGAATTCGCTCCGCCGACGGCCATCACGATGAACTCGCTGTGCTGAAACAGTAATTTATTCCCCACGGGCGGCTTGAGAAGGTGGCGATTCTGGTCGACCCAGAGGCGCAGATTGAAAGGCGCTGATAGCGGCATGGGCTCATTATAGCGAGCCGGTGAAACTTCGCTGCCTGCGACGGGGTCTTAAGAGCGCATGAGGCTGGTCGCGTGCTGGGGTCTCGCTTTTCTGACGGCGAATGCGGGCGCTGCCGGATCCGTCGCTGAAACCCCTGCATCAGGGCGATCTGGCCGCCACCGACGCGCGCTTCGAGCTAAGGTACCCTGAACCCCTTGCAGTCCACGTGCACGGGTTCGGCGCCAGAGGCGTCGAGCCTGAGCGCCGTGAGACTTCCGCCCCAGACACATCCCGTGTCGAGGCTGACCACGTTGGAGTTGCTGAAAAATCCCAAGGTGGACCAATGGCCGAACAGCACCCGCGGCCCGTGCCAGCGAGCATCGGCTGCCTCGAACCACGGTATGAGGGACTTCGTCTGCGACTTTTTCGGCGAGCCTTTGGCGCGCAATGCCAGACGGCCATCGGCGTCGACGTAGCGCAATCTCGTGAAGCAATTGACAATGAACCGCAGGCGCTCCGCGCCGGCGAGGCGATCGTCCCACCGGTCCGGTTCATCCCCGTACATCCTTTCAAAAAGGCGTTCAGGGTTCTTTCGTAAGGCTTGCTCGAACTCCCGGGCGCAGGAGCGGGCGGTAGCGATATCCCACTGCGGAGCAAGTCCAGCGTGCACCAGGCAAAGATTGAGAGCCTGATCTTCGTGCAGCAGGGGCCTGCCCAAGAGCCATTCCAGGAGAGCATCGCGGTCGGGAGCGGCCAATATGTCGTCGAGCGTATCGTCGCTACGGATACGCGCTTGTCCGAGAGCGACCGCGAGCAAATGCAGGTCATGGTTGCCGAGGACGACCGTTGCAGCGTCGCCCAGAGCGCGAACGCGTCGCAGCGTTTGCAGCGATTCAGGCCCGCGGTTGACGAGGTCGCCGACGAACCAGAGCCGATCGCGATCGACCGAGAATTTCAACGCTTGCAGCAGCGCGCCGAGTTCCGCGTCACAGCCTTGAATATCGCCGATTACATAGAGGGCCAAGATACGCTGCGGACGTCAGTGAAGAACTCCCGGCATCGCAAGCCGGAAAGGAGCGATCGGTGCGTCGAATTGTTGCCCGTCGTCGGCCATCATCTGATAGCTGCCCTGCATCGTGCCCACGGGAGTTTCTATGACCGCACCGCTGGAGTAGCGAAATCCCTGGCCCGGCTTGAGGTAGGGTTGCTCGCCGACGACGCCGTCGCCGCGGGTCTCTTTCACATTGCCGTTGGCGTCGGTGATGATCCAGTGACGCGTCAGTAGCCGAGCCGGTATCTGGCCTTCGTTGCGGATGGTGATCGTGTACGAGAAGACGAACCGCTTGTCGCGCGGATCGGATTGTTCTTCGACATACGAAGTCTCGACATCGACGCGAATTTTCAGAGCGGGAGCTTCAGGTGTCTCCATTGCTGGACTACCTTAATCGGACTGCCAGCACGTCGCAACGCGCGGCGTGCAGAAGCGCATCTTCCGTGAAGTTGACGAGGATGGCGAGGCCATGGCGCTCGCGGCTGCCGACCACGATCAAGTCCGCGCCCTCTTCCTCGGCGATCCGCAGGATTTCCGCCTTGATATTGCCTGCTTCGACCCGCAGGTCGGCTCCTACCAACCCGAGCCGGGCGGCGAATTCGCTCATGATGTCGTGCGACCGCTTGATGAGATCCTCTTCGATCTGCATGGTAGGCATCAAGGGTTCGCCCATGGGTTCGACCGGCACGAACTCGACGACGTGCAGAGCGACGATTTTCGCCCGCGAGTAAGCGGCGAGGTCCCGGGCGGCGATGGCAACCTGTTCGCTGTCATGCGACAGATCGAGTACCACCAATAGTTTCTGATATCCGGGCATGGCAGCGCGAGTATAACGGACTACGCGGGCACTCAAACGCTTTGTAGTGCGCCGTCGCTGCGCCGGCGACAGTAATGCGCGGCGAGCAGGCCGAATTGCGCCGGCGACAGCGTTTCCGGCCGTCGCTGGGGATCGATGCCGCAGGCTGCAATTTCCTCCCCGGTGAGCAGCGTTTTAAGTCCATTGCGCAGAGTCTTGCGCCGGTGCGAAAAGGCTGCCGTGACCAGCATGCGGAGCACGCCGTCGTCGCCGATGTCGAATCGCGGCTCGAGGGTGGGCCGCAGCCGCACGATTGCGGACCATACTTTGGGACGCGGTTGAAAGGCGCCTGGCCCCACATCGAAAAGAGCCTCGACTTCGGCGTACGCGGCAAGCATGACGGTCAATCTTCCATATTCTTTGCCGCCGGGTTGCGCGGCCATTCGGTCCACCACCTCTTTTTGCAACATGAAATGCATGTCGCCGATTGCGGCGCGTTGCTGCAACAAACGAAACAGCAAGGGGGTTGAAATGTTGTAAGGCAGATTGCCCACGATGCGCAGCGGCGCACCGTTGCCGCGTAAGCCGATGAAATCCGTGTCCAGGACGTTCTCGACGTGAACGCGCAGGTGTGGATCGGCTCTTGAATCGGCGTTGAGCGAACGCGCGAGATCGCGGTCTATTTCAATCACGTCCATGTTCTTGGCGCGCGCCAGAAGACCCCAGGTCAGGGCCCCGCGTCCGGGTCCCACTTCGACCAGGCGCTCGCCGGCAACCGGCGCGACCGCATCGACGATGCGGCGAATGATCCCGGGATCATGCAGGAAGTGCTGAGCGAAACGCTTACGGACCTGCATCCGCGAGTGTGCTCGTGAGGTTGACGGCGAGCGCGAAGGCCGCTCGCAGGCTTCCCGCCTCTGCTTTGCCGGTGCGCGCCAGGGACAAGGCCGTGCCGTGATCGACGCTGGTCCGCAATATCGGCAGCCCGAGCGTCACGTTCACCGCGTTGCCAAAACCCACGTGCTTGAGTACGGGCAGCCCTTGGTCGTGATACATCGCAACCACGACATCGGCGCTCGCCAGGAATTGGGGCGCGAATGCCGTGTCGGCAGGAACCGGGCCGCGCACGTTCAAGCCCTCGCATTGCAACTCGTGCAGGACGGGTTCTATCACGTCGATTTCTTCGCGACCCAGGTGACCCGATTCGCCGGCGTGCGGATTTAAGCCCAGCACCATGATGCGCGGTGCGGCAATCCCGAAATGGCGTTGCAAATCGGTGTGCACGATGCGCAGCGTTGCCATGAGCCGCGCCCGGGTGATGGCGCGCGGCACATCGGCGAGCGCCAAGTGGGTTGTAACGAGCGCAACCCGGAGTTCGCCGCTCAACAACATCATGACCGGCAGGGCGGCACGGGTTCTGGCTGCGAGGTATTCGGTATGACCCGTAAACGCGAAGCCTGCGTCCATGAGGGTGCTCTTCTGCACCGGTGCGGTCACCATCGCGGCAAACTCGCCGTTGCTGCAGCCGTCACAGGCGCGCTCCAACATCTTGATGACATAAGCCGCGTTGCGGGGGTCCAACTCGCCGGCGGTAACGGGCCGGGCCGTGGGTACATCGAGAACTTTCAAGGTGCCCGCCACATGGGCGGCGGCCTGCGAGGCGTCGTACTCGACGATTCGCAGCGGCAGATGCAATACGCCTGCGGTGGCGGCGAGCAACGCAACATCGCCGGCGACGACGAGATCCGCGGGCCAATCCATCTGCGCCAACATGACGCAGGTGTCCGGACCTATGCCCGCCGGCTCTCCCGAGGTGATGATGATCCGCGGTACGTACACTAGGAGCCTCCCTGCCAACGCGGCTCACGCAGAATACTCAGACAGGCTCCTAGATCTTGATTTCGACGAAGGCCTCGTCGCGTAAACGGCGCAGCCAAAGCTCGGTCTCTTCGTCCGCCTTGCTCTCGCGGATGGCGGCAAAGGCACGCTGTCGGCGTACATCGTCGGTGCTGTTGTAAGTGCGGGTGCCGAGCATCTGGACGAGGTGCCAGCCGTACCGGGTCTTGAACGGTTCGCTGATCTCATTCGGCTTAAGGTTCGCGATCGCCTTGTCGAATTCCGGAACGAAGGTTCCGGGACCACTCCAGCCCAAATCGCCGCCGTCGGGCGCCGACCCGGGATCTTCCGACGTTGCCGACGCGATGCCGGCAAAATCCTCGCCCTTCAAGATGCGCTCGCGCACCTTGCCGAGCTTCTGCCTAACGGTCTCATCATCGTCCAATTCATTGGGCTTGAGCAGGATGTGGCGCACGTGGATCTGATTGACGATGACCTGCGCCTCGCCGCTGCGGCGTTCATTGAGCTTGACGATGTGAAAGCCGCTGGGCGTGCGTACCGGATCGCTGACCTCGCCCGGCTTCATCTTGGTGACGAGATCCAAAATGAACTGAGGCATCTGGGTTCCCTTGCGCCATCCCAACTGGCCGCCGTCCAAGGCCGTCTGACTGTTCGAATTGGCTATCGCGAGTTGACCGAAGTCTTCGCCTTGCTTCGCACGGTTCGCCAAGTCTTGGGCCTTTCTGGTGATTTCATCGAGCTGCTGCGGGGTGGCGGCCGCAGGCAGCGACAGGAGAATATGCGACACATTGAACTCGTCGTTCGCCGCCGAGCTGTCTTGGCGCGCCAGGTATTGGTCGAGTTCCCGCGGCGTGACGTTGATATGAGCGATGACGTCGCGCTGCCGTAGGGTGGTCAACGTCAACTCCTTGCGCATGGATTCGCGGTATTGCTTGTAGTCAACGCCCTGGGCCTCCAGTGCGGTGGGTAATTGATCGAACGGGATCTTGTTGCGCTGGGCAATTTCTTGCAGCGCACCGTTCAGTTGTTCGTCCGAGATGGTGAGACCGACTCGTTTGGCGCGTTGCGCCTGAATTTCCTGCAGAATCAGGCGGTCCAGTACCTGCTGGCGGAGCACGCTTGGCGACGGCAACTCGACCTTCTGTTCTTGAAGTCGCTTGGTGACCGCATCCATTTGCGCACCCAACTCGCTTCTCAGCACCAGGCCGTCATTCACCACGGCGGCGATGCGGTCCAGCAATTCGCCGTGGACGCCGATATCGCGGGTCTGCGCATGGATCGGCGCGATGATGGCAACGGCGGTCAAAAGTCCGCAAAGGCCAGCGAATACGCGCATGAGCCGGTCGGTCGGTCGGGCATAGGGGGGCCGGAATGTCATAGTGGACTCTACAGGGGGGCGCATGGAGGGGTCTTTACGGGACATCAGTGTTGCTCGGGTCGCGGGCGCTATAACCGCGAATCTCCTTCTGCAAGAACGAATCCGCAGGCTTTCCGACCGAACTCAAGCCCGTCAGTTCCAATTGTAATGCAATCGAGGTGTCCAGTCCTGCGGTGGTACCGGCGCTGGTGCCGACCTCGTTGCGCCGGAGGTACCGGCGCTGTACCAGCTGGATGCGATAACAGCAGCTTTTGTATTCAAATCCCGCGATTTGCTCGATGGTCGTCCGGTCCGCCAGGGAATAGACCCAGCGCCCGACGGTGTTCCAGTGACCGGCGACCGGCCAGACGAACGAGACGTCGTATTGCTTCAGGATGCCTTCCTGGAAGCGGTAGCCCAGGTTGATTACTGTCGACGGGTCGGGGTGATATTGGACCCCAATCTCCTCCTTATCGGTGTGCGAGGTATAAGGGTTCCATTGATAGTCCAGATCGACGCTCACGTGTTTGTAAGCCGTCAGCGAGATTTCGCTGACGATATCCGATGCCGGGTATTGCACGGCGATTTGACCCGGTACGATCACCCCGAGCTGACCCGTCGGTGTGATGTACGTTGTCCCCGGAAGCGCTTGCAAGGTGGGGACCCGCGCGTTTGTAACGAACAGCGCGGGCGTGGCGAATGGATTGACCAGAGGCAACACGGCGAGCGGCTGGCCGGTTTCCTGCTGCACGATGTATTCCGGGATGGTTACCCGCGGAATCGAGAAATAGCGAATTTGGCCGATGGTGGCGGATAGATATTGCGCTCCGGATACGGTGTCGAAAACCCGCGTGGTCAAGCCGATGGCCAACTGGTTGGCATCCCCGATGCGGTCATCTCCCACGTACCGATTGGTGCGGAACAGCTCGGTCAGATTCAGGTCCGGCAGCGCGGTGTCGAAAATCGGCAGTTCGTTCTGGTTGCGGTACGGCACGTAGCTGTAAACCATGCGCGGTTCGAGGGTTTGGGTACGTTGGCCTGCCGAACCGGCGTCACGTTCCAAGACCAGACCCGCATCGAGTCGAGCGAAGGGGACGGTGCGGGTGGGCGTGCTCGGCAGGCCCTGGCCCGCATTCTGCAAGTCATACTGCGTGAAATGGTAGCCCGCGGCCGGCTCGAAGAAGTAGCCGGGCTCGCGAGTGGACCAGCGTACCTCCGGGGACACATCGATACGCACCCCCGTCGGCGTCGGCAGCGTTTGGCCGGTCATCACAAAAATAGCTGCGTCCGTGATCTTTTCCCGCAGAAAATTGCTGCCTTCGGCCTGCAGAGCAAATTCAAGGTGGCTGTTGAGGACGGACCATAGGCCTTCCGCTTCGATTCGCGGTACGCGCGAGTACGGGCGCTCGAAATCGGTCAGCAGGATGTCGATGGTTTGAAAATTCTGCAGCTCGCCGCGGATGCGCCAAGCGTCGTCGTAGTATAGAACCTCGGCGCGACGTTCCAGGAAGGTCACGCTGGTTTGTTCCGAACCCACTGCGAAGTCCGAGAAGTAATTGCTGTCGCTGACATTGGTCAGATCGGTATCGAAACGCAGCCCGGGTGCGAGGTCGGTGACATCCGTGGCATGGAAGAAGGTCCGATCGCTGTGCAGTTGTTTGTCGGCAGGCAAAAAATTGGCTTCGATTTGACCATGCGAACTGGTTGTCAGATAGCGAAACTCGCCGCCTAATTGTACGCCGCGCGCCGACAAGAGGCCGGGCGTTAGCGTGAGATCGTAATTTGGCGCCAGATCGAAATAGTAGGGCACTTCGAGCTGGTAGCCGTTGCTGCTGGAGTGTCCGAAGCTCGGAAACAAGACGCCGCTCTTGCGCTCGCCGCCGAGCGGAAACGATATGTACGGGGTGTAGAAGATCGGGACGTTCTTGAACCGCAAGTAGACGCCATGCCCGACACCTTCCTGGTTCGCGGTGTCCAAGTCGATGGCCGACGCTTGCAGCATCCAGTCTTCATTGCCCACCGGACAAGTCGTGTAGCGGACCTGTTCGAGGTCCAACTTGCCATCGGGATGCACCGCCAGCTGGCGTGCGAAGCCGCGGCCGTTCCTATCCAGGATCTGAAAATTCGCCTTATCGAAATCGGCGCCGCCCACGGTGTCGTAATTGCCGTCGTCGCTTTTGATGCGCAGTTTCGGATCTTCGAAGTCGACCCCGCCTTTGATCGCCAATTTTCCCGTGTTGTAATCGTAGGTGATCGAATCCGCGGATACCGTGCGTGCGTCCTGGCGAACCTTCACATGGCCGCTTGCCACCGCATGTCCTTGGGCATCGCCCATGAAGCTGTCACTGTCGATGTGAATGAGGTGGTCGTCCAGGCTGAGCGGCACGGCCGGCGGCGGAGAATGCTTGGGGGGAGCGGGACACATATCCCCGCCGTGAACCATCGATGCCGTCGCCAGCCAAGAAAAAACAGCCAATGCGGCGCGAACGTGAAAAGCCATGGGCAAAGTGAATCGCCTTACTCGGTATACTAAAGCCGCCGCATTTGCGGTGAGTGAATGGTCAAGCATGGGTCTACCGGATGCAAGCGATTCCCGCCTGGCGGAGCTCACCCGATGGGTGGTCGACGATCTCGGATTTTGCGACAGTCGAATCGAACCGGCCTCTGCGGACGCGAGTTTTCGCCGCTATTTTCGCGTGACCCGGGGTGCGGACACCTACATCGTCATGGATGCTCCGCCGGATAAGGAAAGCGTCGCACCGTTCGTCAACGTCGCCCAGTTCTTGGCCGGGATGCGCTTGAATGTCCCCATCGTTTTGGCGAGAGACGTGCCGCAGGGTTTTTTGCTGCTTTCCGATTTGGGGTCTTGCCAATATCTCGATGAACTCAAGGCAAACCGCGAGGTCGAGCGGCTGTATGCAGAGGCGCTCGCGGCGCTGGTGACCATGCAGACGGCCGGCGGTGCGGCCGCGCGCGAGTTGCCTACTTATGATCGCGATTTACTGCTGCGCGAGATGCAACTGCTTCCAGAATGGTTTTTGGGACGACATCTGAGTTTCGTCGTCGGCAACCATGAGCGCGCCATGTTGAACCGCTTGTTCGATGCCTTGGTGCAAGCTGCCTTGTCGCAACCCGCGGCGTTCGTGCATCGCGATTATCACTCGCGGAATCTTCTGCTGACCGCGGAAAATAATCCCGGCATCCTGGACTTCCAGGACGCGGTGTTGGGACCTGTCACCTACGATGCGGTCTCGCTGCTCAAGGATTGCTATATTGCATGGCCCACGGAGCGAGTGCGCGGGTGGCTGCTGAACTATCGCGAACAACTGATACGGGCGGGGCTCACCGTGGGCGGCGACGCGCCGGCCTTCATTCGTTGGTTCGATCTCATGGGACTGCAGCGGCACATCAAGGTGCTCGGGATCTTTGCGCGTCTCTATTATCGAGACGGCAAGTCAGGGTATCTCAAGGATCTGCCTCGTGTCCTAGACTACACGCGGGCGACCGCAGCGGCCTACCCTGAAACGGCAGAGTTTGCCGAGTTCTTGACGCAGCACATCGATCCCGCTTTCGTCGCGGCGCAGGCGCGAGTCGGCGCGGGAACGGGTAACGCATGAAGGGGGTTCAGCGCATGACGGGGCCGGCGGCAGCGATGATTTTGGCCGCCGGTCGAGGCGAGCGCATGCGTCCATTGAGCGACACCCTCCCGAAGGCACTGTTCCGCATCCACGGCAGGCCGCTGATCGAGCGTCACGTCGAGCGCCTGGCGCAGTCCGGCATCGAGCGGGTGGTCATCAACCTGGCGTGGTTGGGATCGATGATCCGCGACTATCTTGGCGACGGGTCGCGCTATGGCGTCTCGATTTACTACAGCGAAGAATCGCCCCGCGCGCTCGAAACCGCGGGAGGTATTTTTCGCGCGTTGCCGACGCTCCGCCCAGGCCCCTTCTTGGTCGTGAACGGCGATGTGCTGACGGATTACCCCTTCGGACGTTTGCTGCTCGGCGATGGGCATGACGCTCACTTGGTGCTGGTCCCCAATCCGCCCCAGCACCCCGATGGCGATTTCGGCCTGCAAGCGGGGCTCGCCGTACCTTGCGCCGCGCAGCGCTACACCTTTTCCGGAATAGCCGTCTACCGACCTGAGTTTTTTTCGGGGTGTGCGGACGGCGTTTTCCCATTGAAACCGCTGCTCATTCGTGCCATGGCCGCGCAGCGCTGTGGCGCCGAAATTTACACGGGCGCATGGGACGATGTGGGAACGCCGGAGCGCTTGCGGGCGCTCAACGGCTAGCGGGAGTACAATTCGGCCCATGTCGGAATTCAAGGGCATCCCCATCGCGCATCAGGCGCGCCCCGCTCGCAGCGGCGAAAAATACACGACGCCTCAAGGCTTTACCGCCATCAAAGACGGCATCAAGCAGTCCGCGTCGGGCGTAACCCCAGTGCGGAAACCGCCTTGGCTGCGTGCCCCAATGGCAAGCGGCGCCGCGTTTGCGGCGGTCAAAGACATCGTGCGTGAATACCGATTGAGCACCGTGTGCGAAGAGGCGAAGTGTCCGAACATCGGCGAATGCTGGAATGCGGGTACCGCTACGATCATGTTGATGGGCGCGGTGTGCACGCGCGCTTGCCGGTTTTGCGCCGTGGATACCGGCAACCCGCGCGGCTGGCTCGACACCGAAGAACCTGAAAACGTCGCACGTTCAGTCGAATTGATGGGCTTGAAATACGTGGTGCTCACCTCGGTCGACAGAGATGACTTGCCGGACGGCGGCGCGGCGCATTACGCGGCCGCCATTCGCGCCATCAAACGGCGCAATCCGGCAACGGCCGTCGAGGCGTTGACCCCCGACTTCCAGGGCGTTGCGCAAGACGTACAAACCGTCCTTGACTCCGGTCTGGATGTCTTCGCGCAGAATGTCGAAACGGTCAAACGGCTCACGCATCCGGTGCGCGACCCGCGGGCCGATTATCGGCAGACCATCGATGTATTGGCGCAGGCGAAGAGCTATCGGCCCGCGGTGTTGACCAAGACCAGTCTGATGCTGGGCCTCGGGGAAACCGACGAGGAAATCCGTCAGACCATGGCCGATTTGCGCGCGGTATCGGTCGATATTCTGACTCTGGGTCAATATCTGCGGCCGACGCCGAATCATCTGAACATTGAGCGCTTCGTCACTCCGGATGAATTCGATCGGTATCGTGATTGGGCGTTGTCGCTGGGATTTCTGGAGTGCGTGTCGGGCCCGTTGGTACGGTCGAGCTATCGCGCGGAACAGGCGCTCGCGCGCAACAATGCAGGCCTCGATAACGGCAAACTCGCCACGACGCCGGCGGCCGCGCGCTGATGAGCATCGCCGTGCCACGGGTTATGCATTTGGGATTGGCGCCGTACGAACCGACCTGGCGGGCGATGCAGCGGTTCACCGATGACCGTGATCCGTCGACGCCCGATGAAATTTGGATGCTCGAGCATCCGCCGGTGTTCACGCTGGGCTTGAATGCAAGCCGTGAGCATTTGCTATCGCCCGGCGATATTCCGGTGGTCCAGATCGACCGCGGCGGTCAGGTTACTTACCATGGGCCCGGACAGCTGGTGATCTACCCGCTTATCGATCTGCGTAGGCATGCTCTGGGCGTGCGTCAATTGGTGGTGGCGCTTGAAAACGCGATCATCGCCTACGTCGCCGAGTTGGGAGTCGTGGCGGTCGGTTCGCGGGACGCGCCGGGTGTCTATGTCGATGGCGCGAAGCTGGCCAGCATCGGGTTACGCATTCGCCGCGGCGCCAGCTATCACGGCCTTGCGCTCAACGTATCGCTCGAGCTGCAGCCGTTCGAAAGAATCAATGTCTGCGGTCATCGAGGGCTTGCCGTTACGCGCTTGGCGGATCTTTGCGAGGTTTCCGACGTGCGCGCCGCGGCCGAGGGCCTGACGCGGCATCTGTTTCGGGAGCTGGGCTTCGGCTCAGTGCGCGCGGGCCCGAGGCCGACTTACAACGCCATCAATACCGACTTGCAGGCGGTCAGCTCTGCGTAAATGGCGTCGAGTTGTTCGCGACTCGCGGCGCGCACGATATAGGTCACTGCCAAGAAATTCCCGTCCGCGCTGGTGCGGGTGCGCACGTTCGATTCCTGCAACGGGCCCGCGTGGCGCTGTACGATGGCCTGCGTCAGGGCGCGCAGGTCGCTGTCGCGGCGACCCACAACTTTGATGGGAAATTCGCGGGGAAACTCTTGAACGGGCGTGCTCCGCGGCGGGATCATAGGGGAGGAGTGCCTGCCAGCTCGCGCGTGTACTCCACAAAGGCGGCATGCATGCGTTTGAAGATCGGACCGGGCTTGCCGGAGCCGACCGCTCGACCGTCGAGGGCGGTCACCGCGAGGACACCACGCGTTGCAAAGCTAAGCCAGATTTCGTCGGCCGAGCGCAGCAGCGCTTCCGGCACGGGACTATTGTTGCTGCTCAATTTCAGACGCACGGCGAGTTCGGTCACCACATCGCGAGTGGTGCCCGCTAGAACGTGATGGCCGTTGGGCGGTGTATGAATCACGCCGTCCGACACGACTTGAACCGTGGTCGACGAGCCTTCGGTGAGCTGGCCGTTCTCGATCATGATGGTTTCAAAGGCGCCGGCATCGGCGGCTAATTTTTTGAGGAGCACATTCGCGAGCAATGCCGTCGATTTGATGTCGCGCCGTGCCCACCTTATCTCGGCGGACGTCACCGCGGCTACGCCTTGGTCGAGCAGTTTTTCGGGCGTCGGTTCCATGGCCGTGGCATACGCGAACAGCGTCGGCGTGAGCCCTTCGGGCCACGCGTGATTGCGTCCCAACTCGGCTCCGCGGCTCACCTGAATATAAACATAGGATTGTTGGCCGCCGTTTTGGGCCGCCAGGTACGAGCATATCGCGGCCCATTCTGGGTGCGACCGAGGCGCAGGCATGCGAATCCCCGCCAGGCTACGATTGAGCCGGTCCAAATGTTCCCTCAATCTGAAGGGACGGCCGCCGTACACCGGAATCACTTCATACACCGCATCGCCGAACAGGAACGCGCGATCCAGCGGCGACACCCGCGCTTCGGTCAACGGCAGGTACGCGCCATTGAGATAACAAATCGGCAGGAGGTTGCTCACACGAACCAGAGCCGAATGGTGTCGATGAGGCGCCGCCACCATCCGCCGGCAGCGACGTTCTTGAGCGGATGCAGCGGCATTGTCGTGAGCGTCTGATTGCCCACGAATACCCGAAGTTGACCGACATCGGCATCGAGTGTGAGCGGCGCGATCAGCCGCGGTTGCAGATCGACGGTGGTCTTGATGTCGTTCGCTTGCCCGCGCGGCAGCGTAATATAGAGATCGTCCTTGATGCCGACATCGACGGGTGATTGCGCCGCTTTCCACACTTTGGCCGAGCCGAGGGTGGCTCCGCCCTTGACGACCAACTTGGTGTCGTAGAAGGTAAATCCGTAATTGAGCAAGGCAGCGCTTGCATTTTCGCGCCCTTTCATGCTGGTCGATCCGAGCACGACCGAGATCAGTCGCATACCATCGCGCAGCGCGGAGGTGACGAGACAGTAGCCCGCCGAGTCGGTGTGTCCGGTCTTCAGGCCATCGACGCTGGGATCGCGGCCGAGCAGGCCGTTGCGATTTTGCTGCTTGATGCCGTTGTGCTCGAATTCGCGCACCGAGTAATACTTATAGTATTGCGGAAAATCGCGAATCATGGCGACGGCGAGCAACGACATGTCGCGTGCCGTGGTGTAATGCTGCGGTGACGGTAGTCCTGAGCTATTCTCGAAATGCGTACCGACCATACCGAGGCGCTTTGCGTTTTCGTTCATGAGCTGCACGAACGTCTCTTCGGTTCCCGCAACCCGCTCCGCGAGGGCGATCGTGGCATCGTTTCCCGATTGCACGATCATTCCCAATAGTAACAATTCCACGGACACCGGCTTGCCGAGTTCAATGAAGGTTCGCGACCCTTCGGAACGCCATGCGTGTTCGCTGACCACCACCGGCTCGTCGAGCTTCAGCTTGCCCGCCGCCAGCTCCTGAAAAGCGATGTAGGCGGTCATCAGTTTCGTGAGGCTGGCAGGCTCCAAGCGCGCCACCGCTTCCTGAGACGCCAGCACTTTGCCCGTATGGTAGTCGACGACGATATACGCGCGCGCGTCCACAGTCGGTGCCGTCGGCATCGGGGTGTCGGCAAACGTGGGAGCGGCAACGAACACCGCAAACAAAACCAAACTCAGCAGGGGACGAAACATGATGGTGAAATACCTTCGAAAAAGTGCTTAAGTCTACCGGTGATTGAGGCGAGACAATAGTTCGCGAGCCAAGGAGGCTCCTAATCCAACGCGAGGTGCGCATCGTGTACCCCGGCTTGGTCCAATGCCGCAACGATGCGATCGAATTGCGGCACACCGGCAACGGGGCCGATGCGCACGCGGTACATTCTGCGGCCCGCGATCAAGTCATCCCGTACGAAAATCTTGCCGTAGCTGCCGCCGCGTAATTTGGCGGCCAACCGCTCGGCGTTCGCCGGGTCCGCAAAGGCGCCCGCCTGGACGAACAGCGCCGCGCGTGGCGCAAGGGCCGGCGCGGTCGCGGCGACCTGCACGACCTCTGGAGCGCTAACGGGCGTCGTTGCGGGCTTCGATGCGGGCGTGCCGACACCGCCGATCGCCGCGGTTGCGCCTCCTTGGCTGCTCGATGGCGCAATCGGGGTGCCTGCGAGCAGCGGTGCAGACGAATCGCGCGGCGGCAAACTAGAGTCGATGGCGCGCACTTCGACCATCGCCGTGCCGTCGTGGAGCATGTCGAGCCGCGATGCCGCGGCATAGGACAGATCGATGATGCGATTACCCACGAACGGGCCGCGATCGTTCACGCGCACGACGACGCTGCGCCCGTTTTGAAGATTCGTGACGCGCACGTTGGCCGGCAACGGCAGGGTTTTATGAGCGGCCGTCATGGCGTACATATCGTAGGTTTCGCCGGTGGAGGTTGGTATCTTATGAAACCCGGGACCGTACCAAGAGGCCACCCCTCGCTCGACGTAGTCGGCGCTGGACGCCAGCACGTAATAGCGCTTGCCGAATATTTCATAAAAGAGCGGGTTGCCGTAGCGCGATCTCGGTTCGACGCGCGGTACGGTGTCCGGAACGGCGAGCGCAGTGCTGGGTGGCGGCACGCTCGGCGTGGTTTCGGGAGTCGATATCGAGCGCGCGCTCGGGGGCGGCGTCGTGAAGCAGCCCGCAAGACCGACAGCAGCGGCCAGCCCCAGCGGTGGACCCAGGATGCACGCGACT
>Ga0066790_10000414_pt1 | contig 15813 bp, 11 predicted proteins | sample OrgsoiDNA2013050_FD_70963 | JGI IMG/M metagenome (GOLD analysis project Ga0066790, IMG submission 70963) | Permafrost soil microbial communities from the Arctic, to analyse light accelerated degradation of dissolved organic matter (DOM) -... | ecosystem: Environmental > Terrestrial > Soil >...
GCCCGGCTGCGCATACTCATGCATCATTGACGCGATCAACGCCGTAATCGTAAATGCGGAGGTCCACGCCCAATGTCCGGGCCGTGGGACGTTCGGCGTAGCCAGATCGCCGACTCGGCGCTGTCTGGCTCCGATTCGGGAATGTCGCGTCGAGCACAGATCAGCTAGTTCTGGTTCCGGGCACGACCAGCTGGACTGCGCCGGCCGGTTGTGGCGCGCCTTGATCGCTAGCGTCTGCATGCCGCCTTTGCAAAGCTCTCCGCCGGGGGTAACGGGGCTCCAGCTTCGCGAATGCGCCCGAGCGCGCCAGCACCATCTCTACCTCGGCGAAGTCCTTGCGCCCGGCCGGGCTGGCGTGCAGCAGGATGGGCTTGCGGCCGGGGATCTCGCACCGGACCGAGGTTCCGTACCTGCCAGACCGGTAGGTAACGATGCGGAGATCCGCGAGCGGCAGTACCAGCATCGGCCGCCCCGGGGTATTCCTAAGCCGGGACAGCCGGCAGCAGATCAGCTGCCGGTCAGTCACCGCGATGTACATCGGGCGGGGAAGGAACTGGATGCCCAGGAACAGGACGGGCACGGCCAGGGCGCTGAGGGGACCGGCAGGCAGCGGGCCAAGCAGGCTCGCCAGGCCTCCCGCGGTCACTGCGAGTGCCGCCACGACCAGCGCTGCCGTGCCCCAGCGGGACGGGTCAGAAGTCACCGCCGAGCCGGCGACAATACCCTCGCCAGGCCGGAGGCCGTCCCTGAGCGCTTCCTCTGCCCGCCGCTTAAGGGTCACCCTGTTCACGTCAGCAGAACCTCCTGTGCGATGCCGCCCGGCGGCGAGGCCTTTCACGAGTCCGCCCACAGCAGCCATTATGCGGGCGATCTACCCACAAGCTCACCGCAGCATGTGGTGATCGGCGTCCCGACCTCGGTCGCTGCCTACGACGGGGCTGGCAGCCGGCTTGGGCGGGTACCTGATAGCCGGCTCGAAGGACCCGGCGGTCAGGATCGCCGGCGCACGGCCAGGTACCGCGCGAGGTGATCGATCACCTCGCGCGCGTCGTCCTCGATACCGTAAATGAACGTGGACTTGCGCCGGCGCAGCACGGGCAGCCCCAGCGCGTACAGCCCCGGGCTGTCGACCACACCGCCCTCGTGGCGCAGTTGGCCCTTCGCGTCGACCACGGGCACGTCGAGCCACCCGTAATCGGGCCGGAAACCCGTCGCCCACACGATCGCGCGGATCTCGCCGCTTCGCAGGTCAAGCTGCAACCGCGTCGACTCGGGTACGCGTGTCGGCGCGAAGCGCTCGGGAGGGTCGACCGCAGCGTCGCACCCGCGCGTCCGAGCCCACTCGTCGAAACTGTCAAGTAGGCGCCCCAGCTTGAGGTCCGCGAGCGAGAAGACGTTGCGCAAGCCGCCGGAGAACAGCGCGCGGCCGTCACGTACCGCCGCCCAGCGGCCCGCCAGTTCGACGCCGATCGAGGCGAGCGCGTTGAGATCGAGCGTCGTCCGCTCAGGAGTCCCGGCGAGCTGGGGCGAGGGCAGCCGCCGGGCTCGCGTGAGGTCGTCGACCTCGTCGTACCGCTGATCCCACAAGCCTGACGCATCCATCCACCACAGCACATCGCGTCCGCGGTACGTGCGCGGCAACCGCACGTGCTCTCCCACCGAGAGGGTCACCGGCCGGCCCGACCGCTGCAGCTCGGCTGCCAGCTGCACGCCGGTCGCCGACGCTCCCACGACGAGCACGCCGCCATCGGGGAGCTTGGCGGGGTCGCGGTAGTCGAACGGCGTCAGCTGCTCGACGGACGCTGGCACCGCATCCCTGAACTGCGGCACCGATGGCTGATTGCAGGCGCCGCTCGCGATGACCACTGCCCGGCAGCGGATCTCGCCGCGGGTTGTCGTCACGTGGTATCCGTCGTCGGTGCGCCGCACTGACGTGACGTTCGTGCCGGTCCGGACGGGAGCGCGCGAGGCCGTGGCGAAACGCTCGATGAACTCGGTGACTTCGCCCACCGTCATGTAGCCGTCGGGGTCCGGGCCTTCGTAGCGAAGGCCCGGCAGGCGGCTTTGCCAGTTGGGAGTAAGCAGCCGGAGGGAGTCCCATCGTTCGCGCCGCCAGGAGTTCGCCACCTCGCCGCGCTCGAGCACGACGTGATCGATCGACCGGCCGGTGAGGAAGTGGCTCGCGGCGAGGCCCGCGTGCCCCGCGCCGATGACGACCGTGATGGTGCGCTCGATGGCCTGGCCCCCCGTGCTTTTCGGAGCGCGCGCGTCGGGCAAGCCGCCGCGCGGCCGCTCAGGGCTTTCCGGAGCGCGCTCAGGCGACTTCGACGGTGACGTTCGTCGGGTTCGTGAGAGCGTCGAACACGGCGGACCGCTTCTGGGACTGGGCCACCAGCGCTTCGATGTCCTCCTTCGACGCGTCCGCGTCGATGGTGAACGTCACCTTGATGTCGTTGTAGCCGTTGCGGACATCGCTGTCGGCACCGAGGATCCCGCGGATGTCGTGCGCGCCCTCGACCGTCGACTCGACCGAGCGCAGCTGGATGCCGCGGTTCTCCGCGACGGACGCCACGCCCGCCGTCAGGCAGCTCGCCAGGCCGACGAGGAGGTACTCGATCGGCGTGATGCCGCCGTCCTCCGCCGCGAAAACCTCGGGATGGTCGGCTTCGAACACCGACTCCTCCTTGTGGCTCTGCTCCTGCCCAAGGCCGAAGAAGCTCTGGACCTTAATCGTGCTGTGGACGCCGCTCTGCCACTTGGCGGACGCGCGCCAGGTGAACTGAGCGGCCTCAGGCGCGCCCTTCAGCACTTCCCGCGCGTCGAGCAGCGCCTGCACGTTGACTCCGTTGGTGACCGTGGTCATCTCGCGTGATACCCCTTTCGCCCGCTTCCCCAAATTTCCTATGAGGATGCTTGACAATACACCGGCCGGCGCGAGTTAACATAGCCCCTATGGCGGAGCCAGCCTCGACGCTCGCGGCCGGCTCAGTCGGCACTGTCGAAACGCACTACCTCGACCTGCCGGAGCCGGTGCGGCTCGACTGCGGGCGGGAGCTGCACCCGGTTCGCGTGGCGTACGAGACCTACGGCGCCCTCTCGCCCCGGCGCGACAACGTCATCCTGGTGTGCCATGCGCTCAGCGGCGACGCCCATGCGGCGGGCTTCGCGAAGACGCCGCCCGAAGAGAGCACGCGCGACGGGTTCGCGGCCGAGGCTCGCGACGGCGCGGCCGGCAAGGGGCTCGGCTGGTGGGACGGGATGATCGGTCCCAGCAAGGCGTTCGACACCGACCACTTCTTCGTCGTCGCCACGAACCTGCTCGGCGGCTGCCGCGGGACGACGGGGCCGTCGTCGATCGACCCGGCGACAGGTAAGCCGTACGGGCCGGACTTCCCCGTGATCACGGTCGCGGACATGGTGCGGACAGAGCGCGCGTTCCTGGACGCACTCGGCATCGAGCGGCTCGCGGCGGTAGCCGGGGGCTCGCTCGGCGGGATGCAGGCGTTCGAGTGGGCGATCCTGTTTCCTGATCAGGTCGATGCTGTCGTGGCGATCGCCAGCACGCACGCTCTCCAGCCACAGGGCGTGGCCTGGAACGCGATCGCACGCGACGCGATCATGCGCGATCCGGCCTGGCAAGGCGGCCGCTACTACGGCACCGGCGCCGCGCCCAATGCGGGCATGGGCGTGGCGCGGATGGTCGGCCACGTCACGTACCTGTCCGCGCTGGCACTGGGCGACAAGTTCGGCCGGCGGCTGCAGTTCGCCGACTCCCTCCGCTACACGATCACCGAACCGGAATTCGCGGTCGAGAGCTACCTGCGCCACCAAGCCGACTCATTCGTCAGGCGCTTCGACGCCAACACCTATCTCTACCTGTCGCGCGCGCTAACGTACTTCGATCTCGGGCGGCAGCACGGCAGCGGATCGCTCGCGCGGGCGCTAGAAGACGTCTCGGCGCGGACGCTGCTGATAGCGTTCAGTTCTGACTGGCTGTACCCGCCGGCCGCGTCGAGGGAGATCGCCGACGCGCTTCGCGGTCTCGGCAAGCCGGCCGAGCTCCATGTGATCGAGGCGCCGTACGGCCACGACTGCTTCCTGCTTGAGGAAGCACGGCAGACGCCCATCATCCGCCAGTTTTTGAGCAAACACAGCCTGACCGAAGGCGGGGCCGGCGGGTGACCTCAAGGAAGAGGCCTTCATGACCGACAATGGCTCCCGTGCCGAGACTGTGCCTGCTGAACAGGGCCGCGCGTTCGGATTCGACACACGACAGCTGCACGCCGGGCAACGGCCCGACCCGAACACGGGCGCACGTGCGGTGCCGATCTTCCAGACGACCAGCTACGTGTTCGAGGACCCGGAATCAGCGGCAGCGTACTTCAACCTGCAGGAGTACGGGAACACGTACTCGCGCATCATGAACCCGACCGTCGCGGTGTTCGAGGAGCGCGTGGCGAACCTCGAGGGCGGCGCTGGCGCGGTGGCATTCGCCAGCGGGATCGCCGCGCAGGCAGCCGCGCTCTTCACGCTGCTGCAGCCGGGCGACCACGTCGTCTCGTCCTCGGCCCTGTACGGCGGGACGGTGAACCAGTTCAAGCACTTGCTGCGCAAGATGAGCGTGGAGCTGACGTGGGTCGATCCCGACGATCCGGACGCGTGGCGGCAGGCGGTCCGGGACAACACGAAGGCGTTCTTCGGCGAGACGATCGGCAACCCCGCCGGGAATGTGCTGGATATCGAGACCGTGGCGTCCATCGCGCATGAGCACGAGCTGCCGCTGATCGTGGACAACACGTTCGCGACGCCGTACCTGTGCCGCCCGATCGAATGGGGCGCCGACATCGTGATCCACTCGGCGACCAAGTTCATCGGCGGCCACGGCACGAGCATCGGCGGCATCGTCGTCGAGGCTGGCACGTTCAACTGGTCCAACGGGCGGTTTCCCGTGGTCGCGGATCCGTCGCCGGCCTACCACGGCCTGCAATTCCACGAGACGTTCGGGATGTACGGCTATCTGATGAAGCTCCGGGCCGAGACCCTGCGCGATCTGGGCGGGACGCTCGCTCCGTTCAACGCCTTCCTATTCCTACAAGGGCTCGAGACGCTGTCGCTGCGGATGGAACGCCACGTCGACAACGCGCGGGCGGTCGCGGCGTTCCTTGAGTCGCACGAGCTGGCGTCAAATGTGACCTACCCCGGCCTGCCGACGAGCAGGTACCGGCCGCTCGTGGAGAGGTACCTGCCGCGTGGTGCCGGGGCGGTGTTCTCGTTCGACTGCGCCGGCGGCCGGACCGGCGGGCAGGACCTCATCCGCGGCGTGACGCTCTGGTCCCACTTGGCGAACGTTGGCGACGCGAAGAGCCTGATCATCCACCCCGCCAGCACGACGCACCGGCAGCTGAGCGACGACGAACTACGGGCGGCCGGCGTCGGGCCGGGGACGGTGCGGCTGTCGGTCGGCATCGAGTCCGTCGAGGATCTGGTGTGGGACCTGGAGCAGGGTTTCGCGCGCGTCGCCGCGACAGCTGGAAGAAGGTAACGACGGCATGATCGATCTCGGGCAGTACCAGGACTCGTTGACGATCCAGCGCGTGCTCCACACCGCCAAGACGATCGCGATCGTGGGCCTGTCGAACAACGAGCTGCGGGCCAGCTACTTCGTTGGCTACTACCTCAAGCGGCACAGCTACCGCGTGATCCCCGTCAATCCCCGCGAGACAGAGATCCTCGGGGAGACATGCTACGCAAGCCTGCTGGACGTACCCGTGCCGGTGGACGTCGTGAACGTCTTCCGCGCGCCGGACGCACTGCCGGGGATCGCGGGGGAGGCTGTGACGATCCACGCCGGCGCCCTCTGGTGCCAGTTCGGCGTGATCAACGAGGAGGGCGCGCGGATCGCCGAGGACGGCGGCGTGACGGTGATCATGGACCGCTGTCTTAAGGTTGAGCACGCGCGTTACGTGGGCCGGATGCACTGGCTCGGCTTCAACACGCAGCGCATCACGTCCGTCCGCGCCGGGCTCCAGTAGCTGGGATAACGGATCCTGTTCAGTCGGTGATGAGGTCGAACTGCTCCCAGGCGCCGATGGCGGTTCGGTTGGCGATCAGCGGGGAGGCGCCTGCGTTATCCGCGGTGACGTACATGTTGTTGGCCAGGGCGATCAAGCTGACCGTGCCGTTGGAGTTGCGGATAAGCTGAAAGGTCTCCCAGGTGCCGATGGCGGTTCGGTTGGCGATCAGCGGGGAGGCGCCTGCGTTGTCCGCGGTGACGTACATGTTGTTGGCGTGCGCCCGCAAGGCGATATTGCCGCTGCTGGGGCTGAGCAGGTCGAACTGCTCCCAGGTGCCGATCGCAGTACGGTTGGCGATCAATGGGGAAGCCCCTGCGTTGTCCGCAGTGACGTACATGCTGTTGGCCAGGGACCGCAGGCTGACCACGGTGGTGGCGCTACTTATGGTGGGCTGCGTCGGGCGGGTGGTGGTAAGGGCGATCTGGCCCTTCAGCATGCGCCCGCCGTCATTGGTCAGGCGCAGGTAGTAGTCGGAGGAGCAGGCGGTGCCGTCTTCGTCCAGGGCCAGCAGCCCGGAGCCCGCGGGGACGCCCGCCTGTGTCGCGGCGGTCTTGGCGATCTGGTTACCCTCGCCGTACTCGTCGAACATGGAGATGTAGATGCCCTGGGCACCGACGCGGACCATGTTGTAGAACTGGCGCCACATGAAATCCCCGTGCACCCGCTGGCGGCCCGAGACGTCCCCTGGGAGCACGCACGGCTGGTAGTCGACGCCGTTGGCGTTGCAGTCGGCCTGGTCGGGAACGTTGAAGTTCTGGTACACCGAGTCGGAGTCCGCGGCGGTACCGATCGCGCCGACCATCCAGGGGGAGAGCATGTTGAAGGCGTGGTACACCCCCAGGTAGCCGGCGCGTGAGCCACCGACGCCGGTGCGCCACTCCCTGGGCACCCCGCCGATCACGTAGCAGCCCTGGCCCTTGAACCAGTTGACGACGTCCAGGCAGGTGGCGGCGTCCCAGGGATGGTTGCTGTCGCTGAACCCGAAGCCCCAGATGCACACGACCGGCTTGCCGTTCTGGCGCGCGTACGCGGTCGATGCGGTGTGGGCGGACATCTTGCTGGTCCAGTCGGTCTTGATCTCCGACTGCATGTTCGTCCACCCGGATACGTCGTACATGATGTAGAACTTGCGCCCGTTGGCCTCCGCCGCGGACCTGACCTTGGCGGCCATCGCGTCGCGGGTGGGACCCTCGCTGCTGTTCGGGTTAAACCGCTGCAGGGCGGCGGTATCGCAGCCGTTCTGCTGCATCCACAGGAAATGGGTGTTCACACTCCCCTGGTCATAGGAGGAGAACAATGTCGCCGCCCCGCCACCGTTGAGGTTGGCGTACGCGGTCTGGTATCCCGTGGCGTACTCGCCCATGTCCGGCCACGCCTTGATCGCGTTATTGGACGGGGACGGCGCCTGACTCCAGTTCTGACTCCAATGCCACCAGCCGTTAATCGGAGCGCCATCACCGATGCACGCGAACCATCCCTGATACCCCACCGTGATCTTGCCGACCACGTCACCAGCCGCACTCGCCGCCTCGCTTGGCAGCGCGCGCAAGACACTGCCGGCAGCAGCACCGACGGCGGTGCCAGCGCCGACGAGGATGAGGAACGACCGTCGCGTCAAACTCATACGTCTCTCCCAAGCGGAGCGGTCGCCCATCCTCCGGTCAACAGCATCTCCCAGGGAAGATCGGCGTTCAAGGGCCTCCATGCACTTTTTATGACTTTTAAATAAAGTCGGAGCTGCCTGACGCCGACGGCTCCCCCGGTCAGTCTGCTGCCCGCCGGCCAGCAAGGAGATCCGCGGCCTGGTCCTGCGGGTGACTGGTGCCTTTTGCTGTCACCCTGGGCCAGGTGGTAAGGCAAAGAGAGGAGCCATGCAATGCCGGCTGTCCTGCTGGCGCTGGCGACCGCGATCGGCTATAGCGGATCTGACTACGCGGCCGGGCTGGCAGGCCGCAGGGCCAGCGTGGTGCGAGTGACTGTCCTCGTCGAGGTGGCAAACACCGCTTTGCTCATGTCGGTCGTCCCGTTCGTCAGCAGGCAGGCCCCGTCACTGTTATCTATGGCCTGGGGAGCTGTTGCCGGGGTCGGCGGTGTCGTAGGGGCGATGGCACTGTATGCGGGATTCCGGCGTGCGTCGTTCAGCGTGGCCAGCTCAGTGAGTGCTGTCAGTTCGGCTGCCTTTTCCGCACTGGCAGGGTTACTGCTCGGCGAGCGGCCCGGTGCGTTATCACTGGCAGGTATCGTGCTCGCGCTGCCCGCGATAGCGGCAGTGTCCGCAAGCAGCGGCCAGCCGGGCGCGGGCTTGTCCGGCGGGAGCGATGCAGCCACGGCGAGTGCCGGCCAGGACGATGCCCGCGACCCGGCCGGGCGCCCTCGGCGCGGCGTCACGGGTCATGCCGCTGGCGTCGTGTGGGGGCTGATCGCCGGCGCCGGGTTCGGGTTGCTCTTCATCAGCCTCAACCTGGCAGGGTCAGAGACCGATCTCTGGCCGCTTGCCGCCGCCGGGCTGGCCGGCGTGGTAGCGGTCATCTGCATAGCCGCCTTCACCGGGCAGCTCGGGCTACCGCCGGCCGGGTCGCGCTGGCTTTCCGTATTGAGCGGGATCACCGCGGCCGCGGCGACTTTCGCCTACTTCCTCGCCACGCATCGGGGCCTGCTAGCTGTCACGGGGGTTATTGCTTCGCTCTATCCGGCCGGGACGATCTTGCTGGCCCGGATACTGCTCGGTGAGCGGCTGAGCTTTGTCAGGATGGTCGGGCTCTGCCTTGCCGCCGCTTCGGTTGGCCTCATCGCGGCTGCCGGGGCCAGCCCGCCTAGCCCAGCTGTCAGCACCAGCATCACGGCCGTTTCAAGATCGCGAAGGGAGGCCGGGCTTACAGCCAGTTCTGAGTCGAGCCCCATCCTGAAGCGGACAATTCGGATGGAGGTTCTTAGTGGTTCGGATTACCCCCTCGGTAGCCAGTGCAATCCGAACCGGTAATTTAAGAATGTCCGTATTCACCGGAATTGGTCATCAATCATCGACCGAAAAGGCTGCATACGCTGCCAGGCTCGCGTGATCTTGGAACGACCGTGGCACCAGCATCCAGGAAAGTAGCTGGCCGGATTCTCACCCATGGGCACCGCAGCACACAGAATGGCTGATCAGGATGCCGACGACGATCCCAGCACCCAGGTAGGCGGAGGCCGCCGTCTGACCGACTGTCGGTGCCGCCTCGCCATCCCGGTGGCTCACCTGGCGGCGCCTGCACCAGCTGAGCCCCGGCCGCCGCCGCTAGCCGCTGACGCCGAGGATGCTCCTACGGGCCGGTGGACGTGGGTGTCGGCGCGGGTGTTGTGAGCGTGGGCGTGGGTGTCGGCGTGGGCGTGGCTGTCGGGGTGAGCGTGGCTGTCGGCGTGGGTGACAACGTGGGGGTGGGCGCGGGCGCGGTTGGCGTAATCGGCTGCGGCGGTGCCGTCGTCCCCGCAGCCGATGAGGGCCCAGCACAAGGGTGCAGGCTAGTGCAGGAGGATGACACCAGGGCTGCCGCCGAGGCACTGGCGCTCTTGCCTCCGCATCCGCGGCTACCGGGCAGCCCGATCCCGGTTTCTGCCTCCGTGCCCATCGAGCAAACGGTCCAGTTCCAGGAATAGGCCTGATTGCCGATCGGGAACGAGAAGGTGATGGTCCGCTCGAATTCGCTGGGGGAAATGCGGTGTGACTTGCTGACGTGGGGGCCGCCAGCTCCCGGCAGCAGCACCTTCGGCTGCGCGGGCGCCGTGGTCGTGGCCAGATTGAGGCCAAAGTAGGGATACCACTGCTTCGAGATCTCGGTCTTCAGCGCCGACTGCGGGACGAGAACCCGGATGTGGAATGTCTCCTGGCAGACCGGACGGCTGCACGCCTGGCTCGCTCCGGATCTCCCGGTCACGGTGACATAGACCGTGCGGGTCGCCGAGCGGGCGAGCGGAGTCGTCGCGGCTGCGTTCCGGAAGAGCTCGACCTTGTAGCGCGTGGCCAGGCCTGGGGTCACCTGAAACGCGTACTGAGCGGTGGAGCCTGACGGATGCAGGACGACCGACCCGGCCGGTGACGGCGCGCTCCGGTAGGGGAACTGCTGGGCGTACAGCCGGGCGACCTCCCCGCTGGCCGCGCCGTTGATCTCGCCGCGGATCTGAGCACTCGCGTCCTGGCCACCTTGGTACACCACGAAGACATCGCCGTTCGCCGGCGCGAAGCCGGACCGGGCGGCGATCGGGACGCTCGCAGGCCCGTTACTGCTGGTACCCAGGATCACCGCGGTCACTATGCCCGCCACCGCCAGCACGCCGATTCCGGCGAGCGTGATCAGAACGGTGCGACGGCGCCCCCCGCGCCGGACCGGCCGGGCCTGGCCGTCGTCACCAGAGTCCGGGATAGGGCGGCCGGTACCCGCGGAGCTGACCGGCGGCGGACCGGGGATGCTCGCCTCCCCGGTCGGCAGGTCCCCTACGCGGGGCGCCGCCCCCGCCAGCGCATCGCCGGCCGGAACGCCCTCTTGCGCGACGCTCCGGCCGTCCGGCCAGCCGGCCTCGGTCGGCGAGCGAACCGCCGGCGGAATGACCCCGGAGCCGGAGGCATACGGGGCGAGGCCGAGCGCCGAGCGCAGCGCATCGGCGAATTCCCGGCAGCTTGCATAACGATCCCCCGGCGCCTTGGCCAGCGCCCTGGCGAAGACCGGGTCCGCTTCCGGCGACAGGTCCGGCCGCCGGGCGCTAATCTCCGGCGGGGGCGCCGACAACTGCGCGAACATCACCGCCATGGCCTCGTCACGCCGGAATGGCGGAGCGCCGGTCAGCAGCTCGAAGGCCGCGCATGCAAGCGAGTACTGATCCACCCGCCCGTCCACCTGCTTGCCCTCGATCTGCTCAGGGGAGATGTAGTCCACCGTCCCCAGGAATTGCCCCGTCCCGGTCAGCCCGCCCGACGTTGCCAGCACGCCCTTGCTCAACCCGAAATCCGACAGGTATACGTGATCAGGCCGGCCCGCCTGCACATCCACCAGCATGTTCGCCGGCTTCACATCACGGTGAACCAGCCCGGTGGCGTGCGCGGCGTCCAGCGCCGACGCCACTGGTGAGATGATCGCCGCCAACCGCGCCGACGGCAGCGGGCCATCACGATGCATGATGGTCCGCATGTCCCCGCCAGGCACGTAGCGCATCGCGATGAACAGCACGCCGCTCGCCTCGCCGGCCTCGAACACCGGGATGATGTGCGGATCATCAACGGCCGCCGCCGCCCGCGACTCCCTGACGAACCGCTGCCGGAACGCCTCATCTTCCGCCAGCGCCGGCGCGAGGATCTTCAGCGCCACCAGCCGGTCCAGCCGCTCATCACGCGCCCGGAACACCACCGCCATCCCGCCCGCGCCGATCTGCTCCTCCAGCCGGTACCCGGCCACCAGCGAGCCGGCGGCCAAGCCGCCAGCGCCCCCCGAGATCCCCCCGCCCACCATGCCTCCAGCGCTCCCGAGCCGCCTACTGGCGCGATCTTCCGACCGCCGCGAATGCCCGTGATATACGACGACCAAGTTCATCAGCAGCAAGATCGCTCTAAGTATCCCGATCTGACCCTGCCAGCCGCAACCCGGTCAGGTTCACGTCCACGCGAGTGGTGCTCCCATCCGCCCGATCGTCCCGGCCGTCGTGCTAGCCCGGGCCCGGCGCGGCGGCCCTCAGCGCCAGGTCTCCCGGGTGCTCAGGGGCTGCGCTACCGTCCCCGGCGACCGCGGCCGAGGCCGGCCAGTTCGGCCTGGGCGCGGCCTGGGGGGTTAGCTAATGAACCGGCTGATGAAGGCCAGGGAGATGTCGCAGACCTCGCGCCAGCCGCTGTCGATGACGAGTCCGTGCCCGCGTCCCGGGATCAGGACGGTCTCGGTCACGCCGGGGTTGCGGCCCTGCTGCTTGTAGATGGCGTTGGTGATGGCCGGCGGGGCGGTGTTGTCCTTCTCCCCGGAGATGATCAGCATCGGCCCGCGGCCGGGGTTCTTGCTGTCGGCCTTGGCCTCGGTGAAGGGGTTGACGTTGGCGGTAGCCGCCTGGAACAGCGGAGTGCCTGAGGCGGGGACTGCGAAGGTCTCATACAGTTCCTTGGCTTCCTCCTCGCTGACGGCGTTGGCGAAGGCGTAGCGGAACTGGTCGTAGGTCAGCGGCACGGCCCGGTGGTGGTTAGCCGGGTTGCCCAGGACGGGCGAGGCGGCCCGCAGCGCGGAGATAGGCAGGGGTAGCACGCCGCGCATGGGCGCGGAGTCGATCGCCACCGTTGCCGCTGACAGGCCCCGGCCGGCGACCATCTGCGAGAGCAGGCCGCCGAAGGAGTGCCCGATGACCGCGGGCTTCTTCTCCAGCTTCCCGATGACGTCTGCGTAATGGTCGGCGACCTGACCGACCGTCTTGCGGGCAAATACCTCCGGGTGCTCGTTCGCCTCCCCGACGGTGTCGGGGTCATCGGGCCACGACGGGGTAAGCGGGACATAGCCGGCTTCCTCGAAGACGGTGGCCCACCGGTCCCAGCTGCTGGGCAGCAGCCACAGGCCGTGCACGAAGACGACCGGCGGGAGCCCTGACGCGTTCGCCTTGCTGATCTGCTCTTGTTCGCGTCCGGTGATGACTGGCATGACGTTTCGCTCTCCTGGTCTGCGGCCGGGGCTCATCCTCGGCAGGTGAGTCCACTGTCTCGCCGCCGGTCGTCCGTCGAATCCTGAAAACCTCGTAGTCACGCGTCCCGGCGAGGCTTCGGCCGGGAGGGGTTTCCGTCAGCCGCTGTGCTCGCCGGAGACGGGCGGGGACCGAATCCGGAGCCTCGTGGCCCGGATATCGCGAGCTGCGGCGACGCGTAGCCTTGGTCCGTGGCGCTGATGGATCGCCTGGACGAGCGGCAGGCCCTGGATCGGGTACTGGATGCCGCTCGCCGCGGACTGAGCGCCGCGCTGGTGGTGCGGGGCGAGCCGGGCGTCGGCAAGACCTCGCTTCTCGGCTACGCCGCCGACTCGGCGGCGGGTTCCGGGTAGTCCGCGTTGCCGGCGTCGAGTCGGAGCAGGAGTTCGGGTACGCGGGGCTGCACAGGCTGCTGGTCTCGTTCCTGCCGGCGATGGGCGGGTTGCCGCTGCGGCAGCGCAACGCGCTCGGCTGTGCCTTCGGCCTGATCGACGGCAGGCCCGCGGACCGCTTCGGCGTTGGCCTGGCCGCGCTCTCCCTCCTGGCCGAGGCTGGCGCCGGCTCGCCGCCGCTCTGCGTGGTCGACGACGCACAGTGGCTTGACCAGGAGTCCCTCGAGGTACTCGCCATGGTGGGACGACGGGTGCACGCCGAGCGGATCGCGCTGCTATTCGGAACCCGTGATGGCGTTGACGGCCGGGTGCGGCTAGAGGGCATTCCGGACATCCGTGTCAGCGGCCTTCCCGAGCACGACGCCCTCGAGCTGCTGGGGTCATCGGTGGACGGGCCGCTCGATCCCCAGCTGGCCAGGCGGATCGTGACGGAAACGCAAGGGTCCCCGATGGCGATCATCGAGCTCGTCGGCGAGCTGACCGCGGCTGAGCTGTCGGGCGCGGGGCTGCTGCCCGGGCCGTTGCCGCTCAGCCGGCGGCTCGAAGCACATTTCCTGCGCCAGATCCGGGACTTGCCGGCTAGCACCCAGAACCTGCTGCTGGTCGTCGCCGCTGAACCCTCCGGTGACCCGCGGCTGATCACCAGAGCGGCGGCCCGGCTCGGAAGCCCCCCGGCCGCGGCCGAGCCTGCGCAAGCCGAGGGGGTGATCGTGATGTACCCCGAGGCGCGGTTCCGCCATCCGCTCATCCGGTCCGCCGTGTACGGCGGGGCGTCCCCGGCAGGCCGCCGACGCGCCCACCAGGTGCTCGCAGCCGAAATGGATCCCCAGCGGGACGCCGACCGCCGGGCATGGCACCTCGCCGCGGCGGCAACCGGCCCGGACGAGGCCGTCGCAGCCCAGCTCGACCGCGCCGCCGGCCGCGCCCAGGCCCGCGGTGGATACTCGGCGGCGGGCGCCCTGCTGGCCCGGGCAGCCCAGCTGACCCAGGACGAAGGCCGGTGGGCAGAGCGAGTCCTGGCCGCCGTGCATGCTCATCTGGCCGCAGGTGCACCTGCCAGGGCGCGGCTGCTGCTCGAGCAAACGACGGAGATCAGCGATCCGTTTCAGCGGGCGAGGATGCGGCGGCTGCAGGGGCTGATCCAGTACGCCCTGGGACGGGCTCCGGGCACGCCGTCGATCCTGGTCGGCGCCGCACGCGCACTCCAGCCCTTCGACGCCCGCCTCGCCCGCGTCACCATGCTCGAGGCGCTCGAGGCCGCGCGCGTAACTGGCCGGTTCACCGCGGCCGGGGAGAGTGATCACGACGTCTGCCGGGCGGCGCGAGCGATGCCGCTTCCGCCAGGATCCCAGCCGCGCGTCGCCGACCTGCTCCTCGACGGGGCGACCGCGCTTGTCCTCGACGGCCACGCGGCCGCTGTCCCGGTCCTCGGCCGCGCTATCGCTGGCCTGCTCGCAGACCAGTCCGACTCTGCAGATGCGCTGCTACGGCTCGGAATCGGGTGCTGGGCCGCCGGGGCGGTCGGTGACGACACCTCACTACACGAGCTGGCCACCCGGCTGGAGCATCACGCGCGAGAGAAAGGAGCCCTCGGCGCGCTGTCCACCGGGCTTCTGTTCCTCGCCATGTCCGAGCTGCTCGATGGCTCGCTGGCTGCCGTCCGCGGGCACTTCGCCGAGCGAGCTGAGATCATGGCCGCCGTCGGGCGGCCCTCCGATGTGGGAGAGCTCGTCGTGCTTGCCTGGCGAGGGCGCGAAACCGAGGCACGAGCCGCGGCGGCAGCGGTCACGCGCTACGCGACCGAGCACCGTCACGGCTGGATGCTCGCCTACGCCGACTACGCACTCGCGGTGCTGGAGCTGGGCCTGGGCAACTACCGGGCAGCCCTGCCCAGCGACCCGAGGAACTTCCGGGACAACCCCTTCATCGGCATCGTCGGCTTCCCGGACCTGATCGAAGCTGCAGCCCGATGCGGCGAGCGCGATGTGGCGGCCGAAGCCACGGCCGAGTTCGCAGCCCGCGCGCTCCCCAACGGCACTGCGATCGCGCTGGGGCTCCTGGCTTTGTCGCGAGCGCTGCTGGCCGACGATACCGACGCCGGGGAACTCTACCAAGAGGCTATCGAGCAACTGTCGCACTGCCGGGGAAACCTGCGAAAGGCGCGGGCGCACCTGCTCTACGGGGAGTGGCTGCGCCGCCAGAAGCGACGAATCGATGCCCGCACCCAGCTGCACGCGGCCCACGAGATGTTCCTGCGGATGGGAGCCGACGCATTCGCCGAGCGCGCCCGCGTCGAACTTGCAGCGACCGGCGAGCGCGCACGCAGGCGGCGCGACGAGACCCGCGGCGACCTCACCCCGCAGGAAGCGCAGATCGCGCTCCTGGCCTCTCAGGGCGCCACCAACGCCGAGATCGCCGGACGGCTGTTCCTCAGCGCGAGCACGGTCGACTACCACCTCCGCAAGATCTTCCGGAAGCTCGACGTGACATCGCGACGCCAGCTCGCCCAAGCGCTGCCGGGGTAGACGGGGCGGCGTCTCCCAGGCGCCGGGCATCCCGGCGCCTCCCGCAGACGTGCGGCCCGCGTCACCTGTCACCGGCTTGCGATCTTGGCTGGCGGCCGCCTCGCCAGCTGTCACATCCCGCGAGCGACGCTACCGGGGTGGCAG
>Ga0066790_10000417_pt1 | contig 15761 bp, 8 predicted proteins | sample OrgsoiDNA2013050_FD_70963 | JGI IMG/M metagenome (GOLD analysis project Ga0066790, IMG submission 70963) | Permafrost soil microbial communities from the Arctic, to analyse light accelerated degradation of dissolved organic matter (DOM) -... | ecosystem: Environmental > Terrestrial > Soil >...
GGCCGCCGCTGAGGTCGAACTCGTTGTCCAGGTAGTGCCAGACGTTGACGATGCCGGCGCGGGACAGCCGCCAGCGCTCGCCGAAGCGGCCTGGGGCCTGTGGGGCCCGTGCGGCCCGTGCGGCCTGTGGGGCCTGTGGGGCCTGTGGGGCCCGGGGCTGGTTCATCCGGGTCCGTCCTGAGTTCGCAGGTGCGGCTCGTAGCGCGCCGCGAAGGGGAAGATCACCAGACCGTCCTTGACGGAACGGGCCATGTGCAGGGCCTCCAGCAAACCGGCCACGTCGGCCCGCAGCGCGTCCGGGGACTCGCTGTCCGCGCCTGGCCAGACGGCACGATAACCAGTCGCCAGCCGGCCGAGTACCTCGTCGACCTGCGGCCACGGTGCGAGTGTGCCCGGCAGCCGGATGCCGTCGACCACGGCGGCGGAGTCCGCCGACGGCTGCCGGGCCGCGGTCAGCTCGTCGAGCATCAGCAGGGCCGCCTGCTTGACGCGGCCGCCGCCGGGAAAGTCCAGATCGGTGAGCGCGCCGTACGGGTCGTAGGCCAGCGCGCCTTCGGCGCGGACCTCCAGCACCAGGCCGAAGTTCTCATCAAGGTGACGGGCCAGCTCATGCCGGTCCCGGGTCAGCACGTCCAGCTCGTCGTCGGGAAGCTCGGCACGGAAAACCGCCGGGCTTTCCACCAGCCGCTGCCGCAGCCGGCGTCGCGGTGGCTCGGCCGGGCGCCGCGCCCAGGTGTCCCCGGCCGTACCGAACGGGTGCAGCGGGCCCGGCAGCAGCTGGATGAGCAGCGAGCGGTTGATGCTGAGCAGGGCCTCTTCCTCCCGGCGCTCGCCCCACGCGGCGAGCGACCCGTCCGTCTCGGCCAGCACCCCCCACGCCACGAGGAGCCGGAGCGCGGTCACGAGCTGCCGCCGGTCGCCGATGCCGTCGGTGATCATGATCGACTGTTCGGCGGCGTCGGCCCGGATCTGGCCGGCGAGGGCCGAGATGAGGATCTGCTCGCCGGCTCCCGGCGCGAGCAGCGCCGCGCAGGCCAGAGCCAGGTGGGCATAGGTGGCAGCCGTGAAGGGACTGTCGTCGGTCGCCCGCCGCGCCGGCCGGGCCGGCGCGGAACCCGGCAGCGGCGCCTTTACCAGCCGGGCAAAGCTGGACTCGACGATCAGCGTGTACCCGAGCTGACTGGCGAACATGGATGTGAGGGCCGGGGCGTGGCGCCGCACCAGATCCAGCTCGGCCGGCTGGCGGGCGGCGGTCAGGATGGGGGAGCAGAGCAGGGACCGGGTGGCGATCCGCCGCTCGCCGGCATCCGGGCCGCCCGTCGGGACCCGTGGCCCGCTCATAGGGCCGCCCTCTGTTCAGCGGCCCTCTGTTCAGCGGCCCTCTGTTCAGCGGCTTGCTCACCCGTCTGCGCGGGTATCCACTGTGCGGGTATCCGCTGTGCGGTGCCCGACACCGAGAGGCTGAGCCCGGCAAACGTCGTCGTCCCGTCCGGGCTGGTGACGACCGTGTCCGGCCCGGGAATCGCGCGCAGCCACAGGCCGACGTCGTGATCGACGGTCTCGTGCCGATGCCGGGCCAGCATCTCGGCCACCAGATCCAGGAGCAGGCCGCGGGCGGCCGGTGAGATCGTGGCGCGGTGCAGGGAGCCGGTCAGCGCGAGCTCAGCGGCGGCGGCCCGGCGCTGTTCGGTCTCTCGCTGTGCTTCGGCGGTCAGCCGGAGCCGGTCCGCGGTCGGGTCCGGGACCCGGGAACTGCGCCCGCGCATCGCGCGGTCGCCGCGTTCCCGCAGTGACACCGGGACGTGAACCGGGTCGCAATCCCACCACGACGTCGTGGGCCCGGCGCGCGGATCCGGCTCTTCCGGGCCGAGGAGCAGATGCCGTGACGGATAGGCGCCGAACGCAGCCGCGTAGAGCCGGTGCGCGCTGGCGTCGTCCGCCGCGGAAAACCAGCGGGCGAGCCGGAGGAAGTCCGCGCGCCGGGAGAAGCCCGTCCCCGGGGAGTCGAGCAGCCGCTTGGCGTTCGTGATGAGCTGCCCGAGCGCCTGCCCGGCGGCCGCGCGGAGCTGCTCCGGGCCGGACGCGCCGTGGGCGTCGTACCAGTAGGCCAGCTCTTCCCAGTCCGCGCGGATCCTGCCCTGCGACCGCTCGACGGGCGTGCCGTCCGGCAGGTTGAGCCCGGGCCGCCGGGCCAGCGTCTCCAGCAGCGGGTCGATCAGCTTCAGGACCGAGCCGATCCGGTGGCTGACCGCCGGGGCGTGCCGGTTGACGTCCGCGGTGATCAGATCGATGTAGACCAGCAGCAGCTCCTTGAAGTGCGCGTATTCCTCGCCCCCGAGGTCGTAGCGGCTGAGGATGCCGGCCAGGCAGGCGTAGAAATCGCGGATGCTGTCGGTGAACACGCGCTGGTTGCCGAAGACCGTGGTGACCTCGCCGGCCAGGACGTCGGCGTCGAACTCGCCGCGCTCCAGCATCGCCACGATGCGGTCCAGCGACTGGACGATCTGGCCGAGCAGTTCCCGCGCCACCTCGCGCGCCCCGTCACCGGCGTGCAGGATCGCGACCGCCTCGCGGTGCACGCGGCCCCCGAGCTTGGACACCTGGTAACGGGAACGGGAACGGAGGTACTCGGCGACCGTGCTCACCTTCGCGTCGCGAAGAGACGGCACCAGGTTGCCCCAGGCGACCAGGTGCCGGCAGCGAGCCTCGACGACGTCACGGGCGATCGCCAGGCCCCGTCCGGCCAGCTGGGTGGCGACCTCGGCCGCGGACAGGTCCGTCAGCAGGGTGGCCGAGAAGAGATCCATGATCGCCAGGTAGTCGGCGGTCTCATCAGCGGTCAGGTAACGGAACAAGCCGTGGCGGGAGCCATCCACCAGCGGTGGCGGGATGAGGTCCGAAGGCTCCACAGCGGCAAGGCTAGAGGAGCCCGGAGCCATTATTTGGCATGCTCGCCGGATCAATCCCAGCCCCGCGCCGCATTGCTTCGGCCTTGTATGCCTATGCGCCACATGTTCTTGCGCCGCGGCCCGCGCGCCAGGATTCCTGCGGTCCGGGGAGCGCTCTCAGGGTTATTCACTGAGAACGCTCCCCGCATCCCGGGGCCGGGAGGTCGGCGGGCCCGTGGGGGGTTATGGAGCTGCGGACCGGACTTGAGGCGCCAGAAATCCGGCCGGGGCGGGACGACGGCCGGGTCACGTGGTCGCGGCGCGGTCACCGAGCAGGCGGTCCAGGAACTCGGCGACCGCGCTTTCGCCGGCGCTGAGCGCGGCGGCGGGGTCGCCGGCGCCCGCGATCATCTGGGTCACCTCGTTGACGGCGGCCAGCACGATGTGAGCGAACGCGTCCACGTGACGCCGCTCGATGCTGCCCGCATCGGCCGCGTACGTGAGGGCGGCCCTGATCTCCCCCAGGGCCTGCTCGTCAAGCTCCCGCCACCGCCTCCAGCCCAGCACCGCCGGTGCGTCGATCAGCATGGTCTGCTGCACGACCGGGTCGCCGGCCAGCCGGATCAGCGCGAGGCAGCCGGCCCGCAGCGCGGCGACCGGGTCCCCGGCATCCCGCATCGCGTCGGCCACCTGCGCGCCAACCCGGGTGCCGACCCCCTCCAGCACCGCCCAGAACAAGGCGTCCTTGCCCGCAAAGTGATGGTAGAGCGAGCCACGGCTGACTCCCGAGTCCGCCAGCACGGCCTCGATCGTCGTGCCGTCGTAGCCGTGGGCGGCGAACAGTCGCGTCGCGACGTCGATCAGATGCGCCCGGGTGACCTGACCCCGCTCGACGTTCTTGTTCATCTGCCTCCCCGGAACGATCTGCCTCCCGGGCACGGTCTGCCTCCCGGGCACGGTCTGCGTCCCCGGCACGATTGACAGACCGACCGCCGGTCTGTAAGAGTTAGACCGCCGGTCGGTCTTTTGGATCACTCTACTCCGGCGGCCGGCAACGAGGGGAGAAACCCATGCCCACCGTGCTGGAACGCCTCGACAGTCACCGTAGCCAGGTGCCCACCCCGTCCGGGTCCGTCAGCTACATCGACACCGGCGGCCCGGGGCGCGCGGTGCTTTTCGTCCACGGTCTGGGCACCAGCAGTTACCTGTGGCGGCACGTCATCGAACAGCTCGACGGCCAGCGCCGCTGCGTGGCCGTGGACCTGCCGCTGCACGGGCAGACTCCCGCGGCCGCCGGCCAGGAGTTCTCGCTGCCCGGCCTGGCCCGCTTCGTCGCCGGCTTCTGCGATGCGCTGGAACTGGCCGATGTCGACCTCGTCGCGAACGACACCGGCGGCGCGGTCGCCCAGGTGTTCGCGGCCGGTAATCCCGAGCGGGTGCACACGATGACCCTGACCAACTGCGAGGCACACAGCAACATGCCGCCCAGGGCGCTGCTGCCCATGGTCCTGCTCGCCCGCTCGGGCCTGCCCGTCTGGCGGCTGGGCCCGCGGCTGGTGCGCGACATCCCGCGGGGCAGGAAACGCTTCTACGGCGACGGCTACCAGGACATCGCGCGGCTGCCCGACGACATCGCGCGGGCCTGGCTGGAACCGCTGTTCGGCACCGCGGAATCGGCCCGCCTGTTCCAGCGCCTGACGGCGTCCCTGCGCGCCCGCGACCTGCTGGCGGCCGAGCCGGCCCTGGCCCGCTTGCAGGCTCCGACCCTCATCGTCTGGGGCACCGGCGACAAGTTCTTCGACCGCAAGTGGGCCTACTGGCTGCGCGAGACCATCCCCGGCGCCACCGACGTCGTCGAGATCGACGGTGGCCGCCTGTTCTTCCCCGACGAGCGGGCCAGCGAACTCACCGCAGCGCTGCGCCAGCACTGGGACGCGCACCCGTGACAGCCACTGGGACGCGCTCCCGTGACGTCCGGCTGAGCTAGGATCACGCCAGCTCGTCAGGACGCCGATCGTAGTCAGGCCTGCTCCGGTTAGGGATGTGACTAGTGCGTCTCCTGGGACTATCGGTCCCGCCCCGCCCTGGATTCCCGCGATCCCGGGAGCGTTGTCAGTCGTATGGGCTCGCAGGGAAATAAACCGCAGACTTTGAACTCCCTGGTCAGCGCCGGCCGCGCACTGGCCTACGGGTTAATCCTCTGCGCGCCCTATTCACTGAGAACGCTCCCTGGGAGCGTGGGCCGCGGGGGCCGCAGCCTTGATTCCGCGCTGCAACCTCCGTGGCCGGGCGGCACACCGGCACACCAGCAGGACATCCAGTCTGTCGGCTCCGGCGTCTATTCTCCGAGGGAGGGTTTCCGGCAGTGCTGCCGGTGGAGGGCAGGGCTTATGCGGGCGCCGTGACCGGAGAGGCAGGCGGGGGGCCGGACCACGCGGCACTGAATGGAGGACGCGGGTGCCTGACGATGGCTTCGCTCTGCCGCCGGGAAGCCAGATGGCGGACCCGAAGGCGGACCGGGAGACACTGATCCGCGTGGCCATCCGCGGCTGGCGTGATGGCCTGATCAACCTGACCGGTTCGAACCGGCTGCTCAACTTCAAGCCGAGCAGGACCGGCTCGGTCGAGCTGATCCGCCCGTCGTCAGCGGCGGTCCTGGCCCGTCTCACGAGCCACGGGACATACCGCTTCCGTGCCCTGCAGCCGAAGAAACCCGACGCTGAGCCCGTCCCGCCCGCGCCGGCCAGCACCGCGCCGGTCAGCACCGCGCCGGTCAGCACCGCGCCGGTCAGCACCGCGCCGGTCAGCACCGCGCCGGCCAGCACCGCGCCGGTCCTGCCGACCGAGCCCGGTTCCGGCCCAGATTTTCTTAACGGACCTGACGCCGCGCCTTCCGGGGAAACGGGTGATCCGGTCACGGAGGGAACGGATGATCGGGCCACCAGGGAAACGGGTGATCCGGCCACCGGGGAAACGGGTGATCCGGTCACGGAGGGAACGGGTGATCCGGCCATCGGGGGAACGCGCCCCCTTCCGCCGCCCTCGCCGGACACGCTGGATGCCGACATAGACCCGGACGAGCTGGCGTCGGCGCTGCGATCCCTGTACCGGCGGTCCACCCAGGAATACCTCGACCGGGGCCTCTCGGTCCTGTATCTGGCGTTCGGCTCTCTGAGCTGGACCGATGAGGACCGCAGCCGCTACACCAGCCCGCTGCTGCTCGTGCCGGTCCGGCTGGAGCACAAGGGGCCGCGGCAGCTGCCCACGCTGGGAGCGCTGGAAGAGGACTGGGTCCTCAACCCCGCGCTGGCCCTGAAGCTCGGCCAGAGCGGGATTGACCTGCCCCGGATCGACGACCTGGAAGAGATCACGCTGGCCGGGATGCTGGGCGCGGTCCGCGCCGCGGTCGCCACTCAGGAAGGGTGGCAGGTCAATGAGATGCTCGTGCTGTCCTGTTTCTCCTTCGCCAAGGAGGCGATGTACCGGGACCTGCTCGACCACGAGGATCTGATCGCCGCGCACCCGGCCGTGGGGGCCCTCGCCGCCGGCGCCCGCAGCGCCCAATCCCCAGCAGCAGGGTCCTCGGAGTTTTACTTCGACGAGCTTCCCGACTCCGACGTCGACCGGGACGCCGCGCCGGAGAGCACCCCCGTCATCCTGGATGCGGACTCCTCACAGCGGGCCAGCATCGCCGCGGCGCTCGACGGCCGGTCGTTCGTCATGGACGGCCCTCCCGGCACCGGCAAGAGCCAGACCATCGCCAACATGATCGGCGTCCTCCTGCACGCCGGGAAGACCGTGCTTTTCGTCTCGGAGAAGGCCGCGGCACTGGACGTGGTGCGAGACCGGCTCGACGCCGCCGGGCTGCGCGCCTACCTGCTCGAGCTGCACTCCCATAAGGCCACCCGCAAGCAGGTCGCGGTCGCGCTGGGGGAGGCACTCGACAACGTGCCCGTCGCTCCCGCGCCGATGCCGCTGATCGAGGTCAACGTGGCACGCAGGCGGCGCGAGCAGCTGAACGCCTACGCCGGCGCCATGAACCGCCCGCGCCAGCCGCTCGGCTACTCCCTGCACGACGTTTTCGGGATGATCGCCCAGCTGCAGGACGTTCCCGCGGCCCCGGTGGCCGGCGTCGCCCCCGCGGACCTGACCGTCGGGCTTTTCGGCGACATCAAGGCCGCCGCCGCGAAACTGGCCGGCGCGTGGCGGCCGGCCGCGCAAGGGCAGTCGTTCACCTGGCGCGGCGTGGCCGCGAAGGGATCGCTCGGCTCCGTTCTCTACCAGGCCGAATCGTCGCTGGCCACGCTGGCGGGCGTCGCCCGGATGAACCGGACGCTGGCCGAGACGGTGGGGCTGACCCGTCCATCGGACGCGGCGGTACTTGCGCACCTGCTCGCCCACCTGTCGGCCCGGCCCGAGGGCCTGCCCGCTGACTGGCTGACGGTGGGCGGCCTCGACGCCACCGGCGCCGCCGTGGCCGAGCTTGCCGATCAGCTCGCGCAGGTCACGGCGCGCGAGGCTGATGTCACCCGGGCCGGCAACGTCCCCTGTTCCGCCGTACCGGCATCGAGCGCCCTGCCCGATCCTGGCGATCAGGCCCTCATCGTGCTGGTGCCGCCCCCCGTCGAGATCGGCGGCCTGTCAGCGGTGCAGATCATCGCGCTCGCGGAGGCGTTTGAGGCCGAGGCGAACATGCTCGAAAAGCGGCTCGGGGCCCTGGCCGGGCTGGCGAGCATGCTCGGCCTCCGCGCTCCGGCGACGTTCGGTGAAGCGGACGACCTGCTCATCCTGGCCACTCTCACCCGGGAGGCGCTGCGGCCCGAGCGGGCCTGGCTATCGGCCTCCGGCGTGGCCGCGGCGCGCGAGGCGGCGGGCCGGCTGCACGCCGCCCAGCAGGCTCTGGCCCGCGCGGAAGCAGACGCGAGCCCCTATTACACGCCCGCCGTCCTCCAGCATGAGGTGGAAGGCCTGGCGCAGCGGTCCGAAAGTGAGCGTCACGGTCTGGGCAAGCTGTCCGGCGAGTACCGGGCGGATAAGAAGACCGTCGCGGCCTTCACCCGGGAAACGGTGGGCCGGGACGCGGCCTTCGGCTTTCTCGGCCTGGCCGTGGCCTGGAAGAAGGCAGCCGGGGAACTCGCCGCCGCCGAGGCCGCCTCCGCCGCCATCCTGGGACGCTACTACGCCGGTGTGTCCACTGACTTCGGCCGGCTGAACGGTGCTCTTGAGATCGCGGCGACCGCCGTCCGCCGGGCCCGCGGCCAGGACCTGAGCCGTTTCGGCGACTGTGCCGCACCGGATGCGCCCCTCAACCCGGTTATCGCGAAAGCGGCGGACGATATCGGCCGCGACCTGACGGCCTGGAAGGCCACCCTGGCGTTCGGGCAGGCGGCGGCGGCTCCTCCGGACCTGCTGGGCGGGCCGATCCGGGACGCGATCGAGTGGCTCCGCGCGCACCTCGGCCCACTGGCCGCGGCGGCCGCCTTCACCGAGGCCGTCAGCGATGCGGTGGGCCGGCCGCTCGATGCCGGCCAGGCCCGCCATCTGGTGGCCCGGCGGGACGCGGTGGACGCCGTCCGGATGCGTCTGGCCGGCCGGGCTGGCCATTTCGGCGGCACGTTCGGCGCCCTGTACGCCGGCGAGCGGACGGATATCGCGGCGATCCGGCTCGCTGTCGAATGGGCGCGGCGGCTCCGCACCATGGTCAACGGCACCGGCGCGCCCCTCACCCCCGCCCAGATCAAGGTGGCGGACGGCGCGATTCCCGATACCCAGCTCGGGGCCGCGGCGGAGGCGTGGGACCGAAGCCGGGATGCGCTGCTGGCGGCCTTCGACGACGGCCGGCGCCAGGATCTGGCCGCTGAGCTCGACGACTACGACGAAGCCGCGGATCTGATCACTGCCCTGCGCGACGAGACCGGCGGCCAGGATGAATGGCATGCCTACCGCGACGCCCGGACCACGCTGGCCGCATGCGGTCTCGACGGGGCGACCGAGTTCTGTATTTCCGAACGGATTCCGGCCGGGCAGGTAGCCGCGGTGATCGAGCGGGCGCTGCTGACGGAGTGGGCCGAATACCACCTCCGCATCGACTCTGACCTGTCCGTCGTCCGCGCGGCTGACCGGGACACACTGGTCAGTGAGTACCGGAAACTGGACCGCGCGCTGATTTCCGCGGCGACCGGGACCATCATCCGGGCCTGCAATGCGCAACGCCCCCGCAGCGACGTCGGTGAGGCCGCGGTCATTCACCGCGAAGCCGAGAAGAAGAAAAAGCACATGCCGGTGCGGACCCTCCTGGAGCGGTCCCGTCACGTCACCCAGGTCATCAAGCCCTGCTTCATGATGTCGCCGCTGGCCGTCAGCCAGTACCTGCCCGCCGGCCTGCGCTTCGACGTGGTCATCTTCGACGAGGCCAGTCAGGTCAGCCCCGGCGACGCCATCAACTGCATCTACCGTGGCGCCGCTCTCATCCTGGCCGGGGACCAGAAGCAGTTGCCGCCGACGAACTTTTTCGCGGCGGCCCTGGCCGATGACGAGGACGAGTGGTCAGAAGATTCCGGCGATGCCGCCGACTTCGATTCGATTCTCGATCTCGCCAAGGGGTCCGGCGCCTATCGCAGTCTCACGCTCCGCTGGCACTACCGGTCCCTGCACGAGGCGCTCATCGCGTTCTCCAACGCCGCCTTTTACTCCGGAAAGCTCGTCACCTTCCCCAGCAGGCACAGCGACGGCCCCGACGTCGGCGTCGAGCTCTTCCGCGTCAACGGGACCTACCGGCGGGGGACCTCCCGGGACAACCCGGTCGAGGCGGCCATGGTGGCGGAGCGGGTGCTTCATCACTACGGCACCCGCCCGGGTCTCAGCCTGGGTGTGGTGACGTTCAGCGAGGCCCAGGCCGAAGCGATCGAAGCCGCCGTCAGCCGTGCCCGCCAGGACCGTCCCGACCTGAACAGGTTCTTCGGCGAGGACGACCGGCTGCGCGGGTTCTTCGTCAAGAGCCTCGAATCCGTCCAGGGAGACGAGCGGGACGTACTGATCTTCTCCGTCGGCTACGGGCCGGACGAAAACGGGAAGATCACCATGAATTTCGGCCCGCTGAATCGGCAGGGCGGCTGGCGGCGGCTCAACGTCGCCATCACCCGCGCCCGGCACCGGAACGAGATCGTCACCAGCATCCGCGCGGGCGACGTCCCCGAATCCGTCACGACCGAGGGCCTGCGGCACCTGCGCCGCTATCTCGACTACGCCGAGCGCGGCATGCCGGCCCTGGCCCTGGCCGCCTCCTCGGGCGGCGACGCGGAGTCCCCGTTCGAAGAATCGGTCATCAGCGTCATCCGTTCCTGGGGCTATGAGCTCGTCCCGCAGGTCGGCACGGCCGGATACCGCATCGACATCGGCGTCTGCCACCCCGGGCACCCCGGCGTCTACGTCCTCGGCGTCGAGTGCGACGGGTACCAGTACCACTCCTCCCAGGTCGCACGGGACCGGGACCGGCTGCGGGAGAAGGTCCTGCGCGGGCTCGGCTGGAACCTGCACCGGATCTGGGGGACCGCCTGGTACCGCGACCGCCGCGGCGAAGAGCGCAAGCTCCGTTCCGCCATCGGCCAGGCCATTGCGGCTCCCGTCCGCGGGCTGCTGGGCGGCACCGGGACGGGGGAGGAGGACAGCCGGCCGCCCGTCGTGACGGAGGCGGCCACCTTCGAGGAGGACCCGGCGTGGGCCGCCCCGTACGTGACCGCCGACGTTCTCCCGCTGGCCCACTGGGTCGATCCCGCCCTGCCGGGCAGCGCGTACACCATGGCCCCCGGAGTCCAGGCCGTCGTCACCGCGGAGGAACCCGTCCACCTGACGGTCCTGCATCAGCGGCTGAAGGACGCATGGGACATCGGCCGCATCGGCCCGCGTATCCGCGCGAACATCGACGTGGCCATCCAGGCGGCTGGCGTGCTCTGGGACGGCGACTTCGTGATCCTGGCCCGCCCCCCGGTCGTGACCGTCCGGACCCCCACCGGGGACTGCCACCGCGACGTGGACCAGGTCCACGACGAGGAACTCACGCTGGCCCTCGTCAACCTGGTCCGCGACACCGGCGGGATCAGCCGCGATGCGCTGACGGCGAGGGTTGCCCGTCTCTACGGCTGGACTCGCCGGGGCCCGGACATCACCGCCCGCATGCACACCCTCATCGACCGGCTTCTTGCGGCCGGCACCCTGACGGGCGACGCGGACAACCTCACGCTGGCCGGTTAAGCGGCCCCGGCGGAGCGTCGCGCAACAGCAGCGACTGCGGGCCGCTAGGATGCATCGGTGTCAGCGGCGAGGCGAAACCGGCTGATCCTCACCTGTGGGGTCATCAGCGCCATCCTGGCCGCCCTCATCCTCAACGCCTGCACGTCCTCTTCCGCGTCCCCGCGAACGGGCCCGGCGGCATCGGCATCGCCCCGGCCATCCGCCAGCCCCTCCGCCAGCCCGTCTCCCAGCCCTGTTCCCACCGCGCCCCCGGCCGGTACCGCGGGCAGCTACCAGGTCGGCCAGCAGGAGATGACCTTCACCGAGCCGGCCCACAGCGGCCCGACCGGTCAGGCCCTCCCACCGCGCTCGCTGATCACCACGATCCAGTACCCGCTGGCCCAGGGCTCGGCCACGCAGCCGCCCCGGGGCCCGTTCCCCCTGATCCTGTTCGCCCCCGGATACCAGCAGTGTGCCAGCGCCTACGGCGACCTCCTGCAGACCTGGGCCAGCGCGGGTTACATCGTCGCGGCGGTAACGTTCCCGCAGACTAACTGCCAGCTCAGTAAGAAGACCGCGGACGAAAACGACCTGGTGAACCAGCCGCAGGACATGTCCTTCGTGCTCAGCAGCCTGCTGGCGCTCAGCGCCCAGCCCAGTGGCCTGCTGTCCGGCCTGGTGAACCGCCAGGAGATCGCCGCGGCCGGCCAGTCTGACGGCGGCGACACGGTGGCGGCCCTCGTGGGCAACACCTGCTGCACCGATACCAGGGTGCGAGCCGCGGCCGTGCTCTCCGGCGCCGAATGGCCCGCGATGCCCGGGCAGTACTTCACCCACAGCACGCCGCCCATCCTGTTCACGCAGGGCAACGCGGATAACGTCAATCCACCCGCGGCCAGTGTCGCGCTGTACCGCGGGGACATGGCCGGCCCCAGGTACTACCTCAACCTGCTCGGCGCGAGCCACCTGAGCCCGTACGAGGCCAGGACGGCGGCGGAACAGGTCGTCGTCCGGGTCACGCTGGCCTTCTTCAACGGGTACGTGCTCGACCAGGCCGGCGCCCCGGCGGCGATCTCGCAGGCCGGCAACGTCGGCGGTACCTCTGCCCTGGGCAGCGGCGGCCACGTCCCGCGCCACGCAGGCTGATCAGCGGCCGGCCCCCCCGGCTGGCTACACCCCGGACGTTCCCCGGCCTCCCATGCGTAAGGGCCCCACCATGGCCACGCTCATCAGGTGGCATCGGCGGCTTTGCGGAGCCGTTCGGCCAGGGACTTCAGCACCGGAATGAGCTCCGGCGGATCGAGGACCTCGAAGGCGAAACCCTTGAGGGCAACGTAGAGGGCGAGTTCGTCGAGCGAGTTCGACCCGGTGTGCAGCACGCACCTGCCCGCACCCGCGGCCTCCAGCCGTCCGGCAGCGGGGGAGGAGCGCTGCGCGACCTCCTCCAGTGGGGCGTGGATGAGGATGCGCGCCTGGTAGCGGTACGGGGCGGACGAAATGGATTGCGACACGTACGCCGCCATGTCACCGGCAGGCGGCTGACGCGGCGTAAAGCGGGCCCCCGCCGGGCCCAGCGGGCCCAACGTCCCCTGGATGCGGTCCAGGCGGAACGTCCGCCAGTCGTCCCGGTCAGCGTCCCAGGCCACCAGATACCACCGGCGCGGCGTGTGGACCAGGCGATGCGGCTCGACGTTGCGCGTGCTGAGGCCGTCCCGGCCGTGGTAACGCAGGCGCAGCCGGCGCTGGTCCCGGCAGGCCACCGCGATGTCGGTGAGCAGTCCGGGGTCCACGGCGTCACGGCGGGAGCCCGGTCCGGTCAGCGGGATCGTCGTGGTGTGGAAGGCCGCGATCCGGTGCCGCAGCCGCGACGGCAGCATCTGCTGCAGCTTGGTCAGCGCACGCAGCGAGGTCTCTTCCAGCCCCGCCACGCTGCCGGTCGCCGCGGAATGCAGGCTGATCGCCACCGCCACGGCTTCCTCGTCGTCCAGCAGCAGGGGCGGCAGGGCGGCGCCCACGCCGAGCCGGTACCCGCCGGCCGCGCCCGGTGTCGCGTCCACCGGATAGCCAAGGTCACGCAGCCGGTCGATGTCGCGGCGCACGGTCCGCAGGCCGACGCCGAGCCGATCGGTGAGCTCGGCGCCGGTCCAGTCCCGCCGTGACTGCAAGAGCGACAGCAGCCGCAGCAGCCGGGCCGAGGTTTCCAGCATGTCCTGATCCTCGCATCCATTGGTGCCAGAACCTGACACCAATGGTCGGTAGCTTCGGATACATGACCAACGACGACAGCGCCCAGACCATCGCGCCGCAGCCAGCCGCCCAGCCCCGCACCGCCTCTGACGCCAGCATCCGGCCGTACCGCATCAGCGTCCCGCAGGCCGGCATCGACGACCTCCGCGAGCGGCTGGCCCGGACCCGCTGGGCCCGTGACCTGCCCGGCGCCGGCTGGGAGCGCGGCGTCCCCACGGCCTACCTGCGTGACCTGGCCGCCTACTGGGCCGACACGTACGACTGGCGCGCTCACGAGGCGGCGCTCAACGTCTATCCCCAGTTCATCACCACGATCGACGGAGCCGACGTGCATTTCCTGCACGTGCGCTCGGCCGAGCCCGGTGCCACGCCGCTGCTGCTGCTGCACGGCTGGCCCGGCTCGATCGTGGAGTTCCTCGACATGATCGGCCCGCTCACCGACCCGGTCGCAAACGGCGGCGCCCCGGAGGATGCCTTCCATCTCGTGATCCCGTCGCTGCCCGGCTACGGCTTCTCCGGACCGCTGGCCGAGACCGGCTGGACCGACGGCCGCACCGCCGCGGCGCTGGCCGAACTGATGGACCGGCTCGGCTACGACCGTTACGGCGTCCAGGGCGGGGACGTCGGTGCCTTCATCGCCCCGCTCATGGGCCGCCTGGCCCCGGACCGGCTCATCGGTATCCACGTCAACGCACTGGTCACGTTCCCCTCCGGCGACCCCGCCGACATGGCCGCGCTGACCGGGGCCGAACGCGCCCGGCTCGCCGTGATGGAGCAGTGGCAGCAGCGTTCCGGAGCGTACATGCAGGTCCAGGGCACGCGCCCGCAGACCATCGGCCAGTCCCTGGTCGACTCCCCATCCGGGCTGCTGGCCTGGATCGTGGAGAAATTCCAGGACTGGACCGACCCGGCCGCCACACTGCCCGAAGACGCCGTCGACCGTGACCGGATCCTCACCGACGTCAGCATCTACTGGTTCACCGCCACCGCCGCCTCGGCCGCCCACACCTACTACGAGCGCTTCAACGACCCGAGCATGTGGCTGCCCAAGGAGCGGTCGACCGTGCCCACCGCCGTAGCGGTCTTCACCACCGACATCACCATCCGCCGCTTCGCCGACCAGCTGAGCAACGTCGTCCGCTGGTCGGAGTTCGACCGCGGCGGCCATTTCGCCGCCCTAGAAGCCCCTGACCTCCTCACCACCGACCTGCGCGACTTCTTCCACACCCTCGGCTAGTTTCGGGTTCGCGCGGTCAGCTGGGCCATGGCCCGCCAGTCAGCCGTTCATATTCCGCCGCTACCACTGCGGGCTGGCTATGGTGCTCTTGCCGCAGCCTCTGGGCCACCAACGAAACGAGATCTTGCCGGTTCCGCCTTTCCGCCAGTCCGGCTGCATTGATGAGGGACTCCATCGCAGCAACGTATTCGCCGGCCGCAACGAGCCGATCCGCGAGCGCCACCAGGCTGAGAGCAAGATCTGGCTCGAACGCCTCCGGATAGCGTTCAGCCAGCTTTCTGCGGATGGTGACGGCGCGCTGGATCGCGGCCAATGCCTCCGTCATTCGCCCTGCGTCGCCCAGCCAACCGGACAAGTTAGCCAGTGACTTGGCGAGGCTGGGAAGGTAGGCGTCCGGTCTCGCCTTAGCCAGTTGCTCGTAGATTCCAGTAGCGCGCTGACCCGCGGCCAGGCCATCCTGGCGCTGTCCAGCACTGCCCAGGCGGTTCGACAGGTTGCTCAGTGCCGCGGCGAGATTGGGAAGGTAGGTGTTCGGGCTGGCCCCCGCTAGCTGTTCCCAGATGGCCACAGTGCGCCGGCTTACAGCCAAGCCCTTCTCCTGCCGTCCCACCTTGCTCAGCAGCACGGACAAATTGTCTAGGGATGAGGCGAGACGGGGGAGATAAGCGTCCGGCGTGGCCTCCGCCAGCCGTTCATAGATGGTGACGGCGCGCTCGATGGCGGCCAGGGCCTTTTCCTGTTGCCCCGCATCGGCCAGCCTTACCGACAAGTTGGTCTGCCACACGGCGACGTCGGCGAGGTAGGTATCCGGGCTGGCCTTCGCCAGCCGCTCAAAGGTCGCGACAAGATACCGGCTGATGGCGATCGCCAGGCCGTTGAGTGCGCGCGTTTGCTCGGGGATCACGTCGAATACCGCAGAAAGCAGGCTGGCAGGCAGGCGGTGGCTGTCGACCAGGGCGGTCAGGGCGGTGATCAGGGGCGCCGGGTGTCCGCTTCGGGCAGACCCGATCACGGCGGCCGGGGCCAGGTCGGGAAGCTGGGCCAGCAGGTCGGTCAGCGGGGCGGCCATGCCTGGTCGGCTGCCAGCGGCGCGGGCCAGGACGGTGAGTGCTTGCTGGCCTTGCTCGGGGGTGCAGTCGCTGAGCAGGCGGGGCAGGAAA
>Ga0066790_10000419_pt1 | contig 15749 bp, 14 predicted proteins | sample OrgsoiDNA2013050_FD_70963 | JGI IMG/M metagenome (GOLD analysis project Ga0066790, IMG submission 70963) | Permafrost soil microbial communities from the Arctic, to analyse light accelerated degradation of dissolved organic matter (DOM) -... | ecosystem: Environmental > Terrestrial > Soil >...
CAGCTCCAGCAGCGCAACTATGAGGGCTTCCTCAGATAGTGCGCCTCGTCCTCGTCGGGCCCCCCGGTGCGGGCAAGGGGACACAGGCCCAGTTCATCTCCTCGAACCTGTCGATCCCGAAGATTTCGACAGGTGACATCTTCCGGTACAACGTCAGCACGGGTACCGAGCTCGGCCGCCAGGCCAAGGCTTTCATGGACCGCGGTGACCTGGTCCCCGACGAGGTAACGATCGCGATGGTGAGCTCGCGACTGCAGGAGGACGACTCGCAGGTGGGCTTCCTGCTCGATGGCTTTCCGCGAAATGTCCCGCAGGCCGAGACGCTGAAGAAGATGCTCTCGGTGTGGGATCAGCGGCTGGACATCGTGCTCGAGCTGGTGGTGGACGACGACGAGGTGGTCCGGCGGCTGTCCGGCCGCCGCACCTGCCGCAAGTGCGGGCGGATCTGGCATGTGGTGTTCGACCCGCCGGCCCGGCAGAGCCAGTGCGACGATTGCCGGGGCGAGCTGTTCCAGCGCGATGATGACCAGGAAGACACCATCCGGCACCGGCTGGAGGTCTACCAGCAGCAGACGAGGCCGCTGATCTCCTTCTACGCCGACGAGGGCACGCTGCTCGGCATCGACGCGACCGGGCCGGTGGAGGAAATCACCGACCGGGCCATGGGCGCCCTGCGGCGGTTCGTCCGCTGAATTGGCTCCCGCGGCATGCGGGTAGGTTAGGTACGAGCCGATGAGGCGGTATGCGGCAGGAAGCGAACGCGGCGGGAGGCGGTATGCGGCGCAGACGGGAACTGTCGATCGAAGTCAAGACGCCCGCGCAGCTTGCCGTCATGCGGGAGGCGGGCCTGGTGGTGGCCGCCGCGCTGCGGGCCGCGGCCGCCGCGGTCGAGCCTGGGATCAGCACCGCGGACCTTGACGCGATTGCCGAGCGGGAAATCCGCGACGCTGGCGCGGTGCCATCGTTCAAGGGGTATCACGGCTTCCCCGCGACCATCTGCACCTCGGTGAACGATCAGGTCGTGCACGGCATCCCCAGCCCGGACACGCGGCTGGCGACCGGCGACCTGATCTCGATCGACTGCGGGGCCATCGTCGCAGGATGGCACGGCGACGCCGCTCTGACGGTCAGTGTCGGCCCGGTCACCGCCGAGCTGACCGACCTCCTGGACGCCTGCGAGCAGGCCCTGTGGGAGGGCCTCGCGCGCGCCGTGCCGGGCGCCCGGCTGACCGATATCAGCGCCGCGGTGGAGGCGGCCGCGCTGTCCCGCGGCCAGTTCGGGATCGTGGAGGAGTACACGGGCCACGGGATCGGCACCCTGATGCACATGGATCCGCCGGTGCCGAACTACGGCAGACCGGGCCGCGGGCCGGTGCTGACCGAGGGCATGGCCCTGGCGGTGGAGCCGATGCTCGTGCTCGGGCAGCCGGAGACGCTCCTGCTGGACGACGACTGGACCGTGGTGACCGCGGACGGCTCCTGGGCCGCTCACTTCGAGCACACGGTGGCGATCACGGCCGACGGGCCGTGGGTACTGACCGCCGCGGACGGCGGCGCCGGCCGCCTGGGCGCTGGCCGAGGCGGTCAGCCGTCGACGCGGCCGGTACCAGCCGGCGCGCGGCGGAGCGCGGGAGGATCCTGATGGTGGCCGACCCGAAGATGCGGGCGTCGGACGACGACCGGGACAGGACGGCGTCGCTGCTGCGCGAGCATCATGCGGCCGGACGGCTGACCGCCGAGGAATTCAATGAGCGGCTGGACAAGGCGTTCGCCGCTAAGACGGTCGGCGACCTGGATGAGCTGCGGTCCGATCTGCCGGGCATTGACCTGTATCACCTGCCCGACCACGGCCTGAACCGCCGCGCCCCGGTGCCGGGCAGCTCGACGTACCTGCCGGCGATGGCCTCGGCGGGCGGCGCCGTCCAGCCGCACGGCCGGTTCTCGCCCACCTGGATGGCCGCCTGGGGATCGTGGATCAGCGTTTCCGCAGTCCTGATCGTGATCTGGGCGCTGTCGGGGATGGGCTATCCGTGGTTCGCCTGGGTCGTCGGTCCGTGGGGCGCGTTGATGCTCGGGCGCTGGGTCTCCGGTAGCCATCCCGGCGGGCAGCAGCATGGGCATGACCGGCGTCACCACGGCGAGCTGCCGGGTGACCAGGACCAGACCGGCGGCCCGCGGTGAGCCGCGCCGTACGGGAATTTTCCCGCCCTGCCGCTGGTTAGCACGGTCGCGAGGCGGGAAACCAGACCCGGTTCGCAATGCCCGGCGGTCTGAAGTAGAATCACCACTGGCCCATGAACTGCTGGTTGCGTGACTTCGCGTATGCGGTAGTCGCCTCACAGCTGGGTCGCCCGCATCCGAATCACGTGCGCGAGCACGAGTCGGACCGCGGGGGAAGCCACCAATGACCGCAGGGGGCTTGCCGCAGCGCGACCGGAAACGGTCACTTTGCAGCACAGCCCATTGCAGACAGCCCAGCCACCAGCACCAGCTAGCACGCGAGAACCGGCAGGCTAGCCGACGAGCAGCGAAGCGCGGAGGATATGCCCAAGAAAGACGGCGCCATCGAGATAGAGGGAACGGTCGTGGAGTCGCTCCCGAACGCTTTCTTCCGAGTGGAGCTGGACAACGGGCACAAAGTCCTGGCCCACATCAGCGGCAAGATGCGGATGCACTACATCCGGATTCTGCCCGATGACCGGGTTGTCGTGGAGCTCAGCCCCTACGACCTCAGTCGTGGGCGGATCGTCTACCGGTACAAGTAACGAGCTGACGGTGCACGGGTCGGCCAGCCCGGCCCCGAGCGCCTGAGGAGACCCACAGTGAAGGTCAAGCCGAGTGTGAAGAAGATCTGCAGCAAGTGCCGGATCATTCGCAGGCATGGCCGGGTCATGGTCATCTGCTCTGACCCGCGGCACAAGCAGCGTCAGGGCTAGGACAGCCCGACCCGCAGTACGGCACGGTGTTACAAACAGCAAGAGTTAGGCACGCACCGCAATCCGCTGCCGCCCATGGTGGCAGCGGATACCCCCGGAGGAGGCCGGGGCCGGGTCCTGGGCAGGGACGCGGAAGCGGCGCGCAGGACCTCCGTGAGCAAAGGAGAACTGCCCGCGATGGCACGTCTCGTAGGGGTCGACCTGCCGAATGAAAAGCGGCTTGAGGTCGCCCTGACCTATATCTACGGCATCGGCCGTACTCGCGCGTTCGAGACTCTCAAGGAGACCGGCGTCAGCGGGGACACCAGGGTCCACCAGCTCGGCGAGGAGGACCTGGTCCGCCTCAGGGACTGGATCGAAGCCAACTACCGGGTCGAGGGTGACCTGCGCCGCGAGGTGCAGGCCGATATCCGCCGCAAGGTCGAGATCGGCTGCTATCAGGGCATCCGGCACCGCCGGGGACTGCCCGTTCACGGTCAGCGCACGCAGACCAATGCCCGTACCAGGAAGGGCAAGAAGAAGACCGTGGCCGGCAAGAAGAAGGCTGGCAAGAAGTAGTCCCAGTGCCGAGCCTGCTCCAGTGGAGCTGGCCCGGCATTTTCCAGCGGACCGATGACCTCCGGAGTTGGAGCAGAATGCCTCCCAAAAGCCGTACCGGCGCCAAGAAGGTGCGCCGCAAGGAACGCAAGAACATCGCGCACGGGCACGCCCACATCAAGAGCACGTTTAACAACACCATCGTCTCCATCACCGACCCCGGTGGCAGCGTCATCGCGTGGGCGTCCTCCGGCCAGGTCGGCTTCAAGGGCTCGCGCAAGTCCACGCCGTTCGCCGCGCAGATGGCCGCTGAGGCCGCCGCCCGGCGCGCTATGGAGCACGGCATGCGCAAGGTCGACGTCTTCGTCAAGGGCCCGGGCTCCGGCAGGGAGACTGCCATCAGGTCCCTGCAGGCCACCGGCCTGGAGGTTGGCTCGATCCAGGACGTCACCCCGGTTCCGCATAATGGCTGCCGCCCGCCTAAGCGGCGCCGGGTCTGAGGAGTAAGCGACACATGGCTCGATACACGGGCGCGGACTGCAAGCGCTGCCGCCGCGAGAAGACCAAGCTGTTCCTGAAGGGCGCCAAGTGTGACTCGCCCAAGTGCCCCATTGAGATCCGGCCGTACCCGCCGGGTGAGCACGGGCGCAACCGGCCTAAGGAGAGCGAGTTCCTGCTCCAGGTCCGGGAGAAGCAGAAGGCCAAACGCATCTACGGCGTCCTCGAGAAGCAGTTTCACAACTACTACGAGGAAGCCGCCCGCAAGCGCGGCAAGACCGGCGAGGTGCTGCTCCAGATCCTGGAGAGCCGCCTGGACAACATCATCTACCGCGCGGGCTTCGCCAAGAGCCGGGACATGGCGCGCCAGTTGGTGGGCCACGGTCATGTCCTGGTGAACGGCAAGAAGGTGGACATCCCGTCCTACCGGGTAAGCGACAGTGACATCGTCGAGGTCCGCGCCAAGTCGCGGGAGATGACGCCATTCATCGTGGCCCGCGCTGAGGCGGGGGACCGCACCTCTCCGGCCTGGATCGAGGTAAACCCGGACAAAATGCGCGTGCTGGTGCACCAGCTTCCGGTCCGGGCGCAGATCGACACCCTGGTTCAGGAGCAGCTCATCGTGGAGTATTACTCGAAGTAACGCATGTCGTGGGCCGGCCGCTGCATGGTCGGCCCGCACCGGCGGGCGGCGGCTGCCGTCGGCCAGAGGTCGCGCCGTCATATAGCGGGCAGCGCGGAAAGGAACAGCAATGCTCATCGCCCAGCGTCCGAGCCTTAACGAGGAGCAGGTCAGCGAATTCCGGTCGCGGTTTGTGGTCGAGCCGCTCGAGCCGGGGTTCGGTTACACGATCGGCAACTCGCTGCGTCGCACGCTCCTGTCGTCGATCCCCGGTGCCGCCGTCACGAGCATCAGGATCGAGGGAGTGCTGCACGAGTTCACCACCGTCCCCGGGGTCACCGAGGACGTAACGGACATCATCCTGAACCTCAAGGAGCTGGTGGTCTCGTCGGAGCACGACGAGCCCATGCACATGTACCTGCGCAAGCAGGGTCCGGGCCCGGTCACCGCGGCGGACATCGCGCCGCCCGCCGGCCTGGAGGTGCACAACCCGGAGCTGCACATCGCCACCCTGAACGGCAAGGGCAAGCTGGAGATGGAGCTGACTGTCGAGCGCGGCCGCGGCTATGTCTCCGCCGCCCAGAACAAGCAGCCGGGCCAGGAGATCGGCCGGGTGCCGATCGACTCTATCTACTCGCCGGTCCTGCGGGTCACCTACAAGGTCGAGGCGACGCGTGTCGAGCAGCGGACCGACTTCGACCGGCTCATCCTGGACGTGGAGACCAAGCCGTGCATGCGGCCGCGAGATGCGGTGGCGAGCGCCGGCAAGACGCTGGTCGAGCTGTTCGGGCTGGCCAGGGAGCTGAACATCGACGCCGAGGGCATCGACATCGGCCCGTCTCCGACGGACGCGGCGCTGGCGGCTGATCTTGCCCTGGCGATCGAGGAGCTGAACCTGACCGTCCGCTCCTACAACTGCCTCAAGCGCGAGGGCATTCACACTGTGGGCGAGCTGGTCGCCCGCAGCGAGCAGGACCTGCTGGACATCCGCAACTTCGGCGCTAAGTCGATCGAGGAAGTCAAGCAGAAGCTGATCGAGATGGGCCTCGCGCTGAAGGACTCCCCGCCCGGGTTCGACCCGGGCACGGCCGCGGACAGCTACGAGGCCGACGACGACGACACTTACGTCGAAACCGAGCAATACTGACGGGTCGGACGACCCGCACGGTAGTAATCCGAGGAGAATTCTTCGATGCCCACGCCCACCAAAGGCGCGCGACTCGGCGGCAGCTCGGCCCATCAGAGGCACATGCTGGCGAACCTTGCTACCGCGCTCTTCGAGCACGGCAAGATCACCACGACGGAGGCCAGGGCGCGCAGGCTGCGACCGTATGCCGAGCGCCTGATCACCTTCGCCAAGCGGGGTGACCTGCACGCGAGGCGGCAGGTGCTGTCCGTCATGACGGACAAGAGCGTGGTCCACACGCTCTTTGCCGACATCGGGCCGAGCTTCGCCACCCGCGAAGGCGGATACACGCGGATCACGAAGGTGGGCCCGCGCAAGGGTGACAACGCCGCCCTGGCCGTGATCGAGCTGATCCGTGAGGAGCCTGACGCTAAGCCGCGCCGGCGGCGCGCGCGGCGCGCTACGGCGGCCGGGACGCCGTCGGGCCGGACCGGGCGCGCCGCCAAGGCGGCCAGCTCGGACGCAGCGACGACCGAGACTTCGGCCGAGGCCGCGACTTCGGCTGAGGCTGAGGCTGAGGCGCAGGATCCGGCGGAGGACGCCACCGAGGCGGATGCCTCGTCGGCCCCGGCCGATGTGGTGGCCGCCGACGAGACCGCCACCGAGGCGACAGACGAGTAAGAAACCCCCGACGACGCCGGGCGAGACGTCGGCCGGCCCAGCTGGGTCGGCCGACGAGGATCTCGTCCGGCTTCGCCTTGACGTGGCTTACGACGGCTCGGCCTTTCACGGCTGGGCCAGCCAGCCCGGTCAGCGAACCGTTCAGCAATCGGTACAAGAGGCCCTCGGGCGGCTGCTGGCAATGGGCGCCGGGCCCGTGCTGACGGTGGCCGGCCGCACTGACGCCGGCGTTCATGCCCGTGGTCAGGTCGCGCACGCGGACGTCCCGGCCAGTTGCTGGACGTCGGCGGCCGACACGGCGCTGCGCAGGCTGAGCGGCCTGCTGCCGCCCGAAGTGCGGATGCGCGCCATCGGCGTCGCGCCGGCCGGCTTCGACGCGCGCTTCTCGGCGCTCTGGCGGCGATACTCCTACCGCGTGTGCGATGATCTGGCCGCCATGGATCCGCTGCGCCGTCACGACACCCTGTGGCATCCACGTCCGCTGGACCTTGACCCGATGAACGAGGCGGCGCTCGGGTGCGTGGGCGAGCACGACTTCGCCGCGTTCTGCCGCCGCCGCGAAGGCGGCACGACGATCCGGGAGCTGCTCACGCTGCAGTGGCAGCGCTCGGAGCCCGGCGTGGCCGTGGCCACCGTCGTGGCCGACGCCTTCTGCCACAACATGGTCCGCGCGCTAGCGGGGGCCATGCTCGCGGTGGGCGAGCACACCAGGCCACCTAACTGGCTGGCCGACGTGCTCGCCGGCCGGGTCCGCGATCCGGCGGTCCGCGTCGCTCCGCCCCATCCGCTGTGCCTGGAAGAGGTCCGCTACCCCGGTCCCGCCGCTCTGGCCGCCCGCGCCGCGACGACCCGCCGCGTCCGCCTCCCTGCCGAAGCTCTGCCATCCCAAGCCCGAGCTATCGAGGGTCAGCTCGCTACCGGCCGGGCCGGCGGGACGCAGGAGGGCTCGATATAACTGGTGCCGTCGAGGCCTCGGCCTCTCGTCAGGCCGTCACGCTCTCGGTGATCGGGCTGGTCATCACCCCGGCCGTACGCTCTGCTTTCGTTGCCTCGCGGCGGGCGGCCCGTGGTTCGCCGGGCGACCTGTGGTTCGCCGGGCGGCCCGTGGTTCGACGACGAGTCCGGGACCTCCGTAGCCGTCTGACCTCCCCGGACCCGGTCAGGGTGGCTAGCCGAGGCGAGTCGGCCCCGGGACAACTGCGCGGGGAGTTTTCAGTACTCACAACTGAAAACTCCCCGCGCAGTTGCGGTAACCGGTCCGGCAGGCAGGCCCGCGTGCGGGGACAGGCTGGCGGTGCGCCGGCTACGACGGCGGCGCTACCACGGTGCCGACCGCGATCGGCTCGGGAGCACGCGCGCCCAGTCGGTGATCACGCCGCGCAGGCTGCCTGGTGGATCTGGCCGTTGCGCCTGTATTGGCTACGTCCGTGTTGGCTGCGCCTGTGTTCGCCTAGGCGGCGCTGGCTGGGGTGACTGAGACTGGACGCCGGAAATGTCAGAGGCGATCGATATTATGAAACGAAGAACGCAGCTCAGACAGGGAAGAACGTATCCGCTCAGGAACGTGAGGAGGGATCAGATGGCGTCGCGGGCCGATGAACCGTCTTCCGCAACGACCCGCCCTGCGCGCCACTTGATGTCGGGTCGGATCGCGCCTCGGCTAGGTCTCGCAGATTGCCCATACCACTTTGCCGCCTGTATCCCGTGCTGCCGTTATCCAGCGCCTCGAACCTGATGCCGGCCCTGGCTGCCTGCCGCTGCGCCCAGTGGTGGCCGTTGATGCACAGCTTGGCGTCGAGGCGCTGCCAGGCGGGGATGAGGCGTACGTGACCTTTGGACCCACCGGTACGCGGTGAGGTGATCGACAGTGCCGCCGCGCGCGCTCAGGATCGACTCGAACCCTGATTAGTTCTGCGGGTTGGTGTTGTGATCGGTGCCGAGCTTGGCCCGGACCTGGCTGGTGTCGGGGCGGTGCAGGTCGTCGAGGATGTGCAGGGCCTGCTGCCAGGCGTGCCGGGCTCCGGGGCGGTCCCCGGACGCGTGGCGGGCGTCGCCGAGGTGGTCGAGTGCCTGGGCCTCGCGGTAGCGCTGGTCGAGCTCGCGGAAGATGCTGAGGGCGCGATCGTAGCTGGCTGCTGCCTCGTCATACTGGCCGAGCTGGTGGCTGGCATGGCCGAGGCTGTCCCAGCAGTCCGCCTCGCCGAGCTGGTCGCCGAGCTGCTGGCACAGGGTCACGGCCTGGCGGCAGTACGTCCGCCCGCGCTCGGGGTGGCCGAGCCGGATGTTGTTCCAGCCCACGGCGTTGAGGACCTGGGCCTGTCCGGCGCGGTGGCCGGCGGCGCGGAACAGGATCAGGGCCTGCTCGTCGTGACGGAGCGCTTCGCCCGCACGGTCCTGCTGCTCGTAGATGACGCTGAGGGTCTGGTGGGTCAGGGCCTCGCCGATGCGGTCCCCGGCCTGCTGGTACAGCGCGAGGGCGGCCATCAGGTGGAGATGCGCCTGCTCGTTGTCGGCGAGCATGTGACAGGCGGTGGCCGTCAGGCGGCGGGTCACGGCCTGCCCGGCCACGTCGCCCAGCCGGGTGGCCGCGGCGAGCGCGGTGCGCTGGATGGCGATCAGCTCATGCCAGCCCCCGCGCCGGTCCAGGCCGTCCTGGAGCGCCCAGGCCAGCTGCCAGGCATGCCGGTCATGCCGGGTCCGGGCGGCCAGCCCGACGGCGGCCGGCAGGACCTGGTGCTCGGCGTCGAACCAGGCCAGAGCCTCGCGGGTGCCGGTCAGCTGCCCGGCGGTGACTCCCGCCAGCGGCGGGCTGAGCGAGATCGCCTCCCGCTGCGGCTTGAGCAGCAAGGCGGCCTGAAAGGCCGTGTGCAGGTAGTAGTCCAGAACCCGGCCGGCAGCGGCGCGGCGGCCCTGCTCGTCCTCGGTACTGCGGGCCTGCTCGGCGGCGTAGGCACGGAGCAGGTCATGGCAGCGGTAACGGCCCGCCGGCTGCTCGGCGAGCAGATGGGCCCGGACGAGCTCACCGAGAGCCGCCCCGGCCGCGGCGGGTTCCGCCCCGGCCAGGCTGGCGGCGGCCAGCGTGGTGATGTCAGGCCCGGCGTGCAGGCCGAGCAGCCGGAACATCCGGGCGGCAGCGGGGCCGAGCTGCTGATAGGACCAGGAGAACACGGCGCGGACGCTGGCGGCCGGATCACCGGTGTCCAGGACATCAAGGCGCCGCCGGGCGTCGCGGAGCTCGGCCGCGAGCCCCGCCAGCGGCAGCTGAGGCCGCGCGGCCGCGCGGGCCGCGGCGATGGCCAGCGCCAGCGGCAGCCCGGCGCACAGGCCAGTGATCTCGGTGACCGCGCCGGGCTCGGCGGCGGTGCGCCGGCCGCCCAGCCGGGCCGCGAGCAGCTGGCGGGCCTCGGCAGCCGGCAGGACGTCGAGGCTGAGCAGGCTGGCGTTCTCGGCGGCGGCCAGGCCAGCCAGCTGGCTGCGGCTGGTGACCAGGACCAGGCAGCCCCGCGAGCCCGGCAGCAGCGGGCGGACCTGCTGCTCATCGCGGGCGTTATCGAGCAGGATCAGCATCTGCCGGCCAGCCACCAGGCTGCGGTACAGCCCGGCCTGAGCGGCCGGCCCAGACGGAAAACGATCCGCGGTCACGCCCAGGGCACCCAGAAACCCGCGGATCGCCTCGCCGGGAGCGACCGGGGAACCGGACGGGTCAAAGCCGCCCAGGTTCACGTACAGCTGCCCGCCGGGAAACCGGGCGGCCACGCGATGGGCCCAGTGCACGGCCAGGGCGGTCTTGCCCACCCCCGCCGTCCCGCCGATCGCGGAGATCACCACCGTCCCCGGAGCCCGGCCGCCGGCCTGGTCCAGGATCCCCGACAGCCAGGCCAGCTCCGCCAGCCGGCCGGTGAACTGCGGCACCGCGCCGGGCAGCTGCCGCGGCACCCCCGCCGGGGAGCTGGCTGCACCCGTGAGCGCGGCAGGCCGCCGGGGCAGGCCCGCGGCCGGCGCGGCCAGCGCCCGGCCGCCGTCCAGGATCTGCTGGTGCAGGGCCCGCAGATGCGGGCCGGGCTCAATCCCGAGCTCCTCCACCAGCCCCCGCCGGGCCCGCCGGTAAGCCTCCAGCGCCTCGGCCTGACGGCCAGCCCGGGCCAGCGCCTCCATCAGCTGCGCATGGAACCGCTCCCGCACCGGATGCCGCGCGGTCAGCTCCTGCAGCTCCGGGATCAGCCCGTCCTGGCGGCCCAGCCGCAGGCCCGCCTCCGCCCAGTCCTCCAGCACCTGCAGGCGCGCCTGCTCCAGCCTCGGCACGTACCGGTCCCGCAGCACCTGCGAGGGCACGTCCAGCAGCGGGGTACCGCGCCACAGCCCCAGCGCCCGCGCCGCGATAACTGATGCATCCGCCCACCGGCCAGCACGCCGCGCCGCGCCCGCCTCCCGGCACCCCGCCTCGAAGCCCAGCACATCCAGATCCGGCTCCCCGGCAAAAATCAGGTACCCGGGCTCGCACGCCCGGATCCGCGCAGCGACCTCCGGCCCCAGAGCCTGGCGCAGCCGCCTGACGTGGCTCCGCAGCGTCGCCGCCGCCCCGGCCGGCGGCGACCCGTCCCACACCGCCTCGGCCAGCGCATCAGCCGAGACCGGCACATTCGCCGACAGCAGCAGGCTAGCGAGCAGCGCCCGCTGCCGCCCCCCCGACACCGCCACCAGATCCCCGGCACCATCAGCCAGCACCAGCGTCCCCAGCAACGCGAACCGCACACCGCTCACCCACGCCTCGCTCTATCCCCGCCGCCGCAGCACCGGATCAGGACATTCCAGGGCGATCGTAGCCACGTTGCACGCAGATGCAACTGAGATTGCACGCCGGGCACCCATGATCGCTCACAGGAACCTCGCCCGGGCATCAGAGCCTCACGCGACCTCAGCGGAGCCGATCAGGCGACCAGGATCTGGTTCCACGGAAGATTGCCGTATCGAGGAGGAGACAAATGCCGGAAACACGGAAACGGAACAGGCACATGAAAGGTCTTATCCGGGTGAACACACGAACGAAACTCATCGGCGTTATCCTGCTGACCGCGATAGCAACTGTCGCGCTGGGACTGCCTCGCGTGAGCGGAACCGCTGCGACTGCCTCGGCCGCAGCGCAATCATGGCCGACGCAATTGGCTCGCCCGGTCCCGGCGTCATGTCCGCGCGGCAAGACACTGATCGCGCCTACTGGCGGCTGGACCGATGCACAGGGCGTCAGTCACGTAACTTACCAGGCGTACCCGGGTCTCGTAGCCGTGGTTCCGCCGCGAGGTCTGACCGCCGGCCGGGTCACGGCCGCGCTCATGGCCGATATCGGGCTGCGCGCTCGCCACTCGGCGATTTCGTCCTCTCAGCAACTCCTCGCCCAGGTCCGGCAGGTACTCAACCTCGCCCAGAACCAGCGCGCGCCAGAATTCTGCAGATCCGGGCCCGACCTGGGAGTGCTGGACAGGAAACCGGCTGAAGGTTCACCGCTGCGGAACACTGTTGATCGCAACTACCTCTACGGCGGTTACGCGACGACGCAAGCGGAGCACGGCAGCCCCCTCAATGGCGCAGAGGGATCATGGACAGTTCCGGCGCACACAGCCGGCCTCTCGCCGAGCGCGGAATCCACCTGGGTCGGCATCGGCGGCGGCGTCGGCGGGGAAACCGGCGGGATCGGCCTTATCCAGACTGGCACTAGCATGCAGACTAGTGCGGGCTTCCGGTCCTGGTGGGAGTATATAGGAACCAGCGGCTGCGTCAACGCTTTCTGCGGCCAGTACTCGAGCATCAACGCGATAAGCCCCGGCGACTCAGTATTCGGGTATGTCTCATGGAATACATCTACATCCGCGTGTTTCTTCTTCGATGACTTTTCACGCAGCACCGGCTCGTACGACGTGTGCCAGTCGGTTAACATTCCATACGATCACACGTCGGCCGAGTGGGTAAACGAGAACCACATCAACGATGGGTTCTATTATGATAACCCTCACACCGTCTCCTGGTCGGGGATGCTTATCGACAACACTGTCGCCGGGGGCGGAAGCTGGGTCTCTCCTTTCAGCACCCCATACGAGGCGCTGCTGATGGGTCCAGGGACTACGCCAGCAGCCGGCACTGTCTCGTGTGCCAGCGGCAACTTCCTTTCGTATCCAGTCAGCGCCGCGACCAATTCCTTGGGCGGGACGTCAAAAATACTAACCTGCCACATTTCCGGCATTGATTCTCCCTGAGCCTGCGGTAACGCGAATGGGAGCAGGATAACGACCGAAGGGAGCCCGGGGAACCTAAGCCCCGGGCTCCCCCGACGCCGACCCGATGCTGTCGCACGATGGCCTTGATCGCCATCCCTTCACGGGCATCGAGACGGGCATCTTCATTACCCTGGCTGCCGCCCCCATCGATGCGTCTGGCGGATCGTGCTGACCTGGGACGGGGTAAACCGTGAGCCACGCCGGGCTGCTTGAACCTGGCGTAGATCCGGCCTGGCGAAACTGGGTCATGCGAAACTGGGCTGGTGGACTGGACGCCTGGCTACCGTGAGCTCGCGCCTCCCGCGTGGCTGCGTAACACGCTCTCCTGCCTCTGGGTGGGCATAACGCCGCCGACTCGCAACGAGCGGACGCTGGTGCTGCCGGACGGGTGCACGGACCTCATCTGGTCCCGTGACGGGGCGGCCTTCCTGGCCGGGCCGGATACCGGCCCTGCTCCCATCGTGCAGGTTGCGGGATCGGTAGTCGTCGGGGCCCGGTTCCGGCCCGGCGCCGGCGGCGCCGTCCTCGGGCTTCCGCTCGACGAGGTGGTGAACCAGCGGGTGGACGTCGCGCAGATTCCGGCCCTGCGCGCTCGGATGCCACCGCCGGGCCTGGCACCCCGCCTCGTGCTGCCCGCCCTCACCGCGCTGATCGCCGACCTGACCCGGGATCGGGCGGCCGACACTGCGGTCACGTATGCGGCGCGGTTGCTGGCCCGGCCTGGCAGCGGGGCGCAGGGCGTCGCGGATTCGCTGGGCATGAGCGAGCGGCAGCTTCGCCGCCGGTGCCAGGCTGGCGTGGGGTACGGCCCGCGCACTCTGCAGCGGGTCCTGCGGTTCCGGCGGTTCGTGTCTGCCCTCGATGCCGGGCCGCTGCCCGTCGGCGGCCTGGCTGCTGCCGCCATCGCGGCCGGCTATGCCGACCAGCCGCACCTGAGCCGGGACTGCGTCCAACTGTCCGGCCTGACGCCGCGGGCCCTTGCCCAGATCCGGGGGGCCAGCGCAGATTAGGGCCAGTGCGGACTAGGGCCAGTGCGGACTAGGGCCAGTGCGGACTAGGGCGTTCCGTCGACCATCCGGCTCGACAGGCTGAGGTTCGCGGTCTGCTGGAAGAGGTCGTTCATAAATGCCTCCAGCTTCGCGCGCTCGGCGGCTGTCTTGGGCTTCGCGCGGCTGGTGAACTGGGCCCAGATCAGGATCAGGTAGTGGCCCTTGGCCGCCGCCTCCTCGATGCCGGTTCCCATGCCGAGCTCGTGGGTGGCGCCCTTGCGGGCCCTCAGCTGCGCGATGAAGTCCGACGCGCCGGCGGAACGCCCCGCATGCTCGGCCGCCGTTGCGCTGCCGAGGTTGAGGACGCCGATCGTGCCCATTTCCTTCTCGATGGTCGACAGGTAACTGGCCCGGACAACCTGGCTGCATTTGGCGGCCTGCACGGCTGATTGCAGGGTCGTCCCGATGACGGCAGTTGTGCAGGACTTGCTCACCTGGCTGATGGTGCGCAGATAGGACACGCCGCCGGCGACGAAGGTGCGCGGGAACAGTTGGGTGATGGTCAGGGGCAGCGGGTCCGCCGCGCGGCTCGCGATGTGACCGAACGGGCCGAGGGTCGGGCTCGGCGTCGGCGTCGGGGTCGTCGCGGTCGAGGCGGATCGCCCCGTGGTGACCGTTCTTGGATGCCGGTAGGTCAACAGGAGGAAGGTCCCGGCGGCTAGCGCGAGGACCAGGACGGCGCAGACCGCCAGTACCGGCCCGGGGGACCGCCTGCCCTTCCGGGATGAGCTCCCCTTCCGGGCTGACCGGCCACTACGCGATCCGGCCGCCCGGGATCCGGCGGCCCGCGCCGCGGTCCGTGAGCCGACCGCTCGCGTTCCGGTGGCCCCCGTTCGGGCGGCACCCGTTCCGGTTCCGGGGTCCTGGGAGCCGGTGACTGGCGGTTCGGTGGCTGGTGTTCGGGTGGCTGGTGTTCGGGTGGCTGGCGAAGCGAGCGCGGGCGAGTCGGCTCCCGCGCCCTGTCCCGCTCCCCAGGACTCCCCGGCGGGCGGGGCCTGGACCGCCGTACCGTGCGGATCGGTCCAGGTCCCGGCGCCGCCGGGACCATCCGGGCCGTCGCCGATGGCCTGCCAGGTCTGCGTGGAGGTCACGTCGGCGGCGGGGTCGCTCACCGCGAGTGCGGAGTAACCGGGTTCGTAGGCCTGGCTGCCGGGTTCGTTCTCCCCGTACCACGACTGGCCGGGCTGGCCGTCCGCGCCTGAGCCGGCCCAAGGGCCGGTACCCGGCAAAGTGCCGGGCAGTGTCCCGGTGCGGGGGTCGTCGGCCGTGGCCGACATCCGGTTCCAGGCCGCGAACTGACCGGGCGGGTAGAGCGGGGGCGGCTGCCCGGGTGCGGGCGGAAACCCGCGAATCGGGCCCTTGCCGACCGCGGCGTCCGCGGGCGAGTCAGGCCAGCCCGCGCTGGCCGTGCCCGGCCCGGCCGCCTGATGGCCTGACTCCCGGCTGGGCCGCCGACTGCGGTACCCGGGCACGAAGACCGACTGCTCGCTGTCCTGCCCGGTCCCGGCCTGCGCACCGCGGCTGGCCCCGTCCTTCCCGAACCGTCCGCTGCGGGCCGCGCGGTGTCCCGTCGCCCCGTGCACAGGAGTGCCGTGCCCGAGAGTGCCGTGCCCGGAAGTGCCGCGCCCGGAAGTGCCGCGCCCGGCGGCGTTGTTGCCGGCCGTGCCGCGCCCGGCGGTGCTGTTGCCGGCGGTGCCGTCTCCGGTGGTGCTGTTGCCGGCGGTGCCGTTGCCGGCGGTGCCGTTGCTGGCGGTGCCGTTGCCGGCGGAGCCGTTCTCAGCCCGGCCACGCCGACCGACACCGTCACGTGCACCCAGGTCACGCGACCGGCTGGCCGGCTGTCCGGCGCTACTATCACCTCGGCGACGCATGCGGCGAGCGTATCGCTGTCGGCGGCCGAGTTGGACGTGTCGGCCGTTTTGGCGCGCGGGCGCACTTAGGGCCTGCGTTTCCTGCTCGCTTTGACCGCTACGGCCGGCGGCCGGTATCCTTTGCAGGCGTCCATGTGTATCGGCATGCCCGTGCGCCCGC
>Ga0066790_10000421_pt1 | contig 15650 bp, 20 predicted proteins | sample OrgsoiDNA2013050_FD_70963 | JGI IMG/M metagenome (GOLD analysis project Ga0066790, IMG submission 70963) | Permafrost soil microbial communities from the Arctic, to analyse light accelerated degradation of dissolved organic matter (DOM) -... | ecosystem: Environmental > Terrestrial > Soil >...
CCGGCGGCGAGAAAGTCGGGTACATCGAACCCGGCACTCCGACGCAACAGGCTCGGCACCCCCTCCTCCAGCAGTAGTGCCTGGATGAACTCCGCCTCGGCCTGGTTTCGCCCCCCGGCGACACGGATCAGCTTGCCTTCGGCCAGCTGAGGCTTGATCTTCCGAGCTCGCCGGCGGCGCTCGGAAACCGGCTCGGCAGGTGTCGAAGCAGCATCGTGGACCAGCGGCAGCTTGCACGCGGGGCAGAACCGCTCATCGATGCCGAACCGCGCGGCGCAGCCCGGGCAGACGAGTGGCTCAGCTGCGGGGCTCGAGCGCAAGCCCGTCAGACCAGCGAGGCTGGATGCCGGTCGGATAGGACAGTGAGGCGATCGGCGCAGTCGTCACTGCACCACAAGCTCTGCATCCAGCACCTGCCCGTCGCGGATCTCGTAGGCGCGCACGTCGGGCTGCCCGTCGGCGAGCCCGACGATCACGTACAGGGTGTCGGGATAAAACGCCAGATTGATGTCGGTCTGAGACGGGTACGGCGCACTGCGGGTGTGGGAATGGTAGATCGCGCCGAGATCGAGCCCGGCATCGTCGATCTCGATCTGGATCCGGTACTGCTCCGCGCCGTCGATCTCGTACCGCAGTGGGCTTGCCGCAGAGTTCGCCGCCCGGTATACCTTGACCGCTTCGCCATCGCGTGAGGCGACCATCCCGCAGCACTCGTTGGGCGCGTCGGCGCGCGCGTGGGCCACCAAATCGTCGTAAAGCTCACGGGCGATACGCATTGCGGCCGAGGCTAGCAGCGTGAGTGGTTAGTCTCAGCGTCGACCCTGGACGAAAGCGTAGGGGACTGCCTGCGTGAGCTCCCCGGGATGCAGCAGCACGAAGATCACCGTCACATGCTGCGCCTCGCTGCCCATGATCTCCGCACTGAGGCGCAGCAGCTTGGGATCGCCGAGCGCGGTCATCGAGCCGTAGTAGGCGCCCTCGGCCACGTGCTCGAGCGCGAGCAGCAGTCTCAGCGCGTCTCTTCCACCCCGCAGCTGCCCCAGCCGGCCCGACACACGCCGGCCGGCGAGGTCCTTATCCGCGGCGGCGATATTTGCCGGGCCCGCCGGTGGCGTGCCGCCAAGCCGGTCCAGCGCGACCGATAGCGCGCTGACATGCGCCCGCTCCTGAACGCCCAGCTGCTCGACGGCCTTCCGGGCGTCTCCAGACAAAATCGACGAGGCCAGCACGTGCTGGTAGACGAACCCGACCAGCAGCTCGAAGCGCAGCAGCCGGCCGACCTCCGCAGCATCTGACGACGACGCCGAAGCGGCGCCCAGCGCGCGTGCCGGCGATCGGAGCGCAGAGCCGGCGACGCCAACAGCGCCGGCGGTGATCGCGCGCCGTAGCAGCTCTCGCCGGCTGGGATCGCTGCCCATCGGCGCCCGCCTTCGCTAATTGCGTCCGGTGACGAATGCCGCCGACGCCGGCGAGCTACCGAGCGCCATGCGCAGGATCGACACGTGCTGGGCGTCGTTGGCCAGGATCGAGGCGACCGAGGCCCGGACGGGGCCGGGCGAGAGGCGCGGGATCGCGTCGAGGTACGCGGCGAGCTGCTGGTTTTCGAGCTGCTCCAGGAGCGAGAGCACTTGCGCAGCGGTGCGTGGATGACCGAGCTCGTAGCTGGGGGCGCGCGGAATCGGCGTGCCTCCGGCAGCGTGGATCAACCCCAACAGCTCGCCGGCGTGGGCGAGCTCCTGGCTCAGGAACTGCTCGGCCGCCTTGGCCACTGATCCGGTCAGCAGCGGGATCCCGGCGGTATAAGCGGCGATCGACCTACGCTCGAGGTGCAACGAGCGGTTGAAGATCCCGACGTCGATCTGGCGGACGCGTACCGGGACCGTTTTCACTGCGGCGGGCGCTGGACTCGAGCCACCGCAACCCGTGAGCAATACCACAGCACCGCCCGCCACCGTCACGCCCACGCCGCCCAGCAGCGCCCGGCGAGACCCGCAGGCGTCCTCGATCACCACCAGACGGTGGAGTCCAGGTTCTCGACCTCCTCGACGGGACGAGTGTAAATCCCCGACGACAGGTACTTCCATCCGTCGTCGGCGACGATGAAGACGACGTTCCCCTCATCGAGCTCGCCGGCAATCCGCACGGCCACCCGGGCGATCGCGCCGGAGGACACGCCGGCGAACACGCGCTCCTCGTCGAGCAGCTTGCGGGTGAACGCGATCGCGTCATGGTTGGTCACGAAGATCTTCCGATCCAGCAGCCCCAGGTCGATGATCGGCGGGATGAACCCGTCCTCAAGCGAGCGCAAGCCCTGCACCGGCTCGCCCTGCATCGGCTCGGCGGCAACGATCTTGACCCGATCGCCGAGCTCCTCCTTTAGCCGTCGGCCGTTGCCCATCAGGGTTCCCCCGGTTCCGAGTCCGGCGACGAACGCCGCGACCTCGTCCAGCTCTTCGAGGATCTCAAGCGCCGTGCCGTTGTAGTGCGCGAGCGGGTTGGCCTCGTTGCCGTACTGATAGGGCATGTAGTAGGAGGCGTCGCGTCCGGCCATATCGAGCGCCATCTCGACCGCGCCGTTGGAACCCTTGGAACCCTCCGAGTAGACAATCTCAGCGCCATACATGCGCAGCAGCTCCGTGCGCTCGGGGGTCACGTTCTCGGGCATAACGACCTTTAGCCGGTAGCCCTTCCGGCCGCAGATCATCGCCAACGAGATGCCGGTGTTGCCTGAAGTCGGCTCGAGGATCGTCTGGCCGGGTGAGATCAACCCCTTCTCCTCGGCGTCCTCGATCATCGCGCGAGCGACTCGGTCCTTGACCGAGCCGGTCGGGTTGCGAGACTCGAGCTTGGCCCAGATCCTGACCCCGGGCTTGGGACTCAGGCGCTTGAGCTCCACCAGCGGCGTGTGGCCGATCGCCTGAACGATGTCTCCATAGCGCCCGCCACAGGGCTTGTTCTGGAGGCTCTCGATGGCCATACTTTACGAAGTATAGCGAGGTGCAGTGGCTGGACTCACCCGCCCGAGCGCGCAGGGCCCAAGCTCCGGGCAGAAACAACGAGCCCGCGCGCGCGAGCCAGGCGCGCGCAGCGAGCTCGCGATCTGCGCCCCCGCTTCATCAGCTCGCTCAGTAACCCGTCGGGTAAATCGGGGAGATCGGGGTTGTGGGCGTGGTCGCGGGCGGGGTCGTCTTGCTGCTCTTGCTGCCCGATCCCGCGAGGATCACATGCCAGATCCCGCCGAAGTTCTTGATCGTGTCGCCGGTCGCGACGTTCTTCTGGCTGTCGCCGATGAACGTGTACAGCGGGTGGCCGCCCAGCGTCACCTGGAAGAAACCGTTGCGGTGCCAGATCCCCAGCTTGCCCTTGATTCCCGGCGCCGTGGTCGGCTTGGCCTTCGCCGAGGAAACCGTGACCGGGAACCAGAACTTGAGGCACATGTTGCCGCTCGTGCAGAGCGCGTGGTGGATCGTCTCTGGGACGAGGTCGTACACGGCGCGGCCGTGGGTATTGATCACGATCGCTTCGTGCTTGGTCACTTTCTGAGCGTTGGTGACCTTCGCGTTGTGAGCCGCTCCGAGCGTGAACGTCTTGGCCAGCGCGAGCCCGGTGAGCGCAAATACCGCCAACCCGGCCACGACGGTGGCGAGCAGCGCATTCGACAGCGGGCGCCGGCGCGAGCGGGCAGAGTTCAATCGGCGAGACATGGGGCTCCCTTGGATCGTGGACACTCCCCCGTATAGACGCCGACCGGAGCCAACCCTTCCCGAGCCGCTGCGAAACTAGTGCCTCCAGTGCCGCGAGTCGCCGGCTGGGGAGCACGCGCCGCCCGCCATCGCGGGCAGGATCACCAGTGTGTCGTGAGCGCCGACGACCGTTTCGAGTCCGTCCAGCACGCGCACGTCCTCGTCGTTGAGGTAGACGTTGACGTAGCGATTCAACCCGCCGTCGGCGGAGAACAGCTGGGACTGCGTATCGGGATGGCTCTCGGCGACCGACTGCAGGATCTGCCCCACCGAGGATCCGTCGGCGCTCAGCTCCTTCTCGCCACCGACCGATGGGCGCAGGACAGGCGGAATGCGAACTGTGGCCACGAGTGGAACCCTAGTGGGCGCCGGCGCAGAACGCGTCGTAGTCGGGGAACACGCCAAGCTCCTGGTCGGAGATCGACTCGGGCTCGCGAGAGCAGATCGGGCACTCCGGGTCGCGGCGCACCTTGACCTCGGTCACGCGCGCGGCCAGCGCGTCGTACATCAGCAGGCGGCCGATCAGCGGCTCGCCCTCATCCAAGATCAGCTTGATCACCTCGGTCGCCTGGAGCAGGCCCATCGTCCCGGGCAGCACACCGAGAACCCCGTTGGCGCCGCACGACGGCGCCAGTTCTGCTGGCGGGGGCACCGGGAACAGGCAGCGGTAGCACGGTCCGTCATAGGGCTTGAACACCGACAGCTGGCCCTCGAAGCCGAGAATCGCGGCCGACACAACCGGAATCTGGAGGCGCACCGATGCGTCGTTGAGCAGGTACCGGGTCGGGAAGTTGTCAAGTCCATCGACCACGATGTCGTAGCGCGGAAGGATCTCCATGATGTTCTCCGGTCCCAGCCGGAGCTGATGCTTCTCAACCTTGACGTCCGGGTTCAGCGCGCTGATCGTCTGCTCTGCGGAGTCGACCTTGGAGACGCCAATCCGATCGGTCGAGTGGATCACCTGGCGCTGGAGGTTGGACAGGTCGACCACGTCGTCGTCGACGATCCCGAGCGTTCCAACTCCCGCGGCCGCGAGGTACAGCGCGGTGGGCGAACCGAGTCCGCCGGCGCCCAGCAGCAGCACCCTGGCGTCGAGCAGCTTCTGCTGGCCCTCGATCCCCACCTCCGGCAGCAGCAGATGACGCGAATAGCGCTCACGCTGCTCAGCGGTCAGCGTCCGCGGCTGGTCGACCTCGTAGCCGCGGTCCTTCCACAGCGTGAAGCCGCCGGTCATCGACTCGACGTTCTCGTACCCTAGATCGTCGATCAACGTCCGGGCCGCCCATGCCGAGCGATTGCCCGACTGGCAATACAGGATCACGTGCTGGTCGCGATCGGGAGCAGCGCCCTCGATCCTCGACTCGAGATAGCTCTTTGGAACGTGCTTGGCGCCCGGAATATGTCCAGTCGACCATTCCTCGGCCTCGCGCACATCGACCACCACCGCGCCGTTGGAGACCTGCTCGCGCACAATCGAAGGATCGACCTCGTCGATCCTGCTCTTGATCTGCCGCAGGACTTCGGCTCCCGACGGGCTCATCGAAAACTCCTCAAATGCAGTATGGATTCAATACTTCCCTTATTCTAGCGGGTGCATGAGAGCCCCCGTTGACCATATCCCGGCGCCTGCGTTCCCGCCCGGGCTGCCGTGGATCAATGTCGCGACGCTGCGGATGGATCAACAGCTCGGCCGGCCGGTGCTGATCGAGTTCTGGGACTTCTGTCGCCCCAACTCGATCCGCACGCTGCCTTACGTGAAAGCCTGGCACGAGCGCTACGGAGCCGACGGGTTGCGCGTTATCGGAGTCCATACGGCCGGGTTTGAGCCTTCCGGCGACCCCGAGGCGGTCGTGGCGGCGGTGCAACGCCTCGAGGTCCCGTATCCGGTCGTGGTCGATGTCGAGCACGAGATCTGGCAGCAGTTCGAGAACCTCGGCTGGCCCGCGCGGTATCTGTTTGACCACCAGGCGCGGCTGTTCGAATACCACTACGGCGAGGGTGCCTACGAGGAGACCGAGCGGGCGATCCAGGAGCTGCTGGGCGTGCAGCGGCCGACCGTGCGGCCGCTGCGACCCGAGGACGCGCCGGGCGCCCGGCTGGCACTCCAGAGCGACGACGTCGCGGGACCCTACAGCGGTCCCTACGAGGCCGGAGCCGTGTGGGCGGTGCTCGACGGCGCCGGATCGATCAATGCCAACGGCCGACAGATCCGGGTCGAGCATCCCGGTGCCTACGAGCTGATCTCCCACCCCCAACACACGCTCGCCACCCTCGACCTCGAGGTGGGCGCGGGCGTTCGCTGCCATGCGGTCTGCTTCATTCCCGGGCAATTGCCCAGGGGGCAATTGCCCGTCTGCATCACTCCAACAGATTGACCAGCTCCGGTGGACCGGTGGGGCCGAGCGTCGCGGCGAATCCGGCGCGGTAGGGGCTCTCGTGCGGTGCGTCGCCCAGGAACGCCGGTTCGTGGATCCAGCAGCCGGTGTTGAGCAGCTCAGCGCCGGTGATCGAACGCCATTCGGAGCGATCGTCGCCCGGCAGCGGGCCCGCTCGATGGGTGTGACCGCAGATCACGTGGGCGGCGTCCACCCGCAGACGAGCGATTACCTCGATGATCGCCCGCAGCCCGGCGCGTCGCAGCTCAGCGCCGGAAAGATCGGCGCGCACCGGTCCGATGCCGGCGCGGTTGAGTGCCGCGATGATCGCCGGAAACACGGCGACCAGCGTCCCTCGGCGCAACCCGCGTCCGCGCCCGCGTCCTGACAACGCGTGCCAGGCACGAGCGGACGCTCCATCCGATTTGGATCCGAGCTCAGGACCGCCGCCCTGTGCGATCGCGTGGATCCAGGCGTAGATCGGGGCCAGCGTCGCTTCGTAGTCCTCGGCTCGCCGTGGCCCGCCCGCCGGCTCGCCGACGATCCGCGCCATCGCCCCGGCGCCCAGCCGCTCCAGCATCGGAACCGTGGTGTGGCGGTCGCCGTAGTGACCGTGGACCGCGTACGCGTCGGTACGCAGCCAGACGCCGGGATAGGCGACCTGAACGTCGACCGGGGCGAGCCAGCCGGCGAGGGTTGCGAGCGTCTCCCCCGCCCGCCAATCGACCGCCGACTGCAGCCCGAGCGGTGGCGGCAGCTGCTTGCCGGCGCGGCGCTCGAGCCACGGTCCCAACAGATGATGGTCGTGGTTGCCCGGGACGATGATGATTTGGCGGCCCGACCCGAGGGCGGCCGCGAGGTCCCTGAACACCTCCTCGGACGCCCCAAGCGCGTCACGCACGGGCCCCTGGCGTAGCTCGATCACGTCGCCGAGCAGGACCAGGCGATCGAAGCCGGCCAGGGCGTCGAGCAGTGAGTGGCGAAGCTCCCCCCGGCGCAGCAGATCTCGTCCGCTGCGCGCTCCGAGATGGAGGTCGGAGACGACCAGCGTTCGCGGCGGCCGACCCGGTGAAATGGTCAGGCGGAGCTTCCCGCCATCGCCTGGCGGATCGCCTTCGGCAGCATGAAGCGCACGTCCTCCTGCACCACCTCAAGCTCGTGGATCTCGCTCGTCCCTCGCCGGCGGAAGAACTCGACCAGTCGCTGTACGAGCTCCTCGGGGGCACTCGCGCCAGAGGTGATCCCGACCACGCGCTTGCCTAGGAGCCACCGCTCACGCACCTGAGCCTCGTTGTCGATCAGGTAGGAGTCGGCGCCGTGTTCGCGCGCCACCTCGACCAACCGGTTGGAGTTCGACGAGTTCCGAGAGCCGATCACCAGCACCAGGTCGCACTCCCGCGCCAGTTGCTTGACCGCGGCCTGGCGATTGGTGGTGGCGTAACAGATGTCGTCGGTGCGAGGCCCGATGATCGCGGGGAAGCGCTTGCGCAGCCGACTGATGATCGCGAGGGTCTCGTCGACCGACAGGGTGGTCTGCGAGATGTAGGCGACCCTGGCCGGATCGTCCACCTCGAGCGCCTCCACATCCGCCTCGTTTTCGATCAGCACGATTCGCTCGGGCGCCTCGCCCATGGTGCCCTCGACCTCCTCATGGCCGGCATGGCCGACGAGCACGATCGTGTAGCCCTCAGCGGCAAACTTCTTCGCCTCGACGTGGACCTTGGTCACGAGTGGACAGGTGGCGTCGATCGTGTGCAGGCTGCGCTGGCCGGCGTTCGCGTGGACGCTGGGCGCCACTCCGTGAGCCGAGAAGACGACTGTCGCTCCCTCGGGCACGTCGGTCTCCGAGTCGACGAACACGGCGCCGCTCGCCCGCAGCTGCTCGACCACGTGCTTGTTGTGGACGATCTCCTTGCGGACGTAAACCGGCGCACCGTACATTTCCAGCGCGCGTTGCACCGTCTGAACCGCCCGATCCACACCGGCGCAATACCCGCGCGGCGCGGCTAGCAGGATCTTCTCGGGGACGGCGCCGACGGTCACGAGCAACAGTGTAGGCGGGCTGGGAACGCAAACGGCGGTGCGCATGCGGCCCGCCGCTCAGACGGAGGCGATTGGGGCAGTAACCAGGACGTTTGCCCAGATTTGCTCCCGTCCCAGGCCCGGTGAAGGTACGCTTCGCCTCTACCCGTACCGGAGATCCAGATGCCGCAGCACCACCTCGACCGCCTAAGCTCGATCGACGCCTCGTTTCTCCACCAGGAGGGGCCGGCGTCGCACATGCACATCGGAGGGGTGCTGCTGTTCGAGGGACCCCCGCCGGCGTTCGCTGAATACCTCGACCACGTTCGCGGACGCTTGCACTTCGTGCCCCGCTACCGGCAGAAGCTGGCCATCCCGCCGCTGGAGTCGGGGCGACCGTTGTGGGTGGACGACCCGAGCTTCAACCTCGAATACCACGTGCGACATACGGCGCTTCCGTCCCCCGGAACGAAGGAGCAGTTGTTCCTGCTGGTTGGGCGAATCGCCTCACAGCCGCTCGACCGCTCGAAGCCGCTGTGGGAGAGCTGGCTCGTCGAAGGCCTGGAGGATGACGGCTTCGCGCTGATCTTCAAGACCCACCACTCGCTCGTCGACGGAGTCGCCGGGGTCGATCTGGCGAACGTGCTGTTCGACCTCTCCCCGAAGCCCGAGCCCCCTCCCTCCGATCTGGAGCCGTGGCAACCGCGGCCCGAGCCCTCTTCGGCGGAGCTCGTGCTCGCCGGCGTTCGTGGGATCATCAGCACCAGCGCGGAGCTCGTGACGCGAACGCTCGTCGCAGCCACGCGACCGGGAACCACCCTGGGTCTGCTGCGCGATGCCGGGCAGGGCGTCGGCGAGATCGTGTGGGCCGGGCTGAACCCGGCCCCGGAGACGCCGCTGAACGTCGAGATCGGGCCCCACCGCCGTTATGCCGTGGTGCGCCAGCAGTTGGCGGACTACAAGGAGATCAAGGACGCACTCGGAGGTACGGTCAACGACGTCGTGCTGACGGTCGTCTCCGGAGCGCTCGCGGATTGGCTGCACTCACGCGGGATCCGCACCGAGGGGCTCGAGCTGCGCGCGCTGGTGCCGGTGTCGGTGCGAACCGAGAATCATCGCGGCGCGCTGGGCAACCAGCTCACCGTGATGCGGGGAACGCTTCCGGTCTACATCGCGGATCCCGTCGCCCGCCTGCGGTTCGTCAGACGGGCGATGGTCGGCCTGAAGGAGTCAAAGCAGGCGGTCGGTGCCGCGACACTCGCGGCGGTCAACAACCTTGCCCCGCCCACGATCCTCGCCCAGGCATCGCGCCTGAACTTCTCGACCCGGCTGTTCAATCTGATCGTCACCAACATCCCAGGTCCACAGATGCCGCTATATGTACTCGGCCGCAAGCTTGAAGATCTGTTTCCGATCGCGTTCCTGCCCAAGGACCACGCGCTTTCTGTAGCGATCATGTCGTACAACGGGGGGATCGACTACGGCCTGCTGGCCGACTACGACGCGCTTCCCGACATCAACGTGGTCGCCGACGGGATCAGCGCGGCGCTCCAAGGGCTGCTCCAGGCCGCGCGGGCGAAGCATGCGCGCCCGGTCGACCGTGACCGTGCCGCGGGTCGGGACGCCACGGAGGGCTCCGCCTCCAACGGGACCCCGCTGCCGATCATTCCCAAGGCCCATGCCCGGCCCAAGTACGGGCCCGCCGCCGATATGCGCGCCAAGCGCGAGCGAGGGTCGCGGCCGGCGCGTAAGCGCCCCGACGCCTGATCCCCTCCGCTCCAGCGTTCGTGAATCAGAACCCGAGCGCGAACTTTGCGTCTTCGCTCATCCGCTCGGGGGTCCAGGGTGGCGAGAACGTCATCGCCGGCTGTACGTCCTGCACGCCGTCGAGCTCGCCGACAAACTCCTCGATCTGCTCGGAGACCTGGGGGCCGATCGGGCAGCCCGGACTGGTCAGCGTGTAGGTGACCTTCACGGTCGTGCCCTGCACCTCAACGTCATAGATCAGCCCGAGCTCGACAAAGTCGAGTCCGAGCTCAGGATCGATCACGTCGCGGAGCGCGTCGGTAACGTCGTCCACGGTAGCCATGCTGGGAGTGTACGGGACTTTGCCACGAGCCCTTGTACGGAACCCAACGCCTTAGGTAGGTTAGTCCGATCATTGAATTCGACGAAAAGCCGCCGACCCTACGTTGCCGCGGCGACGAGGATCGCAGCACGCAGGGATGCCGTCGTCGAGCGTTGACGCGGGCTTTCCGTGCCAAGTCCGACGTAACGGTCGAACTCAGCGAATTGGTGTTTGCCGACACGTCGCTGATGGTCGACTTCGCGATCCTCGCCCGTCGCCTGCGAGCGCACGGCCTCGCGGTCCTGCTGCGCGCCCCGCAACCTCAGGTCAGGACGCTGATCGAGCTGGTCGGACTCCACCGGCTCCCCGGCGTGAGCCTCGAAGGTCCGGCGGCGGCGTTCGCCTAGCGCTCCGCGCCGGAAGCACCGACGGTCGCCGCCGTCGATGCGGCCGAGGCCACCGCCCGCCGCAGTAGCCTTAGGACCAGATGCTGGTGGTGGTGCTATTGATCTGCTGGGCGGTCGCCGAGCTGTACGTGGCGGTCAAGGTCGCCGACGCGATCGGAGTGCTCCTGACGGTGCTGCTGTTGATCGCCAGCTGGCCGATTGGCGTGTGGATCATGCGCTCACAAGGGCGCGCCGCCTGGGCCCGCCTGAGCGCCGCGGTCGCCGCGGGCAAACCGCCGGGGCAGGAGATTCTCGACGGCGCCCTGGTGCTGATCGCCGGCGCCCTGCTGATCGTGCCCGGCTTCATCACCGACCTGATCGGGATCCTCCTGCTGCTGCGGCCGATCCGCGCTCTGGCGCGCAGTGGAATAGTGCGCAACTTCCACAGCCGCCTGGTCCGGCAGGCGACCCGGCTCACGCGCGAGCCGTCGGCCTACGACGTCGACTCGACCGCCCACGACGTCGATTCGCCCAAGCTACGCCGGTGACGGCGACAGCGCACGCTCCGTTCCGAACCGTCTCGTTCGCCGCGCCGAACGGCGGCGTGTGGGGCGCCGCGATCGAGGGTGGACTGCGCTGTGTTGCGTTCGGTGCATCCGCCGGCACCCTCTCGGCGATTGGGCCTGAGTCGATTGACTGGATCGAGGAAGAGGACCAGTGGCAGCTCGCGGGGGAAGGGTTCGAGCTCCTGATCAGTCCGGCCGCGGCTGGTTGCAGCGCGGACGGGACGGCTGTGCATCAGCTGTGTCACGTGCGCGGGCACGTGTCGTTGGACGGCGCCGAGCAGACTGTCGATTGCCCCGGTGGGCGCTCGACCACTGATCGGGCGCTGGAAATCCAGCGCGTGGATTCGGTCCGCAGCGTCTCGGCATGGTTCGAAGGCGAGCAAGGCCTCACGCTGCTGGCCGTTCGTCCCCACGGAGCGCCCGGCCACGAACGCGATCTGCTCAGCGCGGCCGTGTTCGAGGGCGGCTCGTGCATCCCGGTGAGCGACCCTCGCCTGTCGACCACCTACGCCTCCGACGGCCTACCGGCACGGGCGAGCCTTGAGCTGTGGCTGGGAGAGAGCGAGACCCAGCAGCTGCGACGCGCGGCCGGCGAGGCACTCGGGCCGTTCGCCAGCGCGCTAGCCGATGGGCTGCAGCTGCGAGCGCAGCCGTTTCGGTGGCCCAGCAAGGCGCCTGAAGGCCATGGCGTGTACCTGCTCGTGCGCATCGGATGAGTCCGATCGAGGCGGTAATCAGCGACTTCGGCGGCGTGCTCACCTCGCCGCTGCTGAACGCGTTCGCCGCGTTTCAGGACTCTTCGGGGATCCCGCTGCAAGCGCTCGGCAGTGCGATGGCCGCGGTCGCCCTGCGCGACGGCCTCAATCCACTGTTCGAGCTGGAAACCGGGCGGATGACCGAAGCGCAGTTCCTGCGCTCGCTCGCCGTCCAACTGACCGAGCAGCTCGGCCGAGCCGTCACGCTGTCCGGATTCAGCGAGCGCTACTTCGAGCACCTGCATCCCAATGATCGGCTGATCGACTACCTGCGTGAGTTGCGCAGGCGCGGCTACAAGCTGGCGATCTGCACCAACAACGTCCGCGAATGGGAGCAGCTGTGGCGAGCCAAGCTCCCGGTCGATGAGATCTTCGACGTCGTCGTGGACTCGGCGTTCGTCGGCACACGCAAGCCGGAGCGCCGGATCTACGAGCTGACCCTCGAGCGGCTCGGCGTCCCCGCCGCCGCCGCATTGCTGATCGACGACATCGAGGTCAACTGCGACGCGGCCCGCAAACTGGGGATCCAAGCGGTCTGGTTCCAGTCAACCGAGCAGGCGATCGAGGAGACCGAAACGGCGCTCAGGGCCGTCGAAGGGTAACTGCATCCGGCTTTGGGCCGGCGCGATCGCCGCTTCAGGATTCCGGGAGACCGCGCGATCGCGCCGGCAGTCACCACGGCCGGCCGTCCGGCCGGCCCTAATTGATTAGTTTTCTACGCCGAGGCGGTCCCAGCAGTAGAGCTCGAGGCATTCGGCGGCGAGCTGGATGCAGCGGTCTTCGGACAGCCACGGCAGCACGGTGTCGAACGCCTGCTCCTCTCCCACTCCAGCCTCGAACGCCTCCTCGCCGCGGAAGCCCGCGGCGATCTTGAGCGCCTCGCGCCGGTTCTCTCCGAGCGAGGGGAACACATTGACGAGGAACTCCTTATTGGGGAGCGGGTGGCCGACCTCAAGCGATACGTGCCACGCGGCGAGCAACGACAGGTCGTGTTCGTCGAGGTCGGCGACGGCTTTTGCATAGTGAGATTCGAGCTCCGGCTCCGGGATCTCGTCCACCCACGCGCGCACAACCTCGCCCAGAATCTGGCGGCGCGCCTCACGCCCGACCGAGTCGGCGATGACCCGGATGGCGTTCTGAGGTTCGATGAAGCAGAGTGACATTGCGGCTCCGGCTCGTGGATGCGTACCTCGGGAAGGTAGGCGGTGCTCCGGACGGAGGGTAATCGCCCGGCGGCGATCACCTGTGCGATTGCCCGCGGGCAATCGCCCGGGTCAGGGCTGGGCCCCCGAAAGCTCGAGCGCGGCGAGTGTCGAGCTCAGTGCGTTGGGGTCGGGCCCGGCGGACGGAGGGAGTCCAAGCGTCGCCCGAGCGCCTGTCCCCCAGTTGTGCAGACCTACGTCGAGCGCCTCGACCGGGAGCTCGCAAGCGCTCGCCAGCTCGGCCGCTCGTCGCTCCAGCAGCAGCGGATCGCCGATCCCGAACACCCGCTTTGCCGCCAATGTCACTTCGTTGGACCCGCCGAGCTGTAGGGTCGCGGAGCGCAGGTCGTAGACGCCGAGACGACCGAGCGTCACGAGCAGATCGAACCGAGCCCCGCGGTGTAGGCCGGGAAGCGACAGGCGTTCGAACGCGCGCGCGAAACGCCGCTCCGCGCTCCATGCCAGCTCGCCGGTGAACGCTGCGGACTGGGAGCCCGCTCGGGTCGCCCAGGCACGGTACGCCTCGAGTGTGCGGATGCCGCGAGTCGGGTCGTGGGCACTCCGGGGACCGGTCTTGATGCCCTCCAGGTTCGGCAGCTCGCCCCCCGCCCAGGATGTGCGCACCCGCTGGATCTCGGCGAATGGATCCTCGCCGTCCAGGGGGCCAATGTAGCCGATCAGGAACGCGAGCCACGTGTGCTCTTCGATCTCGCCGGTCTCGGCGCCGACCTCGGCGTACAGCCCGGGCGGATCAGCCTCCAGCGCTACCAGCCGAGCCACCGCGAACGCGAGCTCCCGGGCGAGCCGTTCCGCGTCGGCGCTGGAGTGCAGGCCCGGCGCGAGCGGCGATCCGTAACCGTCATCGGGCCCGCGAGCGAGCTTGCTGACCCGCACGCTGCGGCCCGCCCGCGAGCCCCCCGACGCCGACCGCGTCGGCGCGCGAGCGGGGGCGGGGATCCTCGCGGAGCTCGTGCCCGACACGCTCGCACGCGGAGTGCTCCGAGACACGATCGGCCGCAGCTCGATCGCCTGCTCGCGCGCGCAAATTGGACAGTTCTGGATCAGGCGGTTGTGGCGGCAGAAAGTCGGCACGGAATCAGGGCCAATCTCCTCGCGGGCAATCGGCCGCGCACCATTGCCTGGCAGGCAATCGTCTGCAAACGGGCCCGGACCCTGGTCGAGCAACGGGCATCATGTCACCCATCATCCTCGCAGGCATCGGCAGGCGGTGTGCCCGACCCAGGCGCTGAACGCCGCTTGCGATACGCCCGTGCCTTGGCGCGGTTGCCGCAGACCGCCATACTGCACCAGGTGCCCGAGCGATTCTTCGTGTGGTCATAGAACGCCCACTCGCAGGTGTGGTCGCGACACGCCTTCAGGCGTGTCCAGGTCTCCTGTGCGATCGCCTGATGGACGATCGCCAGCAGGCGCCCGAGGCCGCCATCGACACCGTCGGCCTCCGGAACGAGCACCGCGGCACCTAGCTCGTCGAAATGCAGCCGCACGCGCGCACGCGCAGCCGCGTGGTCCAATTCCTGGGCAGCCGCGCCGGGCACGGGCGAATCGCCGCTGTGGGCCAGCAGAATCGCCCGCAGGGACTCGCGCAAGGCGACGGCGTGGGCCAGATCGGCGCTGGTCGCCGTGGCTGCCCGCGCCATCAGTCCGCTGGACTGCAGCCATGCGGCGAGGGCCACCGGACTCGCCAGCTGATCGTGGCCCTGTTCTACGTCGATCGTGTTGACGAACGCTCGGATGTGTTCGAGGTCGCCCGGAGCCTGCTGCTGTTTGCTCATCACCATCTATCTTAGTTGACCGGTAACGTAACCGGCTATAATAGTTAGATAGTGATAATACGAGGATCTGAAGGAGGTCCAATGTTTCATGGCTCACTAAATTCTGCTCTGGCCCTTGAGCGGCAGCGCGATCTGCGTGAAGCGGCGAACCGCAGCCGCGGTGCCGGCACCGACGAGACGCCCGTGACCCGGGTCACGCTCCGATACGCCGGTGCCGCTGATACCCAGCGCCTCCAGTATCTGGCGGAGCTCGACTCGACGTCTGCGCCGTCGGGCTCGGTGCTCGTGGCGGAGATCGACGGCAGGCTTCGGGCGGCGCTGCCACTCGACGGCACGCGGGCGATCGCCGACCCGTTTCACCGCGGCACCGAGCTGATCGAACTGCTCCGCCTACGAGCCACGCAGCTCGCGCAAACCCACTGACAGCGCCCCCGACTCAACCACTCCAAAGACAGCGCCCAGACTCGACCCCTCCCCAGACACGCCCCCAGACTCGACCCCTCCCCAGACACGCCCGGGTGATTGCCCCCAGGGCAATCACCCGCCCCCAGGGCAATCACCCCAGCGCCCCCAGACAATTGCCCCAGGGCAATTGTCCAAGGTAATGGCCCTCCGGGCCATTACCCAGGGACCTTCTCGGCCCGCCGATGCGCCCTGCCCCTGGCCATCACCTCCCGGAAGCTCTTGAAACGGAAGATCAGCACCAGCGCCCCGAACCCGAGCAGCGCCGTCAGCACCGC
>Ga0066790_10000422_pt1 | contig 15643 bp, 15 predicted proteins | sample OrgsoiDNA2013050_FD_70963 | JGI IMG/M metagenome (GOLD analysis project Ga0066790, IMG submission 70963) | Permafrost soil microbial communities from the Arctic, to analyse light accelerated degradation of dissolved organic matter (DOM) -... | ecosystem: Environmental > Terrestrial > Soil >...
CGTGGCGCGGTAAAACCGTCGTGATCATCGACCGATTGCGGCGTCTTGCCGCGCGGCCGCGTGGTCAGCCGCCGCGAGTACCTCCTCGTACCGGCGCCGGACATCGGCCCGGTCTGCTCCCTCGGGCACCGAGCGCTCGTTCGCCCGCTGGATCATCGCAGCCTGCTCCAGCAGCACCCGGCGCTGGCCGGAACTGGCCGTCTCGGCCATGATCTTGGTGAGCGCGTCGAGCTGGCGGATCATCACGGCGGGCATACCCGCGCTGGCCTGGCGGATCTTCTCGAACGCGCGCTGGACGAGGCGCTCGTGGCTCGGCTCCGCGGTGATGACCCGGATGAACCCGCTGCTGTCGCGGTGCACCCGCGCGGGATGCCAGCTGGCAGTTATCTTGCACAGGCTGTCGCCTAGCCAGTCGATGCAGGTCAGCGCGGTGAAGGTGTCATTGACAGCGGCTGACAGCGCCCGGATGGCGATCTCGACCAGCTGGTCGATGCCGAAGGAGATGTCCTGGGTGAGCGTCCGGTAGGGCCCCGTGATGTGCGCTCGCCCGAGCGCGTCGCTTACCCGCGGCGCCGCCTCGGGCGGCCAGACCTCGGCGAACGGATGGCCCTGCACCAGGAAGTGGCCGGGCCGGTAGTTCAGGGCGATGACCGCGTTCGCCTCAGAGGCGAACGATACGAGGATCTCGTGCCGGACGACCTGCAGGTAGCCGCTCGCGGGCGCCCGGACCACGCCGCCGCTGGCCTCCAGCTGGGCCATCAGTTCCGCTGCGGAGGGACCGCGCTCCCGGCCGCTGGCCGCACCGGGCCCGGTCTCGATCGCCTCGGACAGGTCGCTGGCGATGCTCGCGATCACTTGCGGCAGCTGGATGGAGGTCGCCGTGTGATGGATGAAATAGATCAGCACGCCCATGTCGGCGACCGTCAGCGCCAGCGTCACCGTGACGCCGATATGCGGCACGAAGGCCCCGCGGGGTCCCGGGCCGATCGAGACGAGCACGAGCACGGCGTACACGAACGTCGCCACGAAGGTCCCGAGCGTGAGCTGCGTGCCGCGGTCCCGGATGAAGTTTCGCAGCATGCGCGGCCCGAACTGGGTGGACGCAAGGGTGAGGGTCACCAGGATGATCGAGAAAACGACGCCCACCACCGTGATGACGGCGGCGGCGATCGCGGTGAGGGTCTGGCGGGCGGCGTCGGCGGTGCCGCTGATCACCCAGGAGGGCAGTCCGAAGTCGCCGCGGTAGGCGGCACGGTCCAGGCTCAGCGTGATGATGAACAGCGCGATGGCGGCCAGGACCTCGATCCCGGGGACCAGCCACAGGTTGGTCCGCAGCACGTCTGCGCGCCAGTGCGTGGCCAGTACCGACGACGAGTGACGACGATGCATGATGAGCCCCTGCGCTAGAACATAGCGTGATCAGGTCCGGGCGCAGGGCAGGCCGATCCCTCCGGCTCAGGCGTCGCGGCGCCTGAGCAGGTAGATGCCGACGGCGAGCAGCAGCGCCGTCCAGATGCACAGCACCCCGAAGCCCTGCCAGGCTGAGAGCAGGTCGCCCGCCTGCTTATGCGCGTGCGAGATCAGCATCCCGGCCTGCTGGGGCAGGTAGGCGTTGATGTGCGCCCCCCAGCTGCCGGGCAGCAGTCCGCTCAGGATCGGCAGCACCAGCACCACGCCGATGACCGTGGAGATGGCGCCGGCCGTGTGCCGGATCAGCGCGCCGACCGCCAGCGCGAGCAGGCCGAGCACGGTCAGGTACAGGCCGGTCCCGATGACCGCCCTGGCCACGCCCGGGTCACTCAGGGACACCGGCACCCGGCTGTGCAGGATCGCGGAGCCGGCGAAGAACGAGCTGAAGCAGACGATCTCGGCCAGCACCAGGACCACCGCCGCGAACACGATGGCCTTGGCCGCCAGCATCGGGGTCCGCCTGGGCACGGCGAGCAGCGACGCCCGGATGACGCCGGTGGAGTACTCCGTCGTGATCAGCAGCGCGCCCAGCACGCAGATCGTGAGCTGGCCCAGGCCGACCCCCGCCCCCATGAGGAAGCCCGCAGGATCGGCGATTATCCCCACGTGCGCGCCCCCGCCGCCCCCGCCGCCCCGGCCCCTGTCCCAGTTCGCCGTGATCAGCGCCGTCACCAGCACGGTAAAGCCGATGGTGATCACCACGAAGAGGATCAGCGCCCAGACGGTCGAGCGCACCGACCGGATCTTCGTCCACTCCGACAGCAGGAGGTGCCCGAATCCGGCCCGGCCCCCGGCCGCGGTCCCCGTCAGGCCGGCGGGCGGGCTGACGGGGCCAGCGGGGCTGACGGGCTGCGCGGCGGTCACCGGCTGCCCCGATCGGCGGCAGCCGCTGCGGCGCCATCCGCCGCAGCCGCCGGCGGGTGCCCGTGCTCACCGAACTCCAGGCTGCCCGAGGTAAGTTCCATGAACGCTTCCTCCAGCGATGCGAGCTGCGGACTGAGCTCATGCAGCACGACGGACGCGGATGCCGCCAGCTCGCCGATCCGCGGCGCGGGCATCCCGGTAACGATCAGGGTCGCCACCCCGCCCGCCACCCCGCCCGCGACCCCGTCGGCCGATACGGGCTCGCCGCCGCGGCTGACCTTGCCGCCCTCGGCCTCGATCAGCCCGGTGAGCCTCGCCGCATCCGGGGTCCGCACCCGCACCGACTGCTCGGAGCTGCGCGCGATCACGTCCTGCGTCGCCGAGTCGGCGATGAGCTTCCCGCGGCCGATCACGATCAGGTGGTCCGCCGTCACGGCCATCTCGTTCATCAGGTGGCTGGACACCAGGATCGTGCGGCCCTGCGTCGCCAGGTACTTGAGCAGGTTCCTGATCCACAGCACGCCCTCGGGGTCGAGGCCGTTGACCGGCTCGTCCAGGAGCAGGACCTGCGGGTCGCCCAGCATCGCCGCCGCGATGCCCAGCCGCTGGTTCATCCCGAGGGAGAATGTCCCGGCCCGCTTGGCCGCCACGTCGCGCAGTCCCACCAGGTCCAGGACCTCGTCCACCCGGCTCTTGGGCAGACCCTGGGACTGGGCGAGGAAGAGCAGGTGATTGGCGGCGCTGCGGCCACCATGCACGGACTTGGCCTCCAGCAGCGCCCCCACGGTCCGCAGCGGGTTCGGAAGTTCCGCATAACGTTTGCCGTTGATAGTCGCGACACCGCTGTCGGGCCGGTCCAGGCCGAGTATCAGGCGCATGGTCGTGGACTTGCCCGCGCCATTAGGCCCGAGGAATCCGGTGACCCGGCCCGGCTGGACCGTAAAGGACAGGTGATCCACGGCGACCTTGCCGGAATAGACCTTCGTAAGGTCGCGAGCCTCAATCATTTATCACTCCAGCGCGGGCGCGGACGGGTTCGGCCCCGTGGCCAGATCTAACCTAGCAAGGCGGCGGAGTACCGGTGACCGGTCCTCGCGCCGGTTGCGGCCGGCGCGGCGTTTCCTGGCCGCCCGGCCATCGCTGGCCGCCCGTTGTCACGTACGCTGCTGCGAAGAATGGCCGAATCGAGTCAGCATCCGCTACCGCCGCCCGGCGGTCCGGCCGGCGGCGAGCGCCCCGGAAACGCCACGGGACAGCTCCGGGCACTTTCCGCGACACTGGCGATCGCGGCGGGCGGCGCCCTCCTGGGGATAATCGGCGGTCTGGTCTGGGCGGCGATCGCCCCGCAGGCCCTGTTCCAGGTGGCCAGCCGGGGCGTGGCCTACGTGGTCAACCCTGAGACGAGCGCGTTCATCGCCGCCGACGGCTGGTTCAGCGTCGTCGCCGTCGCGGGCGGCGCGATCATCGGCCTGACCGGGTACCTGCTGGGGGTCCGGCGCTTCGGCCCGCTGCCGGCCGCCGGCGCTCTGGCCGGGGCGACGGCCGCGGCCTTCCTGGCCTGGTGGGTCGGGCGCAACATGGGCCTGGCCGCGTTCCGGCACCGGCTGGCGATTAGCGAGCCCGGCGCGCTGATCCGCCAGCCAGCCGACCTGGGTGCGCACGGCGCGCTGGCGTTCTGGCCCCTGGCCGCCGGAGCCGTCATCGGCGGCATCGAGCTCGTGCTGGCCCTGCGCGAGCGGCGGCACCACGCCGCGTCCGGGCCGGCTGGCCTGGCCTCGCCGCCGGCCAGCCCGGAGCAGTACCGCGGGCCGGGTCAGTTCCGCGGCCTGGACGGCCAGTACGGCGACGGCCAGTACGGCGACGGCCAGTACCGCGACCAGCAGTTCCGCGACCAGCAGGCCGACCAGCGGCAGGCGGGCTGGGGTTCCGACCAGCTCGACAGCTAGCCGCCTGCCCGACGGCCGGCCTTCGGTTGGCCAGCCGCTGCAGTCGTGGCTAGTGCGCTCCGACCGCCATGGCGGCTCCGACGATCCCGGCGTCGTTCAGCATCCCGGCCGGCACGACGCGGGCCCGCAGGTGCGTCAGCAGGGGCAGGAACTTGTCCGATTTCTTGCTGATCCCGCCGCCGATGATGATCAGGCCGGGCGACAGCAGCGCCTCCATGTGCTCCAGGTACTCATCGACGCGCCCCGCCCACTGGCCCCAGCTCAGGTCGTGTTCCTCCCGGGCGTGCTCGGACGCGCGTTTTTCCGCGTCCTTCCCGCGGATCTCGATGTGGCCGAACTCGGTGTTGGGCACGAGGATCCCGTCGATGAACAGCGCGCTGCCGATCCCGGTGCCCAGGGTCAGCATCAGGACTGTGCCGCCCTGCCCGACTCCGGCGCCGAAGCGCATCTCGGCGATGCCGGCCGCGTCCGCGTCGTTGATGACGGTCACTTCCTGCCCTGTCGCCCGGCCGAATAGCTGCCGTGCGTCGAGGCCGATCCAGTCCGCGTCAAGGTTGGCCGCGGTCTGGATGTGGCCGTCGGTCACCACACCAGGAAAGGTAACGCCGACCGGTCCCGTCCAGTCGAAGGCCTTGGCCAGCTCCTGCACCACCTCGGCCACGGCGTCGGGCTTGGCCGGGTGCGGGGTAGCGAGCTTGCGCCGCTCAGCGGTCAGGGTGCCGGCCGCAAGGTCCACCGGCGCGGCCTTGACCCCCGTGCCGCCGATGTCGATGCCGAGTACCTGCGCCATCTGGCCTCCAGCTGTGCCCATGGTTCCGGGGGGTTCGGGGAAGAAGTAGCTGCCCCGAGCGTAAGCCCGCTAACCCGCCCTGCGCGCGCCGGGCCGCTGCGCGTCGGCCAGGAGCGCCGGTGAGCGGTCCGTCGGCCATGATTCCCCGTGGCGGCCGGCATGAACGGCTCGCGCCGGGGCACTTGCGGCCATATTCCTGTGCGTTATCAAAGGGAAGGACTGGAAATGCTCGGTTTCATCGCCGCTATCCTCTTCGTCATTGCTTTCATCCTCTACGCGGCGTCCGTCGCCACCGTCCATATTTTCTCGCCGACGAGCCTGATGCTCGCCGGGCTGGCCTGCCTCGCGCTGCATCTTTCGGGGGTTGGCACGAACTGGTCGGTGCGCCGCTGAGCGGACGCGCGCCGCGGCCAACGTTATGAGTGTGCGGTCGCTGCTGTAACAGCGGCAGCGGCCGCACGCTCACGTCGCCGGGGAGCGGCGCTGGGCGCGGTGCTGCTGGCTTCCGCTGTGGCAGGATCGGCGGTGCCCGCGATCGCCGAGGAGACATTCGCATGAACCTGGGCCGATGAGCCATATCACCACCGCGTGTCTGGACCTGGCGGGCACGACCGTGGCCGACGACGGCAGCGTCCTGGCCGCGTTCACGGCCGCCGTGGCCGACGCTGGCCTGATCCCCGGCGCGCCCGGCTATGACGATGCGATGGCCCTCGTGCACGCCACCATGGGCCAGTCCAAGATCGAGGTATTCCGCCAGATCCTGGGCAGCGCGGCAGCCGCGCGGCGGGCCAACAGCGTGTTCGAGGCCAGTTACGCCGACGCTGTCCGGGCCGGCCTGGTGACGCCGCTGCCCGGCGCCGCCGAGACGATCACCGCGCTGCGCGCGGCCGGGATCAGGGTCTGCCTCGCGACCGGCTTCGCCCCGCCGACGAGAGACGCGCTGCTGGCGGCGCTCGGCTGGCGGCCGCTCATCGACCTGGCGCTGTCGCCCGCCGACGCGGGGCGTGGCCGTCCATGGCCCGACCTGCCGCTCACGGCGCTGCTGCGGCTGGGCGGCGGGGCCGTCAGCGAGCTCGCGGTGGTCGGCGATACCGCCAGCGACGTCGAGTCCGGGCTGCGCGCGGGGGCGGGCCTGGTGGCCGGCGTGCTGACCGGATCGGCCAGCCGCGAGGAGCTCGAGCAGGCGGGCGCGCCGCACATCCTGGACGCGGTGACCGGCCTGCTGCCGCTGCTCGGGATCGGTGCCCCCAGCCCGGACTGACGCGGCCCGGCGCGGCGCTCGCCGGCCAGGGAAGTCCGGGCGCGAGCCTTGCCGCGGCGGGCCGGCTCATGCAAGGTGAGTGATCGGCGGTTCATCGCGCTTTGCGGTGCACTCAGGCCGCGAGCCGGGACTGCCGTCCGGACTCGACTCTGCCTGCAGGAGAGGTCATGCCGAGTCACACGCCCGGATCGGGCAGGCCCGTCGGAATCCGAGATGTCGCCAGGCTGGCCGAGGTCTCGGTCGCCACGGCGAGCCTGGCCCTCAACGGGCAGCCCGGCGTGGCGGCCCTCACCCGCGGCCGCATCGTCGCCGCCGCCGAACAGCTCGGTTATCACGCCAACCCGCAGGCGCAGGCACTGCGGACGGGACGCAGCACGACGTACGGGTTAGTGGTCCGCAACTTCGCGAACCCGTTCTTCCTGGAGGTGCTGAGCGGAGCGCAGGAGATCGCGGCCGAGTCCGGGGCGACCCTTCTCGTGCTGGACTCGGGATACTCGCCGGAGCGCGAGCGCGAGCATGTCCGGGAGATGGCCGCGCAGCGGCTCGCCGGGCTGGCCATCTCCCCGGTCGGGGCCGGCGAGTCGATCCGGCTCTGGCAGGAGGCCCGGCCCGGTGCGCCGGTCGTGGCGCTGAACGCGTCCGCGGACGGCATCAGCGGCGTCTGCCGGGTTCGCCCGGACAATGCCCGGGCGGTCGAGCTGCCCATGTGCCGCCTGGCCGAGCTCGGCCACACCGACGTCGCGTTCCTGGCGGCCCCGCTGGGCATCATGGCGGACCCGGACCGGCTGCACCATTTCCGGCGGCTCGCCCGAGCCCTTGACCTGCGGCCACACGTGCTGCACTCGCCGCTGACGATGACCGACGTGCAGCAGGCCACCCGGGACGCGCTGGCCGCCCGGGGCGCCCCGACAGCGATCATCACTAACTCCGACTACACGGCGCACGCCGTCTACAAGGCCGCCCGCGAGCTCGGCCTGGCCATCGGGCCGGGAGTGTCGGTCATCGGCCACGACGACCTGCCCACATCGGAGCTACTCGACCCGCCGCTCGCGACGGTGCGCATGAACCAGCGGGCGATGGGCCGCGCGCTGATGCTGCGCCTGCTGGGTCAGGTCCCGCCGGACGACTACATCGCGGCGGTCGAACTCGTCGAGCGGGCCTCCCTGACGGCACCGGGAATCCGGCTCGACAGGGACGGTCACCGGCCAAGATGAACGGCGGGTAGCCACGGGCGTCAACTCGGTAACGTCCCTTGACACCCCTGTGGCGGGTGCGCCAGCATACCGATGCTAAACGTTTTAGGCATTTGACCAGAATGCTCACCCCATGGGGGGGTTCACGGGCCGCTGGGCGGTGTTGCACTATGGCATTTCGGCAAATTGCAGCTTAGTCATCGGCGTGGGGAAGCTAATAGGAGGCATTCGCGTGAGATCGCCACATCGGTTCGCGCTCGTAGGGCTGACCGCCCTAGCGCTCCTGGGGGCCGGGTGCTCCTCAGGCTCTTCGGGTTCCAGCAGTTCCAAGTGGAAAACGGCCACCTCGGCGGCGTCCGGCGGCGGGATGAAGGCGCTGATCGCCGCCGCGAAGCAGGAGGGCACGCTCAACGTCATCGCCCTTCCGCCGACGTGGGCGAACTACGGGAACATCATCAAGGCATTCACCAAGACCTACGGAATCAAGGTCGTATCCGCTAATCCCGACGGCAGCAGCCAGGACGAGGTCGACGCCGTAAAGTCGGAGAACGGAACCTCCAAGGCGCCCGACGTGATGGACGTCGGCATGGCCGTGGCCCTGGTGAGCACCAACCTGTTCGCGCCGTACGAGACCAGCGCCTGGAGTTCCATCCCGGCTGCGCAGAAGGACCCCAAGGGCCTGTGGACGCAGGACTACGGCGGCTATATGTCGATCGGCTACAACTCGGCTAAATTCGGGACGATTACCTCGGTCAGTCAGTTGCTCGGCCCCAAGTTCAAGAACGCCGTCGCGCTGAACGGTAACCCGACGCAGGCCAACGCGGCGCTGAGCGGCGTGATGATGGCCAACCTCGCCCAGGGCGGGACGGCCGACAGCGTCGCCAAGGGCGTGGCCTTCTTCCACCAGCTCAAGCAGAAGGGGAACTTCTCCCCGGTGCAGGCGACCGGCGCCACGATCAAGGCGGGCACGACCCCGGTAGTGATCAACTGGGACTACCTCAGCACCGCCAGCGTCGTGGGCCAGGGCGCGAACTGGAAGGTCTTCGTGCCGTCGAACGCCATCCTGGGCGGCTACTACGCGCAGGCCATCAACAAGACCGCTCCGCACCCGGCGGCGGCCCGGCTGTGGGAGGAGTTCCTGTTCTCCCAGGGCGCCAGCGGCGGCCAGAACCTGTGGCTGCAGGGCGGTGCCCGGCCGGTGGAGATGACGGCGATGACCAGCAACGGCAGCATTGACAAGACCGCCGCCGCCGCGCTGCCGCCCATCGCGGGCACGCCGGTATTCCTGACCGCCACCCAGGCCACCGACGCTGCCACGTACCTGGCGGCGAACTGGGCCAAGGCAGTGAAGTAGCCAAGACGTTGGCTGTCGCCGCTGCCACGACTACCGGAGGCGCCCGGCCCAGCCGGGCCGGGCGCCTGCCGTCCCCGTCCTGGATCGGCACCGTGCCGTTCCTCGGCTACGTCGGGGTCTTCCTGCTGCTGCCGACCGGGATCGTGATCTGGGACGCCGTCCGGAACCCGGCGGGCCAGTTCGACCTGTCCAGCCTCAAGCTGCTCTTCAACCCCGAGGTCCGCAGCTTCTTCACCGGGTCCCTTGAGCTGAGCGCGCTGTCCTCGGTGATCGGTGCCGTCCTCGGCGCGATCCTCGCCTACGCCGTAGCCTCGGGGAATCCCGATGGCGCGGTGCGCCGGTTCTACCTGGCCGGCTCGGGGGTGCTCGCTCAGTTCGGCGGCGTCACTCTGGCGTTCGCGTTCAACGCCGCGATCGGGCCCTCGACCGGCTTCCTGTTCCACGCCGGCTGGTACTACGCCTTTCCGGGCGGTATCGGCCTCATCTACATCTACTTCCAGATCCCGCTGATGGTGCTCGTCTTCCTGCCCGCCATCGACGGGCTGAAGGTCCAGTGGCGGGAGGCGACCGAGAATCTCGGCGGATCGACCTGGCAGTACTGGCGGCACGTCGGCTTCCCGCTGCTGGCGCCGGCGTTCATCGGCGCGACCCTGCTGCTGTTCGCCAACGCGCTGTCGGCCTACGCGACGATCCAGGCGTGGGAGAACCAGATCGCGTACACCGCGCCGCAGCAGATCTACATCGCGATCAACAGCGAGGTTGGTCTGGCGTCCAACGAGGGCGACATCATCGCGGTCGGCATGGTGGTGCTGGTGGCCATCATCATGGTCGGTTACTTCGGGCTCCAGCGAAGGGCGGCACGGTGGTTGCGGTAAATGTCCTGGGCGAGGGGGCGCTGGCCGACCCGTCCGCGAGCCCGCCGGGCATGCAAGTCGGCCGCCGCAAGCGGCTGAACCTGTTCCGCTGGGTGACCTTCACGATCTTCGGGCTGTTCTTCTTCCTGCCGCTGCTCGCGATGATCCGGTTCTCCCTGGAGGGCAAGAAAGCGGGCACCTTCTCGGCGACGGCCTGGCGGCAGATCCCGTCCACTCCCGGCCTGCTCAGCGCGATCGAGATCACCCTGGAACTGGCGGTCATCACCTGCGCGGTCATCCTGGTCCTGCTCGTCCCGACCATGATCTGGATCCGGCTGCGGGTGCAGTGGATCAGCCGGATTTTCGAGTTCCTGTGCCTGCTGCCGCTCACCATCCCGGCGATCGTCCTGGTCGTCGGCCTGCAACCGATCTACAACAAGATCGAGCACTACAGCGTCTCGGCGCTGCAGCTCTTCTGGGTCTACGTGATCCTGGCGCTGCCGTATGCCTATCGCTCGCTGTCGGCCGGGCTGACCGCGATCGACGCCACGACGCTCTCGGAGGCCGCGCGCAGCCTGGGAGCCAGCTGGTTCACCGTGATCCTCCGCGTGATCGTGCCGAACATGTGGCAGGCCATCATCAACGCCCTGCTGCTGACCTCGGCGCTGGTGCTCGGCGAGTTCACTATCGCCGAGATCCTCAACGACATCACCCTGCAGGTGGCGCTGTTCAATATCAGCCGGGCCACCGCGAATGCCGGCGTGCTCTTCTCGACCTCCACGGCGGCGCTGCTGTTTGCCTTCGCCCTGCTGCTGATCCTGTCCTACGTCGGTCGCCGGCGTCGCCGCGGCCGCGCATGAGGGAGACGACGTGACATCATCCGCCGAACAGACCTACGCGCCCCCGGCTCGCGCCGGGGTCGAGGTCCGGATGGAAGGACTGCGCCGGACGTACGGCCAGGTCGTGGCCCTCGACGGCCTGGATCTGACCCTGCAGCCCGGCGAGCTCATCGCCCTGCTCGGCCCGTCGGGATGCGGCAAGACCACGACCCTGCGGCTGCTGGCCGGGCTCGAGGATGCCGACGGCGGCACGATCACCGTCGCCGGCCGGGACATCTCGCACCTGTCGGCCAGCAAGCGAGACATGGGCATGGTCTTTCAGGCGTATTCCCTGTTCCCGCACATGACGGTCCGGCAGAACGTGGCCTTCGGGCTGCGGCTGCGCCGGGTCAGCAAGGAAGCCCGCGATCGGCGGGCCCTGGAAATGCTGGAGCTGGTCGGTCTATCCGCGCAGGCCGACCGCTACGCGAGCCAGATCTCCGGCGGCCAGCAGCAGCGCGTCGCGCTGGCCCGCGCGCTGGCCATCGAGCCTAAGGTGCTGCTGCTCGACGAGCCGCTGTCCGCGCTGGACGCCAAGGTGCGGGCCCAGCTGCGCGACCAGATCCGGCGGATCCAGCTGGAGCTGGGCATCACCACCCTGTTCGTCACGCACGACCAGGAGGAGGCGCTCGCGATCGCCGACCGGGTGGGCGTGATGCGAGAGGGGCGCATCGAGCAGCTGGCGCCGCCCACCGAGGTCTACTCCCGGCCGGCGACGTCGTTCGTGGCGGAATTCGTCGGCCTCACCAACCGGCTGCCGGGCGAGGTCAGGAACGGGCGGGTAAGCGTGCGGGGCTGCGAGCTGCCGCTCGTGGACGCCGCTACCCCCGACGGCCCGGCGGTAGCGCTCGTGCGGCCCGAGGCCGTGACGCTCGCCGTCGACGAGGGTCAGGAGTCCGGTCCGCTGGTGGGCACCGTGATCGCCATTACCTTCCTCGGCGCGACGAGCCGCGTGACCGTGGATCTCGGTAGCACCACCGTCATGGCCCAGCTGCCGACGGCCGACGCGGCCGCGCTGGCGGCCGGCAGCCAGGTCACCTTGACCATCCGCCCGGACCCCGTTCTCGTCTCGGTGGACAAGGTCGCCGCGAGCGAGGCGTGAGGCGTGAGCACCGGCCACCCGCACTCGCACTCGCACCTGACCACTGACCGCCGGTTCGGGCCCGGTCCCGTGCTGCGGCACGGCCTGGTCGCGCCGTACCGCGCCGTGCAGCTCGCGCCGGGCGAGCCGCACCTGGTCCGCGATGACCTGGGCGGGGTCGGCGCGGACCCGCGGGGCGGGGCTGGCGGGGCGGGCGGCGCGCGGCGTCCGCTGCTGTCCCTGGTGCACGTCACCGATCTCCAGCTGGCCGACGTCCAGTCGCCGGCCAGGTTCGAGTTCCTCAACCGCGAGTACGCCGATCCGCGGTACGCCGCGCTGGTGCCGACGCAGCGCCCGCAGGAGGCGCTGACCGCGCATGCGGTCGACGCCATGCTGCGAACCGTGAACGCGGCGTACGGGCCGGCCACGGGCATGCCGGTCCAGCTGGCCGTGACCACGGGTGACGCTATCGACAACGCGCAGTGGAACGAGGTACTGAACTTTCTCGCGCTCTTCGACGGCGGCCCGGTCCGGCAGAACTCCGGTAGCTCGCGCTACGAGGGCGTCCAGGCGCTGGACTGGCCCGATGACATCTTCTGGAAGCCGGACGGCATCGGCGCGGCGGGGCCCGACGTGTTCCGGACTTCCTACGGCTTCCCGCATCATCCCGGTCTGCTGGAGCGAGCGCTGAGCGAGTTCTCCGCCGCGGGCCTGCGGGTCCCGTGGCTGTCGTGCTTCGGTAACCACGAGGCGCTGATCCAGGGCGTCGGGGTACCGACCCCGGAACTAGCCGAGGCGCTCGTCGGCGGCAGCAAGCCGCTGCGGCTGCCGGACGGCCTTGATGCCAATAAGGCGCTGCAACAGTTCACCGAGCGGCCCGAAGCCTTCATGGCGGGCCCGTCCCGGCTCGTCACCGCGGACCCGGCCCGGCGGCCGGTCACCCGGCAGGAGTTCGTCGAGGCCCACTTCCGGCCGGGCGCGCGCCCGGCCGGGCACGGGTTCACCGAGCGGAACCGCCTCGACGGCACGGCGTACTACGCGCACGACACCCCGGCGGTCCGGCTCATCGCGCTGGACACGAACTGCCTGCTCGGCGGGGCCGCCGGATGTCTGGACCGGGATCAGGCGCGGTGGCTGGAGGCCCGGCTCGCCGAGGTGCACTCGGCCTACCGGGGACCCGATGGCAGCGAGATCCGCACCGGGCAAGACGACCGTCTCGTGGTCATCTTCTCCCACCATGGCATCGACACCCTCACCAGCGCCAGCGTCGGCCACGTCGGGCCGGGCGGCGAGCCCTTGATGGGCGCGGCTGAGTTGCTGGCCCTGCTCCGCCGCTTCCCCAATGTGATGCTCTGGCTGAACGGGCACACGCACATCAACGCGGTGCGGGCCCGCCGGTTCTCCGATCAGGCGGCGGGCGGGTTCTGGGAGGTCACGACGTGCGCCATCGTCGACTGGCCGTGTCAGACGCGGCTGGTCGAGCTCGTCGATTCCGGCGGCTGCCTGTCCGTGGTCTGCACCATGCTCGACCACGACACCCCGGCTGCCGTGGCGCAGCCGCGGACCAGCGCCGAACTGGCTTCGCTGCACCGAGAGCTTGCCGCCAACGTGCCCTTCGCGGGTCATGGATCGCACACCGCGGGGACCGCGCCCGACCGGAACGTCGAGCTGCGGATTCCGGCCCCGTTCCCGCTGGAGCGGCTGACCGCGGGCTAGCGGGCTAGCCCGCTAGCGGGCTAGTTTCGCGCTAGCGGGCTAGTTTCGCGCTAGCGGGCTGGCGGGCTGGTTTCGCGCGGGGTTTCAGGGCCGCCAGCTGGCCGACGTCAGGGCCGCGACGTCCGGGACGCTGCCATCGATCCGCACGCGCGCCGCTGACGTCCGGCCAAATGCCCACATGGTCAGCTCGGCGGGCGTCCCGGTCACGGTCACCATGGGCGCGCGGGCCTTGGCCGTGATCCGGATCGGAGCCGAGCCCTGGCCGTCCGGGCGGGGATCGCCGTCCCTGGCGAGCTCCACGCCGACGGGCGCCTTGCGCAGCATCAGCCGCGCCATCTTGAGCTGCCGCCACAGTAGGTCGGACAGCCCCTCGTCGAGGACCCGCGGTTCCCAGCCCAGCTGTGCCCGACGGACATCCTCGTGATGCACGAAGTACTCGACCGAATTGGCCCGCGCGTCCGCACCCGGGATGGCGAACAGCGAAGTCCGGGGCGGGCCCGTCCTGATCTGCTCGACCAGGCGCGGGAACGGCGTCCGCTCGGTGAGACGTTCCTGCACCCTGCGGGTGTGCCCCGCCAGCGGGCCGCCCATGACGCCGAGGGCGGCATCGGGTCGGCGTTCCCGCAGCACCAGGTGCGCGGCTAGGTCTGCGGTCCGCCAGCCCGCGCAGAGAGTCGGCTGATTTGGGCCGAGCTCATCCAGCAAGGCACACACGGCCAGACGCTCATCACGGGCATAGGTCACCTGGACGATGTTAGGTCACGCGCTGCCCGGCCGTCCTTGCACCCAGTACCATCCCGCCAGCACCGCCCGCGGTCCAGGGCTGTCGGCGGTCCGGCACTGTCGGCGGTCCGGCACTGTCGGCGGCCCCGCCCGTGCTCTGCGCGAACGTCATGATTGGCCCTCTACTGTCGTTGGCACGGCAACAGGTGCCCAACCACGTCGTTTGGCGGGTGGGGCGGGCGGCCAGTGTCGTGGCTGGGCATCTACTGTCGTCCTAGCAGCAGCAGAGACCCAGCCACGACACTGGGCGACGCAGCACGCCCCCGCACCGCCGACCCGCGCGGGGCCTGCGGGGCGCGCGGGGCTGACGGGACCCCGCACCGGCGCCACGCGGCGCAGCCGCTCCCGCCGAGATGCCCCCGCCCTGCCAGCACCCCGAACCCGGACACCCGGCCCGCCCCCAGAGTCGCGTTACAGCCTCAACAACAACAGCAGCCGCACGTTCATGACGCTGCGACCGCGTCCCGGCCACAAACCCGCCGTCGGCGACTCCGCCTCCCGCCGCCTGCCGCCCGGCCGCAATAAGCCAGCAGGGTCTTGGCACGGCAGCAGGTGCAGAGCCACGTCGTGGCTCGCCCCGCGCGGCGGGCTGGCTGAGCGGGCGGACGGCAGTGTGCGGACGAGCCGGCGGCGGGCGCTAGCGTTCTACCTGGGCAACGGGCAACGCGTCTGCCCGGCTTGCCGCCAGGCCGTCACGGGCCCGCGTGGCAGACGCGGGCCGGAGGGAGGCTCATGACACCCGACAGGCCACTGGCCAGCGGCAGTCGGCGACGGCTCAGCGCGCTGTCGCCGCGGCGGGAGATGGTAGCGGTGCTGCTCCTGGGCGCCGTCGGCGCCGGCCTGGTCTTCCTGGCCATGCGGCAGGGCTGGGCGCAGGTCAGAACCGCCGTCCCGGCACCGCTTCCGGCCAGCGCCGTGACCGACAGCGGCCAGAGCCTGGTGCCCTACGCGGACGCCCTCGCTGTTGCCGCGCTGGCCAGCCTGGCGGCAGTGCTGGCCACCCGGCGGGCAGTCCGGCGGGTGACGGGTGGGCTGCTGGCCGTCCTGGGGGTCGGCATCGCAGCCGCCGTTTCCTTCGGCGTGACTACCGCCGCCGCCGTGGCGGCCGCGACGGGAAGCATCGGGCCCGGCGCCGGCGCCGGCGCGGGCGCTGGCACCACCGCCGGCTCCGCGACCGAGGGCGGTTCGCAGTCGGGGTCGATCGTGCCCGCGGTGGCGGGCTTTCATTCTCACGCCGTGCTCAGCGCGGCCAGCTGGCAGGCCATGGCCATCGCCGGGGCGCTGGCCATTGTCATCGCAGGCGTGCTGGTGATCTGGCGGGCCGAGCGGCTGCCGGTCATGTCCAGCAGATACGAGTCGCCGACCAGGCCCGGCGCGGTCGGTCCAGGCCGGCCGCCGTCGGCGAGCGCGGTTCCGGCGGGCGCGGACTCGGCCCGCGGTGGCCAGGCCAGCG